>SXGQ01292672.1_pt1 | contig 68492 bp, 67 predicted proteins | sample 3178371 | NCBI WGS metagenome assembly SXGQ01 (sample SAMN11356859, study PRJNA531348) | freshwater metagenome | isolation source: freshwater sample F1-20 | place: China: Fuxian Lake, Yuxi | collected 2017-12-25
CAGGTTGAGAACCTGCTGTTACTTGATCTGGGGTAAATGGTCCATATAACCAAATTGGGTTAATTGTTACTAGTGCTCCCATTAATGTTGTGACACCAAAAACTATCAAGAAGAATCCACCAGCTTTAGCTGTGTACACAGGAAGCAGGGGATAGCCAACCACATTATTTTCAGTTCTTCCTGGACCTGGATATTGGGTGTGCTTTTGAGTCCACACTAAAAGCAAATGTGCTGTGACCAAAGCCAAAATAATTCCAGGAACTAACAAAATGTGAATTGCATAGAGTCTTGAAATTACATCGGTGCCCGGGAACTCTCCACCAAACAAGAAGAATAAAGCCCAAGTACCAATTACCGGAATTGCCTGCACAATACTTGCAGCAATTTTTAATCCAATTCCTGACAGTAAATCATCTGGTAATGAGTAACCTGTGAAACCTGCTAGTAAACCTAAAGTTAATAAACCAAGTCCTAGTAACCAGTTAAATTCACGTGGTTTTCTATATGCACCGGTGAAGAAAACTCTTAGTAAGTGAACAACCATGGCGGCAATGAAGAACAAAGCTGCCCAGTGATGAATTTGTCTAATGAGCATTCCACCGCGAACATCAAATGAAATTTCTAAGGTAGAGGCATATGCTTCTGTCATTACAATGCCTTTTAAAGGAATATAGGAACCGTTGTAAATAACTTCTGTCATAGATGGTTTGTACCAAAAAGTTAAAAATACTCCAGTTAGAAGAAGAATTATAAAAGAGTAAAGTGCAATTTCACCTAACATGAAAGACCAATGATCAGGGAAAACTTTCCTTAAGTTCTTTTTCAGGACAGCAGAAAAACCAACTCTGCTATCTACATAGTTATATGCAGCAGGAGTTTTCTTTCCTGTTGTACTGGTACTCATGCACCACGCTCCCAGAAACTAGGTCCAACTGGTTCTTGAAATCCTTGGCGAGCAATTAAGTAGCCTTCTTCATCTACTGTTATTGCCAACTGGGGCAATCTTCTTGCTCCAGGTCCAAAGATCGGTTCTCCTGAGTCAGCTAAATCAAAAGTCGATTGATGACACGGACATAATAAATGATGGCTCCTTTGTTCATAAAGCGCAATCGGACAGCCTGCGTGAGTACAAATTTTCGAGAAAGCAAGGATGCCTTGGTAGTCCCAATCAGGGCCTTGTTGGCTTTTAATGTCTTCTGGGCGCATTCTGACTAGCAATATGGCAGCTTTGCCTCGCTCATTTAAATTGTGGTCTCGTTCTTGAATTTCCAAGATGTTTTCAGGCATGGCAGAAATTAGGTTTCCAACTGGGATATCTTCTGGTCTAATTTTTGCATAAGTGATATCTGTAACAATATGTAAATCTTCTTTCCAAACAGTTTTGCTTAATTCACCCTTTGGGGACGGTCCCAAATCCCTTAACATCACCACAAATGGCAGTGGGAATAGGGCAAGTGCTCCTAATAGGGATCTTCTAATTAATTTTCTTTGACCTATTCCAGATTCTTGGGCTCCAACTCGAAAAGCATCAAGTGCTTCTTCTTGCACATAATCGGCAGGCTTAATTTCTTTTCTTTCTTGCACTATTTCCACATCAGACATAAGTTTCTTAGCCCAGTGGATAGCTCCTATTCCAATTAACAAAATTGCTAGCCCAAATGAGACACCTAAAACTATATTTTGGGCACTAGTTATTCCAATGAAAGTGACATTAATTTTTGTTTCCCTGGGAATTGCCACAAAGGAAACAAGGAAAACCAAAGTAAAGAAAGCAGAAGATATGAAAAGACCTGCAACTTGGCGTTCAGCTCTTTTGGCAGCTTTTGGATCAGTATCAGTTGTTCTTAAATAGTGATCAACACCTTTAGCAGGCATAGGAAGTTTTGTGGCAACTTCTTTAGAAACTTTTGGTGATTTATTTTCTTCATCAGGGTCATAAGCCTTATTAATGTCAAAATTATTTGTCATCTAACTCGTGCCCCAACCCAAATGGCCACTATTACAAGTGCTCCTAATCCAATGGTCCACAAAAATAATCCCTCAGCTACTGGGCCAAGTCTTCCTAAAGCAAGACCACCAGGATTTTCTGATTTATTCAATTCTTGAATATATCTAATAATTGCAGCTTTTGATTCTGGTGTTAAAGTCTCTTCACTAAAAATTGGCATTGATTGAGGACCAGTAATCATTGCTTCATAAATTTGTAATGGTGTGGCAAGTGCCAAACTTGGTGCATACTTACCATTTGTTAGAGCTCCACCAGATCCAGCAAAGTTATGGCATTGCGCACAATTTGTTCTATATAATTCGCCACCTTCAGAAACACTGGCATTGATCCATTCGTTAACTTGCTCAACACTTGGGATGGCAGGACCTGGACCAAAAGTTGCCACATAAGCAGCTAAGGCAAGTGTTTCTTCTTCGTTATAACTTGGTTTTTTTCGTTCAACTTGTGCACCAGGTGCAGCCATGGGCATGCGACCGGTTGAAACTTGGAAGTGAACAGAAGCCGCACCAACACTTGCCAAAGTTGGACCATCACTTGTGCCTTGACCGTTTAAACCATGACAGGAAGAACAACCTTCAGCAAAAAGTGCAGATCCTTTATCAACTAAAGTTTCTTCACTTGCAATTCTTGCTACAGCTGGTGAAACTAAATTATTTACCCCACTAAAGCCAAGTGAGACAATACCTAGTGCAAAAAACAAAACAATGATAGATGCGTATCGGTTTCTTCTAAATCTTGCTATTTTAGCCAATTAATTTGTCCTTATTTCACTAAGTAAATAGTTGCAAATAATGCAATCCACACCACGTCAACAAAGTGCCAGTAATATGAAGTCACTACAGCAGAGGTTGCTAAACCTTGCGTCATCTTAGGTCTGACATAAGAGCGAGATAATACGAACAAAAATGCGATTAATCCACCAGTTACGTGCAGGGCGTGAAAACCAGTGGTGATGTAGAAAACTGAACCAAATGGGGATGATGAAATAGTTAAACCTTTATGAATTAATTCGGCATACTCATATGCTTGTCCACCCACGAAAAATGCACCCATCAGAAATGTGATGATGAACCATAAGCGGAGACGACCTTTATCTCCACGCTCAGCTGCAAAAACTCCAAGTTGAGCTGTCACCGAACTTAAAACTAAAATTGTGGTGTTAGCACCAGAAAATGGAATGTTTAATAATTCTGTTTCAATTTTCCACACATCAGGATTAACTGCACGAAGTGTGAAATACATTGCAAACAATGCAGCAAAAAACATTAATTCACTGGAAAGCCAAACAATAGTTCCAATGGCCACCATGTTGGGGCGATTAACCCTTTGACCGGAAAGAGTGGCTGTTGACATATTTTTATTCTGCCATTTATGGGGGAATGCTGCTTGGGCGCGCTAGGTGAGACTAATGTGATTTTCGTGACCGACACACCTTCACAAGTGCACGAACTGAGAGTTCTGGTCTATTCAGATGACCGACGAATTCGTGATGCAGTTATGACTGGTTTAGGTCGAAGACCGGCTAAAGATTTGGCAAAAATCGAATTCATCCAAGTTGCAACTGAACCAGTAGTGAAAAAAGAACTCAAATCCGGAAATATTGATCTAGCAATTCTTGATGGTGAAGCAGCTCCTGCAGGTGGCATGGGAATTGCTCGCAATGCCAAAGATGAAGTTTTTAATTGCCCACCAATAATTTTATTGATTCAAAGATCTCAAGATGCATGGCTTGCGACTTGGTCAAAAGCTGAAGGTGTTGTGCCAATGCCCATTGATCCAGTTGTTTTAACTGAAGTTGCAACAACGTTGTTGCGTCGAACTGATAAAACAGCAATAACTGCAAAATGAGTGACACGATTTCCTGGTCGGAAATCTTTTCCGTTTTAAAAAATAAAACAGATTTAACCTCCCAACAATCAACTTGGGCTATGAACACAATTATGTCTGGTGCGGCAAAAGATACTGAAATCAAAGAATTCTTACTTAGTCTTAAAGATAAAGGTGAAAGCGCTTCAGAAATAACGTCATTTGTAGAAGTGCTGTTACAACACGGTGTAAAACTTGAAGTAACAAATAACGCAGTTGATACTTGTGGCACTGGGGGTGATTCGTTATCCACAGTAAATATTTCAACTGCTGCTGCATTAGTTGTGGCAGGTTGTGGAATCCCAGTTGTAAAGCATGGCAATCGAGCAGCATCTTCAAAATCTGGTTCAGCTGATGTTTTAGAAACATTAGGAGTATTAACCAGCATGAGCCCTAGTCAAGTTAAAGAATGTTTTGAAGTATGCAAAATTACATTTTGTTTTGCACCCACATTTCATCCAGCTATGAAACATGTTGGGCCGGTACGAAAAGAATTAGGAGTCCCAACTGTTTTTAATATTTTGGGCCCATTAGCAAATCCAGCTCAACCCAAAGCACAAGTTGTTGGGGTGGCAAATTTAAAGATGGCACCAATAATTGCGCAAGTTTTGGCCAACAGAAAAACTTCTGCCTTTGTAGTCAGAGGCAAGGAAGGACTAGATGAAATCTCTACTTGTGGCCCAACACAAATTTGGGATGTTAGAAGTGGGGTAGTAAAAGAATTTGAATTTGATGCCCAAGAATTAGGAATCAATAAGGTGCAAATAACAGATCTCAAAGGTGGAGATGCAACTTTTAATGCACAACTGATAAGAAAAGCATTAGGTGCAAATGGGCAAGGACCAATCCAAGATGCGATTTGTGTAAATGCAGCTGCATCAATTGTGGCCTTTGAAAACCTAGGGGGAGACTTCTTTACCCAAATGCAATTGGCATATGCCAGAGCCAAGGGCAGCGTGGAATCAGGTGCCAGTTTGGATGTTTTGAACCGTTGGGCTAACTTTTCAGAAAATGTCAGAGCTCATACCTAGTCTTAGGGGTATGAAAAATATAAAAATAGATTGCAACAGTTGCGTGATGAAAGATATTTCATGTCATGATTGTGTGGTTACTTTTTTGTTAGATCAACCACAAATACTTGATCAGCAAGAGATAAAAGCTTTTCAAGTCTTAGCTGATTCTGGACTTGTCCCACCTTTAAGACATGTCAGTGGATAAAAGGTTTTTTAGCTGTAAATGACGACTAGGCCATTGCCATTGTTTTTCTATCCAAGATCGACCTTGTTTTCCCAGGCGATTACTTAATTCTTTATTAAGAAGTAATTCAATTATTTTTTCTGCCAAAATCATTTGATTATTTGGATTCAAAACAAAACCAGTGACACCATCAATTACTGCTTCTGGTGCACCACCTGAATTCCCAGCAATTACTGGAATTCCAGTTGCGGAAGCCTCTAGATAAACAATTCCTAAACCTTCAACATCAAAGCCTAAATTCCTAGTTCTAACTGGCATGGCAAAAACATCACCTGCTGCATAAAAGCCAGGTAACTCTTTCCAGTCCACAGCTCCGGTAATTGTTACTGAAGTGTGAACATTGTTATCAAAGGTTTTTTTATGCAAACTCTGCTTAAGGCTTCCTCCGCCAACTATGAGCAAATGGGCATCAGAAACTTTCTTTAAAACTTCTGGCCAAACTTCTATTAAGGTGTCTTGACCTTTTCGTGCCATCAATCTTGACACACAAACTACAACTGGTTTATTTCCTAATCTAAAACGCTCTCTTATTTTTTGAGATTGCCCATTATTTTTATTTTCAGGATTAAACATTTTTATGTCTATTCCAGGGGTTAATTGCTCAAATTTTTCTAACTGGTCACCACTAATTGCTTCTGAAATTTGCTCAAAAGTAAATTTAGTTAAATAAGTTAATTTGTCAACGTCTTTAACAATTTTTTGAAAAGTTTGTTTTAAACCTGGGGTAAAAGCCCATCCAACTTCATGACCGTGTGTGATTGCCACAGTTTTCTTTATGCCATGATTTTTTAATCTGTTAGCAAGTAAACCTAAGGGGGCAGATGCTCCAAAAAGAACACGATCACAATTAAATTCCTTGATTATTGTTATGGCTTGGTCACCAACAGTTTTTGTTGGTAAAAGCATTTGCGTGTTATGACGAAAAATAGGATATTTTTCCTGTTTATCAAATTCTTGCCAACCTGTGTGTTTTGAAGTCAAAACCACAACATCATCTGGATCAAAGCCTTGGACTAATCCATAAATAAAAGTTTGAATACCACCAGGTCTTGGCGGGAAGTCATTAGTTATGACAAGTGTTTTTGACATTTCCTATTTCACTTTTTTGGGCCTGGTTGTTTGAATAAAAGTTTAGTACCTATTACAACTGCCCACACAAACAAAACAACTCGCAATATTTGAACGATAGATGCAAATACCTCGCCATTAAGAAGGGGAACATAAAGACCTGGGTAGAGCAACTGAGTCAAGAGTGCTGAAAAGACCAATAAAGTGATAACTTTTTTAAGTTTTGTTTCCCTGCTGATTAGGGCTAAGGCAGCAAGCCCACCGACCCAAACCCAAAATTGGGGAGAAAAAACTCTGCTTAAGGTTATTGAGATTAGTACTATCACCAAAGCTTTATCAAACAAGTTCAGATGATTTAGTCTATTTTTATAATTAAATACAAAAATAATTATAAACATAATTAATGTTGCAATATTAAGAAACATTGCTATTTCGTCCGCAAACACAGCATCAACTTCTAATGAACCGTATCTAAAGGGGTAATCAACACTTAAGCCAAATAGTTTCAAAAACACAAAAATTGAGCCAGCCACAGATTCGACTTGTAATCCTCTGTTTTGCTGATTTGCTAGGAAATTTGAAAACCCCACACTCCAAATATTCATTAAAAAAATGATTCCCACAGCACCCAAAATAAAACTAGGAACTAGTTGCTTGAAATATTTTCGTGGATATATTACTAAAAGCAATAAGGGCCAAAGTTTCACTAAAGCACCAATGCTGAGAAAAACTCCAGATAGAACAGGTCTTATTTTTGGGTTTGAAATTAAAATAATAGAAACAACAGCAAAGAAAGTTGGCACCACGTCAAATCTTGTTAAGGCAAGTGGCCCCATTAAAACTGGCCACAACACCCAAAACCAAGCCCCACCTAAACCATTGAGTGTTATTAACTCAGGAGTTTTTGAGAATTTCTTCAACCCAAAGATCAACAAAGTAATCAAAACTAATAGATCAAAAATAATCATAAAAATAATAAAACCTGTTAAAGCATTACCAAAAACCCATTGCGGAGTGGCAAAGACGACCCCAGCTAATGGTGGGTATTGCCACATTGAATCATTGATTGGAAAAATTCCTTTAACTAAACCTTGGGCCCAAAAGTTATAAAGATCAACATCTCCTTTCAACCATTTTCCCTCTGGGTAGGGAAGCACCAGAGTGATAAATAAAAACAGCACATAACGAGTAATACTCCAAGAGAAAAATAGTGCTGGCACACTTATCAGAAACAACTTGATAGATCTCATCAATAAGAGGGTAGTAGCAAATTGCCTGATTTGAGAAAGTGCGTAATGTAATAGCCGTGCGAGTAAACATAATCAGTGATGTTCATGCCCGAACTGAGGTATTAGCTGATGTAGGGAAAAATTGTGATGCAGTTATTTGCTTAGGCGATCTCTTGTTATACACAGATTATGAAGATCCCGGTAATGGCATTATGGGATCTCTTTTTGGTTCAGAACTTAACACTGAATTTATCCGTTTAAGGACTGCAAATAAATTTGATGAAGCAAGAGCAATTGCTACAAAAAAATGGGAAGAATTAGGAAATCGAGAAGAGCTAATAAAAAAAGAAGTACTAAAGCAATATGAAGAAATCTTTGCTGAAATGCCCACCCCGGTTTATATCACTTATGGAAATGTTGATCGCCCTGAATTTTGGCCCCAGTTTAAAAAAGAGGGCATGACAGTTTTAGATGGACAAGTTGTTGAAATTGGTGGATTAAAATTTGGTTTTGTAGGTGGTGGATTAAAAACTCCGTATCGCACCCCTTATGAGATTAGTGATGAAGAATTTCAAAAAAATGTAGATGCACTAGGTCCAGTGGATGTTTTATGTTCTCATATTCCACCAGAAATTCCAGACATTACTTTTGATGTGGTTGCTAAGAGATTTGAAAGAGGTAGTGAGGCACTTTTAGAATATATAAAAAAATATCAACCTAAATATTCTTTCTTCGGACATGTGCATCAACCACTCGCCAGTAGAACCAGGGTTGGTAAAACTGAGTGTGTAAATGTCGGCTTTTTTCGGGCAACAAAGCGCCCATTTGTCCTTGATTTCTGAATAGATTTAACTGCTATTTCACCACAAGGTATCCTAAATACCTAGCGAAAACGATTTTGGGAGTTTGAGACAAAAGTGTTTTACTACATTTTGAAATACGTTTTCTTGTGGTTACCTTTACGTTTAACGTTTAGACCTTGGACCAAAGGTAAAAGAAACATTCCAAAAACTGGTGGACTAATTTTTGCACCAAATCATAATTCATTTATTGACTCAATTTTTCTTCCACTTGTGGTTAAAAGAAGAATTACTTTTCTGGCAAAAATTGATTATTGGCGGGGACCAGGGATAAAAGGTTTTATTTCAAAATTATTCTTCACAGGCGTTGGACAAGTACCAATTGATAGAGCTGGAGGATCAGCTGCTGAAGCTGCATTAAGAACAGCAATTGACATTTTAAATAGAGGAGAAGCTTTAGGAATTTATCCTGAAGGAACTAGATCTCCAGATGGCAGACTTTATAGAGGAAGAACAGGTGTAGCACGCATGGCGTTGGAAGCAAGAGTTCCTGTTATTCCAGTTGCCATGATTGGAACTTACGAATTACAACCTGCAGATCGCATGTTTCCAAAAGTTGGACGCGTAGGAATTATTTTTGGCAAACCACTTGATTTCTCAGAGCATTATGGTGACGCCAGAAATGCTGAAACCCTAATAAAAGTTACGAACCAGATTATGGAAGAAATCAGGGAATTATCTGGGCAAGAATATGTAGATATTTATGCTTCCGCAGCCAAAGAAGCCCTTAAAGAACGTGAAGACTGAGTTTAGGATAAATTAGGCCTTCACTACTTATTTACTACATCAAAGGATGTTTTGAAAATGCGTGTTGGCATTCTTACTGGCGGTGGAGATGCTCCCGGTTTAAATAACGTAATTCGTGGTGTTGTCACCAAAGGAATTAACGCATACAAATATGAATTTATTGGATTTAAAGATGGATGGAAAGGACCTTTAGAAGGTTTAACTCGCCCAGTTACTTTGGCCGATGTTGCCCACATCAACGATGAAGGTGGAACAATTCTTGGATCTTCCAGAACTAATCCAATTAAAATCGAAAACGGTGTGACAAGAATTGAAGAAAATTTAAAAAAACTTAATGTTGATGCCCTCATTGCAATAGGGGGAGAAGACACCCTAGGTGTGGCAACACAATTACATAAACACAATTTCAAAGTAATTGGTGTTCCAAAAACTATTGACAATGATCTTTCCAATACTGATTACACATTTGGTTTTCAAACCTCTGTGGCAATTGCTACCGAAGCAGTAGATCGATTACACACCACTGCTCGTTCACATCACCGCGTGTTAGTTGTTGAGGTAATGGGACGTCACGCAGGTTGGATTGCTTTAGAAACAGGTATGGCAGGAGATGCTGCTGTAACTCTGATTCCAGAAGAAAAATATGACATCAACCAAGTTGCAACTTGGGTTAAAAAAAGATTTGCAAGAGATCAATATGCACTAGTCGTAGTCGCTGAAGGTGCTTTGAGCACTGAGGGTGACTTAGTAACAAAAGATTCCACTCTTGATGCATTTGGGCACGTAAAACTTTCAGGAGTTGGTGAAGCTTTAGCTAAAAGATTAGAAGAGTTGACCGGAATTGAATCAAGAAGTGTGGTACTTGGACATTTACAAAGAGGTGGAAGTCCTGTTGCTTTTGATAGAAATTTGGGAAATCGTTTAGGACTTGCAGCAGCAGATGCACTTAATGATGGTGCTTATGGACAAATGGTGGCACTACATGGCACAAATATTGTTCGAGTTCCTTTGGAAAGTGCAACAGGTGTTTTAAAAACTGTTCCCGCGGAAAGATACCGCGAAGCTACCGCATTTTTTGGAGCATAAATGTCACCGCAAAATTCCCCATTAGTGACTTCTGCAAAGCAACAACCAGAGTGGCCTGACGCAGTTGAATTAGAACGCGTCGTAAAAGAACTTAAATCTTTACCTCCTTTGGTGTTTCCTAGTGAATGTGACTTATTAACACAAAGACTTGCTGATGTTTCTCGTGGTGAAGCATTCTTTTTAACAGGTGGAGATTGTGCTGAAACTTTTGCGGCAAACACAGCAAATTCTGTGAGAGCAAGATTAAAAACAGTTTTACAAATGGCTGTTGTTTTAACTTATGGAGCAACACTTCCAGTAGTAAAAGTAGGAAGAATTGCTGGACAATACTTCAAACCAAGAAGCTCCAATGAAGAAACTATAAATGGTATTACACTTGCTTCTTACCGTGGAGATGCAATTAATGACGTTGCATTTACTCCAGAAGCAAGAAGACCAGATCCCCAAAGATTAATTCGTGCTTACAAGTCATCTAACGCAACATTAAACTTAATTAGATCTTTTTCACAAGACGGTTCAGCTGATTTAAGAATGGTTCATGCTTGGAATAGAGATTTTGTGGCTAATTCTGATTCAGGAAAGAAATACAACCAATTAGCACAAGACATTGATAGAGCACTGGCATTTATGCATGCTTGTGGAGCTGATCCAGTTGAATTTAGATCAGTTGAATTTTTCACAGCTCATGAAGCTTTACTACTTGATTATGAAAAAGCTATGACTAGAACTGATTATGTAACTGGCAGAAGTTATGACACCTCTGCTCATTTCTTATGGATGGGTGAAAGAACACGTGAACCAAATGGTGCGCATGCCCAATTTATGGCCTCAATTAAAAATCCAATTGGCGTCAAAGTTGGACCAAAAGCACAAGTTCAAGATTTGGTAAAAATGGTTGAAACACTTGATCCAGAAAAAACCCCAGGAAGATTAACTTTGATATCTCGCATGGGCGCAGGAAACGTACTTGACAAATTACCGCCAATTATCGAAGCAATTGAAAAAACTGGTCACCCAGTTATTTGGGTTTGTGATCCAATGCATGGCAACACTCGTGAAGCTGCTTCAGGACATAAAACAAGAGAATTTAGTGATGTCTTGAGTGAAGTAAAAGACTTTTTTGTAGTGCATAGAAAACTTGGCACACATCCAGGTGGAATGCATATTGAATTAACAGGTGATGACGTCACGGAGTGTATTGGTGGCATCTCAGGAGTAATGGAAAAAGACTTGCCAATGCGCTATGAAACAGCCTGTGATCCAAGATTAAATAGAGTCCAAGCACTTGAATTAGCTTTCCAGGTTGCAGAAATGCTTGCCAAGTAAAAAGTTTTGAGGGTTAAAATCTGATGAAAAAGAGCACTCAGATTATCCTTGGTTCTGTTTTTGCTTTAGTAATAGTAAGCATCATTACTAGTTATGCATTATCTAATTATCGAATAAATCGCATTGATGCCATAGTTAATCCCAAACCATCTGCGACCGTTGAAGATGGTGTTGTCACAATTGACAAAATGGTGGTAACAATTTTAAATGGCACAAATCGTGAAGGTTTAGGGACAAGACTTGGTTCTCGATTAGAAACTTTTGGAGTTTTTGTTACTAAAATTGACAACTATAAAAAACGAAACATTGATACAAGTGAATTACTTTATAGACCAGATGCACTTGAAGCGGCAACAAAACTTGCTCAAGTCGCTGGAATACAAAAAATGACTCCTTATCCTGCATTCGAAGCAGATGAGTTTGCCACAATCATTACTGGTTATGATTTACCAGAACCTTTTCCTGAACAAATTGAATCATCTGGAAATCAACCTTAAATGAAATTACTAACTCATGAAATTCCTACCCCGTGGGGCAAAATTGCCACAGTTGTTGATGTCTCAAATAATCCTGTAGTCATTGGTGCCGGTTTTAAACCAATAACAAAATTGATTAAACAATTGCCTAATAGATATCAAGATGCAGATTTTAAGAAAGACACCAAATTAGCTGGTGTTACAAATGCAGTGAAGGACTGGATTGATGGAGATCTCGATGCGATTATTGATTTAAAGGTCATGCAACCTGGTGGAGACTTCATGCAAAAATGTTGGAAGGTTCTCAGAAAAGTAAAAGGTGGAAAAGTTATTACTTATGCCGAACTTGCTCAAAAAGCTGGAAATGCAAAAGCGGTTAGAGCAGCTGGATCTTCGTGCGCACGTAATTTAGTTGCACCATTTGTGCCATGTCATCGTGTGATCAAAACTGGTGGGGCTATTGGTAACTATGGGTTTGGAATTTCCCTCAAGAAAGCATTGCTAACACACGAAGGTGTCCACAACTTGCACTGACACAATTCGTGTTATTCATTTACGTGTTGTAGCCTCGAAGGATGACGACGTTTACACGCCGCCCTTCCCGTTTTTTATTAATCGGGGTCTTGGTTGCATTGATTTCCACAACTTTTCAATATTCAGTCCAGGCAACTCCTGCTGCAATTGCCATTGTGATGGAAGTCCCTAATTATCCTGGGAAAACAAAATTAACTAAAGGTGCAGAAAATTCAAGTGTTAAAAAAGTTCAGCAAGCTTTAATTGAACTGGGTTACAACATTTCAAGTGCAAATGGAAAATATGGTCCCTCAACCACAAAAGCAATTGCTGCTTTTTATAAAGATTTAGGGAATCAAGATGATGGAACTTCTTTAGGAAAAATTGGTTGGACCAAATTATTTGAAGCACTTGATCAACAGCGAGAAGACGAAAAAATTGCTCAACAAGTAGTAACTCAACCAGTTAGTGTTGACCCTGCTCTTGCTGCTGTTATTGCAGAAACTGCCTCGGCAGCAATTGATAGATCAAAGAAGACAAAAGTTGTTAAATTATCAAAAAAGAAGAAAAAAATTGTTGCCAAATATAAGGGTGATATAACCCTTACCAAAGATGCCAAGCTTTATCGCGAAGCTAGAGAATTAATTCCATTTGAAGTTTGGAGAGCAAGCCCATTTACTCGATTTATATCGATGAAAGAGTCACATCGAAACTGCAAGGCAGTTGGTAGAAGCGGAAAATATCGGGGACGCTGGCAAATGAGCCCAGCATTTTGGAAGACTTATGGGGGAAAGCAATTTGCTTCCAGACCCGATAAGGCAAGTTGCCGGGATCAAGACTTGATTGCTTATAACGGATGGATAGTGCGCGGATGGGCCCCTTGGGCCTATTAATTAAATTTAGATTATGAGCAAACTTTCCTATCTGGGTGTTTTAGCATTTATTCTCCTGGGAACTGTTTGGCTTGAGATTATTATGCAAGCAAGAGTATTAAGAAAACTTAAACGATTAATTTTGACTCTTATCCCAGTAGTTATTTTGTTTGTTATTTGGGATTATTATGCGATCACTAATAATCATTGGTTTTTTGATGAAACAAAGACAACGGGTATCATCTTAATTGGATTCTTGCCTCTAGAAGAATTGTTATTTTTCATAACTGTTCCAATTGCATCGTTATTTTCATTTGAAGCCGTCAGGTCAGTTATACGTGAACCAGCTGGTGATGAAAAATGACCTATCTTCAAATAGGAATAATCTATTGCTTACTGGCAATAATTGTAGATTTACTTATTTTAAAGACTAAAGTATTAAAATTAAAAATGTTTTGGATAAGTTATATCATTGTACTTTTTTTCCAATTTTTAACTAACGGTGTTTTGACTAGATTTTTGATTGTGAGATATAACGACTTTGCAACAATCGGTGGCGACTACACAACAAAAGTTCCGCCCATGATTGGTGATGGTAGATTATTTTTTGCACCAGTGGAAGATGTTTTCTTTGGATTTTCTATGATTTTATTAACAGTTTCAATTTGGATATGGTTGGGAAGAAAAAATATTCAAAGAGAACCAATTTCAGGTCCTCCACCAAAGTGGTGGCCAAAAGATCGTTGGTATGGAACAAAAAACTAATTAATTAAATTTTGTAGCAATTCCATGTACGTGACCTTGACCAAATTTCTTTCTTGCACTAACACCTTGAACCCAAGCAGGAAGTGCTACTTTTAATCTTTTTGCGATAGAAACTTTGGCGCGTTTTTGAAACACTTCGTAATCAATTGCTTCTACAGCATCAACAATTCCACAATATAAAATGCGAGCTGCTTCAATGCAAGGTCTTGATGATGGGTGTAGAAAATCTATCCCAGATCTTGATTTTTCTTCTAATTCTTTTACTCGTTTTATTTGAAACTTTAAAGCATCTTTTACATTCTTATCTGCAATTCTTTTCTCTAAGTAAGTCCTATCAACTCCAAATTGAGCAAGTTCATCCATTGGTAAGTAAATTCTTCCTCGATTCAAATCTTCTGAAACATCACGCACAAAGTTTGCTAATTGAAATGCGATTCCCAAGTCTTGGGCTCTTTCATAGGCAATTTGTGAAGTTGGTTCCAAAATGGGAACCATTTGCAAACCAATAACAGCAGCAGAGCCATAAACATATTCGTATAAATCTTTAAAAGTTTGGTATTGCCTAACAGTTAAATCCATTCGCATGGAGTGAAGAAAAGCCTCAAATAATTCTGTTGGGATTTCCCATCTGTTAACAGTGTCTACAACTGCTTTACAAATCAGATCATCTGACTTACCACGTTTTAAATCCCTTAAAAATTCATTACCCCAATTTCCTAACCAGTCTGATTTTTCTTGATTAGTTAAGGTGCTAGAAAGATCATCCACAATTTCATCTGCATATCGAGCAAAACCATAAAGGGCGTGAACATAAGGCCTTTTTCCTGGAGGCAATAAAAGTGTTGCCAAATAATATGTTTTTCCGTGCTGAGAATTTAGTTTTCTACATCTTTCATATGATTCTTGCATTTCAAGATCTGTGACCCCTGAGGCAATTAGTTCACGCTTTGACATGATTAAAACTTTCGATTTGCCCTTGAGTTGTAATATTTATCCCTACCAAGAATTCTTTCTGCAGCTAATCTGCCACTTATCAAAACCATTGGTACACCAACTCCAGGTTGGGTTCCAGAACCTGCAAAGACTACGTTTTCACCCCACATGTTTCCTGGTCTAAAAGGACCAGTTTGTAAGAAAGTGTGCGCACAAGCAAACGGGGCACCGTTTTTCATTCCCTGTTGCTCCCATTCCAAGGGACCGGTTACTTGTTCTACTTCAATATTTTCACTAAAGCCTTCATAACCGCGCTCTTCTAATACGCGAATCATTTCGTCTCGATATTTAGGAGTTTCTTTTACCCAATCAATATTGGAATCAGTGTTTGGAGTGGGGAAGAGAACATAGTAAATTTCTTTACCCTTAGGGGCTAATTCTGGATCAGAAAGTGTTGAATTGGTAACTAATAAACTTGGATCTTGCATGAATTGTTTTCTATCAATCAAATCATCAAATACACCTTTCCAGTCGTTGCCAAAATGTATGTTGTGATGGGCAATTCCTGAATACTTCTTTTTACTTCCCACAGATAGGACCACTGCGGAAGGAGAATATTTCAGTCTTTTCACAGACCAAGGAACCTTGCCAAGTAAGTTTTCATAAGCCACAGGTAAATCTGGGTTAAGCACAACCACGTCAGCAGCAATACGCTCACCATTTTTTGTAATTACAGCAGTGGCACGATTTCCAGACTTTTCAACTTTTGTAATTTCAGTGTTGTATCTAAATTCCACACCATGTTTTGCAGCAGCACCAGCTAATGCCCTTGGAACTGCATGCATGCCACCTTTTGGAAAGAACACACCTGCAATTGAATCCATGAAAGCAATAACTCCATAGATCGCTAAAGCCTGATACGGAGAAAGCCCCGCATACATTGCTTGAAACGTGTAAATTCTTTCAGTTCTAAAATCTTTTAAGTATTGCTGTGCTTTTGGAGCAAGTTTTCTAAAACCACCAAGTGCTACTAATTTTGCCAAATTCGGAGTTAACAAATCCAGGGGAGAATCAATATTTTTATCTATGAAATCTTTCATTTCATATTGATAAAGTTTAGAAACAAAATCAACATATTCTAAATAACCTTTGGCTTCATTAGCACCAATAACTTCTTCAATTTCTTGAGCCATTCTTTGAGGGTTAGCATGAACATCCAACTTCGAACCATCGTGGTAATGAGCGCGATAAAGTGGTTCAACTTTTTGTAGGTCTAACCAGTCATGCATATTTTCGCCAACACAATCAAAAGCATCAGCAATTAAATCTGGCATTGTTAAAACTTGTGGACCAGTATCAAAATGAAAGCCATCTTTAACTAATAAACCATTTCTGCCACCTGGAACTGATTCTCTTTCAATAACTGTTACTTTTCTACCTTTACCAGCTAAACGAAGTGCCGTTGATAAACCTGCTAAACCTGCACCAACAATGACCACATGATCTGTTGGACCTTTAACGGTTCGCATGCGACCTGGAATTAATCTGGTGGGTGAATATGCCATGGTCATACTCTTCTAGAAGTTGCAGCAAGTGCCAACTCGGAAAACGCTTCCTTAGCCTGGGCTGTGATATTTGCCTCAGCCAAAGCCTTTTGAGATTGTTCAAAAAGTGAAGAAATCATGTTTTCTACTTCTCCTAATGCACCTGTTTTGGTCACAACTTCGCGAAGTTTTTCAACTGCAGCAATATCCATTTGTTTGCCAAAATTATCATCTAAAACTTGTTTTTGTGACGAATTAGCATTTTGGTAAGTCATTTCAATTAACACTGTTCTTTTGCCTTCTCTTAAATCATCACCAGCAGGTTTTCCTGTTTCTGAAGGATCACCAAATACGCCTAGTACGTCATCTCTTAATTGAAAAGCTTCTCCCAGTGGTAATCCATAATTTGTGTAGCTTTGTAAAATTTGTGAACTATCACTTGCAAGAGCACCGCCTAAATGAAGTGGTCTTTCAATTGTGTATTTTGCTGATTTATATCTAATAACATTAAAGGCATTTTCAATAGATCCGCCACCTCGAGCTTGCTCAAAAATATCTAAGTACTGTCCTGCCATTAATTCTGTTCTCATTAAGTCATAAATCTTTTTGCCTCTAAATAGGGAAGTGGTATCAAGTTTTGAGTTCATCAACATTTCATCAGCCCAGGAAAGTAATAAATCACCTAATAAAATGGCTCCACCATCACCAAATTGTTTCTTATCACCTAACCACTTTGATTCTTGATGCATAGTTTCAAATCTTTTATGAATAGAAGGTTTACCTCTTCTGGTATCAGATGCATCCATCACATCATCGTGAACTAAAGCGCAAGCTTGTAATAATTCAAGTGCAGTAGCGGCAGAAATTATTTCTGGAGAATCTTTTCCACCAGCACCGATATATCCCCAATAACAAAAGGCTGCTCTTAATCTTTTACCACCAGAAAGAAATTCATGAGCAAAATCAGCCAATGGATCAAGAGATGGTGAAACTTTATTTAGAGTTGGTCTTTGGTCTTTGATGAATTCATCCAAGCATTCTTGAATGCGTGGACGTATTTCTAATGCCTTCATGGTTGAAATGAGATTATCGGATTCTTCGAGATTTGATAACAGTTGCAATGTTGGCTATGAGACCAAGAGATCCTAAGAATTGTTTAAAAGAAGATCTTCCCCCCAAAATTGCAACTGTGGGCAATAAATAGGTTCCCAAGAATGTTGCTGCTCTTACTGCTAAATCTTCATCAAGTTCAGGAAAATCAATGCTGGCAATTTTTGAAGCCACCCCACTGCCATCAACAATATTGACTTTAAATCCAGCTGCTTTTAATTCTTTTACCCAAGCCCCACCTTCAAATTTTTCGTTTGCGACTCTGGTGTGACCAGCCATTGCACTGTAGGCATTCCGGTTAATCACTAAGAAAGAAGCATCAATATCTGCACCTTGGTTCTCATTCAAAGGAGTTGGTAGAGAAAGTAAAAGATTTGTAATTACGGCAGGTTCTGTCTTATTTAAAATTGTTGGTTGCAGTAATAATGCATCTAACTGATGTTCTTTTAAACAATTTATAGCTAAACTAATTGCATCAGGTGCCAATTTGATTCCTGGTTCAATAAAGACTAAGTATTCCCCAGTTGCTTTAAAAGCAATTCTTTGACAAGCCCAAGCCTTTTTAGTCCAAGATTCCGGTTTATCTGTCTCATGACCTTTATCAACAAGGGATAAAACATCAAAATTTATCAAATTTAGTTGAGCTTTTGCACCATCAATAGTTAGTGTTGCATCTTCAAAATGTGCTGGAATAAGAATTGAAACCTCGTCACCAATTGTGGTAGCAATATTTTTTAGTACAATACTTTGAGTTTTTTCTTTGGTAAAAACTTTAAAAGCCGTATAAATAGCAGCAGCAGCTCCACCTACTGCGAGCAAAAATCCTAACCCGCTTGATTGATTATCTTCATCACTCATTTAGCGTTCCTTAATAGTTTTATAAACAAAGATCAGTAGAACATATGACATTAAAATAATTGGTATAACAAAATTAGTAACATTATCAATCAAAAATTGAGCGCAAAAAATAATAAATAATAAAAGCCAAGTGTAAAGTAAAATCGGCATACGTGTCGAATATCTATCATTTTTAGAGTTTTGTCCACTTAAAATCATCATTACTAGAAAAATCACAAATGAAACTACTTGAAATTTAACGGGTGATAAACCAATAATTGCAGGTTGTTCAGCAAGGGTAAGCCATTTATGAAATCCTGCTTTGACAAATAAACCGTCCACAGCAATAAGTAATCCAGTTGCAGCAATCGCTGCAGAAAGAGGTGACATGTAGGTTGATCGAGAAATTCTTCTGGATATCACAATTGCAAAATATGTGGCTGAACTCCAAATAAGTGGAGCAACTATTGGGACATAAAGCAATTGCAAACCAAGCCGGTAGGTGTAGGTGATTTCACCAAAAATAAACCCTGTTGCAGAATTTAGAGCTAAAACTGAGAAACTAATACCTAAGGAGACCACCATAAATGTGGCGGCCCAAGCCATTCCCCACCACACAAATGCATGTGATGTGCTTGCTATGAATAAAAATAGAATGATGAAAAAAGTTAAAGAATCTTGTCTATCTAACGGGATAATTGGCCAAGTGATTGTTCCCAACAGCCCCAATGCAAAAAATATCCACGGAATCGTTCTAAATCCAAAAGTGGGACCACCGGTATCTCGATGGGGGCCTCGATAAACGCGAATACTCATAGGTTTAATTGTCCCTTTAACTCTTTAGTGCAACATCAGCAGGGATTGCCCCACTTAGCCTTGTAAGTTCTTCATAAGTAGTGGGAAACACAAAATGAGGGTGGCCTGCTGCTGCCCAGATTTCATCAAACTTCTTAAACGTTTCATCAATTAAGATCTTCATCTTCGTGGCATGACCAAGTGGTGGAACCCCACCAATGGCATAACCAGTTACTTCACGAGTTTTATCCGCATCAGCTTTTCCAACATGGGAAACCTTGAATGCTAGAGCGACTTTGTTGGTGTCAACTTTGTTTTCACCAGAGGTTAGAACTAAAACTGTTTCTCTGTCTGCTTCAAACACTAAAGACTTAACAATTTGTCCAACTTGAACTCCTAAAGTGGCAGCTGCTTCATCAGCGGTACGAGCAGTCTCTTGAGTTTTGATCACTTCACCTTTAACCCCAAGTTTTTGTGCTGCGTCTCGAAACTTGGTCACTGAAGGATGCTCTGCCTGGTTCACCCCTCAAGGTTACGCACTCACCCCTTGGTTGACCTTTGTCAGTGGAAGGTGATTAACTTAGGTTATTCGAACAGGTGTTCGGATAGTGAAGAAAAGGGCATTTTCCCCTGAATGACCCCTCTTCACTTTTGATTCAAATGGCGATTTAGACACCCCTGTTAATCGCCATTTGGCATCAAAGAAAAAAACCATCGTTTGACTCTTTCGTAGAAAACATGCGGGGAAGCTTTTTTCTCGGGAGAGTCAAACGTCCAATATTAAGTCGTCTTCCTCCGACTAATTAAAAAGAGGATAAGTCTATTTTGCAACAAAGTTTCACGCATTTAAATGTTTCTTCTGCTTATTCACTTCGCTATGGCACAGCTTTGCCCGAAAAAATAGTTGAAAGAGCTTCATTTCATAACTTTTCCAAAATTGCACTCACAGATAAAGACACAATGTCGGGGGTAATTAACTTTGTTCACAATTGCATGATTCATGGCATTACTCCCATTGTGGGAGTTAATTTTAATTTAGGAAAATCAAGAGCTTTAGTACTTGCTCGCGGTAAAAATGGTTGGAAAGACTTATGTCGTCTAGTTAGCAGTGCTCATGAAAAAGAAAGAGGTAAACCTCTTCTTGATGTTTCCAAATTATGGCAAAAGATGCAACAAGGAAACCTTGTTGCGATTCTGGGTATTGATTCTGAACTTGGACAAAGTGTTTTAAGAAACAGAATTGATTTAGCAAATAGTTTCTTAAAAAACTGGTTAACCCATGTTGATAAGGGAGATTTAGTAATTGAGGTTAGTTCTCATCCTAATCTTCATAAAATAAGTGATCCTAGGTATTCACTTGCCACAGCTAGTAAAATGGCACTTTTTGCTAAAGATAATCAACTTCGAGCAGTTCTAACAAATAACGTTAGGTATTTAAAACCAGCAGATGCCATTGTGGCTGAATTACTTGATTCAGTGGAATCAAAAAAGCAAATGCGCTTTGAACAAGTTAGAGGCTTTAGAGGTTCTGCTTATTTGAAATCTGCTGCTGATATGTCACAAGTAGCTTTCAATATCAGTAAATATCTAAGTAGTCCTGAAATAGCTTCATTGTTACTAAAGTTTACTGAAGAAGTTGGTGAAGAATGCAGTCTTGATCCAGTAAAAGATATTGGAATTGGCACAATCACAGTGCCAGAAAACGATGTGGTTTTAGGTAAAAACAGTTTAGAGCCGATGAAAGTATTGATAGATAAATGTCAATCTGGGTTAACTAAATTAGGTTTTGGGAACAAAAATGTTTATCAAGAAAGATTAAGACAAGAATTAGATGTTATATCTCAATTAGGCTTTGCCGGTTATTTTTTAACAGTAGGAGAAGTTGTTGATTTAACAAAACAAATGGGCATCAGGGTGGCAGCCAGAGGATCAGGAGCGGGAAGTTTAGTTAATTACACCCTAGGAATTTCAGGTCTTGACCCAATCAAATACGGATTATTAATGGAAAGATTCTTATCTCCTTTAAGAAGTGCGCTACCAGATATTGATATCGATGTGGAATCGGATCGAAGATTAGATATTTATGATGCAATTTATCAAAGATTTGGCAAAGAACGAGTTGTTTCTATTTCTATGCGTGAGACTTATCGAGTAAGACATGCAGTTAGAGATGTCGGTGCAGCACTTGGTTTACCACCGGGTGAAATTGATGCTTTTGCTAAAACTTTTCCTCGAGTAAGTGCTAGAAGAGCTAGAGAAGTTTTAAGCCAATTACCAGAGTTGAAAAAATCATCTTTTAATCGGTTAATGAATGAAGGAAATCTTGATTTATATCTTGATTTAGTTGAAAAACTTGATGGATTACCCAGACACTTAGCAATGCATCCTTGTGGAGTTATTTTGTCGGATAAAACACTTTTAGATAGAACCCCAGTTGAGCAAAGTGGGGCTAAATTTCCTATGAGCCAATTTGATAAAGATGATGTTGAATTAATGGGATTTCTAAAACTTGATGTTTTAGGAATAAGAATGCAATCAGCAATGGCATATTGTGTGAAAGAGATTAAAAGAGTTGACCAGGTTGATATCAAACTAGATGAAATAGCTCTAGATGATAAAAAGACTTTTTCACTAATTCAGTCAACAAAAACACTGGGTTGTTTTCAAATTGAGTCCCCAGGGCAAAGAGAATTAATTGGTAAATTTGGTCCAGAAAACTTTAATGATCTAATTATTGATATTTCCCTTTTCAGGCCAGGTCCAGTTAAATCTGACATGATCACCCCATTTTTGGAAGTGAGGCATAAGAGAAAGCCTCATCCGATTTTGCATGAAAAAATTGATCCCATTGTTAAAGAAACCAGTGGGGTAGTGGTTTTTCATGAACAAGTAATACAACTAATAAGTGTGATGACAGGTTGCTCTTTTGCTCAAGCTGATGAAAAACGTCGCGCAATGAGCTCATTTGATGGACAACTAGAAATTGAAGAATGGTTCATTAAAGAAGCCCGAAAACTCAAATATCCTCATGAGTTAATTAAACATATTTGGGAAATACTAAAAGCTTTTGCTTCTTTTGGTTTTTGTAAAGCCCATGCTGGAGCTTTTGCACTACCTACCTACCAATCAGCTTTTCTTAAAGCTCATCACCCAGCAGCTTTTTTAGCTGGGGTATTAACCCACGATCCAGGAATGTATCCCAAAAGATTAATTGCCAATGATGCTAAAAACTTTGGTATTGCTTTATTAGGTCTTGATGTTAATAAATCTGATCAGTGTTACCGGGTTGAAAAAATAGATGACCGATACGGTATTCGATTATCTCTGCTTGATGTTAGATCAATAACACGTTTAGAAATTGAAAAAATTGTTGAAAATAAACCTTATAGTTCACTAGCTGATTTTTGGCAAAGAGCACAAGTTTCAAAAAATGTTACCGAAAACATAATTTTGGCAGGGGGATTTGATTCACTGATTCCAGATCAGCTAAATAGAAGAGATTTGTTGCTGCAATTATCTGATTTGGAGCACAATTTAGGAGTGATAAGTAATCAACTAATTCTAGATGTTTCTACAATTTCTCCCAATATTTCTTCAGGTTTACCTGATTTTACAAAAAGTGAAAACATTATTAATGAACTACAAGTATTAGGTCTTGATGCCAGCACCCATTTAGTTAATTCTTATATCCCATTTTTTAAAAAACTAGGGGTTAGTCCTGCTAAATCATTAGTTTCTTTAACAGGAGGAAAAGAAATATTAATAGCGGGAGTAAAAGTTACTACCCAAACCCCACCAGTTAGAAGTGGGAAAAGGGTTATCTTTTTAACTATTGATGACCCCACCGGACCAAGTGATGCAGCATTTTTTGAAGATGTGCAAAGTTATTATGCTTCCACTGTTTATAACTCTGTGTTACTACTAGTTAGAGGAGTGTTAAGAAGAACAGGACCTAGAGGGGTTTCAGTTAGAGCAACTGGGTGTTGGGATTTAGCAGAAATGTTTACCATTTATCAAAAACAAGGCATAACCGAAGTTAAAAAAGTTATCAATTTAAGCCCAGGACAAAAATCAAGTGCTTATCGATATAAAACAGGCGGAGTGTCTGTGGGAAGAAGAACTTTGTTAACCCCAAAAGACGAGATGATTGAACTATGACTCATCGCCAAGTATTAAAACTTCCTCACATAGAACTATCTGGAGATGATTCCCAATCAAATATTTTGCATGTGGATATGGATGCTTTTTTTGCTTCTGTGGAACTAAAAGATCGACCTGAGCTAAAAGGCACACCAGTAATAGTTGGCCATGGTGGTGGGCGAGGAGTTGTAACTTCTGCAACTTATGAAGCAAGAAAATTTGGGATTCATGCCGCAATGTCCATGACTGAGGCTTTGAGAAAATGTCCCGGGGCAACTGTAATTGAACCTAGTCATGAAAAGTATGAAGAAGTTTCAGATAGATTGCAAGATATTTATTATTCGATGACTCCTTTGGTTGAACCATTAAGTGTGGATGAAGCTTTTCTGGATGTTGAAGGTTCTAGAAAACTTTTAGGAACACCCACTGAGATTGGACAAAAATTAAGAGAAAAAGTTTTTGCAGAAGAAAATATAACGTGTTCAGTAGGAATTGCTCCCACAAAGTTCATTGCCAAATTAGCTTCCACTAGAGCAAAACCAGATGGGTTAATCGTTGTCGCCCCAGAAGAAGTAATTCCCTTTCTTCATCCCCTCCCAGTGGGAGCTTTGTGGGGAGTGGGAGGAAAAACAGAAGAAGTATTAAAAAGATTAGGTTTATTCAAAGTGTCAGACATTGCTAATTTGCCCCTCAAGACTTTAAAAAGAGCATTGGGTGATGGTTTAGCCGAACATTTACACGAATTGTCTTGGGGAAGGGATGAAAGAAATGTGGAAGCCTATAACCCGGAAAAAAGTATTGGAAATGAAGAAACTTTCTCCAAAGATTTAGATGAAGCAGAAGATATTTTAAAAGAAGTGCTGCGTTTATGTGAAAAAGTTGCTAACCGGCTTCGAGCAGGTGAAGTTATGGGACGAACTATTGTTTTGAAAGTCAGATTCGCCAACTTCTCCACCATCACCAGATCAAAAACGCTCAATGACCCATTGGATGGGGCTAAAGACATTTATGCCGTAGCCAAAACTTTGTTTGAAAACCTAAAACTTGACCGAGTAAGAGTCCGACTTGTGGGGGTAAGGGTAGAAAAACTAGAAGAAGCCCTTGGTGCAACCAGGCAATTGCTCTTGGGGGAAAGTGAGAAGGGGTGGCGTGAAATTGATAAGGCCAGCGATAAAGCCAGTGCCCGATTCGGGGAAGATGCCATCAAGCCTGCTCGACTCATCGACTAACCCAGCACTCAAATCTTGCTTCTAATAGCAAAAGCCGTATTCTTAAAAGTAGGAAAAGTCTCTTTATGCAGAGGTGGAGAAAAAGCTTCGTGGCACTTTCAGATCGTGAACAAAAGTTGCTGGAACAAATGGAGAAGGCACTTTACGCCGAGGATCCAAAATTTGCTTCCTCACTTCGTCGTTCCGGATTAACCATTGCCCCAGGTGAGCGCCGCCATGTAATCATTGGACTAGTTGCTTTATTGGTAGGACTTGGCATGGTGTTTGCCTCCGTTGTGTCAAAAACTGTGATTGTGGGAATTCCTGGATTTTTACTGGTACTAACTGGCTTTGTTTTCATTGCTCGCGGATTACAAGAACCAGTAGCAGCAGCTACCCCAACTCCAAAAAAAGTCAGAAATAGAACTAAAAATTCTAAGTTTTTAGAAAGACTAGAACAACGCTGGCAAGAGCGTCGTAATGGTGGAATTTAATTCTTTTCTTTTGCAAATAAAGAAATAGTTAGAAATATAATTCCTACAACAAAGCTTGAATAAGATAGTGGTATTAAGTAAAAACTTTCCTGAAGCATCCCATTTTCATCAACTTCAGAACCATATATGTTAAATGCAATTGTAAAAATAATTGAAAGCCCTATGAAGATATAAGCAATAATCTTACTAACCTTTTTCATATTATTACTTTCCTATTTTGGATTTTTTCCTTATTCTGGGGGCTTTTTCTGTAGCGAACCAGGTTTTCCAAATTGCAAGTCCTGTTGTGTAAATAGGCAAACTTAAGATTAAAATTTTTGTGAGAAGTGAAGGAGACTCTAGTGGTTCAGAGTAGTCCAAAGCCAAAACAGTAATTGCTAATAGATATACAACAGATATTGAAATTGAAACTGGTCTTATTACTTTAACTCGAACTGGATGAGGAAACTTTATATTGGTCAATTGCAATGCACAAAGAATTAAAGAGATAACAACAACCCATTCAGGTGGAGTTTTTAAAAGTAGGAAGCTAATGACAACTAGATTCCACATGCAAGGAAAGCCAACAAACCAGTCATCATTTGTCTTGTGATCGGTTCTTGCCCACCAGATTGCACAAGTTAGCAATATGGTCCCTGCGACAAAAGTTTCATATTGGGCTGGCATCATGCCGGTGTTGAGCAGAAACATCACCGGAATAATTACGTAAGTGAAGTAATCAACTATTTCGTCGAGTACCACACCACTTAACCAAGGTGCATGAATTACAACATCAAGTTTTCTAGCTATTGGTCCGTCAATACCATCAAGAATTTGGCAAATAATCAACCAAATCAAAGAATCTCGTACTCGTCCATCAATGATTGCTTGTAATGCCAACATTCCAAACACTGCACCACTGGCAGTAAATACGTGCAAGGCATAACCAGCATTTCGCTGAGCGGTCATTTTTCGCGCTGTTGCCATCGCTTCATCCTAGGTGGCAAAGAGTCTCAAAAGTTGAGGCGGAGCAATTTGGGGCTGAGGTGGAAAATGGGTGGATTATGCAAAAATATGGGGGTAGGGGGTTGATTTTGGAGGGAAAGGGAGTATTGTGGTCGAAACGCCCTATAAAGGGTGAAAAGCCACTCGGCCAGAGGCTGATCGAGGGCTAGGGGATCTAGTTAAAGGGGAGGCCTCATGTTTTTGGGCACTCACGCCCCACGACTAGACGACAAAGGTCGCTTAGTTCTTCCTGCCAAATTTCGGGAAGGTTTTTCTAACAATGTTGTTTTAACTAAAGGTCAAGATCTTTCTGTTGTGATGTGGCCTGAAAGTGAATTTCAAATTTATGCACAACGTTTACGTGAAGCTTCAAGAAATGATGCACGAGTTCGTAGTTATTTAAGAGTTTTCTTTTCATCTGCATTTGACGACCAAATAGATAAACAAGGTCGCATAACTTTGCCAACTGCCTTAAGAGAATATGCACGACTTGATAGAGACGTAATTGTGGTTGGGGCTGATACCACTGTTGAAATTTGGGATCCGAAAGCTTGGCAAACATATTTAGCAGAAGCTGAACCAAAGTTTGCTTCAACCGCAGAAGAGGTGGTGCCAGGAATTTTTTAGATGCTAATTAAGTGAAAAGAAAACATTTCTTTTCGTTTCGCTTGAGGCCTCTCTCTGCAAATTATTGTCTGCCGACTTACTTCCCCGAAGCCGGAAGCAATGTTTGCAGAGGGGGACCTCGGTGAAACGCAACACCGAAATGTAAGGGGAAAGGGGATGAAAGCTAAATGACTGAAAAGTCGTTACCGCAACAACATATACCTGTTATGTGTGATCGGGTAATTGAATTACTTTCTCCTGCTCTAAACGTTTCAAATCCAGTTTTATTAGATGCCACTCTTGGACTAGGTGGCCATAGTGAAGCATTACTTAAAAAATTTATTAATTTAAAAATAATTGGAATAGATAGAGACCAAACAGCGTTAGATCGGGCACAAAAAAGATTAGGTGAATTAGCTAATCGAGTCCAATTTGTCAATGAAACATATGACCAAATAACTAAAATTCTTGAAGACAAAAAAGTTAATGCTGTTTTACTAGATCTTGGTGTGTCCTCAATTCAACTTGATGAAACTAATCGAGGGTTTTCATACGCCCAAGATGCGCCATTGGATATGAGAATGAACTCAAAAGATTCATTGACTGCTGCTCAAATTCTTAATAATTACGAAGCTAAAGAATTAACTTATATTTTAAGGACTTATGGGGAAGAGAAATTTGCTAAGAGAATTGCTCAAGAAATAGTTAAGCAAAGAAACATCAAGCCGTTTATCACTACTTTTGAATTAGTAAAACTGATTAAAGATGTTATTCCAGCCCCAGCTAGACGTACCGGTGGAAATCCTGCCAAAAGAACCTTTCAGGCTTTAAGAATTGCTGTCAACAATGAATTACAAATTCTAGAAAAAGCAATACCTCAAGCTATGGCTGCTTTGGTAGTAGGTGGGCGAATTCTAGTTCTGTCTTATCACTCTTTAGAGGATCGAATTGTTAAAAATGCTTTTAAATCTCAATCTTCAATAATTGACGCACTTCCTGGTTTGCCAGTTCTACTATCAAAAAATATTGCTCCTTTTGAACTTGTCACCAGAAAAGCTGAACAAGCAAGCAATGAGGAAATCAGCGCTAATCCACGTGCAACCTCAGTTCGCTTAAGAGTTGCACAGAAAGTGGCGGTGGCAGCATGAGTGTTGCACCAGTTTCTTTAAGCTCACCACAAGTTTCACCCAAACAAATTGCAGCTATTGGTTTTGGGTTAATAATTTCTGGAATCGTACTTTTAGGAATGCTTGGTGGGCTATTTGTTAACACTCTTCTTTCCCAAGGTCAATATGAAATTCAAGAACTTCAAAACAGATCAATTGTTTTAGCTGATGAGCATGAAAGATTAGCTCAAAGTGTTTCACGACTTGAATCACCTGACATCTTAAAAAATCGCGCCCTAGAGATGGGCATGATTCCAAGTCCAGGTTCAGCATTTATTGACTTAAGAGATGGAAGGTTGATGGGAGCAGGAGTTGATCCTGTTCTAAATGAACCAGATCCAAATGTTGTTACCCCAGGACAAGTGCCATGAACCCAAACGATGTCATACAACTAAACACTGGACCGCGCAGAATGCGTGCGGCTTTAGCTTTTTGCATGGCAGTTTTAATTATTTTTGGTTTTAGATTATTTCAGTTACAAGCACTTGATGCCCCCCAACTTGCAGCCGCAGCAGCTGAGAAAAGAACTAGAACCCTAATTCTTCCAGCACAACGTGGAGAAATTACAGACCGAAATGGTGCACCTTTAGCAATCACCGTTGACGCTAGAGACATAACCGTTGATCAAACAATGGTGATTGATCCAGTTGGATCAGCAAATGCGTTATCAAAAATTACGGGGGTTGAAGCAAGTGTGTTACTTCCAGAATTGGCTGGAGACAGAAGATTTAATTATGTATTAAAGAAAGTTACAGCTGAGCAATGGTTGAAAATTAAAGAACTAAAACTTCCAGGAATATTTAGTGAAAAAACTAGTAAAAGAATTTATCCGTCGAATAATCTTGCAGCCAGCACGATTGGTTTTGTTGGCGGAGAAGACACCGGACTGGCTGGACTTGAGTACGGATTCGAAAAAGAATTAGCAGGTTCTCAAGGAGAAGTAATTGTGGAAATAAGTGCCGGAGGTAGACCATTACCTTCTGGAATTGCATCAGAGAAAAAATCAGTCCCTGGAATGGGAATTAGATTAACTATTGATAGAGATTTGCAGTTTGTGGCAGAACAAGCTTTAGCAACTCGAGTTGAATACGCTCAAGCTGACAGCGGTACTTTAGTTGCAATTTCTCCAAAAACAGGAAAAATTTTAGCTATTGCAACTTATCCGTCATTTGATGCAAATAAACCAGGTGAAGCACAAGACGGAGTCACGGTAAATCATGCACTAGTTGATGCATATGAACCAGGTTCAACTGCAAAAGTTATAACCATTGCAGGATTATTAAATGAAAATCTGGCAAGTCCAAATACACCGTTTACAGTTCCTCCAGTTTTGAAAAGAAGTGGTAAGACTTTTAAAGATCACGAACCTCATGGAATTTTGAAATTGACATTAACTGGAGTATTAGCTAAATCTAGTAATATTGGAACCATCCAAGCTTCTGAATTGATGGGTGCGGAGAAATTCAATAGTTATCTGCAAAAATTTGGTGTTGGCCAATCAACAGGACTGCAATTTCCTGGTGAATCAAAAGGTCGTTTACCGAAATTAGAGAAATGGTCTGGCACAAGTTTTCCAACATTTGCTTTTGGCCAGGGATATATGGTTACGGCTGTACAAATTGCCAGCATGTATGCAACTATTGCAAATGACGGAATCAGAATTAATCCTTCATTGATTGAAGGATATTTAATGCCTAATGGCCAATACCAAGACGCAGCTTTATCTGAAAAAATAGAAGTTATATCACCACGTGCTGCACAAACTTTACGGGAAATGATGGAAATAGTTGTTTCAGATGAAGGAACAGCACCACTTGCTGGCATACCTGGTTATCGGGTTGCAGGAAAAACTGGCACTGCCCAAGTTGTGGATCCAAATTGTAAATGTTATTCAAGAGAAGTTATTGCTTCATTTATTGGAATGGCACCAGCAGAAAACCCTGAAATTGTTGTGGCAGTAAGTATCCATAATCCTAAAAATGGGCGCTACGGCGGACAACTAGCAGGTCCAGTTTTTAAAGAAGTTGCACAATACGCATTGCAACAATTAAATGTCCCTCCTTCAGTAGGAAAGCCAACTGGCTTTCCTGTGCAGTGGTGATTTAGATGAAATTTGTCCGCCCCAGCATAAAACCAGTTGCGCTGGGAGAGATTGCGCAAAAATTTAATTCCTCAACAACTCAAACTGATCAGAAAATTACAGGAATAACCCACAACACAAAGAGTGTTGAAAAAGGTGATCTTTTTGTTGCATTGGGTGGAGAAAAAAATCATGGTGCACAATTTGTTGCTGAGGCAAAAGCTAATGGTGCTGTGGCCGTACTTACAGACTCAATTGGTGCAAAAGTAATTGGAGAAAGTGATTTACCAGTATTGGTTTTAGAAAACACTAGACATTTACTAGGTGAAATTTCCTCGTTTGTTTTCGGAAATCCGTCTCATTTTCTACAAGTATTTGGTATCACTGGCACAAATGGAAAAACTACTGCTGCCTGGCTAATGCGAGCAGGCTTAGAGAAATGTGGCATCAAAACATCTCTTTTAGGAACCGCTGGTATTTCAATTGGTGGAACAAATTTACCCAGTGCCAGAACCACTCCAGAGGCACCAGAATTACAAGCTTTGTTAGCACTTGCGTTAGAAAAAGGATCAAAAGCAGTGTCGATGGAAGTTTCTTCCCATGCACTTTCGTTTGAACGAATTAATGGAACCAGATTTACTTGTGCAGGGTTTACAAATTTAAGTCAAGATCATTTAGATTTTCATAAGAATATGGATAATTACTTTGCAGCAAAAGCTCAATTATTTACAGCTCAGTATGCACAAAAAGCTGTTATTACCAACATTGATAGTTGGGGTAAAAAATTAATAGCTACAACTCAAATACCTTTTGTAACCTTGGGCGGTGATGTCGAAAGCGACTGGCGAGTCACAGACATCACCGCAGCACTCGGACATGTTTATTTTGAAGTAATTGATCCTCGGAAAAAACCTTACAAAGTGACCCTAAGTTTTGCAGGAGCTTTTAATGCTTTTAATGCAGCTTTAGTCATTGCCATGGCAGACCAAATTGGATTAGAAGCCAAAGAATTCATAACTGGAATAAAAGACACACAAATTCCTGGCAGAATGCAACCAATTGTTGTAGCAGGTGCAGCCTTAGGAATTGTAGATTACGCACACACACCAGAGGCAATAGATAATGTGCTAAGTGCTCTAAGAAAACAAACCAACGGCAAACTAATTGTCGTATTGGGAGCTGGCGGAAATAGAGACTCAGAGAAGCGTCCCTTTATGGGCGCTGCAAGTGAAAAATACGCCGATACTTTAATCGTTACCGATGATAATCCTCGTGATGAAGATCCATCTTTAATTAGAAAAGCATTAATAGGTGGACTAAAAGATAAGACAAAATTAGTTGAAATTTCAAACAGAGAAAGCGCAATTCAAGAAGCTGTTAATTTGTCAACTTCAAGTGACACGATTGCAGTACTTGGTAAAGGTCATGAAACCACTCAAGAAACTGCTGGTAGGGTTGTAGATTTTGATGATGCTAATTATTTATTAAAATTCTTACAAGAAAAATTTGGTAAATAAATGATTCCACTGACATTAGCTGAAATATCGAAATCAATAGGAGCACAAATCAAGAATGTTGATTCTTCCTTAAAGATTACAGGCAAAGTTTGTTTAAATTCCAAAGCAGTAAGTACCGGAGATCTTTTCATTGCAATAAATGGAGAAAAAGTTGATGGACATGATTTCTGCCAAGAGGCAATTAAAAATGGAGCTGTAGCAGCATTAGTATCACGTGAAATTCCAAATATTGCTCAACTTGTGGTAAATGATGGTGCCGCTAATTCAAAAGACGTGGACCAACCTACTGTTATCGCCCTAGGAAAACTTGCGAATTATTTGCTTTCAAAATTGCCAAATATTTGGAAGATTGCCGTAACTGGCTCTTCTGGCAAAACTACTACCAAAGATTTGTTAGCAGATTTAGGAAAACTTATCGGACCTACAATCTCTCCAACTGGAAGTTACAACAATGAAATTGGATTACCTCAGACAGTTTTAGAGTGTGACGATAAAACAAAAGTATTGATACTGGAAATGGGTGCAAGGCAAGTCGGAAATATCGATAAACTGTGCACTATTGCAAAACCTGATACATCAATAATTCTAAATATCGGAACAGCGCACGCAGGAATATTCGAAACAGAAGATAAAATCCTCAACACTAAATCTGAGATTATTCGTTGTTTGAATAAAAACGATATTGCAGTATTAAACAAGGAAGATAAGACTTTTTCGCAACAAAAAACTAATGCAAGAGTTGTGAGTTTTGGTTTAGTAGGAGCCGATGTTTGCGCTAAAAATATTTCATTAAACGCTAATGCCCAAGCTCAATTTGATTTAGAGTATAAAGGCAAGGTAAGCAAAGTTGAATTAAAATTAGTTGGAGCACATCAAGTATCAAATTCTTTAGCAGCAGCGGCAGTTTTTCTAGACAAAGGCATAGAGATCGACCAAGTTACAAAAGTTTTATCAAATTCAATCGCAAAAAGTAAATGGCGTATGCAAGTTGAGGTAAGCAGTAAAAATATTACAGTAATAAATGATTCTTATAACTCAAATCCTGAATCAATGAAATCTGCTCTTAAAACTTTAAAACATATCGGTGAGGATAAAAATACGTTTGTAATTATGGGTGAAATGTTAGAGTTAGGAGAAAAGTCGAAAGAATATCATGAGGATATTGCAAAATTAATACATCAACTTGGTATAAAAAATTGTCTAATCGTTGGACAGGGTGCAAAACCAGTCTTTAATTATTTACAGAATCAAGGGTTTAATGGAAATGTTATTTTTACAGAAAATCTTGACGAAACCTTATTAAATGCAAAGAAGTTGATTAATCCAAATGATGTTGTTTTGGTAAAAGCATCACGATCTATAGGTTTAGAGCGAGTCGCGAATGCAATTGTTTCTGATTTCAGCGACAATTTAAGTAACATTAAAAACCAGGAGGTCGGTCCGTGAGGCTGATCATTATTGCTGGTGTTTTTTCAATGATGTTTTCATTATTTGCTACACCACTTTTAATAAGGATTTTACGTAGAAGTGGTAAAACTCAAGCTATTAGAGTTTCTGATGGAAACATAAATTATCCAGAACATCAATCCAAAGTAGGCACCCCTTCAATGGGAGGCTTAGCAATTTTGGGTGGAGCTGTCGTTGGATATTCCATGGCACATTTAATTTTGTGGCGTCCACCAACATTATCGGCATTATTAGCTTTGGGATTAATGTTTGGGTTAGCACTCGTTGGATTAGCTGATGACTATTTAAAAATTTACAAACAAAATAGTCGAGGAATAAGAGCTAGAACTAAGTTATTAGGACAGGCTTTAGTTGCATTTATTTTCGGATATGCCACATTAAATTATCCTGATGAACTTGGTCGAACACCAGGCTCAACAGCATTATCATTTGTGCGGGACACTAATTTTATTTTACCTTCAGTAATATTTCTCTTATTAGTTTGGTTTTTGGTAACTGCTGCAACAAATGCGGTAAATCTAACTGATGGATTAGATGGATTAGCAGCAGGTGCTGCAGTTTTAACTCTTGGTGCATATATTTTGATTGGCGTATTCCAATTTAGTCAGAATTGTTCTTTTGGAAAAAGTGCAACTTGTTATGACGTTAGAGATCCTCTTGATTTAGCAGTCTTTGCTGCTGCCGTTGCTGGTGCTTGTATCGGATTTTTATGGTGGAATACTTCACCTGCTCAAATATTTATGGGTGACACAGGTTCTCTTGCCATTGGTGGAGCAATTGCAGGCCTAGCAATTATGTCAAGAACTCAATTATTAATGGCATTTCTTGCTGGTTTATTTGTTCTAGTGACAATTTCGGTAATTTTGCAAGTAACTTCTTTTAAATTAACGGGTCGAAGAATTTTCAAAATGGCGCCATTGCATCATCATTTTGAAATGTCGGGTTGGCCAGAAATTCAAATTGTTGTTCGATTTTGGGTAATTCATGGTGCACTTGTTGCCGGTGGTTTGGCATTATTTTACGCAAGTTGGATCAGGGCATGATTGATTGGTCAAGACACAATAGGCAAAGTGACTGGACCAAAATTAATGCTTGCGTTGTCGGTCTAGGAGTCGCTGGCTTTGCTGCTGCCGATGCCTTAATAGAAGTAGGCGCACAAGTCACAGTTATAGATAATTCAATTGGAGAAATTCAAAAAGAACACGGGACTGTTCTTGAAATACTTGGTGCAAAAATTCACCTAAATTATAAAGGTGAAATTCCAAAGAATACGAATTTATTAGTAGTTTCACCTGGAGTGAAACCAAATTCACAAATCATTAATGAAGCAATTAAAAAAGATATTGAAATTTGGGGAGAATTTGAACTGGCGTGGAGATTAAGGCCACTTGATTTTCCTGCACCTTGGCTATGTGTTACTGGAACCAACGGAAAAACTACAACTTCGATGATGCTTTCTTGTATTCTCACCGAAGCTGGTTTAAAAGCTCCTGCGGTTGGAAATATTGGAGATTCATTAGTAAGTGCTGTGATGGACCCAATCCCAGCTGATGTTTTAGCAATTGAAGTTGGCGCCCCCCAATTGCCTTTTGTAAAATCTATGTCGCCACATTCAGCTGTGGTATTAAATATTGCCCCAGATCATATTGATCATTTTGGCAGTTTTGAAAATTATCAAAATACTAAAGCAAAAATTTATACAAATGTTCAAAAGTCAGCGGTATTCAATGCTCAAGATCTTGTGACAGAAAAAATGGTCGAGGATGCTGAAGTGGTGCCAGGAGCACGTGCTGTGGGATTTACTCTGGGAGTGCCAGGATTATCAATGCTTGGCGTGGTGGAAAATTATTTAGTCGATAGAGCTTTTGTTGAAGAAAGAAAAACTCATGCTCAAGAACTTTGTTCAATTGATGACATCAAACCTAATGCACCACACAATATTGCTAACGCTTTAGCAGCAGCTGCTCTTGCTCGTTCTTATGGTGTGGAACCAGCCCATGTTAAATATGGTTTGAGAAGTTTTGTACCTGCACCACATCGTATTTCCAAGGTGGGCGAGTACAACGGAGTTGTCTATATTGATGATTCCAAAGCGACAAATTGTCATGCAGCAGAAATGTCATTAAAAGCCTATAAAAATGTGATTTGGATTGCTGGAGGACAAGCTAAAGGCCAAGATTTCAATGAATTGATCAAAAATAGTGTGAAAAGTTTAAAAGCCATTGTGCTACTTGGACAAGACAAACAAATAATTGCGCAATCCATAAAAACTATTGCCCCAGAATTGCCAATAAAAATTATTGAAAGAACTGATGATCAGGCCATGACTGAAGTTGTGCGTGCTGCTAATCAGTTTGCAACAAGTGGTGACACCGTTTTATTAGCTCCAGGCTGTGCCTCTTGGGACATGTTCAAGGATTATAAAGATAGAGGAAATGCTTTTGCTGATGCTGTTAAGAAAACTCAAGGGACCAAATGATGGTAAATAGAATTTCAATACAGGACAACACTCAAAAGGATTCTAAACTTTCAGCCAAACTTTATTACGCTTTGATGATTGCCACATTTGGACTTCTTTTTATTGGTGTCATTATGATTCTTTCAGCTTCTACTACAGTTTCTTATAAGCAATTTAATAATCAATACATTATTTTTCTAAGACAATTAATGTTTGCCGGAATTGGCATAATTATAATGATTGCAATATCTTTTTTACCAAAAGTTTTCTTTTTTAAATGGGCCAAAGTAGCCTTGTGGCTATCAATCATTTTGCTTGGTTTAGTGCTTATTCCTAGTATAGGAATTTCAGTGGCGGGACAAAGAAACTGGATTAGTTTGTGGGGACCATTTAGATTGCAGCCAAGTGAAATCGCCAAACTCACACTAATTGTTTGGGGATCTGTTGTGTTGAGTAAACAAGTTAGATCAAAAGTTACAACCTGGCAAAATCTTTTAGTTCCAGTTTTTCCGGTCGGAGTAATAGTTTCTATTCTCGTGATTTTGCAAGGAGATTTAGGAACTGCATTAATTATTGGACCAATCTTATTGTCACTTTTTTATGCAATTGGTGCTCCACTAAGACTTTTTACATGGTCTACCATATTTGGTTTACTTGCAATATTTCTTTTATCAATTCAAGAAGGTTACAGAATTCAAAGATTTTTATCATGGATTAATCCCAGTGCTGAAAATCAAGATGCTGGTTGGCAAGTTATGCACGGAAAATACGCTTTGGCATCGGGAGGTTGGACTGGAATTGGGTTAGGTGCAAGTAAAGAAAAATGGGGCTGGTTGCCCGCTGCTCACACAGATTTTATTTTTGCTGTTGTGGGGGAGGAAATTGGATTAGTGGGAACAGTAATAGTTTTGATTTTTATTGGAACAATTGCTTTTGTTGCACTTAGTCTGGCACGTAAAACAAATGATTTATTCACAAAATTAATTGCAACGTCAGTTGCAGCTTGGATTGTAGTTCAATCCATCATTAACATAGGAGCAGTTTTGGGACTACTTCCTGTTACCGGAGTTCCCTTACCACTGGTTTCTTACGGTGGTTCTTCATTAGTATTTACAATGAGTGCAATCGGAGTGCTTATGGCTGTTTTGAGAGCAGAACCAAGTGTTAAAGCAGATCTTAAAAAGAGAAAATCTGTAAGAGCAATTAAATGACGGTCATTGCCCTTGCTGCAGGTGGAACCGCAGGACATATTGAACCTGCAATTGCCTGTGCAAAAGCAATTAAAGATTTAGATTCTCAATCACAAGTTTTTATCATTGGGACAGACAAGGGTTTAGAAAAAGATATTGTTCCAAGACGAGGCATTGAGTTAACAATAATTCCTGCGACCCCTTTTCCCCGCAAAATAAATTCAGCACTTATCTCTTTACCATTTAGATATCTTGCAGCACAAAGAATTGCTAAAAAATTATTGATTGACAAAAAAGTAGATTGTGTAATTGGATTTGGTGCTTATGTGTCCTTGCCTGTTTATATGGCTGCAAGACGATTAAAGATCCCTGTGGTGATTCATGAAGGCAACAAGAAAGTAGGTTTAGCAAATTATCTAGGTAGTAAATTTGCTGATGAAGTTTTTCAAATGTTTCCAGAATCAATTACCGGGGCCAAAACAGTGGGAATGCCATTAAGAAAAGAAATCACCAATTTGAATGTGAATGAAAATAAGATATCTGCTTACCAAGCTTTTGGGTTAGATCCTGCTCGAAAAACTTTGCTAGTCTTTGGTGGATCCCAAGGCTCACAAACTATAAATGGGGCTTTAGTTGGAGCATTACCAGAACTAAAAGACTTAAATATTCAAATAATTCATGCAATTGGAAGAAAGAACATAGTTGATGAATCAACACGTAATTTTGATTTTTATCATCCAATTTCTTATATTGAGAAAATGGAATTGGCTTATGCGGTAGCCGATTTAGTGATTTCTCGTGCGGGAGCAATGACGATTGCTGAACAAACAGTCTTAGGTATTCCGGCTATATATGTGCCATTTGCAGTAGGAAATGGCGAACAAACAAAAAATGTGTCGGCTTTAATTGCTGCTGGGGGAGGAATCCTTATTGCAGATAATGAAATTTCATCATCGGCAATTTCAGAACTTGTTTCAAGATTAATTCTCAACCCTGCAAAATTGCAGCAAATGTCACAAGTATCGGCCAGTCACGGGTTGCGCGATGCAGACATAAAAGTTGCACAAAGCGCGTTAGCCTTAGCCCGTGGCCATAAATAGGTTAAATCATGAATAAAGAAATAAGTGAATTAGGAAAAGTTCACATTCTTGGTTTAGGTGGCGCTGGAATGTCGGGTATTGCGCGCTTGCTGGCAGCTCAAGGTGTGGAAGTAAGTGGCACAGATGCAAAGGAATCAAGAAGACTTGATGCATTAAGAAAAATTGGTGTTGAAGTTTTCGTAGGACATTCACCCGAAAACTTAAAGGATTGCCAGACAGTCATTCATTCCACCGCTATTAAAGAAAATAATCCTGAGTTAAAAACAGCCAGGCAAAGAGATTTAAAAGTGATGAAAAGGTCTGAGGCGTTAGGAGTTTTAACCCGGTCATTTGAGACGGTTGCTGTTTCAGGAACTCATGGAAAAACAACTACAACATCGATGATCACTGTGGCATTGCAGGCTTGTGGAGAAGATCCGTCTTTTGCAATTGGAAGTGAGTTATCTGAAACTGGGTCTAACGCACATTTGGGACAAGGAAAAAACTTTGTTGTTGAGGCTGATGAATCAGATGGTTCATTTTTAGCTCTATCACCAAAGGTAGCTGTTGTTACAAATGTTGAACCAGATCATTTAGATTTTTGGAAAACTTTTGACAAAATCGAAGAAGCTTTTGTGCAATTTTGTGAACTAACTAAATCAAGAGATGGGTTTGCGGTTATTTGTATTGATGATGATGGTGGAAAAACACTTGTCTCTAAACTTAAAGAATTAAACGTCAAGACTTTTACTTATGGAGTTGAAAAGTCAGCTGATTTACAAATAGCAAATATTGAATTAGGTTTACCGGGACCAAAATTTGAAGTTATATTTCAAGGTAAAAATCTAGGATCAGTATCTTTAAACGTTTTGGGCTTGCACAATGCCTTGAATGCGGGAGCAGCATTAACTGTTGGATTAGCTTTAGGGAAAAACTTTGATCAGTTAAAGCATGGAATCTCAAAATTTAGTGGAACGAGAAGAAGATTTGAATTCCGGGGAAGTGCTAATGGAGTCAAAGTTTATGACGATTATGCACATCATCCAACTGAAATAGTTGCCACTTTAAAAGCTGCACGAGATGTTGTTGGTAAAGGAAAACTCATTGTTGCATTTCAAGCCCATCACTATTACCGCACAGCATTATTTAATAAAGAATTTGGTCAAGCACTTGGACTCGCAGATCAAGTTGTAGTTCTAGAAGTATTTGCACCAGGAGAAGAAGCAATTCCAGGTGCCAGTGGTCAAACAATGGCATCTTTAGTTCCACTGCCACCTTCGCAAGTAGTTTTTGAGCCTTCCTGGTCAAAAGTTGCGCAACAGTTAGTACAACGTGCAAAGCCAGATGACATCATCATGACTTTGGGGGCCGGAGATATTGGTTTGTTGGCACCTGAAGTTTTAACACTTCTAGAATCCCAAAAGAAATCGTGATAAAAAGACACATTAGACGAAGAATTATTTTTTCTATAGTTCTTTTGTCAGCAATTATTTCAACTCTTTTGTATATCGGATGGTACTCGAATTTACTAATTGTAAAAAATATTGAAGTTCGAGGAACACAAGAAATTCCTGTTGAATTAGTAACAGAAACTTCTCAAGTTTCATTAAATACACAACTTTTAAGAGTTCCAACGGCAAGTGTAGTTGAAAGATTAAAAACTATTCCCCAAGTCGGAAATGTTGAAGTTAGAAGGGGTTGGCCCTCTACGTTGGTAATTGACATAACAGAAAGAATTCCTGTGGCAATTACTGATTTAGCTGAAGGAAGATTTCTAGTAGATCAATCAGGATTTCCTTATCTACCAGCACCTTCGGGGGCAAATTTTCCTTTAATTTCTGGACCAGATGATCTTTCAAGAAATTCAAGTATCTTGGTGTGGCAAAGCTTTCCTGATTGGCTCAAGCCAGAAATTGCTAGCACCAATGCGGATAATCCAAATTCTGTTTGGTTGGCTATGACAAATGGGAGAAAAGTATTGTGGGGAAATACAGATAATTCAACTGAAAAAAGTGCAGTCTTGAGAGTTTTGCGAAGAATGGCTGCTTCGACTTACGATGTTTCAACTCCTGAAGTGCCTGTTGTCAAGCCTTAAAAATCATTTGTTGCAACGTATTTGATCTCCAAGTATTCATCAATTCCTTCATAACCACCTTCACGTCCTAATCCTGATTGTTTAACTCCACCAAATGGTGCTGAAGGATCTGAAACCAAACCTCTATTCAAACCAATCATCCCAACTTGCAATGATTCGCTGACTTTTAAACCACGAGCTAAGTCTTTGGTGTAAATGTAACCTGCTAAACCGTATTCGGATTTATTTGAGATTTCTAGTGCTTCAAATTCATCTTTTACTTTAACTACAGCGACAACTGGACCAAATACTTCCTCAGAGATTATTCTAGAATCAATAGAAACATTACCTAAAACTGTTGCAGGAAAATAACAACCTGGGCCAGGAGATGGCTTTCCACCAACAAATTGAGTTGCACCTTTAGCCATGGCATCATCAACTAGTTCGCTAACTGATCCAACAGCTTTTCTATTTACAAGTGGGGCTAAAGAAGTATCTGATGAAGTTCCGTGACCGACTTTTAATGAACCCATTTTTTTGGCTAACTTAGTGACAAACTCATCGTGAACTTTTTCTTGCACAAAAAATCTATTTGCTGCGGTACATGCTTGCCCACCATTGCGCATCTTGGCCACCATGGCACCTTCGATTGCAGCGTCAATATCTGCATCATCTAGAACTATAAAAGGAGCATTCCCCCCTAATTCCATTGAACAATTAAGAACTCTTTCAGCAGCTTTTTTTAATAACATTTTTCCAATACCGGTCGATCCTGTAAACGAAAGTTTTCCTACCCGCTCATCACTTAAAGCTGCATCTGTGAGTTGACCTGGATTATTTGTTTGTAAAACAGAAATTGTTCCTGGAAGAGCACCGGCCTCTAACATGATTTTACTTATAGCAAGTGCTGTTAGGGGAGTTTCAGAAGCTGGTTTTAGTACCGCTGCACAACCAGCAGCAAGTGCTGCGCCCACTTTTCTTGTGTACATTGCGGCAGGAAAATTCCAAGGTGTTATTAGAAATGCAATACCAATTGGCTGTTTATAAGTCAAAATTCGATTTGCTCCACTTGGGGCATTTCGAATTGAACCATCAATTCTAACTGCTTCTTCTGAAAACCATCTAAAAAATTCTGCAGCATAAGTAACTTCTGCACGAGAATCAACAAGTGTCTTACCATTCTCAAGAGACATCAACATTGCTAAATCATCTATTTGAGCAATCATTAATTCATAAGTTTTCCTCAGAACTTCGCCTCTGACTCTTGGCGCAGTTTTTGCCCATTTGGCTTGTGCTGGAACAGCTAAATCAAGTGCTTTTTTGAGATCACTTATGCCAGCATTAGAAACTTTTGTTAACACTTCACCATTCGCAGGATCTGTAACATTGAAATTTTCAAGCTCACCACTAACGAATTTGTCACCTATAAGAAGTCCGGTTGGTATTTTGCTAAGTAATTTTGAGGTAGCCTCAATATATGGATTAACAACTGAATCAGGAACTTGTATTAATTGGGTAGACATATTTAAATCCAATCACTTCCTTGAGGACATTTTACTTTTGGGGTTGGGCTAGAAAGGAATATCATCATCATTTTCACTTACTTCGGCAAGAGAGGCTGATAAACCTAAAGCTTTTGCAACTCGATCATCATTACTAATTAGTGGAATACCAGAATTCTCAATAATTTCACCAGTCTTAAGGTCAACTTGTAATCCACCAATGTCAGCCTTTACTTGTTCGGCATTGGCAAATTCACACCATTGACTCACTTTGCACCAATTGCATGGAGGATTTGTTGATGGAGCAAAAAGTGTGTCACTAGCCCAAGTATCAACTTGCTCTGCAAGTTGTGACCAGGCGAACAACTGAACCTGTTCATCTTCACAATTCCAGATGTAGGTCTTACATGCTTCTGGTGAAATCAGCTCTAATTCAACACGTTTATTTTTATATTCTCCGAATTCTTCTAAAACATTTTTTGGTAAGCAGTCTTCGACCATAAGACGAATTGCTAAAGGAAGTTGTGGATAGATATTGAAATAAATATCTTGTTCTAAATCTTTAATACTGGAAACTGTTTTTGTTTCTCGCCACACCAAATCAACACCATTTTTGAATAAAATATCTGGTCTAGTACTAATTGTCACATCGGCATCTGTATCAAGTGCTTCAATTGATATTTCAGTGGCAACTTTTGATGATGAATTTATGGGACAAGTGATTTGGTGTTGCGCTAAATACGGTAATGCAATCTCTGCTTCGTCTTTGTTCCAACCAAGATTTTCAGCAATTTGTCCAAGTTTTGATTCGGTCGGAAGATCATGTATTGCACAAGTCTTTACTCTCTTATGTGCTTCTTCAAGCCATGCATGAACAAGTAAACCTCTTTGTTGAGCAGAATTTGAAGATTCTTGTTTAGCTCTTAAACCAAGCTCATCTTGGAGAAAGTACTGTCTGGGACATCTTCTGTAAGTGTGAAATTTTGATGGGGAATAAGCCTTCGGCCAAGCTGCATAAGCAGTTATGCCTAAGAGTCCAGGACGATTTGGCAGAGTTGGACACATTGTGTTTGCTCGACAACTTCTGCAATTAGGTCCAACATTTTGATTTCCCCCTTTGATTCTTTCTGTTACCACGGGCAACGATTTTTCTTCAAATAATTTTCGTGCATTCTCAACAGATTCTGATAAAACTACTGCTTGACTGGCATCAAGTGCACCAAGTTCTCTTATTCTAATAAGTTGAGGTGGTTGTAATACGTAGTAAATAGGATCGCGGGGGGAACTCCAACTTGGTTCACTATGGGGAACTCCATCGGCAAGAATTCTTGCTATCACTCCTGCTCTAACAGGATTTAAAATTGTTAAACCTGCTTTTGAAAACTTAAGCGCTCTAAATTCTCTGATTTTTCCATCATGAGAAGTTAGATAAATTCCCCAAGCAAACCATTCGGTATGAGAGTCACCAGAGGAATCAAATGCTTGTATGACTTCAAGATCGGTGAAATCAATTTGCTTTAACAAGTCTTCTTCTCGGGCTTTTTCCCATGCTTTCAAATAACCGGTGAGAGCATCAATGGCCCACAGTTTGTGAGACTTTTCAACCTTTCCTCTGTTTTTAGTGATGGCTTCAGTTATGGAATCAATTGATAATTGTTCAATATCTTCAAATTCATGAATAACTTTTTCATTATTTATCACAGAAAGTAATGCATCTCTAACTATTCCCAGAGGAAAAGATTCAAAGGGAGGATAGCGAAGTTGCATATAACCTTCACCAATTTTTGCAGCAGGTCGTGATTTAAGGGAAATAAAATCATTACATGCTTTTTTTTCATCTACTCCGACTTGGGAAGCAGAAATTCTTAAAAAACCAGTATTTGTCACAGGAAAACCAGGCTTCCACTGAGTTGAGATTTGGTTATTCATAAACCCTCCTCAACAAAAGGTAACATTTCCATTCCAGCTGTCTCATTGCTTGATTTTGATCTAATTCTTTTTTCAAGATTAAGTGTTTGTAATAAATCTTCAGATTCTTTAGAACCAGGCGTTGGTGCTTTTGCAGTTTTTGCAGGACAGGCTTTAATAAATGCACATGATTTGCATGCATTACCAGGATTAGCCATCCAAGTTAATTTTTCAAGCGAAGAATCCATTTTTCTTCGAGTCGTTACTAAATGTTGAATTGCTCGATCAAGGGCCGATTTATAAGTGGGTCTTCTTACTCTTGCTCGACCTGGCAGATAAATCAGTTCAACTTCACCCACATCTAAACCGTTTGCTTTTAAACCGGCGGCATAAAGCATCACTTGACGAAGTGAATCTGTTAAGTATTGGGGTGCTGGTCTTTTAGAAGTTTTGTAATCAGTGATTCGAACAATTCCATCCCTGGTCATTCGATCTAATCGACCATAAAGTTTGACAGATTCAAAAATTGCAGTCACGGGACGTTCTAAATCTTCAATGTCAATTTGCAATGTGGCTGGATCCTCAAGATCAAAATACCCCTTCATAGATTCAGCACTTTTATCTTTCAGAGTCACTACATCTTCTTCTTTTAGCCAGGACTTGTTGTTATTTATTACCGTTTCACCTGTGTCCCTCAATAAATTCCACGCTAATTCTTTTGTTCTATTCTCAGCTTTAATTTTTAGAAAGTTTTCTAAAACATCATGAACAAGTGTTCCAATAATTTGTGGCAAACCTGCAGGCTCTCTCCATCCTGCAACAGAAGAAAACCAGTATGCAAGAGAGCATCGATCAAAACTAGAAAGTTGACTTGGGGATACATGATTTGGTAACTGATTACCAATATCGGTGACTTTTACTGCAACTAATTTATCGTCAGACATTAAACAGTGGTTTTCTAAAAGAGCAGAAAACTTTCATCTACATAGTCTTAACAGCAGCAACTACTTTAGATAATGAGTCTTTGGCATCACCAAATAGCAAGGTTGTTTTGTCATTAAAGAGTAATTCATTTTCAACACCAGCAAATCCTGGTCGCATTGAACGTTTCATAAACACAACTTGCTCTGCTTGATCAGCATTTAAAATTGGCATACCAAATATTGGGGAAGTACTATCAGTTCTGGCAGCTGGGTTAACGACATCATTTGCACCTACCACCACAGCAACACTGGCACTGGAAAATTCAGAGTTAATTTCATCCATTTCTTTTAATTGTTCATATGGCACATCAGCTTCAGCTAATAACACGTTCATATGTCCTGGCATACGTCCTGCTACCGGGTGAATTGCGTATTCAACTTCAACACCTTTGGTGATTAGTAAATCAACTAGTTCTCTTAAAGTTTGTTGAGCTTGGGCAACTGCTAAACCATAACCTGGAACAATGATTACTTTTGAAGCATAAGTAAGCATGATGGCAATGTCATTTGGTCCAGCACTTTTTACTGGTCTATCTACTGCTGATCCTGTAGCAGTTGGAGCCTTGGCGGTAAAAGCTCCAAACAAAGTTGAAGTAAGTGGTCTACCCATTGCTTTAGCCATTAACTGTGTCAACAAAGTTCCAGATGCGCCAACCAAAGTTCCGGCGACGAGTAACAAAACATTGTCTAGAACATAACCACTTGCTGCCACGGAAAGACCTGTAAAAGCGTTAAGCAAACTGATAACGATTGGAACATCTGCACCGCCCACAGGCAATACAAAGAGAATTCCAAGAATTAAAGAAAGTACAACTAGGGTCCACATTGCCCAAATTTCTGGGGAAACAATTAAGTAAACAGAAACAAATAGGGTAGTTAAAGCAGTACCAATTGTGATAAATCTTCCTAAAGGAAGTACTACTGGCCTTGATGTCATTAATTCTTGAAGTTTTAAGAATGTAACAATTGATCCGGTAAAGGAGACAGAACCAATTACAATAGTAAATACAGTTGCGAAAAGTGCCACAAATCCATTAGATGCACCGACACTTAAAAATTCGATGGCAGCCACAGCCATTGCAGCTCCACCACCAACACCGTTGAATAGCGCAACCATTTGAGGCATCTGTGTCATTTGGACTCTACGAGCAGCAGTAAAACCAATTATTGTTCCGAAAGCCACTGCTATTAAAATTAGCGGTAAATGCTTTAAGTTACTTTCAGAAAAGAAAATAATTGCCACAGCTGCAATTGCACCTGTTGCACCAATTCTGTTTCCAAGTCGAGCAGATTTTGGTGAAGACAATGCTTTAAGTGCAAAAATAAACGCAAGCGCGGCAGCAAGATTTCCAATTTGGGCCCAGGCGGGTGTCATTTTTTCTCACCTGTTTTACTAGATTTCTTCGATTTGAATAGTTCCAGCATTCGATCTGTTACCACAAAACCACCAACCATATTTATGGTTGCAAGAACCACAGCCACTAAACCAAGTCCTAATTCTAAATTGTTATCAGCATGACCTGTGACAATTATTGCTCCGACTAAAATAACTCCGTGAATTGCATTTGCACCTGACATCAAAGGAGTGTGCAAAATTGTAGAAACTTTTGACACAACTTCAAATCCGACAAAAATACTTAAAATAAATATTGTTAACAGTGCAATCTCAACACTCATTTGATTACCCTTGTCCTAACTCTGTTTTAACAAAATCGTTAGTTATTTCTCCATTAATTAATAGTGCACTTCCAGAAACTACTTCATCATTTTTATCGATTTCAATCTTTCCCTCTTTCACAATGAAAGAAAGCAAAGAAATAACATTGCCGGCAAATAAAAACGAGGCATCAGGTGCCATGGCAGAGGCTATGTTTTGTCCACCCCAAATTTTTATTCCGTTGAAATCTATAATTTGGCCTGCAACTGAACCTTCAACGTTGCCACCGTTTTCAGCTGCCATATCGGCAATCACTGAACCGTACTTCATTCCCTTAAGCATTGCTGCTGTCACAAGTCTTGGCGCTGGTCTTCCAGGGACAGCAGCTGTTGTAATAAGCACATCAGTGGCACTTATGTACGGGGTAAGCAATTCTTGTTGAAGTTTTGTGCGCTCTTGATCCATTTCTTTGGCATATCCGCCAGATCCCTCAACTACTGGTAAATCAAGTTCAATGAAAGTTGCACCAACAGATTTAACTTCGTCTTTACTGGCAGCTCTCACATCGTATCCAGAAACTATTGCACCTAGTTTTTTTGCAGTTGCCATTACTTGTAAACCTGCAACTCCTGCGCCAATGACTAAAACCTTGGAGGGTCTAATTGTTCCTGAAGCAGTCATTACTAAGGGAAACATTTTAGGTAATAAGGAAGCTGCTGTAACCATGGTGTGGTAACCAGACACTGTTGCTTGCGAAGTAAGCGCATCTGCACTTTGTGCTCTAGAAATTCTTGGCACAAAATCAAAAGACAATAGAGTTGCTTTTGCTTTAGAAATTGCTGCAATGCTTTCTTTATCTCTTTTTGCTTGGGCAAATGATAAGCAGACTGCACCTGATTTAAGGTTTGAAGCTAGTTGGGGTTCGAGTGTGGCAACAGAAGCAACAACATCAGCATTTTTAATTGACGCTTTGATGTCATTGGTGATTTTTGCGCCAGCTTCTTGATAATTTTCATTTAAAAATAAAGCATTTAAACCAGCGTCATTTTCAATAACTACTTCAAAGCCAAGCTTGATTAACTTATTAATTGTGGCAGGCGCAGCAGCTACTCTTTTTTCACCAGATTTAGTTTCTTTAGGCACAACCAATTGCATTTAAAATCAAATCCCTTTGGTATTGCTCTGTTAGTTTGTTGATACAACTCTATTGACTGAAGCCTCCATTTAAGTGGACCGTTTAAATGTGTGCAACACGCCGAGTCGCGTGCTTTGCGAAGTCCCACTTGACGTCTAAATTCTCTCCGATTAACACGCGCACCAACTTGGAGCCTCAAGTTGAGGTTCAGAGTTGACTCAGGGGGAATTAGCTGTGGTTGCACCACAAAATTACTTAGCCATTATCAAAGTTGTTGGTATTGGTGGCGGGGGTGTTAACGCTGTAAATCGCATGATTGAAGCTGGACTTAAAGGTGTTGAATTTGTTGCCATAAATACAGATGCGCAAGCTCTTTTGATGAGTGATGCAGATGTCAAACTTGATATTGGCCGTGAATTAACTCGTGGACTAGGTGCTGGAGCAGACCCTTCAGTTGGTCGCCAAGCTGCTGAAGATCACATAGAAGAATTAAGAGATGTCTTAAAAGGTTCTGACATGGTTTTTGTCACCGCAGGTGAGGGTGGCGGAACAGGAACTGGGGGAGCACCAGTTGTGGCACGAGTTGCCAAGGAAGTTGGTGCCTTAACAATAGGTGTTGTTACCAAACCATTTAATTTTGAAGGTAAACGTCGCATCACTCAGGCAGAATCTGGAGTTGAAGCATTAAGAAATGAAGTTGACACTTTGATAGTTATTCCAAATGACAGATTACTTTCACTTTCAGATCGAAATATTTCTGTGATAGATGCTTTCAAACAAGCAGATCATGTTTTGTTACAAGGAGTAAGCGGCATAACAGATTTAATTACCACACCAGGACTAATCAATCTTGATTTTGCAGATGTGAGAAGTGTTATGGCAGGTGCTGGAACGGCATTAATGGGAATTGGTTCTGCTCGTGGTGAAAATAGAGCAGCAATTGCGGCCCAAAATGCAATTGCGTCTCCATTGTTAGAAGCAGATATCCAAGGAGCAAAAGGAGTATTGCTTTCCATTGCTGGTGGTTCTGATCTAGGTTTATTTGAAATAAATGAAGCTGCCCGATTAGTTCAAAGTGTGGCATCTGCTGAAGCAAATATTATTTTTGGTGCAGTAATTGACGACACACTTGGAGACGAAGTAAGAGTAACTGTGATTGCGGCAGGATTTGCTGATAAAGACTTGGCATCAGTTAGAAGAAGTTCAATCCATGCTGTTACAACAAGTGAGCCTGAGATTCCATCTTTTGTAGCAAAGTCAACTGAAGATACCGGACCTCAACAAGTAATCAATCCAACATTTAATGCCACGACTGCTTCAACTCCAAGACGAGTTGTTTTTGATGACACACCAAGTGACGATCTTGATGTTCCGGATTTTCTAAAGTAGCCAATCTATGTCGGTGCCTACACCGATTTCATCTGGCAAGTCAGGCAAAGCAAACTGGAGTTTCTTTGGCCGACAAGGTGGAGTCAGCAAAAAACCTTATGATTCATTAAATTTGGCAGATCACGTTAAAGATGATGAAAGTAACGTTCTAAAAAATAGGGAAATTCTGGCAGAACACTTATCCATACCACTGGTTTTAATTGGCGCTACTCATTCGGCAAATGTTGTAAATGTGCAATCAGAATTTCCAGAAGTTCATCCAAATACCGATGCGCTAGTAACTAGAGAAACTAATTTAGGAATTGTCATAATGTCGGCTGATTGTGCACCAATTATTTTATTTGATCCTGTTTCACATGTAGTTGGAGTAGTTCATGCAGGCTGGCAAGGCATGTTAGCAGGTGTAGTTGCTAATTCAATTGAAGTAATGTTTGATTTAGGAGCTGAACCACAAAATATGAAAGCAATAATAGGACCTACTATTAGTGCTAAGAACTTTACTGCCACACAGCAAAGATTTGATGAAGTCAAAGATATTGAACCAAGCGCTGCAGTGAAATTACCAGATGGGAAATTGGCTATAGATATAAGAAAAGGTGTTAAATCTCAATTGGCAAAATATCAAATCAAAACAACAGATCTAAACATTTGTACATTTGATACCCCAGACTTATTTTCATTTAGAAGAGATCCTGTGACTGGAAGAAATGCCACTGTGGCTTGGCTCAGTGAATGAGTAATCGACTTACAGAACTCAAAGAAAATTATGAGGTAATCCAAGAGCGCATTAATAAGGTCTGCCAAAAAGCGGGAAGACAAGCATCTGAAATCACATTGATTGCCGTTACTAAAACTTATCCAGCTATAGATGTTGATCTGTTGCAACAATTAGGAATTGAGAATGTTGGTGAAAATAAAGATCAAGAGGCTAGTGCCAAGAAATTGGAAGTTAAAGAACAATTCAAATGGCATTTCATTGGTCAGTTACAATCAAATAAAGCCAAATCTGTTGTTAATTATGCTGACCTAATTCATTCAGTTGATCGAATTTCTTTGGTTAAAGAACTTCAAAAAAGTGCTGCATCAATCAACAAACAGCAGGAAGTTCTAATTCAAGTTGATTTAGACCAAAGAGGTCCAGATCCAAGTAGAGGTGGAATTTGGCCGGCAGAACTACTTGATTTGGCTGGGCTAATTTCTCAATCAAGCCATCTGCAATTGATGGGGTTGATGAGTGTTGCACCTTTGGGAGAGGAACCTGGACCAGCTTTTGAGCGGCTGTCTTTAATTCGAGCAGACTTCTTGAAATTTCATCCCCAAGCAAAAATCTTGTCTGCTGGGATGAGTGAAGACTTGGAAGAGGCTGTGCTTTTTGGTGCGACACACCTTCGAATTGGCTCGGCATTACTCGGGGAAAGACCAAAAATCGGGTAACTTTAGACATAGTCACAGGCGTAACAACAGCAACTTAAGTGTCCGCAAGTGACGAAAATGCATGTGACCAGGAGGAAGATATGCCAAAAGGCTTTCGCAAAATGGCTGTCTATTTAGGTTTAGTTGAAGATCAACAAAATTATTCAGTTGAAGAAATCGAAGAATTGTATGAAGAGCAAGCACCTATTACCCCGCGTTGGTCACCAACCCCCAGAGCATTTTCTACAAACGGCTCAACTGCTTTAGCTGAAAGACCAGAAGTAAATGTTGCTCCTAGAGTAAAACCAGTTGTAGAACCAGTATCAAGAATTACCACTCTTCATCCCAGAGCATTCAACGATGCCAGAAGAATTGGCGAAGAATATCGCGATGGCACTCCAGTAATTATTAACTTGTCTGAGATGGATCCAACTGATCAAAAGAGGATTTTAGATTTTGCCTCAGGTTTAGCTTTTGCTTTAAGAGGAACTATCGAAAGAGTAACAAATTCAGTGTTCTTGATTTCACCAGCCAATGTTGACCTTGGGGCAGAAGCTCGCCAACAAGTAGCTCAAGATGGCTTTTTTAATCAAGTTTAATTAAACTGATTTAATAATGGGTTCATTAATCGCACAAGTTTTACAACTTTACCTATTGATAATGATTGGTCGACTGGTATTTGATTATGTGCAAATGTTTGCCCGCTCATGGACACCAAGTGGATTTTTGTTGCTCCTAGTTGAAACCATTTATTCTTTAACTGATCCACCACTAAATTTCTTTCGAAGATTCATCCCACCACTAAGAATTGGCTCTATTTCTCTGGATATGTCATTTATTGTGGTAATCATCTTGATTCAAATAGCAATAGGGATCTTTTCATCCCTGTAACTTCCATCCTTGGGTGTGGGCAGGGTAGATTAACCTTTAAACGGTCATGGGCTTGGAGAAAAAGATGGCATTAACTCCGGAAGATATTGAGAGTGTGGTTTTTGGCACCACTCGTTTACGAATGGGATATGACGTTGCCCAAGTTGATGAATTTCTAGAAAAAGTTGCCCAAGAAATAGCTGCATTACAAAACGAAGTTGAAATGGCACGCCAAGGATCATATTTATCAACAACTCAAAGTGTTGACACTAAATCACCGGTCGAGGTTCTAACTCTTGCTCAACAGGCATTGACTGCTGCTACAAATGAAGCAGAAAGATTAGTTAGAGAAGCACGCGCCAGAGCAGCTTCGATTTCATCTAGTGTTGAATCGGAAAAAGCTCAAATAGAAGCTCAAATAAAAAGACTTGAAGCAATTGAGATTGATTATAGAAATAGGTTAAGAAGCTGGTTATCTGGAATGTTAAATGATCTGGGTGCTCAGTTAAATGATTCCATTGAAAATACGGGGCCTGTTAACGTCATCACCAGCGCACCTGAGAATCAATAAATAAAATTACGCTTTTTCAATCCAGATTGATAAGGATAAATCCTCATCTTGTGTGGTGGGTTTAGTTGCAAGCTTTTCTTCAACAAACGCAAGAGCCAAAATTTCGTTCATGATCACTTGCATATTTTGGGTTACTGATTCTTTTACTTGGTTATCAGTGGAGTGAAATTTGACGTTGATGCGATCTGAGACATCTAATCCTGATGATTTTCTGGCTTCTTGAATCATTCTGATTATTTCACGAGAAATTCCTAAACTTCTTAACTCAAGTGTGATCTCAAGATCAAGGGCAAGTGTTTCACCATCTTGAGTCATCACAGCCCATCCTTCGCGAGGAGTTTCGGTAATAATCACATCTTCTGGGGTGATTTCAAAATCTTGTTTATCTATTTTTATGGTTGCTTTGTTATTTTCACGCAATTGTTTGACTAGTAATGAAGCATCTGTTGAACTTATTTCTTTAGCAATTGCTGGGGTTTCTTTGGCGTAGCGTGCCCCTAGAGTTCGAAAATTTGCTTTTACAGCAACGTTAACTAAATCACCGGTTTGATCAAGTGATTGCAAATCTAAAATGTTCAATTCTTCTGCTAACTGGTCTCGAAGATCTGAGGGAACTTTATGCCAATTCTTGGCTGAAACTAGGGCACGAGAAAGTGGTTGACGATTTTTAACTTTTGCCTCAGCTCTTGCACCTCGACCAAGTTCTACAAGTCTTCTAATCAAACCCATATTTTCAATCAGATCATTTTTGATATCAGATGCATTTACAGTTGGCCAGTTTGCTAAGTGAACAGAAATTAGATCCTTATCTGTTGTGGTTCTAAACATGTCTTGCCACACACGCTCAGTTATAAAAGGCACAAAAGGTGCCATGATTAAAGTAATTGTTCTTAAGGCTTCATGCAAAGTTGCCAAGGCCACCGGATCAGCGTCCCAAAATCTTCTTCTATTTCTTCGGACATACCAATTGGACATATCATCGACAACTGCAGCTAAAACTTTTCCAGCTTTTTGAGTGTCAAAATTTTCTAAAGCTGCTGTTACCTGCAAAACAGCATCATCAACAAGGCTAAGTAGCCACTGATCAATCTCAGGTCTTTTATTTCGAGTTATCACCTTGTCACCAGGTTGGTAACTTGATAAACGGGTATAGAGAGAAAGAAATGATGCTGTATTCCAATAGGTTAACAAAACTTTTCTAGTTACTTCTTGAATCGATGCATGTCCAACTCTTCTTGCTGCCCAAGGTGATCCTGAAGCAAGCATGAACCACCGAAGCGAATCTGCACCATGTTCATCCATCAACGCAATTGGTTCTAAAACATTTCCTAAATGTTTACTCATCTTGCGACCTTTTTCATCCAAGATGTGACCAAGGGTAACTACGTTTTTGTAAGAACTTTGATCAAAAACTAGTGTTCCAATGGCCATCAGTGTGTAAAACCAACCACGGGTTTGATCTATTGCTTCACAAATAAAATCTGCAGGATAATTCTTTTTGAATAATTCTTTATTTTCAATGGGGTAATTTAATTGAGCAAATGGCATCGCTCCTGAGTCATACCAACAGTCAATCACTTCTGGTACTCGAGTGGAAACTTTTTTGCATTGTGGGCAGTTAATTTTAATGTCATCAACAAATGGTCGATGGGGATCTGTTTTTGAAACATCAGTTCCAGATAATTGACTTAATTCTTTTAAAGAACCCACTACTGTTTGATGTTTATCTTCACAGATCCAAATTGGTAGGGGGGTGCCCCAGTATCGGTTTCTGGATAAAGCCCAATCAATGTTGTTATTTAGCCAATCACCGTATCTGCCGTGTTTGATTGTGTTTGGAAACCAATTAGTTTTTTCATTTTCTCTTAATAAAGCGTCTTTTATTTGAGTGGTTTTGATGTACCAAGAAGGTTGGGCGTAATACATAAGTGGTGTGTGACAGCGCCAACAATGAGGGTATTGATGTTCATAAGCTTGTTCTTTGAATAGAATTTCACGTTTTTTTAAATCTTTGACAATATCTTTGTCAGCTTTCTTGAAAAATTGACCAGCAACAAGTGGTGCATGGGCAGCAAAATGTCCATCAGCTTGCACTGGATTAACAACTGGTAAACCATATTTTCTACAAACCAATAAATCTTCGGCACCAAATGCCGGAGATTGGTGAACAATTCCAGTGCCATCTTCTGTAGTCACATAATCTGCTAACACAACACTATGAAGAGCTGGCGGTGAATCTGGTTCAAAAAGACTTTTGCCAAATGGTGGTTGGTAGTGAATACCCTCTAAGTCTTTTCCTAAAAGAGATTCTTTTATCACGACTTCTTCACCAAGCACTGCGATTAATGCCTTGGCAATTACAAAATGTTCGTCTTCAATTTGGGCAATGACATATTCAATCTTTGGACCCACTGCTGCTGCGGTATTACTAATCGTGGTCCAAGGAGTTGTGGTCCATACCAGAAGTGAAAGATTTTTATATTTCTTAGCTAAACCACCATCTATCACCGGAAACTTTATATAGATTGATTGATCAGTGATTGTTTCATAACCAAGTGAAAGTTCATGATCAGATAAACCTGTGCCGCAACGTGGACAATAAGGACTAACTCGGTAATCAGATACCAGTAAACCTTTTGTGTGAATTTCTCTTAAGGACCACCAAACCGATTCGATGTAGCTAGAGTTCATGGTCCAATAGGCTTTATCAAAATCAACCCAGTAGCCCATGCGAGATGTCATGGCAGTAAATTCGTTTACATTTCTTAAAACAGATTCACGACACTTGGCGTTAAATTCTGCTACCCCATATTTTTCAATATCATCTTTTCCAGTGAAACCTAACTCTTTTTCAACAGCTAATTCAACTGGTAAACCATGACAATCCCATCCTGCGTAACGAGGAACGTAATAACCTTGCATAGCTTTAAATCTGGGAAATACGTCTTTGAAAACTCTTGCTTCAACATGGTGTGCACCTGGAGTGCCATTGGCTGTTGGTGGGCCTTCATAAAAAACCCAACGCTTTTCTTCATCTCGCTGACTTAATGATTTATTAAAGATGTCTTCTTTTTCCCACATCCCAATGACTTCACGTTCCATTTCGGGAAGGTTGATTCGGTTAGGTACCTCGCGATACACGACTAGAACACCTTCCTAACTTTTATTAAACGATAAATAAGAAAAAAAGTGGGCACTCGTAGTTTATGAGAACCCTCATTCGCGTAGTCTTCACTAGGTGAAGAGTCGCACACATTTACAAGAATTAATGCTGAAGATAGCGTTGGGCGTTATCGTTCTGGATTTGATCACCAAAGCCTTAGCAGTTCAGTTTCTGGAAAATTCTTCAAACATCATCTTGATTCCTGCAATCTTTGGGGAAAACGCAGGTCCGCTTCTGCAATTGACCTTTTATCGAAATCCTGGAGCAGCTTTTAGTTTAGGCACAAATGCCACCTGGGTATTCACAATTCTGGCGGTTGTTATATCTGTCTATATATATAGAACAGGCAAAAAAATTGCCAGACTGAGTTGGGCTCTTTGTTTTGGGGCAATGCTTGGGGGAGCTTTAGGAAACCTAATTGATCGATTTTTTAGATCTCCTGGGGTATTTAGGGGAGCAGTGGTTGACTTCATCCAGATTCCGTATTGGGCAGTTTTTAATATTGCGGATATGAGTGTAAGTATTTCAGCCACTATTTTAGTCATTATGGTTTTGCGCGGAATTGACCCTTATAAAAAGAGTGATAAGTAAATGAGTGAATATTTACTTCAAGTAGATGAGTCTCAACAAGGTTTAAGAATTGATGCGTTACTTTCATCTAATTTTGAATTATCAAGAACAAAGGTAGCAGCAGATATTGATGCTGGATCTGTTTTAGTGAACGGAAAATTAGCATTGAAATCTCACCGAGTGGTTTTGGGGGATAAAATTGTTTACAATCCTATTGTCAAAGAAGCTATAAAACCAGCTGATCAAGTTACAGATATTCCAATACTTTTTGCAGATGAAGATGTTGTAGTTATTGATAAACCAGTAGGAGTAGCAGTTCATCCCAGCCCAGGTTGGGAAGGTCCAACAGTTATCGCATCATTAAATGCACTTGGACATAGGATTTCAACAAGTGGAGCACCTGAACGACAAGGTATTGTGCACAGATTAGATGTCGGTACCAGTGGAGTAATGGTTGTAGCAAAAAGTGAATTAGCCTATGAAAGTTTAAAAAATCAATTTAGAGAAAGAACTGTTAAAAAAATTTATCACGCTCTAGTACAAGGTCATCCAGATCCTTCCAAAGGAACAATTGATGCACCAATTGATAGACATCCTCAAGAAAATTACAAATATGCGGTGGTAAATGGGGGAAAAGACAGTGTCACTCATTATGAAACAATTGAAGCTTTTGCTGGGGCATCACTTTTAAAAATTGAATTAGAAACCGGTAGAACTCATCAGATCAGAGTTCACATGGCCGCTATAAAACATCCCTGCATTGGAGATTCCATGTATGGCGCAGATCCAAAACTGGCTACCAAACTAGAGTTACACCGCCAGTGGCTACACGCCACACAGTTAACATTTTTACACCCAAAAAAAGGTCAGGATGTGACATTTAACTCGACATATCCCCAAGATTTATCATCAAGTCTTTCCCGCATCGCCGAGACTTATAAGTAAAATTGTCTTAAGGTAGTCATAAATTGGATCTTCCCCTTTGTATTCAATAGTCGAAAGGACCTTTAGCAAGTTATGTCCGATCGCGATTCTTTTGTTCACCTCCATGTTCACACCGAATATTCGATGCTTGATGGGGCCTCAAGATTAAAACCATTAATTGGTGAAACAAAACGTTTAGCTATGCCTGCAATTGCTATCACAGATCACGGCAATCTTTATGGGGCATTTGACTTTTACAAAACTGCACAAGAGCAAGGTATTAAACCCATTATTGGTATTGAAGGTTATTACGCACCTAACGGTAGAAAATCACGCGAGATGATGGATTTTGGTGGAAATTCAAAAGCAGATGACCAAGAATTTAGCAGAGGAAAATCTCCCTACACACATTTAACAATGTGGGCAACAACAACTGAAGCTATGCATAATCTTTTTAGAATTTCATCTCTTTCAAGTATTGAGGGTTATTACTACAAACCAAGAATTGATTATGAATTATTTCAAAAATATGGCAAAGGAATAATTGCTACGACAGGTTGTCCTTCAGGTGAGGTAAATCGTTGGCTTCAAGCAGGAGATGAGAAAAAAGCGCGCGAAGTTGCAGCTTCAATGCAAGAAGTTTTTGGTAAAGAAAACTATTTTTGTGAACTTATGGATCATGGTTTAGAAATCGAACAGAGAACTAAGCCTGCATTATTAAAGATTGCCAAAGAATTAGAAATGCCTTTAGTTGCCACGAATGATCTTCATTACACCTTTGCCACAGATGCGCCATCTCATGAGGTTTTACTTTGCGTTGGAACTAGAACCACGATGAGTGATCCCAATAGATTCAAATTTGATTCACAAGATTTTTACCTCAAGTCACCTGCTGAAATGCGAAAAATATGGAAAGACTATCCAGAAGCTTGTGATAATACTTTATTGATCGCAGAAAGATGTGAAGTTAAATTCACTGAAGGTGCAAATCTAATGCCCAGTTTTGAAGTTCCCAGTGGAGAAACTGAGGAAACTTGGTTAGCTAAAGAGGTAAAACTTGGATTAGCTAAAAGATTTAAAAATCAAATTCCTGATAGACATCAAAACCAAGCAGATTATGAAATTAATGTTATTAACCAAATGGGTTTTCCAAGTTACTTTCTTGTGGTGGCAGATCTTGTGCGATACGCCAAAGAAAACGGCATCCGCGTAGGTCCAGGAAGAGGATCAGCGGGAGGTTCTGTAATCGCATTTGCGTTAGGAATAACAGAATTAGATCCTTTAAAACACGGATTATTGTTTGAAAGATTTTTAAATCCGGAAAGAATCTCTCTTCCTGATATTGACATTGATTTTGATGAAAAAAGAAGATCAGACATGATTCGCTATGCCACAACAAAGTATGGATCAGATCATGTGTCCCAAATTATTACCTACGGAACAATAAAAGCGAAAGCTGCGATTAAGGATTCTGCTCGAGTATTGGGTTATCCATTTGCGGTCTCAGATAAAATTACAAAACTTATTCCTCCACCGGTGGTGGGTAAAGATATGTCTCTTGCTTCAATTTTTGATAAGACAGATGAAAGGTTTAAAGAAGCAAATGAGTTTAGAAATCTTTATAAAGCAGATCCAGATGCACAAAGAATTGTGGATACCGCCAGAGGTTTAGAAGGGTTAAGAAGACAACCTGGAGTGCATGCAGCTGGAGTTATTTTGTGTCGAGAACCACTAATTGATGTTGTGCCACTTTGGAAACGTGAGCAAGACGGTGCAATCATCACACAATTTGATATGGGTGCATGTGAATCCTTAGGTTTATTAAAAATGGACTTTTTAGGTTTAAGAAACCTAACAGTGCTTGATGATTGTTTATCTCACATAAAGAGAAATAAAAATGTCGAATTCACATTAGAGGAATTAGAACTTGATGATAAGTCAACATATGAATTACTCAGCAGGGGAGATACTTTAGGAGTTTTTCAACTTGATGGTGCACCGATGAGAGCATTACTTCGTTCGATGCAACCGGATAATTTTGAACACATTTCGGCTGTATTAGCCCTTTATCGACCAGGGCCTATGGGTGTGAATGCACATAATGATTATGCCGATAGAAAAAATAAGAGAACTTTAGTTAAGCCCATTCACGAAGAACTTGCAAACCCGCTAGATGAAATTCTTTCTGATACCTATGGCCTCATCGTCTATCAAGAACAAGTTATGGCAATTGCTCAAAAAGTTGCTGGTTATTCACTTGGTAAAGCAGATTTACTACGAAGAGCAATGGGAAAGAAAAAGAAAGAAATCCTCGATCAAGAATTCGTACCATTTAGAGATGGGATGAGAAAAAATAATTACAGTGAAGATGCTATTAAAACTTTGTGGGACACACTTGTTCCTTTTTCTGATTACGCATTCAATAGAGCCCACACGGCAGGCTATGGCTTAGTTTCGTATTGGACTGCTTATCTAAAAGCCAATTTTCCAGCTGAATATATGGCCGCTTTACTTTCAAGTGTAAAAGATGATCGAGACAAATTAGCAATATATTTGAATGAATGTCGACGAATGGGCATTAAAGTTTTGCCACCCGATGTTAATGAATCATTGAGCGAATTTGCCCCGATCGCAAATGACATTAGATTTGGGCTATCAGCAATTAAAAATGTTGGGGAAAATGTGGTTGAGGCTTTAATCACTTCACGAGAAAAGACTGAAAGGATTACAGATTTCTTTGATTTTCTTAAAAAAGTTGACCCCAGTGTTTGTAGTAAACGAGTTGTTGAATCGTTAATCAAAGCAGGAGCATTTGATTCCATGCAACATTCCCGAAAAGGATTATTGAGTATTCACATAGAAGCAGTAGATAGTGCTAGTGAATCAAAGAGGGCTGAATCAATTGGTCAATACGATTTATTTGGATCTGGAAATGGTGAAGTAGTTTCTGTCACAGGAGCAGAAATAGTGATCCCGGAAAGTGAATGGGACAAAGCAGATTTACTTAATTTTGAAAGAGAAATGCTGGGTCTTTATGTTAGTGATCACCCACTATTAGGAATAGAACACTTGCTAAATAGATTTTCTGACACTTCAATGGCAGATATTACTCATGGTAATAAAAATGATGGCGACATTGTCACTGTCGCAGGATTAGTTACAAATATTCAACGAAAAGTTACAAAACAGGGTGCATCGTGGGCAATTGTTACTTTAGAAGATTTAGCAGGAGCTGTTGATTTAATGGTCTTTTCGCAAACCTATGCCAATGTTGCAGGCATGATTCATGAAGATGCAATTTTGGCAGTCCGAGCAAAAATCGACGCCCGCGAAGAAGAAAGTCCTAAACTTGTAGCACTGGAGTTTTCAGTTCCTGACTTAAATAGAACCAGAACTGAGCCCGTAATTGTTAAATTACCTCTAATTAGATGCACTCCGCCAGTAGTTGATTCAATAAAATCTGTATTGCAAACACATCCTGGAAGTGTTGAGGTACACCTTCATTTAAGTAATGGTGACAAAACAACGGTGATGAAAATTGATGAGAAACTTAAAGTTGAACCAACTTCTGCACTATTTGGAGACTTGAAAGCTTTACTTGGACCAAGTGCTGTTGCCTAATTTGGGCTGATTGTTACTCGGGTTAGAAAAGGTGTTGGAACACTAGGGATTTCTTGCATTAAAATAGTTTCACGATTGATTATCTTCATCACAGTTCTGAGCCTTAAATTAGCATCATCAATTTCCAGAATTGACTGTTGTTCAATTGAAGTTAAAGGTAGTAATCCAGCGATTAGAAAACTTAAATCAGCAGGATTTGCAGGTAAATCATGTGCCACGTTGTCATTATCTGCATCCATCATCATCATAAAATCAGCACATTTATCTCTGGCAAGAGAAATTATTGCATCATCAAATTCAGTGAGAATATCTTTTCTTTCTTTAATTTCTCCAATTAGATAAGGAGCTTTGCTCAAACTAATAGATTTGATATCAAATCGTTCTCCACCCATGACCAATATTTCAAATGTTCCATCTGGATTTGCTTGGGTTTTTCTCAAAACTGCTGTAGTGCCAATTTCTGCTATTTGGGGCATGTCTTTGTCTGTTTCAGCACCCTTAAGTATCGAAACAATCCCAAAGCGCTGTTCTGGTTCAGGAAGGGCTAGCAAATCTGACATTAAACTTCTGTATCTATTTTCAAAAATATGCAAGGGGAGAAGTTGTCTAGGCATTAAGACAGTATTTAGAGGAAATAAAGGTAAAGAGATAACACTTGATTCTTCATCTCTCATAGGAAAAGAATATGACATATTTCAAGATTAAGCATCCCGTAGAATTAAACACATGATTCGCCGTGTTGATCTGAGAAAAGTCGATAAATTACCTCGACCTGTAGTTGAGCGTGCATCACTTGATGTGGATGCGGTGATCGAAATTGTCAAACCAATCATTGAAGATGTCAGAAACAATGGTGACCAAGCTGTAAATAACTGGACCGAAAAGTTGGATAAAATAAGGCCTAGTGCTTTAAGGGTTCCTCAAAATGAAATTGATAAAGCTTTAGCGGAAATGTCTCTAGATGTGGTTTCGGCATTAAAAGAAGCAATCAAAAGAACTCAAGTTGTTCATCAATCACAAATTAGACAAGAAACAAAAACTGAAGTTGTAAAAGAGGGAATAGTTAGTCAACGCTTTATTCCAGTACAAAGAGTCGGACTTTATGTTCCAGGGGGAAATGCTGTTTACCCTTCTAGTGTGGTGATGAATGTGGTACCTGCACAAGTAGCCGGTGTTGCATCAATTGCTGTTGCAAGTCCTGCACAAAAAGAAAATAACGGTTGGCCTAATAAAACTATTCTTGCTGCTTGCAAACTACTTGGCATTAATGAGATTTATTCTGCAGGTGGTGCACAAGCAATAGCTATGTTTGCCTATGGCACACAAAGTTGCGAACCAGTGAATCTGGTTACAGGGCCAGGAAATATTTATGTAACTGCAGCAAAAAGATTACTCAGAGGAATAATTGGCATAGATAGCGAAGCCGGACCAACAGAAATTGCGATTCTTGCCGATGAAACTGGAAATGCTTCATGGATAGCTGCAGATTTAATTAGTCAAGCAGAACACGATGTTAGTGCTGCAAGTGTGTTAGTCACACCTTCGGAAGAATTAGCTTTAGCGGTGGAAAAAGAACTGGTACAACAAGTTCCCCAAACAAAACATTCAAGTCGAATAACAGAAGCACTAAGCGGTTTACAAAGTGCCATAGTTATTGTTAAAGATCTATCACAAGGCCTGGCAGTGATTGATCAATACGCTGCTGAACATTTAGAGATTCACACCAGAGATTCAGCAAATGTTGCTCAAAGAGTTAAAAACGCTGGTGCAATATTTATAGGAGAACATGCTCCTGTTTCATTAGGAGATTATTTGGCTGGTAGCAATCACGTACTACCAACTGGGGGTTGCGCATGTCACTCATCTGGATTATCGGTCCAAACTTTCCTTCGATCAATTCAATACATTGAGTACTCCAAAAATGCACTTAAAGAAGCAGCAAATCAAATTAGAACTTTGTCGCATGCTGAGGATTTACCCGCTCACGGTCAAGCTGTTGACATTCGGTTCGAAAAACCTTGACCGAAGTTACACCAAAATTGTTGATGAACAATAATTAGTAATACCTAAATCTGAAAAGGAGTAAGTCGTGAGTAGAAAAGGGCGAGTGGCTCGAACTACCAAGGAAAGCGACGTGCTCGTTGAAGTTAATTTAGATGGCACCGGCGAAGTAATAGTTGATACAGGGGTGCCATTTTTTGATCACATGCTTAGCCAGTTAGGAAAACACGGAGCCTTTGATTTAACTATTAAAACAAAAGGTGATATCTCTGTTGATGAACATCACACAATTGAGGACACATCCTTAGCACTTGGTGCTGCATTTAAAGAAGCATTAGGAGATAAATCAGGAATTAGAAGATACGGTGATGCCACATTGCCATTAGACGAAGTCTTAGTTAGGGCAGCAGTTGATCTTTCAGGAAGACCATATTTGGTTCACAGTGAAACCGACATTGCTCCCATGATTGGCACCTACGACACCACACTTACCAAACATATTTGGGAATCATTTGTAAACAGTTCAGATATCACTTTGCACATAAAAGTTTTAGAAGGCAGAAATGCCCACCACGTTGTAGAAGCTCAATTTAAAGCTGTTGCTAGAGCATTAAGAGATGCGGTTGCCTTTGATACAAAATCAGTTGGAATTCCCTCAACTAAAGGTGTGCTGTAGATAAAACTCATGTTTGATACTGGGTTTTAATGTCAAAAAAAATTGTGGTTCTTGACTATGGGTCGGGAAACATTAGATCTGCACAAAAAAGTTTGCAAAAAATTGGTGCAAACACTGAAATAACAAATGATTATCAAACTTGTCTCAATGCTGATGGTTTAGTGGTCCCAGGAGTTGGAGCATTTGCCTCCTGTATGACTGGAATAAATAAAGTTCGTGGTGGAGAAATTATTGATAAAAGACTTGCCGGTGCTAGAAATGTCTTGGGAATTTGTGTGGGGATGCAAGTCTTGTTTGAAAATGGTTTAGAGCATGGCGAAAACACCACAGGCTTAGGGCAGTGGCCTGGGGAAGTAACTGAAATTAAATCAACAGTTTTACCTCACATGGGTTGGAATAACGTAGAAGTAGCATCAGGTAGCACCATTTTTGAAGGTGTAGAAAAAGAAAAATTCTACTTTGTGCACTCATTTGCAGCAAAGAATTTAACTCTTGAGGGTACCGATAAAATTGATGCTCCTTTAAAGCATTTCACGCTATATGGTGAAAAATTTTTATCTTGTGTTGAAAACGGCCCACTATCGGCAACTCAATTTCATCCAGAAAAATCAGGTGAAGCTGGGTTACAGTTGCTGAAAAATTGGTTGGCAAGTGTCTAAATTGAAACCATTAATTTTACTTCCCGCAGTTGATGTTTCCAATGGTCAAGCTGTGCGATTGGTACAAGGTGAATTAGGAACTGAAACAACCTATGGCTCCCCTTTGGAAGCAGCACTTAATTGGCAAAATCAAGGTGCAAAATGGATTCATCTTGTTGATCTAGATGCAGCATTTGGTAAAGGAAATAATAGAGAATTATTGAAAGAAGTGACTGCAAAATTAGATATACAAGTAGAGCTCTCTGGTGGAATACGTGATGATGAGTCACTTGAAAATGCTCTTGCCACAGGAGCTGCTCGAATTAATTTAGGAACTGCAGCCCTTGAAGATCCAGAGTGGACAGCAAAAGTTATTTCGCAACATGGTGAAAAAATTGCTATTGGACTAGATGTAAGAGGCAGAAATTTAGCTGCTCGGGGATGGACAAAAGAAGGTGGAGAATTAATTGAAACTTTGCAACGACTTGATAAGGATAATGCAGCAAGATATGTCGTAACCGATGTAACAAAAGATGGAACCCTGCAAGGACCAAATGTTGCATTACTTCGAGAAATTCTTGATTACACAAAGAAACCAGTGATTGCCTCTGGTGGGATCTCTTCCTTAGCAGATATTGCTACTTTAAGAGAACTAACCAAAATCGGGGTAGAGGGTGCAATTGTTGGCAAAGCCTTATACGCACAGAAATTTAGCTTAGAAGAAGCCTTAAAAGTAGCTGAGGGAATAAATCCATGAGTCTTGCTACTCGAATAATTCCTTGTTTGGATGTTGAAAATGGCAGAGTTGTAAAAGGAGTTAATTTCAAGAATCTAATTGATGCAGGTGATCCAGTTGAACTGGCAAAACTTTATGTTGAACATGGAGCAGATGAGATCACATTTCTAGATATTTCTGCATCAAGAGACAACAAAGAAACAATGCTAGAAGTGGTTCGGAAAACAGCTGATGTGGTTTTTGTTCCACTCACAGTTGGTGGGGGAATAAAAAGTGTTGAAGATGTGGAGCAATTATTAAGAGCAGGCGCTGATAAAGTCTCAGTCAATACAAGTGCCATAGCAAATCCTGAATTAATAAATAAAATTACTCAACGTTTTGGCTCTCAAATACTAGTTATCTCGATTGATGCAAGAAGATCAAACGAAAAATATGCATCATCAGGCTTTGAAGTCACAACACATGGGGGAACAAAATCTTGCGGATTAGATGCGTTGGCTTGGACTAAAGAGGCAGTCCAACGAGGCGCAGGTGAGGTTTTACTAAATTCAATGGATAAAGATGGAACTAAAGATGGTTTTGATTTAGAACTGATCTCGTTAATTAGAGAACATATTTTTGTGCCCTTGATTGCAAGTGGAGGTGCAGGAAAAGTTGGTGATTTCTTGCCAGCAATCCAAGCCGGGGCAAATGCAGTTTTAGCAGCGAGTATTTTTCATTTTCAAGAGGTGACAATTCAAGAGGTTAAAAAAGACCTAGCAAGTCATAAAGTTGAGGTTAGATTCCCAGCTTAGTTTCTTGAAGAATTTTGATTGATTTCTCATCACCATCAAACTTGATGTTCGCAGCAGTTTTTCGCCCGTAGGTGTAAAGCCATAAATCAATAACATCTCCTTCAATAGTTACACAGCTATTTCCAGATTTCATTGTGTAGGTTCCTTGATCAGATTTTGCTATCACGCCAACTTTTGCCTTGAATAAGAAAAACTTACCCGTTTTCGTAAACCCTTTCCATAATATTTTTTTGTCCTCGTCACTAAATACTCTTGGGGAAGAGTTTGCCTGTGCTCTTAAAAGATCTTCATGATGTATGACAAACTCAATAGTGTTGGCTAAATCATCAACACCTGGTAATGAAAATATCGATAAATTTCGAGGACCATTTTCAAATTCTTGTACTAAAGTTTCAAACCCTTTAAGCTTAAGCCCCTCTTTTATTTTGTTTGCATAGTTCTTCATTCCAGGAATAACGATTCCTGCTGCGGCATCAGGTCGATTTTCTCGAATTATTAAATGAAGTAGTAAATCAAAGGCATTCCAGCCTTCACACAAAGTGGTCGCATCGGGTCCCAGATTTCTAAATGTCTGGGCCATTGCAAATCGTTCACGTTTAGCTAAGGAGGTCATGTCTTCAACAATAGGTCAAACGATACCGAAATCAAATTGAGGTAGCGCCTTAAGCAAGAATATAGACATGACCGACTTATCTAATGCCTCAATAAATGAATTTTGGTCCTCTTTGAAACCAAATAGCAGTGGCTTAGTCCCAGTTATCACCACAGATGCAGACACTAAAGAAGTATTAATGATGGCATGGATGAATCAAGAGGCATTCATTAAAACTTTAGAAACAAAAATGGCAACATATTTTTCTCGAAGTAGAAATAAACTTTGGATAAAAGGGCAAGAATCTGGAAATAAACAAAAAGTTGTCGAAGTACGAATAGATTGTGATGCAGACACAGTTTTATTAAAAGTACAACAAACCGGTGTTGCTTGCCACACAGGAGACAAAACTTGTTTTGACGGTGTAATTGTTTGGTCTGCAAAATAGCACATGGATTATTACAAAATTGGAGAAACAAATCCATCTCTTGCAGATTTTAAAGGGTTTGCAGAGACGAGAAAAGTTATCCCAGTGGTGCGCCGTTTAATTGGCGACTCGTTTACTCCAGTTGGTTTATATAAAGCATTAGCGAAAGAAAAACCTGGCACATTTTTATTGGAATCAGCTGAACATGGAAAGAGTTGGTCCAGGTATTCATTTATTGGAGTTGCAAGTACTGCAACGCTACGCAGTGTCAAAGGTAAAGCCAAGTGGTCAGGTAAACCTCCGCAAGGAGTTTTACTTGAGGGAAACATCTGGGAAGTTTTCAAACAAACCCTAGATTTTCTTTCTACTAAACGTTTTCCATCTTTACCTCCTTTAACAGGTGGTTTAGTCGGCTACTTTGCCTACGATATTGTTCGAATATTTGAAAAAATTCCCGATAATAATCTGGATGAAACAAATGTTCCAGATTTGTTAATGCTGTTGGCTACTGATTTTGCTGTTCTAGATCACGTTGATGGGACTGTTTGGCTGATCGCAAATGCCGTTAATTATGACGGCACAGATGAAAGAGTGGACATCGCTTATCAAGATGCTTGTAAAAGATTGGATCAGATGCAAAATGATCTATCTTCACCTCAATCTCAACTGAGTTCAAGTCTTAATGCTGAAGCTACGCCAGTTTTTACAAATAGGACAAAAAGTGATGATTATCAAAAATCAGTTAAGAAAGCAATTGAATATATTGAAGCTGGTGATGCCTTCCAAATTGTGTTGTCACAAAGATTTGATACCCAAACAAAGGCAACTGGTTTAGATATTTACCGTGTTTTGCGATCAACTAACCCAAGTCCATACATGTATTACCTAAATATTCCGCGTGAAGATTTAGCACAAACTGAGTTTGAAATCGTTGGTTCAAGTCCAGAGGCTTTAGTGACAGTTAAAGATAGAAATGCAATGATGCATCCCATTGCTGGGACCAGACCAAGATCAAAAGATTCCACAATTGATGAAAAAACAGCTGATGAATTATTAAATGATCCTAAAGAAAAGGCCGAGCATTTAATGCTTGTGGACTTAGGAAGAAATGATTTGGGAAGGGTTTGTAAACCTGGCAGTGTCGAAGTAACACAATTTATGCAAGTAGAAAAGTACAGCCATGTGATGCATTTAGTTTCAACTGTGACGGGAATATTAAATGATGAAATTTCTGCCGCTGATGCCTTACGGGCCACATTTCCTGCAGGAACACTTTCAGGTGCACCTAAGGTTCGGGCCATGGAAATTATTGATGAATTAGAGCCAGTTAAACGAGGCATCTATGGTGGAGCAATTGGCTATTTTGATTTCGCTGGCAATATGGATGTAGCTATCACGATTAGAACTGCATTACTTAAAGATGGGGTTGCCTACGTGCAGGCTGGTGCAGGCATTGTTGCTGACTCCTTGCCAAGTAGTGAAGACCTTGAATGCCAAAACAAGGCTGCAGTGGTACTAAAAGCAGTTGCGATTGCGGCATCGTTAGGCTGAGAGCATAATTTTTAAAATAAGGAGTGAATACATTTAATGTCAAAAGATAGCCACGGGCAAACTCCTGCTGCATGGACTGGAACCTTTGTCATAATTTCTGCCACTGTAATTTCAACTTTGGGTTTGGTTCAAAATAATTGGAACACGTTTTGGATTGGAATTGGTTTAATATTTCTAGGCGGTATTACTTGGATCGTCTGGGAAAAAGCAAGTTCAAGAAGAAAATAATTAAGGTATACAAATGACGAGCGTATTAGACGAAATAGTCGTTGGCGTTCGAGAAGATTTAGCACTTAGACAACAAAAAGTAACCATTGACGAATTAAAAGCACAAGCTGAAAAAGTTTCAAAAGCAATAGATCCTTTTCCAATATTTAATGAAGCAGGTGTTGCAGTAATTGCAGAGGTTAAGAGATCTAGTCCTTCAAAAGGTGATCTTTCAGCCATCAGTGATCCAGCACAACTTGCTAAAGCTTATGAATCTGGTGGCGCAAGTTGCATAAGTGTTCTTACAGAAGGAAGAAGGTTTAAAGGTTCCTTATCTGATTTAGCAGCAGTCAGAAAAGCAGTAGATGTTCCAGTTTTGAGAAAAGATTTTATTGTTTCAAGTTATCAACTATGGGAAGCCAGAGCATACGGTGCTGATCTTGCACTACTAATAGTTGCTGCACTTGATCAAGAAGCATTGGTTTCATTAATTGAAAGAGCAAAAACTATTGGTCTTACGCCCCTTATTGAAGTTCACACAGCAGAAGAGATCAAACGTGCTGTTGATGCTGGTGCAAAGCTATTAGGTATTAACGCACGAAATTTAAAAACTTTAGAGGTAGACCGCACTACTTTTATTCGTCTGGCACCCCTTGTTCCTAAAGATTGCATTATGGTTGCTGAATCTGGGGTTAGAGACAAACATGATCTAATCACTTACGCAAATGCAGGAGCTCACGCAGTATTAGTGGGCGAAAGTTTGGTGTTACATAAAGATCCTCAAGCTGCAGTGCACGAATTAGTTACTGCAGGGGCTCACCCGGCAACAAATCACGGGCGTTAAAACTATGACTACTTTTCTGCAGGACTTAAAAAAAATTGATGAAGAAACTGGTCACTTTGGACAATTTGGGGGCAGATTTGTTCCTGAAGCTTTAATTTCAGCACTAGATCAATTAGAAGCCGAGTATTTAAAAGCAGCAGCTGACCCAAAATTTAATGATGATTTTCAGGATTTATTAAAAAATTATGTGGGAAGACCTAGTCCTTTAACTGAGGCAAAGAATCTTTCAAAACATGCTGGTGGAGCAAGAATATTTCTTAAAAGAGAAGACTTAAACCACACTGGATCACACAAAATAAATAACGTGATCGGGCAAGCACTTTTAACTGTTCGTATGGGAAAGAAAAGAATTATTGCTGAAACTGGAGCAGGTCAACATGGAGTTGCAACTGCAACAGCTGCTGCACTCTTTGGTCTTGAATGTGTTATCTATATGGGCGAAGAAGACACTGTTCGCCAATCACTAAATGTGGCCCGCATGAAACTCTTGGGTGCAAATGTTGTTCCGGTTACAACTGGAACAAAAACATTAAAAGATGCAATTAATGAGGCTATGCGTGATTGG
>SXGQ01356017.1_pt1 | contig 68398 bp, 62 predicted proteins | sample 3178371 | NCBI WGS metagenome assembly SXGQ01 (sample SAMN11356859, study PRJNA531348) | freshwater metagenome | isolation source: freshwater sample F1-20 | place: China: Fuxian Lake, Yuxi | collected 2017-12-25
GAATATATCGAAGAATTATAAAATTGGATATTGAATGTATCTCCGCTGGACTGAGAAAATGCACCAGAAGTTGCTCCTGGTATTTGAAAATCTGAGTAAGTGACACTGAAAAGTAATCCGGTAGGATTATTGGGTAGGGTAGTAATGGTATTTATTCGATAAATGGCTTCAGATGAGCTGGGACCGTAAGCTAAATTAATGGAATTAGCTGTCACTAACTGATTCATATCGGTGGATTGATCCCCCGACGTAGAATCATAATTAACATATATTTCGTATATGTTTTCCCATTCAGAAGCTCCATTAAATCCTAAATCAAATCTAGTAGAAGTTTGGCCAAAGTCAGCTGGGAGGTAATCCCAATCCTCCGAAAATATAAGCGAACTCTGATAAATCCAAGGGTATGTTCCTGAAGTTAAACCGGTAACATTTCTAGTAGTAACCCCCGATGGTGCTCCCGTAGGTCCGCCTCTTAAAACTACTTCTCCCTCTTTGGAATCCCAAACGTAAGGACCGCTTTCTATGAATCTATCAAATATTCCGGTAGCAACAATAAAATCTCCCTCTGGAGAAGGAGCTAGATCATGTATTTCTGTCTTATATCCCCTAAAAGGAAGTATGGAATCTACATTTCCCTTTTCGTTATACGAAACTATGAACCCCATCTTTCCATTATCCAAAGAACTATAATCATCTACAGATGTATCTGTCGATCCACCTATAGTTGGATTTAATTGCGAAAGCGTAGCAAGACTAGAATCATTATAATATCCGAATCCAACTACCAGATCTCCCGTGATATAACCACCGACGTAGTACTTAGTGCCATCCTTGGTCGTAATTGATGTAGACGAAGTAATGTTTACGTATCCAGTAACCCCTGCGCTGGACTGCTGAACTACCGATATAGCAGAATTCCAATCTGGTCCGGTTATAGACTCTACAATTAAGGACTGCTCATAAGAAGCAATCGGGAAATTATCCCAATATGCCTGCTTTCCTGCTCGGCCGTCCGCGATGGCTTTTAGTTCAGTAGTTAGGAACAAATTTCTAGGATCCAATCCTGGAAATTTAAGAGCAAGATAATCATCCTGATAAACCCTCCAATCAGGGTAAAGCCAAGTATATTTGTCAACTTTAGGGAGAGGAGCACTTGTTCCACCTGTCCCCGTGAAATATGTAAAGTTCCATCCAGTAGCACCCTCGTATTTAGATGAACCGTAAACGTGGGGAATGTCATAATTAAATGCGGATATCTCATTTACACTTAACACCCATAATGAATTTTCATATACTGTTAAGTTATTTTGAGTTATATTTCTATTAACTAGCTTGATGTCTAAGACATCATCATCGGGCAAGGTTGAGTTAGATGAATTAAACTGAGTGTGGGTAACTCCGTTAAAGTGCCATATTCCAGTTCCCTGCGATAACTCACCGTCACCCGAAGCATAGAAAACATGACCATTAGGTCTAGCAACAACTTTTGTGATGGGTCCGGTAGAAATAGGATAGTTCCAAAATTGATATCCATCAAAGAAAGAAAGACCTAAATCAGTTCCTATCCAAAGATTTCCATCTTCGTCTAGGTCTAAGCTATAGATATAATCTGAAATAATCCCACTAGTTTTCGTGTTATAAACAGAAGCTCTCTCTATATAATTTTCACCACCGATTAGCGTGGTATATTCTAGAGTCCCCTGTGGTATAGCGAACAATCCCTCGGAGGTACCAACATAATAGAAGTAATCTTTACCATCATAGCCTTTAGCCCTTATATCATAAATGTGAGGCCAAGTGTATCCAGGAACGGTTTCTTTCCATTCGTCAGTCTCCTTAAGATAATAAAAAAGTCTACCCCCGGTAACACCGGTTATTTCACTAGAAACATATCCGGAAGCTCCGGTTCCACCTATTCCATTAAGAGGGGTAGAAAAAGCCAGAATGTCGTCACCAAAGGGGCAAGCATAAATATGTGATATTTCTTGAGCCTGATTAAAAGTTCCTAAATCTGAAAAATTCCAGCTTTGTCCTTGGTAAACATCATTTGAATCTATATAGAATACTGCAATCTCATTTAAACCGGCAGTTGGTCCTTGAGCTACCCCACACCAAACCTTATCTTCCGGGTCTATGGATATCGATCTTGTATCAAGATAATAAGGTGAAGAGCTTGGAACAGCAGAGTTAGTGTAATCATAATATTCCCAAGAAGACCCATTAAATCTTCTAAGATCTTGACCACACCCCCAAACGAAAAATTCGTTGTCCGTGTCTATTTGATTTACTGCTATATTATAACTTGGCATGTTCTATTAAATTTATGCAATTTCTCCACCGAGGCTCCATCCTCTTTTTGTACTTTGTGGACTGGTAAAGTTTCCGATATACTGGGGTAAACCACTAAAACTATTTACCCCTACAGTGCTTGATGAGAAATTCACAGCTAGATCTGTTGCGCCTCTACTATCTAGATACTCTAAATAAGATGAATGCCATGTTATCTCAACGTATCCAATATCAATACCCAAACTGACAACATATGGATCAACTATAGAAACTCTAATTCCATAGAAATCTTTACTGGCTGTTGATTGAATCGGAATGAATTCAATTCCGCTTTCTACTAATATGTTATCGGCAAAATCAGAGGTAGATAGGGTTTTTTGAATTATTTCAGCAATTCCGTCGAGTGTTCCATAGGACGTTGACTGTGCAGTTATTAAGTACTCATCAATAGAATTTCCAGAATCACCAGCATTAGAAAGGGAGATCTTTAATGAATCGATAAGCTCCCCTCCAGTAACATAAACGTTAAAGCTCAAAGCTACCTCTACAAGACCCCCGCCATCTAAAAAATCATCGAAAAACTTGGAGGAAGGCGCAAATACTCCAGGTTCCGAAACTTCAGGGGAAACCGAGTAACCACCATCCCAAGTATAAGCGATACCTGGCATTCCATTTTTATATAACTCCCTCCCTTGTATAGTAGAGGTTTTAACAGTTTCTATGTACTTAGAGGATGCTGATTTATAATAGCTGTTCTTTAAAAACTCCTCAATGTCTTCATCGTTCCATCCTCTAAGTGTTTCTAGGTTTGTTAGAGCATTAGGAGATGTTGTAGTATAGTCAGTTACGTAAATATTATAATTGAAAATATTAGTTATTCCTGACGGTAAAATATAGCTTCCTGATATAAATTCACTATTAGTTGTCAAATAAGAAGCTCCAGCAATATCCAATTGGGATTTATTAAGAATAACCCTCATTCTAATCGGACTGGCGCTGCTTCCTCCTGAAACATCCACGCTATTAGGATAAAAATAAAGCACCTCGTCGGTAGAATGGAATTTAGCATTAGTAAATTTGGTACCGCTAAAACTGGAAGATTGATCAATTTTAATAACTAGAGAAGATCCACCGATACCTAAACTGCCAGAATTTGGTACAAGAATAGTAGGAGTATAATACGGTCCAGTTAAACCAATAACATCCAGGTCGTATATTTCGGCAGGTCCCATTTTACGGTAGGTCACATTCTGATTGGTTGATGATATATTAGGAACATTGGTAGTAATTGTTAAATTAGCAGTGGCTAAATAAGCTGAATTAACCGCACCAGAGTAAGTTCCTGCTATATCATACCAGTTGTCTTCAGTATGAGAAATATATGTGAGATTCGCCCCAGAGGTAGCTCCTATCCCAGGAATACTCCAGGAATAATTTACGATTCCGCTACTTGCAGTTGCTCCGGAAGTATATGTGTTATTTTGGCTCATTAATCTACTAGCAGATCCTAGAGTAAAAGCTGAAGAAATTGTTTCTGGACTAACTTGAATTATGTTACTCTTAGTTATTCCATCAGTAATACCCGAGGTTGAGGTTACGGTATGGGTTACTGAATAGCCCGACGGGTTAGTTCCATTGAAAGTAACGTATTCATTAGCGCTAGTTGATGTCGCAGGAGTGCCTCCAGAAAAAGACCACGAATAAGATGCAATATCTCCTATCGAAGTGTCATAGAAATAAACGGTATCTCCTTGTTTTATTGGTAATGCTTCTTCTGCCATGTGATTTGTACTACCTATATATCAAGGAGTAAAACCTTCAGTAAATGATTAAGGTCCAGTAGGTCCAGTGTACCCAAACCCTGGGATTAAAAGTGCGCTTCCGCCTATACTTGAGGGAGGAATTGCTGCTGTACTTCCCGAAACACCAACGGATATTACATTTACATTAATTGGAGGATTTAAAGTACTTAAAGAGCCAACATCGGAAGGCATTGGTCTATACCAGAAGTTATTAATGTGAGGCTCATCCGAATTATTTAATTGGTCTGCTACTTCCTGAATTGTAATTGATGCAGTATTTGATGTAAATGTAACTCCTACTGGGAACGGGAATGTAGTATTGCCAGTAGAAATCTTTAAGTAATCTCCAGGTAGAATCGAATGTATTTCATAACCGCCAAGCCAATCGTTATTAAATTCATAATCGTACCAGCTGTGAGCATATCCATCCTCCCATGTAGCATCATTAAATATCTGCCAATCTAAATTTTTAGTTCCCCAATACTTTAGATTCTCGTTCGGATAAACTGGATTATTTTCGGACCACTCAACGTAAGTTTCCACGGGACTTACGCCACCGGTAAGACCAGTATCAGAAGAAATTAGGGAAAGTGATCCTGTCAGGGTGGCGTTTAAAGAAACCCCATTCTGATCAGCTCCTAAATCATCCGGAGCATAAATAGTTACTGTTACTGGATCCGCACTAGGATCTGTACAGGATGCGTAGTAATCGGGATAAGTAACTAGAGTGTTTACTGCAGACGTTATGTAATTTGCACTATGATAAAGCGAATCGCCACACTCTGCAGTACCGATTGTTCTTCCGCCAACTTGTATTGTAATTGATCCAACACCGGTCATTTTTTGAGAAGTGTATACAGTAGGATCTACTGCGTACCGGTTAGGAGAGGATAAAGAAACAACGCCTCCCCATGAGTTATCTAAAACCGTTTGCAACTTAAACGTAGTGGTTGATCCAGTTACTCCCGCCACCCATCTTCCATTTAGTTGTGATATGCTATCTATTATAGAAACCTCATCACCGTCAGATAATCCATGTGGTGCTGAAGTAGATACGATAACTGGCCCATACTGGCCAGCAAATACTTCTAGTGAATAAATCTCTGATATGCTTATAACACTCTGGGTAAATGTTATTCCTCCAGTTGCCCCTATCGGATCAAGTTCTGTCTTAACTAATACGCTTTGACCCTCTTCTGCCTTGTTACCATAAGTAGCAAATTTAAGGATCTCTGATGGAATTTTCTTTTCGAGAACCTCTATACTTTCTCCCTCTGCGGGATACTCCCAGATTGAATTATAATCATTCCATTGTCTATCGACATTTTCCCAATCATAGAATTCAACCTCTCTGTATCTCGTCCATGAATCTATATCTATAACTTTAGGTTGGACTATAATTACAGCATCTTTAATAACGGTGTTCTTAAAGTTAAAAGCGTCATAAACGTTGCAGGTTACACGATATTCTCCAGTGTGGGGTATGAAGTGAGCTAGACGATAAAAGTCGTTTATAGACCCTCTAAATTCAAAATAATAAGGGGTTCCGCTTTGAGTAGAGCTTTTATTTATGATCCATTCAATCTCCATCATATTAGAGAAGTCAACATTTCCCCATGTTAGTAGCAAATACTGCTGGGTAGTCGAATATAAATCAGCTTCATCAAAAATAACCGAGGTATTATATGGTGGATCCAGAAAAACAGTGTATTGACCTGTTGAATAGTTTACCAATGTTACTGTCCCATAAACTCCAAAATAAGTTCCTGCGGTTTTTACCTGTACGCTATCTCCGTTTTTGAATGCTGGTATGATTACGGAAGACCAGCTTATGTTCATTTCGTCCCACGTCCAAACGTCAGGTAGAAGTTCTAAGATAACAGGCATACCTATCGGAACTTGGTATGGTAAACCAGTATCCGGATCAATGTATGCAGGAGGATCGTATTTCCCGTCTCCTAATTCTACTATCTGCCCGTTTTGTTTTAGATAGTAGAAATTATCTATGGCGGTAAGTAAAGATGCGTTCTGTGATGCAGTGTAGATTTGTTGAGAATCTAAAGGATTTATTATGTTTCCTAAATCTGATGTTGTTGCAGGAAGTATGTTTATTGTCCCGCTCATTAAAGAAGTGTTTGCGGAAGAATAATAATACATTGTGCCAGTCTGTTCTGGATCGACATACCATGTTATCGATCCTCCTCCAGTAGCTCCGTTATTTTCTATTCCTAGAGGATCTACCTGAGTATATGATGGACTGGTAGTAATTATGAAATCATAGCCATATTCCCCAGTGTCTATAATATCAAACTGATAAGTTTTACCAGCATTTATAACTATAGTAGGATTTGGACCAGTAAATCCGCATGGGAAGTTACCAGAAAAAGAAATAGCACTTCCTGTACCACCTATAAAATCAACACTCGAGGAGTATGAATTGTTATACGAACTCGGAGTTTGTAAATCGTCGGTTTGTGGTCTTAAAGAAAAGTTTCTAAGATCTTCAATAAATCCAAAATCTGGATTCGGATAGAAGTCAAACACGAAACCAGAATTAACATCGGATCTTTCCATTACATCAGTCCAAGATCTAGTGTTATAAACGGTGAAGTAAACTCCCTCTCCGGTAATGTCAACGATCTTAGCATTTAAAGGAAGATAATCTCTTTTTAGCCTTTCCTTTAATGCAAAGATCTTTAAAAGAACCTCCTCCTGCGTAAATTTAAAAGCGTCGACTACGATAGGATATCCATACTCATCAAATTCCTCAGTAACCTTATTTAAATCATAATACAATCCAAAAAGGGATGTTTTCTTATAAGTCCTACTTGGTACGAGTGTGTCCTCAGAAGAAACGTCCAAAACATAATTCCCATCAGCATCAGGCCCATAGGTTTGAACTAGTCTATATTTACCAGAATTCTCATTATCCAAAATGTCTCCCACCTGATAGGACATAGAATACCCCTGGGTCTGCTGAGCTCTTATTGAATCTAAAAACTGTTTGTTCTGCTGAATTGGAGACTCACTTCTTACAGCGTTATAGTTTAGATTTAACCAGTATTCTTTAATTCTTAAATCCTGATAACCAAAGAACTTAATCGCATTTATAAGACCCTTATAACTACCCATGTAGGGGAATATCTCGTCACCGGCTACTAATAATTCCTTCCTCTTCTCGTTTATCTCTAAGTAATTCGGAAGTGGTTCATCCGGATCATGGTCTCTCAGTATAACGGAATCGCTTTTATAAAAGGCTCTGCCGAAGTTCTGTAGCATGACCTTAAATCTTTCATCCTCACCTATTATTTGCCCATAGAAATCTATCTCCAGAACTTTTTCTGGCGTACCTGAAGAAATGTCATCGACTATAAGTTTTCTTTCATAGACACTCTCAGCTTCTTCGGATCCATTTAAAGCAACATTTATTCCTAAAGCGGAGGATTCTACACTGGTGGTATTTAGATATCCATTAGCATAATAATCGCTAGTATCTAAATCCACACCAAAAGTCATATTCGGATAGTTTACTATAAGTGGTTCGCCGTCACCACCATCTAGTTGTTCTTCTATCGAGTATGTGAAAATAATATCAGTAACATCGCTTTCTCCGTAATTATCATTATACCATCTGCTTCTCCACTTAGCTCCAGAGGTAGCTCCGGTAAAACCGGCATGAGGCAAACCATATTCAATCTGCGATGAACTTACGTTGTAGAGTTCTTGTAAAACAAAAACCTGTTCATTTTCATATAAACTAGTCGAAACTGGATCAAAGTAAATATTACCTTTGAAATATCCTCCAGGTCTATTTTTATAACTGGTAGTAAAATAAATCTGATTACCCGGACTTATTATACTTTGTCCCTGATAATTATCTTTAAGTAAATTCACAGTCAGCTGACCACCTGAGAATGTAATCGAGTCTATTTTAGCTCTAAAGTTTTTTGCTCCAATAACCTCTCCATTCACGAAAATTTCAGCTCCCTTAGATATGAAATCTACTGCCTCGTTGTACCAGGCAACGAGACTAAAATCATTTAAATCATATTGGTTAAAAAGAAATTCATAATATGTACTATACTCGGTAATATCCAAATCTCCCGGATTGGATGCTCCTGAGGGAGAAGTTATAAACGTAAACTTTGAATCCAAAGGGGTTGGTCCGGTTGGTCCGATGTAATCGAAGTTAAGAGGATTTCCCTGCTTATTAAAAAACTTTAATCTAGAATCTGCCATTACTTAGAAAACCCTTTTATTATTTTTATTTACCGTGTAATTAGCAAAATTTCTAATCTGCTTAGTAGTTTCTATTAGTGCATAAACTACTCTTTCAAAATATACCAGAATTCCAGCCTTTACCGGATCCCTATAAATAACATTAGATAAGCTTCTTTTCATAATCTGGTTTTGGTAGTCAAATCCATTATATAAATTATCGTTAAGTGTATCCCTGATATCGTAAATATTCTGACTAGGATCGAAATCGTAATACCTTCTTTCTACAGTAACTTTAGGTAATTCTTTCATTATTTTTTTATATTCCTCCAAAGTAGAGCATGGTGAATATTTATATTGACCGTTAGCATTAACTATAGCTGTTCTGTACCCGGAACATCCTATACTATTAGACCTGTCAATGGCCAGCTGTGCGGTATTGTAAATATCTTTAGAATTATAAAAAGTTGTGTTCGTTGTAGCTGGCTTGACCCCATTAACTGTATAGTTTACTGGTTTGTCTCTTTCTCCGAAAAAAGGTGAGTAACTTTGCATATCTTAGTTAATATTTCCTTTTATTATTGTTGCTTTGTTGCTGGCATTAAGCTCCATCCTAAAATTTCTAGGAACTATAGAGGATATGGTTATATTTAAAGGTCCGGGTTTACCGTCCACTATACCTTCAGTATAGAATGTTCCGTTTCTATCTCTCCACCCACCTCTTAATAAAATAAGCTCATTTCTACCTATAATTATGTCACCGAATTGATCCATTCCTATCACCTCATCTAATTGAGCTTGTGAAACGTTTGGTAGGTTTTGAATTAGTGATTGATTCTGTTCATTCCTCTGACCAACAAAATAAAAAGAAACTGAGTCGACACCTGACACAGACTCTATTAGTGCAATCATATCAGATTTAGGTATGCGATCCCTTCTCTTCAGATTTAACATATAATCAGAGATTTTCTTCCTGATATTAAGCTTTATGGTTTCAGGATCGGATCCTTCAAATACACTTATAATAACATTTGCTGCAAATTTTGTTATTACAGGTTCAACTATTTTAACTACAGTAGTAGCTATCATAGAACCTGAGTCCTCTATTAGATTTAGAATAGCTATTTTCTGCTGTTGTGTCAGTAGAAACTCCGATGTAGAAACGTTAAAATAATCCTCGTTGCTAGAAATATTAAGAGTAATATCAGGGACAAGGTAAAGATAAACCACGTTATCATCGTCCAAGTAATCATCATCGAATGTAGAGAAGGCATGAATCTGTGAGAATATACCTAACTTGTTAAGAAATATCTCATAGTTATCGGCATTAGCAAAAACAAAAGATCTACTTGTTTTAGGGGCTACTAATCTGATTAGATTCGTTGTTTCTGGATTTGATCCGAAGGAAGGATCAACCTCATTAGTAATATCTATATAAAGATTAAGGTCCACCTCGTTACCGAAAAGATCTGTTCCGGTACTTACAAATTTATACGTCAGAGGTCTGTTTGGGGCGGAAGAAGCATTTCCAGAAAGTCCATTCCCCTGGAGGTATTCTATTCTTATTCTTGATCCTCTTTGTGGGATAAGACCAAAATTAGAATTACCAAAGTAAACATCTAGACCCTCCGAAATACCGCTTCTAACTAGATATCCCTTCCCATTGAGTGGAATATCATAAAGAGAATCATACATCCTCCATTTCTCCTCGTTAACATAGACGTCAACATAAAATTGGTCCACATAAGCTCCAGAAACTGAAGGTAAATTAAAACTCTGAAGAGCTAGACCTGTTCCAGTAACTATAGCATTACTAAAAGTACCTTGAGCTATTTTAGTTCTTAGATTATTACCTCTAACTAGAGGTATTGTTACCTCGGGACTAGCAAATCTAAGAGAGTACACCTTTCCGTTCTGCTCACATCTAATCTGAGCATTACTTCTAATTATAACTGCACCTCCACCTACGCCACTTTCTCTAGCATTCCATTTTAACGAAACTTCACCCTGAGCTGTTCTTGCTCTTCCTGGATCATATCCCGCTATTCTAGCTAAGCTCCTAACTGAATAATCCCGGGTAGCCTCCTGTATGTTTAACTCCGTAATTGAATCCTCTATGAAATAAAGTATTAACTGCGAGATGTTCTGTAAAACGAACAGAATCTGTCCCCAAGCCGATGCCACAGTAAAGACATTAGCGGTCTGGTTGTATGTGGCTTGGAGAAAATTAAAAGTATCTCCAAGAAGACCGTTTATGAGGATGTTATTTTTCTTAAAAATGTTCATATCTATCTTATGTTAATCTTAGTGTAACAGCGGGACTTAATCCACCATTCTGCGGTAGCTTAAAGTCCAAAGTAGCTATATCTCTTAATTTTCCAACAAAGAATTTAAGCTCGTAACTTCCACCTAGAGTTCTAAAAAGAGGAACATAAACATTTAAGTAAAGGTCTATTTCTTTTTTTATGCTAGATTCTGAAAGATTGAGATTAAAAACTAGATCCTCCATATTAAGTCCAAATTTAGGATCTCCTAAAACCTCTCCCTTATTAGTAAGCAAAAGCATTTTGATCTGCCCTATGCAAATCTCAACAGGATCAGTGGTTTCTAACTGATATGGATTATACTCCGGATCCCCTGGGTCTCTATTATAAATCTCTCTCATGGAAAAAGTGTTTCCACGTATATATCGAGATTAGTTCCACTGTAAGAAATATGAAGGAGTGTTCTCTCCGTTAATCATATCCATTACTTCCTGAAGTTCAGTTGCTCCTTGATTTCCAATCTCGCTAGCGTTAACTTGTACTCCACCTGGAAGATTGTACGTGAAAACCCCAAGCATTTGGGAAAGAGCTATTTTACACTTAGCTATACAGTAACGAACAAAAAGCTCGTCATCATATAAATATTCGTCGGGAATAGCAACGAAACATCTAACTGAAACATCCACTCCACCAACACCAAATCCCTGGGCAAGCTGACCTTTTCCTGATCTATTCGGATCCCTACCTAGAATGGTTAAAAATTTTGTATTTTTATTATATCTAAAAGCATACGTATTCAGTAGATAGGCTTTAGCCAAGTCAAAATAAGAATACATAACTGTTCTATAAACAAGATTATCCCCAACGAAAGGGGATAATAGGAGTTCAGATCCAAGCAACTTGGAGTCGCTGAAATCCCTGTCTGGGTTTCCGGATATCCCATAACCACCTAGCTCTCTAACTTCATAAACTGCAACTATTGCTTTAGGAAGTTGGATCTGTCTAGTTCTTTTGAATTCTGGATGTTGAAAAAGAGAATTAGCCAAAACGAACACTCTCTCTTCCGCGGCGTATTGGTAATTATCGTAGAACCAAGCCTTAGCTCGGTTTATGATCCTTTCTATCTCCTGGACATTAAGATTATACGGGAGAGCACAACTAAATGATAGAGCGTCTTGTATTTCTTGGACTAGTTCTTCTTGTGTCATCGGAGTAATTTTTTTTTAGTAGTTCATATTACCGAACCTCTGATTATTGTATCTATCATTAAGATCCTTCAATCTCTTATCAGTAATAAATCTGGCAAGTCTCTGATCTCCTGAATTTTTGACCTTCAGAGTATCTTTGCTCACGTCCGCATTTTCTCCTATGTTACCTGCTCTTAAAACTCCTCCGATTATTTTACAATTAATGTTCTTACCCTCACAATCTATATAGCAATCTTTAAGCTCATTGGAGAAATCAGCTATTGTAGATTTTACCTTAGAAGATAAAACTTTAGTTCCACTGTAGATGTAGGAATCCTCAATTGAAGACTTCTTTATCTCACAGTTGTAAATGTTACAGTTACGAATTACTGCGTTTTTTATGTCACATAATATTAAGTCAAGATCGGATAATTCGAATGAATTTCTACATCTTGCTTCTTTTATTTGATATCTTCCCGTTGTTGTGTCGTAATTAAAATAGCATGATGTTATATTACCTTCAACTATTAGATCGAATATTTTATCTCTTATTACAGGAAAATATGTTTTGATGTTTTCATCAAATCCCTTAAGATCAACAAATACATGAAAATCTGGGAAAGCTTTAAAGAAAAAATCAGGATTACTAAATGCCCTTACTACATTTGAGTATTTAGACATCATCTTCTGGAGGGACGCAAGATCTTCCTTTGTGTAACCCGATATGCGATGGCTAAGAAGATCATATAAATATAGAACAACATAGTCTATGACCTCTCTTATGTCCTTGCTTTTCTTTTGATAATCTCTGTTTCCTAAATATCTAAATTCCAAATACCCCTTAGGTATTTTTGTAAAATTAACACCGTAGTACTTGTCACTAGGTACTTTATACATTTTAGGATCTATCGTGCTTATCTTTTCTAAGATAGAAAATCTATTAATCGGAACCACTCTTTTTATCGACTTGGCATAAACGTTTTTTTCCCGATTACCAAATTTAGAATAAATGAAAGGCTCATCTAATCCTAAAATAAATTTAAGCCTATCTAAATTTTCTATTCTATCCTTAACGTCTCTCCTAAATTTATCAAAGCTAACAGAAAACTGGAAAGCACATCTATCATTAGTCCACCCATTCTCATCTATCCAATTTAGGGTTTTAATGAGAATAGGTATGGCTTCATTGTAAGGTAAAGGTCCAGTAATAAACTCAACCATCTTACTTCCTCCTGAGTAATCAGGTTCCAATTTAAAATTGTTAGCGTCAATTGGAATATTTGAGTGATATCTCTCCGAAACTTGTACTTTCTTTTTTAAAAGCTTAGACAAAGATTCGGCTGCCCTACCTTTTAAAAGGTTGGTATAAAACTCAAATTCAAATCCAATAACGGAAGAACTAAGTGCGTTAAGTTTATCAACATGTGACCTGTTATCCGACATTTACCAGTTGTACAAATATTTTTCCAGATAAAGCATCTACTTCATATGGGGTTACGCTCAGAATATCACCAGGTTTTGCTGATCCTGATTTTTTACCAAGCTTATCTTGTGGAACTAAAGCCATAAGTCCAAGAGATTCAATCTCTACTAAAGCTCCATTTTTTCTTTTGTGCTTAACCTTAGCATCATAGATATCAGAGGTTCCCTCCTTAATTCTATTCTCTAAATCCTGCAGAATTATATTTCTTTCTAAAGGTTTATCTAGGGTAAGTGTCAATCGATTATTTTCTTTGATTTCTTTTACATAGAATTCAACTTCGCTTCCTGGAGTAAGATCTGAAAGGTAGCTCTCGTCCTGGAATTCAGTTTTATGAATTAATCCAGTGTAAACGCTATCCCATTCTACAAACACGCCAAAATCAGATGTTCCGGTAACGTATCCTTTATATTTTTTAGTGAGATCCAGTTCCTGGATTTTCGAATCCATAATCTTATTTAGATATTTCTTATAAGAAACAATGAAGATATCCTTAGCAGGAACATATCCCTCTACCATTACGTGGATAGTCTTCCCGATATATGATTCAAAATCAGTTATTTTATTAGCAGCAGCAAGAGATCCAGGAAGGAAACATTTGATACCAGATAGGTCTGCTATGTAACCTCCTTTGTTCACGCTGACAACTTTAACAAGATAAGCGCTGCTTTCTTTTTTGATTTGGTCAAATAATTCAGCACGGAGGGTGTGAATATAGTATTCAACGACAGATCCATTAAATCCACCGTTTACTTTTTTAACTCTTGCATTTACCTCTTCTCCTACATTGAATGTGATCCCATCTATACCTAGTTTAGTGGCATCTTTCATTTCTTTCTTAAGATCTATATAAATTGTTTGACCCGAGCCAGTTTGAGCAAGCACTCGGTCGTCGCAAACTTCTATGATTCTGCATTTATACACAGAACCATCGATTAGATCTTTAGATCCACCGTCTAACATGTGATAAGTTGCTTCATATTTTTTATAGAGTTCCTCTGCGTAAGGTTCTTGACAATACACTTTAGCTCCATCTAGAGCTTTGATTCTGGAGTTGGGTTTAAACTTACCCGATGCGTTCCAGTCGAATTCTTCAGAATTTGGAAAATTCATATTTTTTTGGTTTATAAGATGATTAAAAATGTTATTAATTGTACTATATATCCATCAGTAAGTTCCTTTAACTTAACTCTAAAAAATTATATCAAAACACTGCAAAAACGAAAGCAGGTGCTGGTATAGGTGCAGGAGCTGATGGGATCTGTCCGAAATAAAGAAACTTAACAGTTAATAGGTGTCCAGCAAAAACAGCGGCCAAAGCAGCTGACGTGGCCTTTGCTGATAATTTGCCTGCGTCATCTATTTTTTTAATTGCGGCTGACGGATTTATCTGGTATTGTTGGAATGTTATTTCAGGAATAAAATCAGGATTTATTCCAACATTAAACGCTTTTTTAAATCCTCTAGCAATTATAAAAGGTAGCCCGGGAAATACTATCTGATATGTTCCGGGAACTGGTATCGTTGATGGCGGCACGCCAGCCCCACCAACAAATAGAGTGTTACTAGCAATTCCAATCAGGGACCAAAACAATACTAGGGATCTAGCCATAATTGTATATGGATCTTTCTCTGAATCTATAAGTAAACTAGCAAGCTGATCGGTTAAATCCGGATTCACAGTGTCATCTTCCCCTTCTATTTTTTCAGATTCGGTTAATCCCAATGATTGCTTTATTTCAGTAATTGCTTTATCCTTTGCCGTTTTCTCTATATAGGGCTTAGCTATGTTTAGCCATGCTTTTAACTCGTAATCTGCATAAAGAGTTATAAGTATGGCAAGTTCAGATTCAATAGTGGGACTTAAATTCTCTCCGGATCCGGTTACACCTTTATAAGCATCCCCTAGTTGTCGGTATGAACCACCTTTAGCGTACTGATCCACGAAGTACTTAATTAGCTCACCGTAGGTAGTATTAACTCCTTTTTTGTTTATATCCGGAACCAAATCATACCCGGAGTTACGATAAGAAATAAGCTTCAGAAGACCAGGGAGAAAGGTGTACGCTTTTAGTGTATTAATTATTTCGTCTATAGTGCTACCGAATATAGACAGGGGTATTCCATAACCACCAGGAACCGCTAGATCCACTTTAGTTTTATAGTCAAATATCTTATTTGACTTGGGTCCATCTTTTTGCTTAATAAAAAATGTCTGAGAAGAATTTGCTATAATCTCATCATAGTATTTCGGATCTATCTGTGGGAGTGGATCTGGATTCGCAGGAGGTTCTGTAGGTATTCCCTGCTCTGCAGCAAATGTTGCAGGATCAAAAAAACTTTTGTCCTTCTTTTTATTATTAAAAGAAAGTTTTTGTTGATCCGGGTCTTTTAACATCATCTCCATAGCCTTAGCAAAAGATTGCTTTAAAGCAACCTTGGAGGTTATAACTCTAGGATCATTCTTATTAAAAGTTCCTGTACCAGGTAAAGGTCTAGCCCTATTCGATAAAGCATCGAGGTAAAGCTCTATTAATTTATCCGCGTTTTTTTGTGGATTCTTTTCTTCCTTAGATGTAAGATAGTTAGAAAATTCGTCAATGAAGCCTCTCCAGTCCGCTGGCATAATTATTTAGTTTTTGAAATTTGGCTCAAATGTATATTGTCTACCATTGTTGGTATCGGAGTTCCAGATGGTCCAACTGGAGTCGGGTGAGTGTGGGAATTAAATAAAGTTAAAAAAGTGTTTCCTTTTACGAGTTTTTCAACCGCAGCTTCTCCCAACTCTATATTCTGAGAATTTACTATAACTTTTTGTTTGCCACCAGATTTTTCCATTCTTATCTCATCGTCATTCATCTTTAAAACTATTCTGAGCTTTTCTGAATCTGTACCAGCATCCTGTGTATCTAGCTGGATAGTAGCATCACCAAGCTGGAAAACAAGGCCATTCTTCCTTGTGTATATCATTTTGAGTAGTCCGGGTTGTGCGTCAGCATCGTACATGATTGATTGGGTTCCTTCATAAGAATTGTCCTCTCTTAATTCATCCAAAAGATCCGGAGCTATCTCTTTAATGTAATGATAATACATTTTGTAGTAATTGTTCTGCTCGAAATGAACAGCCACTACCGATCCTAATCTAGGAATAGATAAGTTACCGCTACCATCTCCCGATCCGAAAGAAAGACCTGATATCTGCTCGGCCCATGGTAAATCATCTACTGGGATATCATCTAAAACCCCAAAAACTGAAATTTTAGCTCTCCCTCTATAAAGAGGATCTTGAATGTCTACTATTCTACCGAGGTAACTCTTTTCACTATCCATCTTTATTCATAATTAATTGGGTCGGGATTAAGCCCGCCTAAACTAATATTATATTTACTAGGAGACTTAGTGTTTCCTAAGTTCTCACCATCGCTCGTGTCAAAGTCACCGGATACTGGTGGATACACTTTACCAATATCTCCTCTATTTCTACTAGACGCTGGAATTCTAGGAGTAGCTGGGTATACTGGTGAAGGTGTACTTTGGAATGTATTAGAAGGATCTCTTATTTCACCTCTAGATGAAACTAATGTTTCTTCGGGGTAAACTGGTTGACCCAAATTTTGCTGGGAGGTAGATGCGATCTCATCATCATATACTCTGCTAGCATCCAAACTTCCATTATTGGCCTGTTCTGGTGGATAAACATTGTTAGTATTTTCTAAGCTCTGCTGTGCTGGTGGTGTTCCATAAACATCTTCATTCAAACCATTGCTATACACTCTTTCCGGTACACCAAGGTCAGATCCGGGTACATTTGCATACACATCATCATTAAAATCTGGATATACCCTATCAGGTACTCCTAAATCTGATCCAGGGACGTTTGCATACACATCACCCTGAGGAGCTGGATACACTCTTTCGGGAACTCCAAGATCAGCTCCGGGAACGGTATCATAAATATCTCCCTGGGGAGCTGGATATACCCTGTCGGGAACACCTAAATCACTACCTGGATTATTTGCATATACATCACCCTCAGGATTCTCGTAGACTCTCTGGGGAACACCAAGATCTGATCCAGGATTTGTCGTATACGCATCCCCTCCTGGAGGAGGATATACTCTCTCAGGAACACCGAGATCTCTACCCGGGATATTTTCGTAAACATCTCCATCCGGCTTATTATAAACCCTCTGAGGAGGCCCGCCAAGACCGGTTGTCTGTGGATTAGGTATTGTGGTTTGATTTACGCCTAAACTCACACCATCTAGGCCGTTTATAAAATTCTGTGCATTATTAAAAGAAAGCTCTCCTAAAACCTGTGCAGGGTTAAAGCTGTAAGCGTTACCCATCACAAATTTATTTAGTCCCCCAAGATTTCCCGCTAAATTAGCAACACCCTCATTAACTAAATCATTTACTGAATTGCTTACAAAATTAGTTAGTAGTTCTCCACCTATGGAAAGAGCACCGTCTACACTACCTGGATTTCTCTGGACAGATGATCTTGCAGCGTCCCAACTGTCTCCCAAAACAAGAGGCTTACCGTCTGGTCTAATATTAGGATATTGACTTCTCATTCTTACTTTACCAACATGAATTTTAAATTTGTTAGTTGCTGCTTCAGCAGAAGTACCTATGTTGGTATCGCTTTTTATTGGGGTGCTCTCAGTAAAATCAAACTCACAGTTTTTACACTCAAAAACTATCACAGGCTTTATGCCCGATTGATCTTGCTGATTCTGTAACAAAGAAAAATCATTGTCAAGTCCAGCTTGATTGGCTATATTACCAACAAAAGAGTTAAAAGAGCTTGCCGGGTTATTAGAAGAAGATCCGCCGTTGAAATTCTGATTTTGTTCTCCCGCTGTTGTGGTTGCCAAACCTAAGCTACTTCCTGGATTGTTCCCGCTAGCAAGTAAAGTTGATATATTATCAATTGTGGTTAGAGCTGCAGAAGAACCAATAAGTCTAGAAGTCTTAAAGAAATTTCTTATCTCGGTAACAAAGATATACATGGTGAATCTCCTAAGATTTCTTGGGAGGAGTTCCCTCATATTATCGTAATCAAAAGTTGCCTGATTATAAAGATCGGCTAAAGCAGACACCCTTAAATTTAGAGATTCGAGAGTGGTTATCTCTAAGGTCTTTCCTGCAGTTCTCTGAGGATTAAAAGCTTCTCCGGCTCCAGCTGGTTGATATCCAGGTCTAGTAACTTTAGCCAATTGATCTAGACCAGCTATCGATTGGAAAAACCAAGGTGAATTAGAAAGAATATTATCAAGTGTAGATTTAAACTGTCTCAGCATGTCAGCTCTTTTAGGACCGTAATCAAAATCAAATTCTCTCTGTTCTAGATAAGATGCTGCCGAATAAAATTGAATCATACCGTCGGCAGAGGGATTTCTAAAATCATATTGTTGCTGAGCAAAGGGATTAATTGCTGCAAAAGATCCTCCTGATTCAAAAAAGTAGCTTCTGTCTTTAAAAAGAGGGCTCGGGGGTAAACCATCTTCTGGACTTATCGGCAAGGTACCAAAGTCAAAAATTATTTTAAACCCAAGATAAGTTGGATCCTCGTAGTTTCCTTGCTTTGAAAGTTTAAATCCTTTGAGAAATAAACTCCTTTCCCTATCCGTTGCTCCTAAAGACATGAGGTTATAGTTATTTTATGTATTTATCCAAACTTTAGAATTCCCTATTTTGTATAGATATAGGGAAAGCCTTAGGTATGGTACCGGACGAATTAGCAGTCCAAGTTCTTTTAGACAGTAACATCTTTTGTTTCATTCCACCAGAAAACTTAGACCAATAAACCTCTATACCAGTAACCACATAATTTCCGGATAGAAAATTGTCTATTGTCGGATTCATTCCTGTATTAATATCCTTATTTGAAAGATTACCGGAGTTTTGCTGTCTTAAACCGCCATCAAAAACGTAGATCGAAACGGGAATAACCATACCTCTAATGATACCGGGAAAATAAGAACCTATTTCCACCTCTAGTGTCATCTTAGAAACGTCACTCATGTTAATTGAGTTCTGTACGGATGCATGATAGAAGTTTTGATGAACCCCGTCGTCTATATCAGGGAAATAATTTAACACTCCAAACCATTCTCTCCTAGTTTCATTTTTATATTCGTTATCTCTTGCCCTACCTTTTTGTAAGATAGCACCAGGTCTAACGTTATCTGTGGTTTGAGTTTCAACCTCATATCTAACATATTTTCCAGCAGCTTCAGCTTCCTCCGCTTCTTCATCATAAAATCCAACTTCAGTGATGTAACCAAATTCATTCGTGTTATTTCCCGCTCTAGAGGTTAATGTGTATCCATTTATAAAAAAAGGATTAACTCCAGCACCTATAGCATTAGTTAAAATTAGGGGTACGCTAACAGGATCAGGAGTCGGTGTTCCTGGTACAGCACCGTCGGTTTTAATACCTCCCCTGGCGTATCCAGGTATTATTAGAACCTCCTGGTTTGGGTTTTTGTCAAAAGCAAATTGACTACCCATATTTATGAAATTAAGATTATAGTATGGATCTATCCAACAATCAAAAAAACTCTGTTCATCGTCCTTATATGCTCTTAGACATACCTCTTGTATGAAGTCATAGTAAGAATAATTAGGACATATCCACTTCATAGAATCGTTGGTGGTCTTCTCATTAGTGGCAAATCCTAAATTAAGTTCCTGAGAAACTTCTAAAAGTACATCGGCAGAATTAGATTTGCCGAATGACTTTATTCTAGGTGAATATAATCCCGGGATATAGCACTCAGCAACAATATGGAATCTAAAAAATGTTCCCTCGGGATCTGATCCCTGAGCAGAATATTTACTAGAAACACCACCAGAAACACTTAATACTTTAAAGTCCATCCTTATCGGATTATAAAAATCGCCAGGAGATCTCATGTACGTAGAAACTATATCACCATCCTTAGGATAATTAACAGATATAAAAACCGTCTCAGATGTGGAAAAGGAGAACCTTATAACTGGCAAAAATCCACTTAAATCTAGGGAAAAGGAATCAAGGTACTTGGATACGTTGTATCCATTTATAGTCATATAGGGTGAATTGAGACCAGTAGACTTTTCCTGGCCTGCACCAAGCTCTCTTTGAGTATTAGGATCATTGGATCCATTTGCTCTATCGTTCTGGATGAGCTCATCCAGCTTCATGTTGTTTAGAGCAAGACTTACTATTTTAATTGAATCTAATAGCATCTGTTTTAGTTAACTGGTCTATTTAATCCTCCTCCACCAGCATCAGGAGCGAATATTAGGAATCCGTCCTTCTTAAGAATAGTTCTTTGACTAGGTTGCATTACATTAGGGGGAAGCACCATTTCCGGCTGTTTCTTAACTTTAGCTTCCAAAAACTTTTTTCTTCCGTCAGAGACCTTAAATTTCTTCTGCTCTTGGTTTTTACGGAACGCTTCGTTCGGATTAGTGTTAGTGTTAGAAGAAGTGTTCGCCTGATTCCTAATCTTTTTAACATCAAATGATCTTTCAACCGTAGATCCAGATGGAATTAATATAAATCTTCCCTCATCTAAAGCAAAAGGATTACTTATCCCATTTATCTTAAGTAAAGATCCAACTTTAGCCTGGTCTCCTAGTTTTATTGCTGCTATAAGATCCGGTCTCATCTGGTATATGTCCTTGACAAAAAAGAAGTCCTCTATTTGTATATCCACGTTATTGTAAGTGAGAGAAGATTTAGTTAGATCCCAAATTCCATAATTAGCATTTTCCAGTCCCGACTCAGGATTGAATGTCGACTTATTGTTTTTCAGAGTATCTATAAGTAAAAGTCCCATAAAATTATTTTTATTCTGCTGGAGTTATTGGACCTAATTGATCCTGTAGTCCATATGTGCTATTAAATGCGTCACCGTTCATGTATTGATTTGCAGTTCTTTCACTTAGAACATTACCATTAACATCGGCGAATGAACTGTAAGATCCAACGGAAGCAGATGTAGGTGCACTCGAAGCGTATAGTCTACCATCGCCTCTATTAAACATGCTTTCTATTTCTCCTCTTTCTCTATCTCTACCGTGTTCCAATTCAAAAGTTGCTTTCAGAGTTGTGGGGAAATCATCCGGACCTAAGGTGTCACCAAATTCTATTTTAACGCTTTTGCATATCAAGTTACCTATCATGGCTATAGGGTTACATGGATTACCGATAGTTAAATGCCATTCACCAACCGGAGCACCAGTTAATAAGCTAGCAGGAACCTGCCAGTTAGTTATGAAATCTTCGGTAACGGCAAGTTTTAATAGTCTATTGAATCCTGTTCCAAACTTTTCCGCTAAATCTTTTATTGTTTGAGGATCTAGGCTTTCGGTGGTTAATTTATCTAAAACTGCTTTTAATTCATCTAAGGCAGATTGAGAATCAGTTTGAGTAGTAGCGTCCCCAGAACCGGCTTCCCCGTTAGATACTACACCGGGATTTGCTGAAGTTGCCACTCCTACCGGATTAGTCAATTTATCACCGAATTTTAAAATGAATTTTAAAGGATCCCGATAAAAAGTAGCTAATCCTTCATCTCCACCAGGAAAACCAAATGCCGGAAAATTTGACTTGTATCGGGTCTCAGGCGTCAAAAAGTTACCATAGTTTGTTCCTATGGATAAAAGATTAGCCATAATATCTAGTAGTGCCGCTTTGGTGTTAACCTCACCAACAGAAGTTAGCTCATACTCAAAAACCACGCTAAGCGCTCCAAAAGTTGTAACTAATCCAACCTCTCTAACTTGGGTAGTTTGAACAACATCTACAGGAACCCAAATAAACTCGCTCATTACTCCAAGACCTCCATCTTTAGCTCTATCTCTAAGTCCCTGAAATCTAAGTCCCTCAATAGTCTGGTTCTGTGGATCAAATGCAACAGCAGTACCTTCGGTAAAATTGGATAGGGCACTAGTTGCAGTGTCACTTCCTGTTGCTGCTCTGGCTAAATCAGAAAACCATTGGTAAGGCAGGTCTTGAAAGAAGCCTTTAGAAAATGCTTCAGTTTCTTTTGCCTGATCCTGGGTTCTAGTTGACCAATTTAATCCAGTAGTAAATTCAATAAGAGAGCTTAACGTGTTGCCTGTATTTCCTCCAAACCAAGTTACTGCCTGTGCAACTGGTTTACCGGCTCCCTCTTTGGTATAATTATCTGACTCTTTAACAGAATTAGGAAGGGAAAGATTATCTAAGATTGGTGTAGGAAACCTTCTTAAAGTTATCATGTAGTTATTAGGGATTGCACCATAATACTTACAGTATAGGAAATCCTTCCAGTAATATGGAGCTGATAAACCTCCTATAATATCTTGTTCAAACGTGGAAGGTAATCCTAGAATATCATTAGTTGCAGCAGATGCAATTCTTTCCAAATCTGCAGTTTGTCTTACCAGAAATCCAGCGGAAGGGTTTTTAGATTTAAGTGAGGAAACAGATCTATTGAAATCCGCAGATTCTGATCTATAATAGGCATCAACAAAATCATTTTCATTATTACCCAATGAGTAAAAAAGAAACTGCCCATATTTACCAGGTATTCTTCTAGCAGCTTCATAGAACAAACTTCTAGCGGTTGGTCCTTTGAAGGGATTAGATGAATTAAGATTGCTGTATCTATCAATTACATCATTTGAGGCACCCTGTTGGAGTCTCTCGATATTATTGGCCGCATTTACTGGAGCATTTGTATTACTTGCTGGCATCTATTCAATCTTTTTTTAAAGATCGCTGATGGTATACTCTAATGTTTCAGAGTGTTCTTCCAGAAATGTCTCTAGATTTTCTAAGAATTCCGGGGAAACATTCTTATAGCAAACAAGTATACCTTCGCACTTTGTACTATATATTCCCTGGATAATTTTCTTCCGAATGGTGTAATTTATAATGAACTCAGATTCTTGAGTTAGGTCATCTAAGGTGTATCCAAGATCTCTGATTATTTTAGATATATCGACAACATACAAGTACGGTCCTATCTCAGATCTCTTCTTAGCTTCCTTAGGAGAGTATTTAGTTATATAAAAATCGACCTTAATCCTCGACTCCATCGTCTCCATCTGATTCTAGTATTTCCCAATTTTTAGAATTTAAAAAACTTCCAAAAGTTGAATATTCTGTATCTATACCTCTATAAACGGGAAATTCTTGATTTATCTCAGTATCAGATTTTTTCGAGATTTCTTTCTTTATAGATTCATTCTTCATTCTCTGGAGGTTCTCTCTATGAATTCTTTTTCCCTCCTCTATTCGTTCAGAAAAACTGGTTTTCTTAACCGAATCTAAGACACCATACTGTCTTAACATTTTTCTTTTTTCTCTTCTTGTGCTACTCATAATTTATTAATTATATCTCTACACTAAATCCTTTGGACTTTCCAAAAACAGAATCGTCTCTGTTGTAAAGATCCATACCAACCACAAACTTAAAAAGCTTTAGGAAAAGAGCGGGGATATAAACGTCCTGCGCTTTTACCACATCATTTGCAGGAATAAAATGAAAACTTGATAATTCCTCCTGCTTAGATCCGTCTGTTTCAGGCTCTCCTTTTTTCATACCAGTAACATCAACAGCAAAACAAGTATATTCTTTTTCTACGAATTTAGTTCCGGTAACTGTCCCTAGAAAAAACCATCTTTCATTTTCTTGAACGTCAAACCCACCTTCCTCTAAAAGCTCTCTTTTTGCAGTGCTTAAATAATCGGGATCTTCATCCTCACAAGTTCCGGTTATTAAACTCATCGAATATCCGCCGTCTCTGAAAAGATTTCTTTCCTTTAACACACCAATCATAAGTGGTAATCCTTGATCATCGGAGATAAATGGTAAAATCATCACAGTTTCTACCGTAGAGACTATACCTGGTTTGCCCCCTCTTTCAACTACATTGAACTTTGGAGCTTCGTATAGGATTTTTTCTTCTTTCATTATTTATTGCTTCTATTTGCAGGTGTAGTCTTTTTTTTCTCCTCTAAAGAATAATAATTGGATCTAATAGACTGAGCTAAAGATGCTTTAATATCTTCTATATCTACGCCATCCAAAACAAATTCTATAATCTCCTTATCAGCATCTTCAAAAGAAGTTGAGAGAACACCATAAAGTTCTTTAGAAGGCAGATTTAATTTTAATTTTATAGAAACCTCAACTAAATTTTTCTTCTGCTTCCTAAGTAGCTTATATATCGGAGAGTCTTCGTTACCGTGTTTTGCTTGGTCGTCATAAACTATGGATGTAACGGTTGAGTCTTTTTTTGAAGGAGCGGGAGTAGCCTCTCGGACTGGAGCGGGAGCGATTTTAGGCTGTGCTGGAAAGTAGGCGATATATTCTTCCATGAGATCCAGGTTTATTCTTCTACCACTGGCAAATTCAATAAAGACTGAATCGCCATTATCCACTACATTTTTATAATCCTCAGTGGTTGATAAATATTCACCTTTAATCCACTGAAATTCCATCGATTTAAATCTCTCTTTTAAATCTTCAATATTATGTTCCGTCATATCCATTTTTAGACTTTTTTTGGGTTCCCTATTAAAAAAAGATAGAAGCTTTCTCATCTTTATTTCTTTTTAGATTTTTTTCTATCTTTTGTTTCCGATGAGATCGACGTAAATCCCAAAGATTTGTAATATCTTAAATGGGAAGGCAAGTCCTTTAACACAACCCAGCTAGCTTCACCTTTAGATTTAGTTCTCTTATCATACTGCCAAACTTCTACTATATTATCTAATATAGGATCAGCATGTCTGCTTACCTCGATTACAATAAATCCTTTGGGCTTAGATAAACTAATGACAGTACCGTAATCTAATACAAAATCCTCATTCAGATCCATACTAGTTGTACCCTATAGTCCTTGAAATGTTTCTTTCTTACTAGTAGTCGGAAGAGATCTTCCTTAGCCTATCTTCGCTAAGGAATTGGGCTAGCATTTTTCTTAGATCCTTAATGTGATAAGATTCCTCTCGGGCAGAATTTCTAATCTTCTCGTTATCCGATTCATATCTGCTTTTATCGTGTGAACTTTGTATCGTGGAATAATAAGTAGCTAACTTATCACGGTCTGAATTGGTATCCATTTCCAAAGGTTTTCTAAGGAGATATCTTAAATATGGGCTTTCTTCGAAATCCACCATATCACATTCAACCTCTTTTCTAAAAAGATCAGGCATATTAGAAACTAGGGTAATCCCATTAGGGGTACCAGAGATCTCTATTTTTGGATCACCTATGATCTTATCCTTGTAGAGTTTAATTTTTCCAATAACATCGGATAAGCTTCTTTTTTTAACATTTGCAAATATGTTATTATCTAGAGTAATCTCATATTCGTTATCACCTACTTTACTTACGTCACTGACGGTAACTTCAAAACCTATGGCCTCCATAAAATTTTCAAGGTCGTCCTTAATAGACTCAATATGTCTATCAGTCTTATCCTCTTCATCCGACCTAAAGTTATCAAAATTCTCTATAAAGTCCTCTAACTTTTCCCTATTCTCCGGATTGTTAATCCATCTACATTCTGGATGTATAGTTAGGATTAATTGATTATCATCGCTTTCTTTTACATCTAAAGAATCTTTTGGTAGCCAGATTTCTTCCATTGGATTACCGTGAGTATCGCAGTAACATATTTTAATAGATGTTGGGGTTTCTTCCGTTACTACTACTTTGGAGGATGGGTAATCTTCAGAGTCTATACAATTTTCAGCAGATATTTCATATCCGTCATCCATGAAGTTATTGATCCCAGGAACCTTATAAAATTCATCTGGAGCCATATCTGATGACTCATTTAAACTAAATTCTAAAAAATTTAAAATTCTCATATCTTATTAGCTATACGAAGAACCGAAGTAAACTGTAACATCAAAGTTTCTAGGCTCAGTTGATTTATTCATATTAATCTCTATCCTATCAGGGTAGGTTGGTATTATTATATCCTGGCTCTCACATTTTATTTGGCTGTAGTCTATTGTCTTTCCTGGAATAAGATCTATATCAAATTCTTTAGGCTCGTCATTAGGATAATCGTCAACCTGAAATTCTAGCTCAATTGAGTCAACATTGAAAATAACATCGTCAATCCCGCTTTTTTTAAAGATAAATCTGGTAGAATATTCAACGAATACTCTTGCATCTGTTATGTCATCATACTCTTCAGGCTGGTTGTGAATATCTATATCGATGTACTTGATTTCACTACCGAATTTAAATTCGTTGGGGTTTGCACCCCTATTTCCGTCCTGAAAAGAATTATAGTCGTATATTCTTGCCATTTTATCTATTTTACTCTATATATCCAGAAATGATTTTTAAAGTTTCAATATATACTATACACTTCACAATTTAAAAAAAGATGAAGAATATTAGCCCACTATGGTTCATAAAGGATCCAATAGATCCAGAACACAAAGAATACATTTTACTGGATTATCTTAAATCATTAACAAAAAAACTAAACGCTAAAACATCTTATTCAGTCCTTCGTGAAATCTCAAGAATGATTAAGGGTCTCAATGACTTTAAGGAAACCAAGCAAATAAGTTATTCGGTAACGAAGGGACTCAAAAAAGAAGATCGTGATTTTCTTAAAGGGTTCGATTTTAGAGACCTCGATCCACACACAGCGTCATTGTTGGAAGATATAATAGAATCCTCCCTTCATACACTGTATGACTATTCCGAGGTTTGTCTTGAGATATTAAAGGAAGAGGAATCGAAGATTAAAATATTTAAAGTTGAACCGGAAACTATAATAAAGCCAGAAAAAAGTAACTCTGGCATATTGATTATTAGAAACATGGTTACTGATATAATTGAAGCTTATCGCTGGCAGGGTTCAGTTATACTAAAGACTGCAGAGGGTGATAAGGAGGTGTGTATAATGAAAAGAATCTACCTGAAAAACAAGACCTTTTCAATTAACTACGAGTACATTTACCATGAGATAATAGAGACTTCACAAGAAGAAAAAAAGAAATCTCCGGAATTATACGTCATAGAAATATATGAGAACTACAATGAGAACTCGGAGATACTCAAAATGGCGAAAGAAAAATTCATAGAAAAAATATCATAAAAAAGGGATCTAAAAGATCCCTTTATAAAAATGATTTTTCTAATTTCTCTATTAGAAATCTGTTAGTTTCTTAATGTAGTTTTCACCGGTGTAATATTCTGAATAATCGTTTGACTCGCTAGTGTCCATATTGAAGACATTTCCAAATGATCCAGCATCGCTCATAAATTTACCGTCCGGTCCGGTTGTTCTGTATCCAGGTACATCCATTTTAGATTTCTGTCCAAATACCGAATCAGCATAACCAACAAAATCGAATGCTGGTTGTCTTTCTATAGTAGATAGCCCAGTTTTTTCCTTCTGATCCTTCTGGTTAGCAGGAGCGAAAGGTTTGTAATTTTCATCATGAACTTTACCTAGAAATTGTTCATAATCTAAGATCTCTCTTTTTCCAACGTTTTGTACGTCCATATCTTTTTAATTTTATTTAGTAGCTCCTTGTAAAAATCCTCCCCAGATAGCACTGAGCGTGTCCATAACACCTCCTGATTTATCCGAAGGCATAGATGCACCTTTACCTTCCACCTTAGTTGGGTACATTTTAGCTGCCTGTTGTACTAGTGCACTGTTGACTGCCTCTTTATCCTTAGGATCTAACTTTGCAAGAGCACCGGTTAAAAGTTTTTCACCCCCGAGAGCAGAGATAAAAAATGCTTCTAGCTTATCTTGACCTATTTCGCTTTGCAGTCCTTCCCTAACGGTTGAAGCCAACCATCCATTAGGATCTATACCAAAAGGTTCAAATAGTGAATCCAAACCCTTTCTTTGAATATATTCCTGACAGGCTTGAGCTAATTTAGGGGCTAGATATTCAGCATTAGCTTTCTCCCCAGTCATTAATCCCGGAATATCCTTAGCAGGAATAGCATCAACTAGTTCTTGTACAATAATAGAAAATTTAGAGTTCTCTAAGATTCCAATTTTTTCCATCAAGATAGCAGCAATCTTCTGCTTTAGAGTTTTTATGAATCCTTCTCCCATAAAAGGTAAAACCTTACCAAAAAGTAACTCTCCCATAGTGAGGTTCTCGTTGGTAGATTCAAATTCATTCAATTTAACTATTTTAGACATTTCTGAATTTTATTTCTAGTATATATCTACTTTAATATTTAATCTAAGCTAACGAGAGAAAAAGTTCAACTGCTTTATATCTATAAGATATTCTATCCTGTTTTATCTCCGGGTTTTTTAGTGCCTCTTTTTTTCTATTCACTATAGATTCTGGTAGGATAGGACCGAAAGTGTCCTTAAGTATCTTCTTGTCTTTCCTCCATTCAAGAGGGAGGTGGAGTGCAAATCTAACTATATCTAAGTTTAGAAAAGGATTTCTAAGTTCCAATGTATGAGCCATAGACATCTTATCTAATCGAGGTAAATGGTAAAACGTTAATTCCTCAAACACATCCGATTTTTGAGAGTCATATTCATGAATTCTTGAATATCCACCGAATAGTTCATCGGATCCATCCCCACTTAAAACTATCCTATAGTCAGTACTATTTCTAATAGCTTCAAAAAGATGATACTGGGGTATAACTGAGCCTAAATCTATCGGACTTTCGTTCCATTTAGCGTATATAAGCGCATTTTTTTCCGAATCCATAGAATAGCTTAAGAAATTAGTTTTAACTCCTAAATGGCTGCTTAAATCATCAACAAACTGGGTCTCGCCATTCTCTATACTAAACCACGTAACGTCGGAACCCATTTCTTTCAAAAGTCCAGCTATAATTGCTGAATCTAACCCGCCGGAGACAAGTAGAGAAATTGGATAGTCTCTGGACACCAATCTATTCTCCAAGCTTTCTATCATTTTAAACCAAAGCCATTCCATATGATCATCATACGAAGCGTCTTTAAGCTCTGGGATAGGAATTTCCCATATTCTATAGTATCCCTTATAGCACTGTTCAAATCCAGGGGATTGTATATTGTGCATGTAAATATTGTTAGGAAGTACTCTTTTTATATTAGTGTATGGTGTTCTTTCATCCTTGTTATATCCCCATTTTTTAACAGTGCTTATATAGGACTCGTCGATATTGGAGTTTTTTGTATAAAGACCTTTAATTTCCGAGCAGATTTCTCCCAGTTCGTTTTTATAAAGGCATTTCTTTCCTAGAGGATCAGTAAAATATAAAACGTTACCTCTTTTAGCATCATAAATTACTAAAGCCCAAAAACCGTCCCATTTCACTATATGAGGAATATACATGGCACAGAAAAATTCCAGGTTATCAGACCCCTTATATTGAGAAAACAGATTTACCAAATATTCGGTGTCAGAAGAAAACATATCTCTGTCATAATTAAATATTTCCCCATTGAACATAAGATACATCCCATCAGATAATTCTATAGGCTGGCTCCACTCATCCCCATCGGATGTTTGTATAGGTAAACGATGATGACAGAGTGTTATTCCACCGAGTGTCACCTCATTCCTCTCTATGCCTCTATGTTTTATAGAATCCAATATTTCAGGATTTGTAGTTGCTCCAGTAGTTAAAATTATCCCGCACATATTATTCAGTAGATGTTATAAAATCAAATAAATTATCAATTTCAGATATACCCTTCTCATCAAAGGTGTTGTTGACAGTAAATATTTTAAGTATACCCCTCTTTTGAAACTCGTCGAAGACAATATCGAAACAATCTGCTTCACCTGAATCCAAATCGGCAAAATCCCATTGGTCTTTGTTTCTGTCTGAGTTGTTTGGGTTTTTGCCTTTTATTCTGATTAAGTAGATTCCATCCAGAAGATTATTATCTTGTATGTAATCTATCTGTTCTAACATCTCCTCCACCGTAATTCTTTTCTCATAAAGACCCCAAGCTAAGACAGTAGCTATTCCCCGATCGTGAATGAAATCAGGGAGAGAAAGGGAAAACTCCTTAGCAAGTTGTAATAGCATAAGTTCCTTACCCATGGAGAAAGAGTGAGCCTCTCTATTTTCACCGCTAGATAATCCAAGAAGGTTAAAATATCCGCTAAAATTAAACTGGAATCTAGGTATGTTATATTTGTCAGAAATGTAATTACTCAGATGAGTTTTTCCGCTGTTTCTAGATCCTTCAAATACGTAAATCATAAAAATTATATTGCTAGTTCCGATATAGATTTCGGCTAGCAAATATAATAATCATAAGCGGGATTAAAAAATTAGCTTACGTCAACACATTTAGATGTTTTACTCTGCGGTACTTTCTCAAAAGTAGACGCGTTCATTCTCTTAACATGTGAGTTTATTATAGGGTATATCTCGGAGGCTATATAATTACAGTTAGCAGAAAGAGTGCTTTTACCCATATCATCGTCATCCTCCATATCAATTAGATATTTAAATCCAGGTAAATCACTGCTAGGATCTTTAAGAGTGAGCTTCCTTATTTTGTTAATTATCTTTTTTATGAAATTAGTGCTAGTAACATCATTAACGGTTAATCCTTTGCTGTCATATGAAAGTAATTCATCTACACCGAATAGAGATCCTGTTTTAAGCCAAAACACAGAATCATTAGATATTCTTTTAGCAGTAGTTTCTCCTAATACGTGGTCATGAATCCACTTGATACAACTAATGAATTTTTTACCATCAAAAGAAACTGCACTTGATACCATAACTAAAAAGTCATTAATAGCAGCAAAATCCTCAGCACCTAGGTCTGGACTTTTTTCTCCCTTCTGTAAAGCTATATTAAAAGCTTTCGTAATATTTCCTTTTAGATCTTCATAATCAATAAATGGAATACCCTTGTTCATAATAGTAGATTCCATCATTTCGTAAGCTGTAGCAAGATCGGAGTCATTTCTCTTCCTTATCAATGTTTTAATTGCCTGATATCTCTCGTCTCCCCTTACCTTACCAAATCCAGCCCATGCTTTCATGTAATCGTCAAGAAAATCTACAGCATCCTCCGTATCGAAGCTTTTAGCTTGTCTAACTTTAGCCCATTTTTCCCAATTACTAGGTCTTTTTAATGAGGAATATTTACTCTTTATTGGATATAGGCCACCATCATAGAAAAAGTATCCGTAGTTAGTAGCGGACTCGCCAATTTTATCTAAAGCTTTATTCCACGCACTCACAAAACCAGGACTATAAGAAGATCTAAGAGTACCGTCTTTCTTTGTAAAATCATCTGCCTCTATTTTCATCCCATAGACAGTTCTTAACTTTTTAGCTAGATCCTTAACACTTGAACCCGCTGCTTTTTTCGATGGGCTAGATCCTTTAGGAGTAGAAACGTCCGGAGCAGCTGCCGCATTTTTATATTGGGTCTGTAGCTCTTTATCGAACTCTGAATTGTTTATTACAATCTTGTTTTCATTAAGGGAATTTCCAATAAAAGAGTCTACGCTTTTAATTGAATTGTACCCATGAACAAATTCTGATTCATTGGTCTTAGATCGGATAGTCTCAAGAGCTGCCTCTATTGCTTTCTTATCCTTTACCTGTACCCAATCAGAGGCTAGAATTGAATCTAATAAGGTTTTATCTATCTGCCCATTTATATTCTTGTTCCCAGCAATTTTTTGTAAAGTAGAAACAACAGCAGTAGTTGCAGGACCATATATTCCATTGGGACCTTTTCTTGCCTTTATCATTTTATCAGCTGATGGAATACCGTGACAGAAAGCTAATTGAATAGAATAAATTAAATTACTTCCCTTGAATTTAGGATTTGTATCACGGTCCCCTCTTTTTAAAGGAAATAAGGATTTGATAAAAGTACTTTCCTCCATTTCATGCTGATCCATGATCTCCTTGTAAGCTATCTCATATTGTGTTTTAGCTCTAGTGAGAAGATCCAAAGCTTCGGTAGAAAGCTCAGTCACATCTGAATAAAGTTTATAAACCTCCTCATCATCTTCTAATGCCTGTAAAGATCTATTAGCTGCTTGTAAAAGAGCATCGTTAAATTCCTGCTGATACTTACTAACTTGCTTTTCAAGCTCATCAAGAGCTTTTCTGTCTCTCTCGCCAAAACCAGATTTTGTTATATCAAGAACTTTTCTTTTTTCGTCCAGGTCTATGAAGGTTCTTTTCCAATCCCGACCATATCCATTTTTTTGATCCTTCCCTTCTGCAGAAGTGATTAAATTGGTAAGGAGCTTTTTAATTTTATCGATTCTTCCCCTATAACCAACAAAAAGAGATTCGTTCAAGAAATCAAATTCTAAAGACTCGTTAGCTGCTTTAAGTTTTGTCTCTTCCTCAGCTTGTTTTGCTATGTTGTCTATTATGTTTTGAAGCTTAGTTGGTGATATCTTAAAGTTTTTTAAGATAGTTTCTCCTTTCTCTTTACTGATTTCAGCAATTCTTTCTAATGCTTCACATAATTTTTTAAGACACTCCAAATAGAGCCTTTTAGCTTCAGCGTACTTAGCATTGACCAATTCATTATCATCTGCATAATCCAATAACTTAGCAGTAAGTTGTTTAACTGTTTCGGAATTAGCAATATCCGAAAGTTTTACCCTTATAACATCAGGATTACGATCTCTTTTAGGAGCAAGATCGAATGTTAAAACTTTAAAAACATTGAGAGCATTATCTGATAATTTGCTAGCTAAAGAATCAACTTTCTCATTCTCGAAAAGCTTTTCAGTATAGTATCCCTCTAAAATACTTTTTGCTACTAAATTATTTAGGTATGGATTTTTCTTCATATCTTTTTTAGTATATATTGGTTGATGATTTTTGTGTGCCTGCTTTTTTCATTTCAGCAGAAAGAAGCTTCATCATGTTTGAAATCTGAAGATAAGTTGCTGCTTGCTTATCTATACTTTTAATTTCAGATTGCATGTCTCCAGGCTTCTTTTCACCTTTTGCAACGGATATCTCGTCGAACTTCTTAGCAAGATCAAGCTTTATTTGTTGGACTTTAGTTTTATCACTGTCCTCCTCATTCATAAATTCATAAAAACTAAGCATTTTTTCTAACTATTGTTATTTTTGATCTTAGCTCCCTTATTGGTTCCATGTATCTTTCCCTGATAGTCTTTAATGTTTTACCTAATTCCTCTCTGGTAATTTCATCATCCTTGAAAGACGTGTTAGCTGACTCCTTCTCCATCTCCATTCTAACGTATAGATCATTTCTCTGGTTTATAAGGAAAGAGGCTAATTCTTTTCTTTCTTTCATATCTAACTCGTCAACCTCTTTAGTAAATTCACTAAGTGACATAGTAACATAAAGATCGAAAGCAGCATCGCTGAATCCGCTCTTAGTTGTTCCTTTAGGTGAAGTATCGTCTGAGTATTTTTTCTTACTTACTAGTAGATCTCCATACTTATCTTTAAACTCCTGATCTTTTTCTCTAGCTTTTAAAACAGCTTCTTTGTATTTAGAATACAAAGTTCCGGAAAGATCAACATTAGCAAGCTGCTTAGATCTTTTTAGCATATCATCAGCAACTTCAGCATCTATTTTTGTTTTATTGAGTTCCCAGTAACTTTGCAGCTTTCTACTATCTGCTATTTCCTTTTTCACTTTAAGCATTAAATGCTCAATGCTTTTAGCATGAGCTTTTTTCATATCCTCGAGAACCTGTCTGTTCCTTTGGATATATCGATCTATCTTTTTAGCTTCAGCTGGATCGGATTTAATCTGAGATCTTTGAAGTTCTAATTTATCTATTTCTTCAATAACCTTCTCCCACTCATCCACGTACATAGTTTCTGCCGAACGATATTCGCTTAAAAAATCCTCTATTCTAGATAGAGCTCCGCCAAAATTTGCACTAAACCAAGATTTTATCTTATCAAAAACATTGGCCTCGTTTAATTGGTCCCACTCATTAAATTTAAGTAACGCCATATCGGATTTAATTTTCCATTATTTTTCTCTTAGCCTCGTCTATCAACTGAGTTGTTACCTGAGATGTAGTAAATAAATCAGCTATGATCTTTTTAGTTCCAGAGTTAGCATCCTCACCATCTAGAATGCTCTGGTTTATTTTATCAGCAAGTTGTGTAAATTCACTTTCCTTACCTAATTTCTTATCCACATCAGATTCTGTTCTTCCTAGATCTCTTAGGGTTTTAAGTAAATTTACTTTTGAGTCGAGGGCTGAACAAATTTCTAAAAGAGAGAATTTAACAGTCTCCGCATATCTAGATTCTTTTTTTCCGGCTGCTGCATTAGCAGAAACCCTAGATCTAAATTTATTTAGGGTTCTTTCCAATTGTGCTCTTAGATTTGCTATCTCTTCAGCCAATTGTTTTTTTCTTTCTATAATATCAGTATATTTTCTACTGGCAACTTTTTTCTTTTCCTCCTGTGGATCTAATGATAAATCTTCAATTGAACCTTCACCTTCAGCTTTTTTCTCCTGGTCTTTTTTCTCCTTCTCCTCGGCTTTATCCTGCATAGCAGAAGCTTTAGCGTCGGCCTCTTCTTTAGCTTTCTTTACTTTTTCTTCATATTCACCTAGCTCTGACTTATCAGTAATCTTTTCAGAAGCTAATTTATACTCAAGTTCAGCTATAGCAATTGCATCTTCAGCATACCCCGCCTCTAGATATTCCTTCCTTCTCTGATTTCCATCTACAAGTTTTCTAGCAACATCCTTAGACTTTTCTATTTTAAGTCTTTGCGCCTTAACGTAGGCATCCATTTCTTTAGCTTTCAAAACGCTCTCTCTTTCTAAAGCAACTATCTTTTCCTTATCATTAAGCTTTGTCAGTTCATCTATTTTTTGATCTCTTTCCTCAGCTTCTTTCTCATATTTGTCCTTTCTTTCGAGAAGATCTAATTCTAGTTCTAAAATAATCTTTCTTGCCTGATCTATGGCACCTACCCTAGATATTGGACCTAGAAAAAATTTGGAAAGGAAGTTTTTAGCAGCGTTCATTACGTGCCCTTCGTTCACTGAATGCTCAGGATCTGCTCCTTCGAGACTTCTGAGTTCATCCATTAGGCTTTCGTTCGTTGGTTCGATGAAATCTCTGTATTGATTAAACTCTTTAAAAGATGGAATATTTTTCATATTAAAATTTACTTTTCTACTCTCTATATATCCCAACCAAACAAAAAAACCCTAGGCTTAGCCTAGGGTTTTAATATGTGCTTATGTGGTTAAGATTAAGCTAAACCTCCAGCAGGTACGTTAACATATAATGTCAAGTACATAGTCTCTGGTAAGAAACCAGCTTCAACTAGAGCGTATCTTGATTTAACCGCGATTTTAGGTGACATTGTACCTTCAGAGATAGTCTGAATTGATTCAGCCATCATGTAAGGCATGAATTTCAATCCTGGCTCATCATCACCACCTTTTCTACCGATCAATACACGTGTATCGTCGTATCTCATGTTTTGATCTACATAAACGGTCATACCAGCAAGTGAACCTACAGGGTAAAGAGTACCGTTATTTTGAGTCAAAGTGTTAGAGAATGGTGCGAAAGTGAACTGAGAGATATCTTGAAGTGCACTTGCTACTGCAGCGTTAGTAACGATGAAGTTAGCAGGACCTCTACGACCTCTGTTAGCTACCACGTTAGCACCTGCAAGGATTCTTGAGAATAGTCTTCTTTGTAAAGTTGACAAGTTCTCATAACCACCTGATGCAGGACCTGCAGGGATAACCATAGTTCCAGTAGTATCATCTTTCTTAACGTAAGCTGAAGTAGTACCAGAACCACCACCGATAACCAAGTTCAAGTTCAAGTTTTGGTTTTCAACTGAGTTGAATTGGATGTGGTTAGACCAACCTAGAGCGAATGCTCTTGAAAGGATGTGCTTGTTAATAGACTGAGAAACCTCATTAACCAATGCGTTCTCGATCATTGAGATAACGTCGATACCGAATTGTTTGTTAAGGTCTTGGATTTGCTCAGTTGTAACAGAAGCAGCTACTTGGAAAGTCTCAGCTTCTACGAACTTAGTGAAAGTCGATAGACCCATTGAGTTGTAGTAAGTAGACTCAGCAACACCTCTTAACATTGGGTTATAAGTCTTAGTACCATCTACGTAAGGACCTTGCCAGTCGTCTGTGTTATTGAAACCAGCACCAGAGAATCCTTGGATGTGATCTTCAAGACCTTTAACTAACTGAGCAGTGTATCCGTTAGTTGATGCAGAAGTACCAGTGTACATACCAGTAGAAGTAGCAAGTTGTACTGAAGTACCGTTGATAATACCAGCTACGTTGAAACCGTCTGTGATGTTAGTGATTTCGAAGATTGGGAAACCATCGATTCTAGAAAGACCTACGAAAGTCAAACTAAGTACACCTCCATTTGTAATGCTATAAGCAGTACCAACTGCGAAAGTACCAGCTGTAGCACCAGTAAGACCTGTAGCAGATCCTTGGTAAACTGGGAATTTAATCATTGAAGGGGCTTTAGCTAAACTGTCTCCAGAAGTAGCAGAAGTAGCACCAGCAATTTTACCACCTGCGTATACGTAGTCTAAGTAAGACAAGATACCAGTAGGACCAGACATAGGGATAACTGGAACGATATCAAAACCTACAGTCTTCGCAGCTACTTGAATAGCCAACGGAAGAAGTGAAGGAAATTTATCACCAGACCCTTGCCATTGTGTGTTATAAAAACCAGCGTTAGCGCCAGTTGAGAAAGAAGTACCACCAATGGTAGCACCAGGGAATGCTGGGGGAGCAACGTTACCCATACCGTTTACAACACCAAGAGTGTTATAAGCTCCAGCAGACTCGTTTAATGAATGGTAGTGACAGTATTTAGTCAACCAACCTTTTTTGCTTTCATCTGTGATACCAGCTTTGCCTTCGATAATCGGAGACCAGGTATCATAGATTTCTTGTTCGTTAATCAGTTTCATGATTGTTTTCTATTTTTTTTTACCTTTTTTGAAATTTTTGTTCTAACGTAGAAGCTATGTAAGCCATATAATCGCTTGAATAAGCCTGAGCTACGTTATTTTCGAAGTTTTCGCTCTCGTCTAATTTCTGAACTCCGAAAGTTTTAGCTCCCAATTGACGGGTTGACCAGAAATTCTTAATTTGGTAAGGAGTATTTAATGTATAGAAGTGGCTTTGAGCAATGATAGATTGCTTATGTCCTTCTGTTAAAGATTCCCAAACCGTAGAATATTCTTCCGGCATTTCGTCGATAAATTTGAGACCCGTTCCTTCTTCGTTAATTGATTCATTAAGAACGTTTCCTTGTGCCTTTTGTGTGTTGGCTTGAGACTGGAATCGAGTAGCAGCCTCATTTATATTTGACTCGGTTTTTTGTGTTTTAACCGATTCGATCAAATTGTCTATTTTTGAAGTGAGATTGTCGTAGTTACCAGCAAAACCAGACTCGTTAAGTCCTGCTTCTGAAGTGTGATTTACGCTTTCTCTAATGCTTCCAAAGTCGCTAGATGTATTACCGTTACCGTTAAGCATTCCAGAATTTAAGTTTTCTGCAATGTACTCAGTGTAATCAATTCCTCTTTTAACTTTTTCAGCTAAATATTCAGAATAATCCAAACCTCTATTTAGATTTTCTGCTAAATAATCAGTATATGAAATTGTCTTATTTAAGTTTTCAGCAAGATATTCACTGTATTCAATACCATCGTTTAGTTTTTCAGCTACATACTCAGTATAAGCAATTCCGCTGTTCACGTTTTCTGCTATATGCTCACTGTAAGCGATGTTATTGTCAATGTTTTCAGCAAGATATTCAGAATATTGAACTGACTGATCTAATTTCTCTGCCAAGTATTTAGAGTACTCGATATTTCTATCAACGTTCTCTGCTACATACTCAGTATAGCTAATTGACTTATCAACATTCTCAGCAAGATATTTAGAATAAGAGATATTCTTATCAACATTCTCAGCAAGATATTTAGAATAAGAGATATTCTTATCCAAATTCTCAGCTAAATACTTACTGTAGCCAATGCTTTGATCTAAGTTCTCAGCAAGATATTCACCATACTTAATTGCGTTGTCTAAATTCTCAGCAAGGTATTCCGAATATTTTTCTAGCTTAGCCACTCTATTCTCAAGTTGCATAACCATAGATTTTGAGTAGTCAGTATTAGATTCAGTAATAGAATTTCTTTGTTGCCTAATAGATGTCAACTCATTCTTCATTGAATCCATTTCCTTCTTAAGAAAGACGGAATATTGATTCAATTCATCAGCGGTAACAAATTCATTATTCTCCATAAGGGATGTTTTATTTTTGTCTGTTTTCACGAGTTTATTAAATTCTTCGTTGTTTTCAACTCTATATATCTTCACTGGAGATTCATTTTCTAGACCTAGTGATTCATTTAGGCAAGTCAAGTTGTTTAGGATAGTGTTGTTTCTCTTCTCGAAGAATTCTTCGTAAGTGAAACCTGCACTCTCATACACTCTTTCTAACTGTGCGTCTTGAAACCCAGGATCTGCAACTAAATCGTAAGTGAATATTTTTTTAATCTGAACTTTCTTATCACCACCAACAGAACCAGCTGCTCTTGATGAAATAGAAAGTGGAACCCCAGCATCTACTAAATTTTTAGCGATTTTACCTGCAGGAGTGTCTAGCAATCTTACCTTGATCTTAAGTTGTCTGCTTCCTTTATCATAATCTAACTTCTCTATAATGTGAGATATGTTTTTAAGTGAAACGTCAAACTTTTCAGGGTGGTCAAGCTCACCAACTAATCTTCTTTGTTTGATTTTGTCTCTAAGGTAGTCTAAGTGAGGAAGATATTCTTTTTCCTCATAAATTCGGTTGTTGTTGTTTTCTTTACCAAAAACAGCAGCTATACCTTCTAAGACATATTCATTGGATCCTTCCTTCTTAGATTCGAGGAAAAGCTCCTGTCTTTCAAGAATGAAAACCAATTCTTCGTTAAGTCTTTGAGTTGTTGGCATTTTTATTTTTCTTTTTTATGTCATTTATATATCAACAATCGTTCAGATATTTTTTATCCTTTACGAGATTATTCATATTTTATTCTGGCCTCAACATCCTCTGCAAATTTCTTAGCAATTTCAAATGCCTCACCGTCTGTGATTCGGTATTTTCTAACTTTGTCACCAAAAGGAGCAAATCTATTTTTAAGTTTGACCTCAGTAACTTCTCCTCTAGCATCCATCATAGACTTAGCGAAAGTGATTGCTTTCCAAGAACCTATGCCTAGGATCTCTTTGTTTTTAGCATCTAGAAACTCGTCCATGATGTTAATTCCACCCTCTACACTCTTGTCTCTAATAACTGTAGAATTTCTCTTATCCTTAATTTCAACGTCTTTAGGATCAACTTTAACAAAATAGTCGTCTTCAGTTTTTACGTCCGGCTGCTGGTCTCTTTTAACCTCTTCCTCTTTATCTTTTTCCTTGTCCTTATTAGGATCAACCACAACTGGTTCTGGTTTATCTTCTTTTCTCTTGTAAGCATAGACTCCTCTTCTAGGATCTTCTAAATCTTCTCCTGTTGTGTTAACGTCTACTCCGATTGATTCATTAGCTTTAGCATCGTACGATTCCTCAGTTAAAATAAATTGAGTAAATACACCAGCTTTGTATTTTCTTAGTTCAGGATTAGCGTATTCTCTATCCGTTACTTTGTATATTGCAACTTTCGCCGGTTCAGCTTTATTTTCAGCTGAAAGATCAGCTATACCGGATTGGGACTGAGAATCTGGATCCTCTGATCCCTCATCAGGATTACCCTCCGTTTTATTCCCTTCTCCATCTTCAAATATTCTGGCATTTGCTTCATTTAAAGATCTGTCAAAATCAGCAAAACTTGTTATTACACCAGAATATCCAATTAGTTTAGAAAGTCCCTCATTAGTTCCGTCACCTTCAACTTCTTTTTCTCCTCTTTTTTTAACCTGTCCGAAAACGTCCTCTCCTCCCTCTATGGGATAAAATATTTTCTCTATATCACTATCTGACGTAGAAGCTAATTCTTCGCTGGTGATTAATCTACCAGCAACGTTAATAATGTTATCTTCAGAGTCGGTATAATAGAATTGATAAGTTGCAGGAGCATTTTCGTCAGTAATGATTAGCTGCTCCGGAGCATTGTTATATTCAGTCATGAATTGATCCCAATCGCACATCCCTTGGAAATTGAATAGTGCTGCTATTTTATCGATCCCGTCTACGAAAGACATCTTGAAATCTAGATCCTCGTTGTCGATTGTTCTCTGTACGTACTTGGCAGCTTTATAGAGAAGATTACTCTGATCCTCCGCCTGGTCATTGACCTTGTCGCTATTGTCTAGTGCAACCAAAATTAAATCATGCTCTGCTAGTTGTTTTTGTACCTCCTTAGAATTTACCTGAGTAAGAATAAATATAGAATAGCCGTCTCTAGATCCAATCTTAACCATCTCACATGTTGTTCTGGTTTCATTATTAAATAAGAAACTAACCGCGGTACCACCCCATCCACCTGCAGGCTGTGACCAACAGATAGTAATAGGAACTCCAACTGGTATCTGTGAAGGATCCATGGAGTTTTTAGCAAAATCCTCAACCTCACCATATCTTGGTGCCTGGTTGCTACTGAACCAGTTCCAGGTAGATCCAACTGCATCTATTACCATAAGAACCTCGCCAACAAACGGAATTGCTTTACCACCAGCTTTAGAAAATCCTCTAGAGAATCCTTTACCGAAAGCTTTTAAAGCTCCACCTACACCTTGTTTACCTAGCATGTAAGCTGCTTTTGCTCCTCTAAATCCTCTACTTGTTGCCTGAACAGCTATTCTGGTATTTTTAAGAGTAGCCATTTCTTTAGCAATACCCCAAATACTTTTTATTTTGCCAGCGGAAAATTTCCCAGCTCTGCTCCAAAAACCAGGTTTAGCAGATGCCTCAGCTGCTGCTTTGGCAGCTGCACTAGGTGAAAATCCCCTTATTGTTTTTAATAAAGCATTAGTTCCTAATGCTCCACCTGCTATTTTAAGAGCTCCAAATATTAGTACTCCAGCTCCTGCAGTGGTAGCGATTATAGTAGCATCCTGAACTATCTTACCGACAACATTTTCGGCCGAATCATCTTCCGATACCGGACCTCCTGGTATCATCTCCGTAACATTAATAAGAGTAAATTTAGATTCAGCTGATGTTTCAGTAAATCCTTTCATTCTGAATGCTTTCAGAGTTTCTAAAAGATTTTCTTTGGTCTCAGGATCTTCTAAAATTAGAAATACTGCCTTATCTGACCCGGTAGCTATTTGATCAGCTGTAGTTGATTCCTGAAGAATTCCGTTTTTTATTAGTGAATTATAAGCAAAGTGAAATTTAACAGCTTCCTTAACTGTTGTTTGATCATCAACGCTTCCAGCTCCTTCTGCATTCTCTTCAAATAAGCTTAAGTTTTCATTAAGCATTCTTTCATATTCTTCAAAAGAAGCAACCTTAGATTCATTTAAAGCTTCCTCCTCGTTATATCTTTCCATACACTCACGGAGATACTCAGTTAAGCTACCTGTGTATTTAGAAAGATCCTCGGAATCAGCTACCCATTCCCTCGGGTTGGCTTTCAGCCATTTTCTAAAATCTTCGGAATAAGCCCACCACTGGAAATCTTCAAATGAAGCTTCCTGGGAGTTTTCCATGGTCATTGGTATAGTAATTAGAGGAAAATCATTTCCTAATTTATACTCTGTGGTTTTTGGTAAAATGATTATCATGTCTCAGTTATTCGCTGTAAATTTTGTCGTATGATTTAGAAATAATATCTATTAACTGCTTTATATATCCCTCGTTTCTTAGTTTTTTAAAGACAAGATTACCTACTGACATCTCCCCATCTTTAGAAAGGGATTCCCTCCTCATCTTGAAGATCTTCTCCTTTATTTTTACACATCTTTTATGAAGTTGTCTTGAATTAGACGGAAGATTTCCCGAAATCATTAATCGGGTGTGCATGTTTTCAATATCCGAAGCTATTGCCTCATATTTTCTTTGGACCTGCTGATCGTCTATCTCTGGTTCGTCGTAAACTGGTTTTTTAATCCATTCGTTATCCAACAGTGAAAATATTGCAGAAGAGGTGTGTTCCTCGTCTTCTTCCTGTAAATAAAGTTCGACATCATAGTTTCTGATCTTTATGTCATGTCTAAGATTCCAAATGAATCTGACCCCATCAATAGCGGATTTTAAAATCTTTGGATTCTCGTCGTCTATTCCTTTAAGGTTAACTAGAACATGAACATCAAGATCTGAATATTTAGTGTAATTAAAATTCGATAAAGATCCAGTTAATATTATGTCCTTTATGGCTCTCTCACCCAGAACATCTGAATATTTCTCATAAAAATCCTTAGCTATTTTAACTAGCTTTCTTCTAACCCTCTGATCGAAAACCCATTTTATATCTCCCTTCCTGTCCTTCTTTTTTTCCCAAAAAACAGGATTAAGTGAATCGTGATAATAAGCTGTACCCGACTCGTTGATTTTACCGGTAAACGATATGTAATTTAGAACTTTGCCCACAAAAAAAGCTTTTCTCTATATATCAAAGAAAAGCTTTATATAATTGGCTGTAATGAGTGTTCTTTACATAGATAAAGTATAGGCAGAAACTAAAAACAAGATTTTTTCATTATTTCCATAACCGTACGTACATCGCTTTCACAATACTCTTTTATTTTTTCATAACCCTGAGAATCACCAAATGACTCCCAGAAAAATTCACTAACCTGTGAACCATCCATATGATTTTTAGGGGATTCCACATCAAACATACATGAAACCAAATCTAAACTTAGGTATTTCTGTTGAACCCAACTACCAAAAGAAAAAACCTCAGCTGTGTCAATATAAGGTACTTCCCATGGCTTCTTGTCCCATATTTGTATATTCGGAGAGGGATTTATCGAATTATAAAGCATTCTTTTTCCCAAGCAAGGAACATCGAAAGATTTAATATTATGTCCACAAAGTTTCCAATTTTTAGCTAAAGCATTATTAAAAACCTTATTTGCTTTATTTAGTATGTCGCTTTCATCTGGACCAAAGAATGAAGCAAACCTTTCCAATCCCTCCTCATCAAATGACCCAAAAGAAACGCAGACTATCCTGGCAAATTCAGGTTCTAAAGGAGATTTAGAATTATAAATTTCGGAATCTGTAGCTTCGCTAAGCTCCGGAAATGCAGATCTGTAATATTTACATCTTTTTTCCCACAAGGAAGCTAATCTAGGATTCTTTTCAATTAAAGCATCGTGAGATTCATATCCACTAGCTGTTTCTACGTCAAAGTAGAGATATTTTTTAATGGTATCTAATTTAAACATGCTTCAAAGATAACTAAAATGTACGGGATAAAAAAATTACCGATCTGAAACCCTATTGATAACAATCGGGGGTAATGATTTATAGTTTTTCAGATAACTTATATAGGAAAGCTCTTTACCAGTAGTTTCTATAATGACCTCGCAGTGAAGTCCAAAAGTTGGTATCCTCATAGTAAGTTCGGAAGAAATAACAGGACTTAAAAAAATCCCATCCTCGTTAATGTCTCTGGACTCGGAATGAATTATTAGGGGAATGTTATTTTCACTCCAGGTAGTTGATGCTAGATATAAAGCTTCTCTAATACTTAATCCGCCATCATTAAAATGATGTGCCAGTGTTCTAAAACACAATGGTAGACCAACCTCATAATAAATTCCTGACAACAAATCAGTTATCGAAAAAAGACTGGGCTTATCGTCATTCATGACACAGATTTTAGAAAAAGTATGCTGGTCTAATTTTCTTAGCCTATCACAAAACATTTTCATAGTTTCTTTCCTATTACCATAAGCTGATCCCACCCTTATTATAATAGAAGGATAATTAACTCCAATAGAATCTAGAAACCCACCAATAAAATTTAGAAATTTGACACTTGAAAGAAAGATGTCCTCTATCTGACTGCCTAAAAAATAATCCTTGCTGACCAGTATATAAACCCTTATTTTTTCCCTGAGTATTATTTCCTGTATTTCCAAAAGAAGCTTTTCTATTTCAGAATCGGTCTCCTCGATGGATGAGCTAAAAATACTAGGATCCAAGTCGATCTCTCCAATGTCGATACAAACCGATTTACATTGTATAGAGGAATTGAACTTACATAGATCCAAAACAAGACTTAGTAAATCCACATAATTAGATATTCTAAAACCTGTACTTGCCCAGGTTTTAGGTATTCCCACATAAGAAATAGATGGACTGTTAGCGGATACCATTTTTTATTTATTGTATCCTAGATAAAGGTTTAAGTTCCTATCCTCCGGTAGTTTCTAGTCCGAGCTCACTAGAGTTATAGACTGTTTTAGAATTGAAAGCAGAACTAGCAACGTCGTTATTTTTGTACTTCGTCTTAGTTTCCATGTTACCGTGATCTCCCCCTTCCGCAAATTTTATAGAATCGGATTTAACCTCTATTACTCTCTCGGTTTTTTTACCTCTATTGTAAACTTGAATAAAATACCTATATTCCTGATTATCCGGATTTCTAAAGGATCTTACTATAACACCAATTACTTTATCTTTAGAATCTAAAGGCTGGGCTATAACAACATCTCCTAGCTGAAACTCTGATCCTTTAACCGTTCTTTCAATATTAGGATCTGGTCCAACCGAAACGGAAAGATCGTTAAATGGCTTGTAGTTTATCTTAAGAACCCCGTTAGCCCCTCCGTAACCGTAAGTGTCTCCGAAAGCACCAACGTCAAAATACTCATTTATAGATTTAATGTACCTCATCTGAGTATGTATCCGAATCCGTTTGGTTTTTCTGGATTTTTATTACATCTCTTATTTTCGATGCTAGCTCATACTGCTCTGATTCCAGAGCTTTTTTTAACATAGATTCTAAACTAGCTACGTCCTTATCCTCTCCCTCGGTAGAGCCATCAGCTTTTCTGGCTTCTATTATAAATGTTCTCTGCGGGGAATAGATAACTTCAAGACTGTTGTCAATTGAAATCTCTCCCAGATCAATCTCATCGTCTTCCTCGTCCATCTCATCCTTAATCTTTTTAAGTTCCGCTTCGGCCCAATCAGAATTGTTCCAAAAGATCATCCAATAACCATAAATTAGTTCTGAGTAATCATTTTCAATCACGTACTTTAAGAGGCATCTGAGCTCGTTCTTAATATCATTTTTAGTTATTCCGTCTACAAATGGTTTTCTTTTGACCCCGGGTATAGCGGATGTCCCCTCACCGACACCATGTTTAAAGCATTTATTAACCTCGAATATAGCGTCCCAGTCTAAGCTGGAAATAACCTTCTCTATAATTTTAGGATTTTTGTTCTTCATTTCGAGATTTATTTTTTATTCCTATCTGATCTGCTATGCTCTTCATCCAAGAATCATACTTTTCAGGATAGAATTTTCTTAAATCAGAAAGGTCTCTCCTGGATATGCTATATCTATCTCTAACGAAAATTTCTACCTCCTCACAAGAAAATCCTGCATCTTTTTTAGCTTTATTACCACTTTTTACTACCTTAGTGTAAATCCAATGGGGTGGCTTAGTATATCTGGAAGAAAGGTTGTTTCTCCACCAATCTACCGTGGCCTCTGGGTTTATCTTTAGTTTATTAAATTGATTAGCTATATGGGGAAACTGTATAGACATGATCCGATTTACCATAAAGAAGTTTCTAGATTTATCATTTCTAGAAACTGTAGACCACTTCTTATTGTCCTGAGAAAATATATTTTTTACGATGTCAAACAGTTCCATTTACTAAATAAAATTTTCAAAGGGATCAAACCCCTTAGGTTGATAATTTGGAGTGACCCATTCAGTTCCCTCCAATATTTTAATTCTATCTAAAGTTACTGATTTTTTCTCCAGTTCAGAGCCTCTTTCTATTTCTACATCACATGACTCTTTGACAAAATCAGGGATTACTATCGGATCAAGCCAAAGAAGTTTAAAGTTTCTAGAGATGTTTTCTTTAACTTTTTTCCGGTTATCAGTACTATCTACTGCCTTCGCTGTTCTTAAAATCAACCCGCTTAACCAATTTAGATAATCTTCACTCTCCAGCATCTGACTAAATTCAATATCGGACCATTCAGAGGCTAGAAATGATTCAAAGACAGTCTCAGCTTTTTTCTGGGTAAATCCCATTACTCTTGATCCTGCCATCTGCTCCCAAACGCTAGGAACTGAATCCCCTTTATCACCAGTTAGAACTTTAGTAAAAATAAAATATCTACTTTCTACCTCTTCGATAGTTGCTTTTTTAAGAAAAGTTTTAAATCTCTCCTTTTCAGGAGATATTGCAGAAGCCATGTTAAATATACTAATCGACTCATCCTTATTCAGCCAAAGATCCTTCCAACCCTCAGGAACGAACAAAGTGTTCTTTTTCTGGTTGTTGTTCCATATAACTGTCCATGAATCTGAAGAGATTCTTGCCAACTGGTGGAGATCTTTGTCACCAGTTATAATTAAACAATTCTCATTTCTAGAGTTAAAATAATTGGACCAAAACATTAAAAGGTCGTCTCCCTCCGCTCCCTCAACTTTAGAAAAAATAAATCCCATTCTTTCTAAATGTTCGCCAAAGGATTTCATCAAATCGAAAAATATCGACCAGTCAACTGCTTCGTCTTTTACCCTTCCTGATTTATAACCGCCATCCTCTATTTCAACATCTTTTCTCCAACTCCTACTGTCCGAGGTAAATATCATTCTTCCCCCTTGCGGAATCATTTTTAAAGAAGCACACAGATCCGTAGAGATCTTACGAACAAAAGCAGCTTGCTCTTTCTTATCCTTTAGTATTTTACCAGGATCAACATTACCATATCCTCCAAAAACACCAAATGTTTTATGAAAAATGTAATTTCCGTCTATTAGTATATTAACCATCTATCTTTATTTTTTCCAAATCTATCCAACCTAGCTCAAATCTAAAATCCGGATTTTTTATTATACGATCAAAATCGGAAAAATTCCCAAAATCTATTTCATCAGCTTTTAATCTCCTTTCTACGTCATCTGCATCTCTTCTCTTAGAAAGTCTTTCCCTTCTCGTATCCTCATCTATATCTAGATATATTACGTGAGATTGTTCTCTATCTTTTCTGGGCATTTTGGCCAGCCCGGAAGGAGTCATTATGAAAAGATTGGATGACTGAAATTCCTCCATTGAAGTTCCATAAAACCATCCATTAAAAATAACCTTCTCGTAAAAAATTCCAGAACTGAAATGGGATTCATTTACAAAGTAGTAATCTTCTCCCTCTTTTTCCCCCTCTCTTATTGGTCTAGACGTATGAGAAACACAATACTTAAATCCATGGGAAACCATTTCTTTTCTCAGGTGATCCTTTCCAGATCCACCCTTCCCTATTATTATAACCCTCTTGTATCCCATAAAACGTCATGGTATTAATTTTTGGATACCGAAAACTAGGGAAAGTAAAGAAACCATCGGATCTATAACCTGGGTTCTTTGAGATTGGTGGTCCGCCACCAAGACTATTACCCCGGGTATAATATTTGCAAGATCCGGTTTATTTTTAATTATCCAATCAATAAACTCTGTTCCTAAAGCTGACATCACATCGTCTACCTTACCTTGATACTCTCCCGATATGTTTTGATAATTTTTAATTGGATCCTTAGATGAAATTATTAGATTGTAGATATCCTCATAGGACCATCCAAATTCATTTATCTTATTATCGTCTACTACTTTAACCCCCTCGATCATCCAAGTTTGGATTCTATTTAGAGCAGATCTGAAGTCCGGATAATAATTTCTTTGAAAATGTAATAAAGAACTCTCATTTATCTCAATTCCAGTCTTAGCAAGAATCAATTTTATTCTCTTGTTCCATTCAGATTTAAGTTCTTCCTCCTCTTGGCTGGATACTGGGTTAAAATCAATAACTTCAAATCTACTTTGTATAGCATCTGGAACTTTATTTATATAGTTACACGTAGCTATAAATCTGGCATTCCCTGCAAATTTTTCAATCGTTCCTCTTAGTGCTTTATAGAATTGATCAGAGGCACCATCAAACTCATCTAATATTACAACTTTCTTGGACGATTTGCCGTCCATTATTGAAACAGTTGAGCAAAAATCGTTTATTTTAACCCTTATGGTTTCAACAGAACTTTCGTCAGAGACATTGATAAACAAATGAGGAAAGGGAGAAGCCAGTATTCTAGCCAGAGTTGTTTTTCCGCATCCTGGGGATCCGCTTAATAAAACATTGTGTCCCAATCCACCCTCAAATATTTTGTAGATTCTGGGAGGTAAAATCATGTGTCTCAGATCCTTAGGTCTGAGTTTTTCCGTCAGCAATTCTTGTATCATATACTTTCTACTGTGATGTAAATAAAGTGTTTCTAAAATAGTAGTGAAAGATCGTCAGCTAAATCCTTATCGTTTCTGACTTCAATAAATCGAGGTAAAAATAAGGATCTGTTACCGTGCTTATCCGTAATAGTTACGTTATATTGGACAGCTACTATCTTACCAATGTGGGAATCTGGATCCTCGCTCAGGGTCTTTAGATCCAAATCGGTAAAACCAGCACCGACTCTTACGTTTAAAGTGGATGACAAATCGGTAAGAATGAATCCTCCAATCAGGCCCTCTCTTTTACCTTCCCCGGGGTACCACCCAGTAACTAAGAGATCACAGTCATTAACCTCTTTAAATTTCACCCATGATTTAGATCTTTTACATTCATAAACAGCATCGTCTTTACAGATTACTCCCTCTCCTCCTTGATCTACTATATTTTTATAAATGGGTGCTATATCGGAAGGAGACTCAATCTCCCACATTTGAGCTAGGGTAACATTAGAACCCGAAGGTAAATTTGATAAAACCATTTCTAGCTTTTCTCTTCTTTCCTTATATTTAGTAGTTCCCTTACCACTAATTAAAGTTCCGGCTTCTTCTAAATCGAAAACATTGAATATCATCCCGTTTTCTATAGATGAATCAACCTTTCCTTTTAATATCTGGGTTACCTTTCCACTAACCGATTTTCTATTCAGATCAGTTAGTTCACCGTCAAAAAAGAATTCTCCAGAGATACCAGATTTAATTGCCGCATCTTTTAAATATTCTGAAGTGCGGGGAAAGCAAGAAGAATCGAGTTCATTGAAAGCCCTAGTAAAATAAGAAAATTTACCCTCCTTATATAAAGCTATAACCCTAACTCCGTCATATTTTTCCTCGCAGTATATTTTATCCCATTTTTCTATAATCTCATGGTCATCAGTGGCTAACATTAGCGAAGGATCAGGAATTAACTCTCTTCCAACAGCTTTGTTTATTAGTTTAGCCCCGATACCAATGTTCATTCTTTTGGTAACTATCTTCATTAAGATTTCTCTTAATAAAAGATCCTCCGCATCATCTTCAGATATACGGGAAGAAACTAAATCCTGAGCTCTTTTCCTGAGCGAATCGTTTGCTGCTGGAGCTGTTTTAAGCTCCTCTACAAGATCCTTAAATTCCTGCCATATGTTAGGATTACTTTCGGATAAAGTCTCATTAAATGAGATCTTATGGAGCTTGGTGGTTACGAAAGGATTAAAACAAACATCCAGTAAATACTGGAACCTTTCGTCCCGATTTTCCGATATTATTGCTTGTTTGGATTTTTGTGATCCTTCTCCGGTTAAGGATTCCAAATCACGGAATAGCTGGAGTTCTTTTTTCATTCGATATTTTTTCATAAAAATACCAAATGTTCACGGGAATAAAAAATTATAAGGTTACTGCTGCGCCTCCTCCTTCACCTTCAGCTCCTTCTTCTCCGCCTTCTTCCTTAGCCTTTTCTGCTTCTTTAGCTTCTTTTTCCTTGTATTTCTCGTTCATTTTTATTTGATCCGGATTCATACCAAGGAATCTCTGAATTAAAAAATCAGGGTCGAAATATCCTTTTTCTTCCTCCCCTATTTTAACTTTAAGTTCTTTTAATCCGTTAATAAATTCAGTTCTCTTAGTAAACCCTGCTAACTCTACCATCTCCTCAAATTCGCTATCTCTATTGTAATTTAAGCCCACGTTTGCCTTAAATCCTTTATCTCTTGATAACTCAGGATAATCTAAACACATCTGGATGTAAAGAGGCTTCACCAATATCTCTTGAAAAATAGATCTTAATCTTCTTAAAAATTTCTCAAATCTAATCTCGTCCCTTTCAAGCTGATCTATACTAGTCTGATAATTTCCAGGGGTTGTATTTTTCGATGCAAATCTAGCATAAGGTATCTTAGAATCCATCTTTAATTTGTTGAAGAAATAAACAACATTTTCCATGACATTAAAGTCAGGACCGCTTGGATTTAAAGATTCTATTGTAGGGCTCTGTCCGTCCTTTTCTGGAAAAAGATAGTTTTTATAGAATTGAACCTTGGGTCTTCCATTAATGGTTAATTCTCCAGACGAATCATTTATAGAAATATCCTCTTTATAATTCGACATAAGCTGTCCTAGTGTCTGCATTGCTTTTTGTGGAGATTGGCTACCAATAGGTATGATGAATTTAAGTCTATAAGAGGCATTCATAACGTTCCAGATTACTCTGGAGTTCTCCATAATTCTTAAGATATTATAAGATCTAACCAATCTTTCAATGTAGCTTACTCTAGAGATTGTATTTCCCTTAGCATATGAAATATAGATAACTTGTTCGTTAGTTAGCTTTCTTGTCATCTGGGGATTCTTAGGATATTGTATCCAAAACTGACGATATTCATTTTCACCAACCTTTTCTACGACTGGCTGAAGTGAAGTTGGATCCAATTCTTTAAATCCTATTATCTCCTTACCTTTATTATCGTAAATAATTTCAAAAGCTAAAAAGCCATCAATTAAAAATTGTTTGAAATACTGCCAAGCAAGTATAGTGTTTTGAAAGCCAAAAACATTGTAGATTCTATTATAATGAGAAGCTAACTTGTCCTTTATTTTATCTTTTAGATCCAGATTTACGAAAGAAGGTTGGGCAAAATAATTTCTATCGTCATATACAATAGATTCATCGGTAATTGTATCTAGAATAAATTCTATCTCACCATTGAGAGAAAATTTTCTCAAATAGTTTCTTTTTTCGATATAATCCTTATCGAAATAAGCAATATATTTTCTTACCTTAGTATCCTGATACGAAGCAGTCCATTGGAAAGCATCATTTTGGGTAAATCCTGTGCTCTCTTGATTAAAAAAATAACCCTCGGTTTTACCTATGGCCTGTGAGTTTCTCACAACCATATCATCATATCTCATCCCAAACTTAGAGATATTGGAGAGATTCTTTAGGATGTTTCCTAAAGCTGACTGATTTGGTTTTAAAAAATCTAAAAATCCTGCCATTAGATATAATATTTATTTCCCTGCTATTCTGCCGGGGCTTCTTCTGTTTTTGTTTCTTCAGCCGGTGCTGCTTCTTCCGCTGGCGGCGTTTCTGCGGTTTCATCTCCACCTTCAGCTGGAGCTTCTTCGCCGCCTTCTTTTTCCTTTTCTTTCTTCTCCTTTTCTTTCCTTTTCAAAGCTTCCTTGTTCGAATCTATATCCTGTTTAGATAGGCCAAGGTATGTTTCTATCAAGAAGGCATTTGAAAAATAAGGCTTATCCTCGTCTCCTACTAATCCGCCTAAAGCAGCTACTGCTTCTTTCCTCTTATTAATTATGTCCATTTCCTGATTTAGCTTGAATGGATTATCCGAAAAATAATCCAGTCCTAATTGACTCTTGAACATAAAGTCGTCTTCCAATTTAGGATATTTCTTAGCCATTTGTATCCACAAAGGCTTAGTTAAAATTTCCTGGAATATTGATCTTAACCTGGAAATAAATTTAGCAAATCTAATTTCTTCCTTATCCAACCCCTCAGCTCCATTCGAATACGGAGAAGTAGTACCACCATCGGGATTATGGAATCTTGAAGGTGGAACCTTAGATTCTAATATAAATTTATCAAAGAAATAAGCTAATGGAGCAGGATCATTAAGGTTTGGACCATCAGTAGTAATAGGCTCTATCGTAGGAGTACCATTAACTCCTGAGGGCATTAAGTAGTTTTTATAAAATTGAATTTTAGGCCTACCGTCTATGCTCAATTCCCCGCTTTCATCATTCAATTGAATATCCTCCTTATAGATGCTCATCAGCTCACCCAAAGTCTGCATTCCCTTTTGTGGGGATTTGCTTCCTATTGGAACCGTCATCTTCAACTTAAAAGAGGCATTCATAACGGACCATATTACTCTCGTATATTCTATAATTCTAAGAATATTATAAGGCCTGATTAATCTCTCGATGTAGCTAATTCTTGAAACTGCGTTACCTTTTGCATAGGAGATATAGATAATCTGTGGATCGTATAAAACCCTTTTCTTTTTAGGATCTTGAGGGTACTGTGTCCAAGTATTGATAAATGACCCATCTATTTGTTTTTCTACACTAGGAACTAGTGTTATTGGATCAAGCTCTTTGAAGCCAACTATCTCTTTACCGTTGTCGTCATATATTATCTCGAAAGCTAAAAATCCATCAACTATAAATTGTCTAAAATATTGCCATCCAGTAATATCATCGGAGAATCCCCATATATCATAAAGCTTTTTATAGGTTTCATATAGATCATTTTTTAGTTTCTCGTTAATGTCACTTAGATCTATGAAATCCGGATAAGCGAAAAAATTAGAGGGATCGTATGAAATAGCCTCGTCACATATGGTATCAAGAACCCATTCTATCTCCGGATTAAGAGAGAACTTCCTTAAATAATCTCTCTTACCTTTATAATCTTTATCAAAATAGCCTATAAACTGTTTAGAAGATATGTCCTGCTTTGCTAGCGTCCAAAGCATGCTTTCGTCTTCTACATTTGATTTGTTTTTATTTAAAAAGGAAGCTTCGGTTACACCTACAGCCTGAGAATTACGGATGACCATATCATCGTACTTCATACCGAAGGTACTAAGCTTTCTTACAGAGTCTCTGATCCTCTGTATAACTGGAGCTTGTCCAGGATTATTATTTTCAACGAATCCAGCCATTTTTAATTGTAGATCGAATTATTATTTTAATTTCGATTCATATTCACTATATATCCCCTGTATTCTCAAGCCCTCCAGTAGATTTACTGTTAGATAGGGCAATTTAGACCAATCTTTAGACTTTATTACGCCAATATTCTTAATAAAATTACTCTTAAATCCAAAAACGGAGTATTTATACCCAGTATTAGCTAGAAGCTTCTCCAGAACGTCGTCCTTAAGATTAATCGGAGACTTCTCTTTTCTTTCTATGTCTTGGGTAAAATTATCATATATTCTGGAAAGGATTTCTACCCTGTACTTCTGAGGAACGGTTATTAAATCTATTCCCTTGATTATACCAGTGTCATTTTTACGGAAAAAGTCAGTACATAGAATTACAGGAAATCTGTTAATGAAATTTCTATCCTTACCCAGTTTACTATCCGTTGTATAATTAAAATAGTAAATCTCTCCACTGATTGGAGATATTGGCTGATTTAAGAAGCTTTTTTGATTTTTGAAGTATTCTCTTAGAAAGTACTCATCGGTTTCCTTAAAGATACTTTTAGAAGGATCTGACTTATCCTTATATTCTAAAACTAAATCGTTAAAACTCATTTGCTACGGAAAAGGAAATTCTCGTCAATCACTCCAAATTTAAACCCTCTTTTTGCTGCCCATTCTTTTGCTGCCTTAAATTTAGCTTGGTTTGTTATCCAGATCTGCATGTTTCTGTTATAAGACTTTAGCTTACTTAAAGTGTTAACTCCTTCGTAGATAGGCTTTTTTGTTTGGTTCTCTGGTTTTATCTCTATTATCCAATCTTGTTCTTCCCCACTTTCTTTCAATACCTTTATATAAAAATCAACATTGTATTTGTGTTCTTTTTTATCTAAAGGATTATAGTAATCTATTGAAACGGGTTCAGAACTCCATTTTAATATAGATTCGTTCGTGTCACAATAAGTACAGAACCTATATTCCCATGAAGATCTATAGATGATATTATGTATATCGCCTATATACTTCTCAGGATTTCTAGGTTCATATTTACCTGATCGATATTCGCCATTGGGTTTTACCTTCTTAATATCTACCATAAGAATTGGATTTATACGTTATATGTATTATCCTCTCCGGTTATATAACTAAATGGTATAGTTCTTGGACTTTTTGGTGGGTGTAACTTTTTCCAACCTTTCGCAAAACCATTTTTAGCTATCTGTGTAAAATAAGCAAATGGATTCGCAGATTTATCCGGATTAAATCTATTCCAATATTTGCAAAGATCTTCCATGGCAAAGGCCATGCAATCCTCTTTGTCTTCTGGATCCTTGTAGGACATTTTTTTAGATATTCCCTGAATCATAAGATGAAACATCTCTATGGTTTCGGGAGTAAGGTGTCCATTTTTCTTGGATTCCACTACGGCAGCTAGTAAATCGCTGTTTTTAACATAGTCTTTAGCCATTAAAATTTAATTAAATTTGGTTTGTTTGTTATTTCATTTTACTATCAAAATGGGAAAAGATTTCAAAAAAAGAATGTAGCCCCTTTAGAAGCTACATTCACTCTATATCTTTTAAAAAAATTCTTATTCTTTTTCTCCGCCCTCTTCGTCTTCTTCTTCTGTTATTCTTTTTCCTGTTGGTGCTTTACTTAAAGTTCCCTTGGAAGATTGTACGAAAGAAGTTCCTGGCTTATTTTGGTTTTCTGCCTTAGGTGCGAAATAGAAGTTTCGACTAGGGTTTTTTTTTCCGTCGGCGTTTTCCTCATTCATAGTTGAATTGTAGCCATGTAAAGAATCCATCTTCATATCAACCTTACCGTTGTCTGTACCAGGAGCCTTGGAAAAACCATGTCCTTTAGAGAAGTTATTAAGAAGCTTCTTCTGATCAGTTTCACTTAACTGAGATTTGTTCAGATTATTGCCATTTCCACTTAAGACGCCAAAGTTTTCTTTTACTTCCTCTTGTGAGTCATCCTCTTCTGAAGAATCAGCGTTGTTCTCTGCTGCTTGACTAAGAGCTTCTTCTAAATCTGTAATCTCGCCAATTTGAAAATCTGAGGTTTTTCCAGTATCAAGAAGTACTGTATATCTCCCTGAAGTAGCATCGATAGAAATTATCTTTCCTGTGTCTCCTGATTCTTTAACCTTAATAAAGTCTCCAATATTAAATTTCTCGTCTTCAAAAATCTCTAGAGATCTCTCCAGATCTATTGTGTGTTCAGAAGAAGATATTTCTATATTAATCTGATTCCATTTTTCTCTAAGAACACTAAGCTCCTTTTCTAAAAGCTTTTTAGCTGACATAATTTCAGTAGAAGCAGAATAAAGAGGATTAGAAGACATTAAAGAATCTAACTTGTTTATCTGTTCTTCCACCTTAGATATGTTTTCGATAACTTTGTTTCTATCATTAACCATGATAGACTTAACTCTATTTTCTCCAACGAGGAATTCGGTAAGCCCCTCAGAGATATCATATCTCATAAATTCCTTAACCATCGATACCGCTTGATTACCAGTAACTTTGTAAATCGAATTCTCATTCATCGCATTATTAATTCTCTGAAGATAAATTTGATTATTCCATTTAACCAAGTTAATGCTTAGACCTTCAAAAACATTAGAATTTATACTCTTAGCAAAATCTAATTCAACTATATTATTATAGTTTGTGTAAAGTCTCATGATGTCTGAAACTACCTGAGTTTCATTAACTCCGAAATAAGTAGCTGATTCTAGACCTAGAATTTTAGCAAGTCCCGAAGGATCACTAAATTTAAGTTTTCTCTTACCTAAATAAACAGATGTCTCCTCGCCTTCTCCGATAATTCTTACCGTACTTTTACCTATTTGGACGAATATACCTTCCTCGTTTACTCTAACATAAGGCTTATTGAAAGATTCGACTAATTGTATGTAATCGCTAGATAATCCAGCAATGTCTTTTCTTGTAAGCTTTCTAATTTCTGCAGAGTTAGTTTCAAAAACGTTTCCTCCTAAGTAGAAAATAGATTTATGGCTTCCGAGCATAACCGGAGAGAAAACTTTAGAAACTGATGATTCACCTTGAGCTACGCTAGGAATCTCTAATTTTCTATTATCCGTGCTTTCGTTAACGTTTATGTAGTTAATTAAATTTCTAACTACCGGATTAAATGACCATTTAGAAATATTTTTAACTAGAAGTGCGCTAGATTTACTTTCTGAAACTAACCACTCATTAAGAATGTCGCTAAGATCAGAATAGAAGCTTTGACTTCCTGAATTTTTAATAGATTCTATAACCTTAGATACTTCTATCTCTCTAGAAAGAGATTCTACGTTTTCTTTTAAAGCTGAAGAAATACCCCTTACGGTATCGTCCCAATTTAATACCTGAATATCGTTAATGAAATTCTGAACCAATGCAAATTCGGGGATTCTTTTGTTTAAGATAAGGTTTTCGTATTGTTCGCACAATATTTTTGTTTTCGGGTAAGTATAAATGGAAGATCTTTTAATATCCTCTATCGATTCTAAAACCCCTAAATTATTTACCTTATTTGATTTTAAAAATTGACCGGCTGATTTGTCTATTGAACTAACCTTTTCCAATTCTTCTAAAAAGATATCGCTTTCGGTAATTCCTTTTACAGCAGCAATAAATTTACTAGCAATTTCTTTAAAAACATCAGCAAGGGTTTTAGGTTTAGCATAAATCTCAATCATTTTTTTAAGAGTAGCCATTCCAACTATACCATCAGCAGGTAATTTATTAGCTTTCTGGAATTCCTTAACTTTAGCTTCTAAAGCAGGTCCAAAAAAACCATCAACTGGTTTTACGCCTAGATAAGTTTGTAATGCTTTTACCCTTTCTCCCCTCTCTCCTTTTTTAATCGGCTTAGAAGCATATGCTTTTTCGATAGCTTTAGGATCAGTCATTGTTGCAGACTCATTTAAACTAACATATGAACCAGCATTACCTAGAGATTTATTATTATTTATACCGCCCCAAGATTCCATCAACGATTCAGCTACTCTTTTAGAAGCTTCGATCTCTTCATTTCTGATAGCTTCTACGTGGCTTTGAACCTTATTTGTTGTGTCGATTGATATGTCGTGGCTCTCTAAAGATTCAAATAATTGATCTTTAGAAACTGACCCACCATTAAGGAAATTTTCGCAAAGAGCCTTGACCTCCGAGGATTTCGTGATGTCTTTTAGCTTTTTTACCTGGTTTATGAAGTCCATAGTTAAATTTTTTTTTCTAATTATATATCCAAACAGAATACAAAACTTTTACTGTATATATTTAATCGATAGTAAGTTTTACTGACCGATTAGGATTTCCAGTCTTATTTTTATGTCAGTATGAGGATTACAAAAAGTAATTCCGCCGTCCTGTGGAGTTGTTCCTGGTTTACTTAAATTCCACCCCTCGTGGCCTGCGTCATTAGTGGATATTCTTTTACCACTCAATACCATAAGCTCCCCCATATAATATGTTCGGTTCTGATAAGTCCAAGTAAGGTATTTCTTAGATTCCACAATGTCACTAGGAAATATAGCCTTTACCGCAATAAAAGATACAAATCCATACTGATCTGCTACGTCTGGCTGACTTAAGAGATAACAAGATGATTCGTTTAGAATTGCTCTGTTTCTAGCAAAATCTTGGATGACTAGGGATAGATCCGACATAGATAGGTATTTTTGCGGATTGTTAGTCATTCCTGTGTCTAATACGAGATTACCCCGATAAAATCTGAATCCTTCGAGTACGTCATACGGGCATGTTATAGGTTGTGTTGCCATGTTAATTTGCTGCTATTACTGTTAACTTGACATTATAGTCAGTAGGATTGGTGAATATAAATCCTCCGTTTGCGCTATTTGCATTTCCGGTGTGGCCGTATGTTGAAAATGGATCAACATCCCATCCTCTCCATTGGTAACCATCCTTAACCGCTCCCGTTAATATCATAATTTCACCCATTAGGTTTCTTTCACTTGCTCTATAATCCCAGAAAAGAATCTTTTGGTCTTCTGGGGTTTCAGGAAGATATTCAGCTTTTGCTATAAGCATAGAAACCTCTCCGGTTGTACCATAAAAAGATCCAGGATCTAAATTAGCAGAGGCTCTTGGTCCAATAATCATAGAAACCTTCTGGTATTCAGAAAAACTCTGCAGAGGGTGGAAAAAATCAACCAGATCTATAACATTTAAAGTCTGGGATTGTTGGGTTACTCTAAATGATTCCTTAACAAATTCCAATTCGATTGGATCATTAAACCTTCTGAATGTTGCCTCTACCCTTTCAAGATCCCTCGTTATCTCAGCTATATTAGTATATCTAGTATCAAAACCACCAGTAGATCCTCCTAAAGGATCTAACGGATATGCTGCGCTCCCGCCTACGAAAAAATCCGATCCGGATTCTGAAGCACTACCACCATAAAAATCATTGCCCTGGTTATCTGCCAATTTACTGCTCTTATTTTAATTTAGCAGGATCCTCGTAAATCATATCACGATTAACCCTCTTATTTTCGGAAATCTTTTCCTCTATCTGTTCTTCTAAAACATCGTCTAATACCTCATTATCTTGAGCTTCCGAATTAGCTATCTCTTCCACACCAGTATTATCCTCCTCAGTCCCGCTTTCTCCTCCGTCTATAGCTTCTATATCTATCTTGTTGCGATCCTCGTCATTTGTGGTATCTTCTGGTTTTATGTAGTCTACTAAAGATTTAATGAAACCTAAAGCTACTAATGGAAGTATCGCGCCGCTTATTATAGATAAGACCCTTTTCTGGTAAATTAATTCCTCCTCAACCAAACCAAATAGTTCCACCCATGAATTGAAGTTTTCTAAATGTGTGTAGGCATAATATGTATTACCCATAGCTTGCATTGCAGTTAATATGATAAACAATACCCACACCATAGTTTTATTCATCTTATCCAAAGCTATTAAGCTAGCCAAAGAAGCAGCAGCTCCTATCTCGAAAGCTATAGCCAACGATATAGCTAACCAATCCGGATTTGAAAGCTTAAAGAAATCAATTACGTGAATAGTCGATATTACGGAAACGATAAGATATAAACTAACAAAAGTGGATATTATAAATCCCTTAACTAGATTACTTCTGTTCACTGGTGTTAATTTTATTTCTTATGTCAGATAAAGAAGATTTACCTTTGTCAAAATCATCCTCATAGATAAGGAAATTAAACATTGTCTGATTCATCTCCTCCTTAACCTGATCTCTAGTTACTACGGTTGATTGTATTGAATCAGTCTTCTCTGTTACAATCTTTACATTTTTTTCTATCCTATCGATATCGTTTCTCATGCTACATTGCTTAAAGAAAATAACGATGGTTAAAAAAAGTAAAATAATCCAATAATTAGATTTGATTTTTTCTATTGCTTTCATAAATTAATAATTTTTTACTGTGTATATATCCATTTGGAAACCTTAGCTTACAAAAAAAGCTAGCTTTTAATAAAAATGCTAGCTTTTGGTTAGGTTGGTTTATTATCCTAGTGTAATTCCCTGCATAGCAGCAGCTAATTGTTTTTCTAAATCCTTAATTGAACCAGCATCAGTCTTGGCGTCATTTAAAGCTTGATCAAAAACCTTATATAGTTTAATAAATGACTCTGCGCTCTCAAGTCCAGTTCCCTTAGATTTAGAAAGGAAATAGTGACTAGCTTCTAAAGGAAGAGCTCCTAAAAAGATAACCCCATTTTTTACACCCTCTTTCTTAATTCTAGAAATTTGTCGATTGATCTCAATAACTCCCAATGCTTCAGTAGAGTTCCATTCAGCCTTCTCTCTCATGAAAGTCTCATAATCAGCAAACAAAGAATCTGAACATGTTACTGCGTATACTTTGTTCTTAATTTCATCTTTCTTCTCCTGGATCTGAGTCTCTAAATTAGAGATCAAATCAGTATCAATTACAACATTATTCTCGAAAGGTCCGGATTGGGTAGTTTCAAAATCTACCATAGATGATCCTCCTGGCATTTCTACCTGGTTGCTGGTCATTTCTTCTGCTTTTTTCTTTGCCATTTTTATATTTTATTTTTTATAGTTATTGTTTATGATTTTGTTTCCTAGTCTATTTTAAAAATATCAAATTCAGTCCTATTTTGATCCAGATAAGCTCTCAGTGGATCTCTAAGATCCTTAGCAGGATAGATCCTTGTATCTTCCGGACCTAAATGTAAAAGAAACCCACTCTCTGTTTCTATCCCAATTTCTTCCAGTATTAATCTATAAATGCTTATTTGTATAGAGTACTCGTTATGATCATTCTCATAAAGACCGTTAAAAGGTCTTAGTAATTTTTTAAATCTTCCCTTAGGATGATCGTCGCTCTTAAATTCACCATTAGTTTTCCAGTCACCTATGATTAGATAAACTTTTTCTGATTTATCGTCCCAAAGTAAAAGTGGCTGATCTATTGTTCCGGCTAGCCTCCATCTTTTAGAAAATATTTTTAATTCAGATTTAAGCGGGGTCAAAATGTGGAGTCTTTTATTGTAGACCTCCATAAAATTCATAACCCTTTTTTTAACTTCGGGCTCTTCTGGGATTTCTGGGTTTTTTCCCATCCAAAAATCTTCTATAAACTTATGTACATTTGTACCCAAAGTTCTAGAAACATCTCCTTTGGTTTCCCATTCGTTAAGAATTACCGAAACATCTACACCTCTTTCTTCCGCTTTTTTCTTAGACCAATACTCACGATCAAAAGGTACTTTAAAAATTTTAAGGAACGTTGTAACCGAATCGTATTTTACCCCGCTATATCGATACACGTGGGAAGCCTCATGAAAGGTAAAATTTGGATCATCATAGATTTTAAGCTTATCCTCTATTTCTTTCTTTTTTGCTCTTACTAGATCCTCAGACATTAAAAATTAATTAGCGTAATAAAAAATAATACAATAGACCAGATATAACCCCCAGCTCTAAAATCAGTCTAAGAACCCAAAGCCAAGTAATGTGTCTAAATAAAAACTGATAAACTATTAAATAAGATTCTTCATCCGTTCCGGCTACAGGTTCTATCCACATGGTGATAATCTCTTCCAGATTCAAGGATTTCAAATATTCATTTATTGGCTTTAGTTCTTGTATCACAAAAGAAGGTCTGGATTCTCTAGGTAAATCAACGGAAGCTAAAACTTGTAAAGGTAGATTGATTACAGTATAGACCCGATTTAAAGAATCTCTCCTTAGATTTCTTCTCTTCCAAACAGGGGATTCTGCTTCCTCTTTCCTTATGATTCTGGAATACTCCCGGTAGAGTCTTATTTCTTTTATTACTTTAATTATCCTGAACATATTCCTTTTTTATATTATACACTGTAGGAAATTAATGTTTCCCGTCCATTTTTTTCCTAATTTTCCCTCTGGCTCTTCTAATCCTAGTTGCTATAGATCTTTTCTTAATTCCATACTTTTCTGCAATGTCTTTGTATTTCATGTTATTTATCTCCCGATCTATCATGATATCCCGGTAAAGATCCGGGAGATCACGGATCTCATCTATCACAGATTCGTAGGTTTCATCTACAGTATTTTCTTCACCGAATATAAAACTAGCTGGGTCCTCCTCCATAAGGTAAACACCGCCCAAGTCGCCTAGTGTGTTTTTCGAGGAGAGGAAATCCATTTCTGTTTCGTTCCGGGAGAAATATCTTTTTCTAGACTTCAACAGGAGCAAACATTCATTCCTAGCTATATTGTAGCACCAGGTTGAAAAGTTACCCCTATCTTTGTCATATTGATCTATCTTTAGCCACACTTTAGCCATAGTGTTAATGAAAGCATCCTGTGCTAATTCGTTCTCCTTAACTATAAGAAAGCAATGGTTCAATACGCCGGGTCTAAGTCTGTCGAATAGGGGCTGAAAAGATCTGTCAGTTTTAGATTCCATAAAGTCCTCGGCTAGTTTTTGTATGTTTTTCTCCATGCAGTAATTAAATATTTATTTTTATTATCTCAATCCCTGCCTCAGCAAGAAAGGATATCGATTCCATTTTTCTGTAAATCTGATTAAAAACTACCTTTTTTATACCAGATTGTATGATAAGTTTTGAACATTCGTAACAAGGAGATAAAGTTACGTAAAGAACAGACCCATCCGAACTTTGAGTTCCCCTTGCTAATTTAGTTATAGCATTTGCTTCAGCATGGAGAACATACGGTAAAGTGGTATCATTAACTTCGCAACGATTAGGAAATCCTGTAGGTGATCCATTATATCCGTCTGAGATTATTGCCCTATTATTCACAATAAGGCAGCCAACCTTTTTTCTTTCACAATATGAATTTTTTGCCCAGCTCTGTGCCATTTCTAAATAAATCTTATCACTCCTATGATCAATTATAATGTCAGAATCATCAGAAGTAAATACCCTAAAGTAAAAATTTTTATCAGAATCGCAACATTTTACAACTTTCCAATTAGGTATTTCAAAAAATTGCTCGTTTAAGAATGAAAGGTCATTGAAAACTAGCTCGTTAGTATTTTTTTCTTCGCCCATATAAAAAAGTATTCCCTGATGTAGTTTACCAAATGTAACTATACACCCAGAGAAAAAAAAATTTTGTTAGATTCTTTTGGAATTTGGTCTGTAAGGGGATTCTATCGGAGATACAATTAGTGTTCCTTCTAGGAGGGAAGCTATTCTAAATAATGCCGACTTCATCTCATCTATATCAGCTTTAGACATGTTTGTTTCGCCTGGGGAAGAACTTTTTTCGGGCCCTGATCCTTTCTTATTTTCCGATTTTTCTCCAGGAGATCCCGATGTAGATGTTTCGGTATTGGCCTTATTAGGTTCTACCTTTTTAGGTTCCTGTGATTGAGTTTCTGATTTCTTTTCGGGAGACTCGCTTGGCTTAGGAGCAGGAGTTTTTAAAGGCGTAACAGTAGATACGTTTTTTGATTTATCTGTAGCCTTAGAAAGCAATTCCTTAACTTCTTTTAATCCGGACTCAGCAGCTTTTTTAAGTTCAGGATTTTTTATTTTTTTAGAAATTAGATCCTCGCCTAGTTTTGTTCCTTTCTCGATAATTTTACCGGAGTTTTCTTTAAGTTTCTCTAGAGATGATTTGGCAAGATCCCCTAACTTACCCGGTTTTTTTTCGGATTCTTTTTTAGATTCTAGATCTTGCTCTTTTTTTTCCGCTTTAGCTTTTTCTTTGGAAGATTTTCTATCCTCCCTCTCTTTTTTTCTTTTCTCAGATTTGCTAAGTTCCTCATCAGCTGTAGGAGCGGACGGGGACTGAGGAGATACGGGAGAGCTCAATTTTGCAACATCTTCTCTAGTAAATGTTTCCTCTCCCCTCCCTTCTAATAAACTATCTATTGTCGATTCCTTCTGGTATCTAGTACTCTTTATCCAATCTTTAACATCATAATCCAGTTCATCGGGAAATTCTGAGTAGTAATCGGGACTATTATTTAAAAGATACTTCCGGTATTTCTCTATTTGTTTTTCAGAAGGACCAATCCTTTCAGATAATTTTTGATCCGCGGTAACTATCTTTTCATTGGGTACGACGTTACTTCCACTCTCGAGCTTAACTATCTCTGGCCCCTTTTCTCCCACGAGATAGTCACCTGTCTGATTAACGGGTCCTCCGTCTTCAAAAGCTCCTAATATTTTTTTTCCAAATCCTCCTATTTTTTTACCGACGTCACCAGAAATAAGATCTTTCACTTTATCGGCCTCTTTTAGGCTCTTTGTTACGCCTTCAAAGTTCTTAGTTAAATCTTTTATTTCTCCAAAACTTTTAGGTATATCCTTGAGACTTTTGATGTCACCGAAAGATTTAGCTACATTTTTAAAATCCTCCCCGACTTTTTTAAAGTCTAGATCTTTAATACTTTTAGTAACCCCCTCAAATCCTTTGGTTAAATCTTTTAATCCACCTAAATCCTTAGATAAAGCTTTAAAATCTAAGCTTTTGATATCCCCTCCCAACTTAGATATTGTTTCCTTCAGACCCTTTTCTGACTCCTTATTGGACTTGTCCAGATTTTCAGAGCTTTCAGTGTTACTCTTTACTGCACCGGTAAGTTTCTCAATATTTCTACTGAGGTCTAGCATTTGAGCTGTTAGTTTAGGATCTGACATATCTGTATATATTTCGATCTAATTATTTAGATGTAAAACTAAATAACTGGGTAACCCCACCTTCAGCTTGAGCTTCTGCGTTTTCTTTCTCAATAGTATCGTTTAGTTTATCGATCCATATTTGGTACTCGTAAAAGGGTATCGATTCTAGCCATTCGGGATCTAGCTTATGCTCGTACCAAAGTCTAAACTTAATATCAAAGAAGTTCTCCAAAGATATTTGAAATAAGGAAAAGAGATCGAATCCCGCCGGGAAAGGTAATATCTGCGGTGACCTCCTCCTCACCGCATACTGGACATTTTTGTTTAGCCTCTAGTGTAGTTCCTATTTTAATTTTCTCAGAAAGACCGAAATATAAACTATATTCCTCCTTTGTCCAAAAATCAGATTCTCTTAACTTAACTTTTATTTTATCTGGAGTCAAATCTCTCCACTCGTTAAAAATAAATGGAGCTATTTGAATAAAGCCCTCGTCTATAGTATTGTTTCTACTATATTCATTTCTTACAAACTCACTAATTGCCTGGGTTACACCTATACTAGGAACCGTCATCTCTACGTTTTTACCAGTTCTTTTTACCGTAAAAATAAAGCTCTTGGTTTCCGGATTATAGTATTTCATTATATCCCTGTCAATGGTATACGAATTAAGAACTCCGGTCCTAAGCTCTAAACCTTCAGTAAATGGACAATCTGGAGTTTCCTTACATTTCTTTTTAGGTTTAAGTACAATCGAATTCTCTCCTCTGACAAAAGTTAAATCTCTAATTGCCATAATAATAAAGAATCGATCTTCTTGTTTTAAGTCTTTATAAGATACGACTCCTTCACCCGGAAAATCCATCCTAAAGCATCTATCCAGAATGTAGCTCAACTTTTCTTCTATATCTAATTGATCGTCCTCGTCAATAGTGGAAAAGTGCCTTATCTCCCTAACCTCCGCTGCCCTTATAGCTACTTTAGTTTTGTCTGGGTAAAACATTCCTTTTGAAGGAAGTATGGTAAGAGGTAAATTTTTCCATCCGCTATCAAATGCAGGAGAATCAGATACACTCTGAGCTTTACCAAAAGAATTCTTATTTACACTCTCACTTAATCCTGCCATGTTTGCATTTTTCACGTTCCCGAGGGCGGGAGCGGGTACGGGTTCGGGTACGGGTTCGGGAGAGGTCACGGAAGCTGGAGAGATAGATTCATCCATTTCTAGATGCTCTATTTTAGACTCAAGGGCTGCAGTAGAAATAGCATTGTCCCTTTCAATGTTTTGTTTGGTGACAGGATCATCATATTCTATTCCACCTTGTATTTCTTTCATTCTTAGAATTTCTTCAGGAGAGAGTCCACTATTCATAAATTTGTTATTTTTCTATTATATAACAGGAAACAAAAAAAGAGGCCAATTTAGCCTCTTTTTTTTCATTTTTTTTAATCTTTATAGAAATATATCCTCCCAATAATCACAAATCCAGCTAGCGCTAAGGCTGTATATTGATGCAGTTTCGTAATCTAGCTCCATCGGATTTATAGCTTCGCTTAAGAAACAAGAGGGTATTCTAATTCTTCTGAATACGTCTCCTCTTTTATTAAAGACCTGAATTACCATAGATCCAACGTAATCTGATTTAATACCCATTGCTCCAGTTAATGGATTGTATATTAAATCCGACCACTGTCTAAGAATTTTATAAACTGTCATAGAGTTCTGGTCATTTAAGTTAACCTCAAATTCCATAGATAATGTCATATCACTGGTAGAAGGCTCACCTCCAGCATATCTTCTAGTTGCAAACTTATAGTTCTGCTCTACGGTAGCCGCAGGAGATATATCTACCGCAAGGCCCGTTATAGCTTTAACCTGCTGTGATAGTATACCTTCCCCATTGAAAGTAGTAGCAGCATCGGCTATTCCAGCAGGAGGGTTGATGATAACCTCAAACTGGTTTAGATAAACCGGTTCATAATTGTTTATTGCTGCTTTAGAATTAGTAAAGTGTGGTAATCCTGCCATTTATTTAATCATTTTTTATAGGAATAAATCCTCCCAATAATCAACCGCCCATACCATATCGTCAATCTTGTAAAGATCGGTAGATGTGTAATTTAGGTTCATCGGTGAAATTGGCTTAGTAAGAAAACAATCTTTACATGTAATTCTTCTAAAGACATCACCTTGCTTATTGAAAATGTTAACCACTATAGTTCCAGTATAGTCATTCTTTAATCCCATTGCACCGGTAAGTGGATTGTAAATTAAGTCAGACCATTGTCTTAACGTTTTAAAAACGTACATAGAGTTGTCATCGTTCAAGTTAACAGAAAAGCTGACGCTAAGATCAAAGAAAGTCTGATCCGGTTTAGCACCAGCGTAGTTTCTTTTAGCAAATTTATACTTCTGTGTAGCTAGACCTGGGTTTTTATCTAAAGCAAGTCCGCTTACTTTAGAAACGTGCTGAAGTAATATCTCACCACCAGCAACTGCTGCTGGTGGTATGATAGTAACCTCAAATTGGTTCAGGTAAACAGGTTCAAACTTGTTTACTGCTGATAATGAATTTGAAAAGTGAGATAATCCTGCCATAATTAGTTATATTTATCTGCCCTTCTTAAAACTCGTAAAATTATACGAATTGAATAAATCCTCCTGAAGCGATTCCACCTGTTCTAGTAACTGTAATTCTGTTAATGAACTTCTGAATTCCTCTTGCAGGTTCGATGATAACATCGATAATACCCATATTCATATCTATAATTGCTGGAGTGTTGTTAGAAGCATCCATGATAGTCTGATAAGCGTAAATACCGCCACCTGATCTAACCCCATCCAAGTAATTATCTACTAGTGTTTTAATTTCTAGACGTATTGAGTCCTCGTTAAAGTCAAATAAGTAGTTAGCAAGAATTTCCTGAACGTCATTCTCAACGCTAATTAACAAGTCTCTTACGTGAACCAAGTTGAAAGCTGAATTAACCTGCTGGTAAGCCGTTTGGTTACCGAAGATAACTACACCTATTCCTCTTCTTTTTATAATTGGATTAATTCCGAAAGGTTCAAGGTTTCCTCTATCCTCATCAGTAAAGTCATATTCAACCCCTACTATATTTCCTCCGCTTATAACCCCTCTTTTCTGACCTGCTATGATCGCATAAGGTTCACCGTTAGCAAATTTTCTAAGGAAGTTATTAGAAACGTAAGCTGCTGGCGGAACCTCAACATTTCTATTCGTTTCTCTTACTGTAATGTAAGGTGAATAGAATGCTGCATATTTAGATCCATCGTCCTCAGTAGGTAAACTGAACGTGTAAGATGGGTTTAATGATAAGTTACCACCGTCTGCGATATAAGCCGTATTTAATCTTGGATAAGGATTAGCTGCGGTAGGTGCATCAGTAAATCTAGGATCAGTGCTAGCTCTAAATTGTGCCATAGATGGAGCGTTGATAATAGCTAAAGCTTGCTGTCTCAACTTAGCCAATCTCGAAAGCTGGTATTTAGAGTTGGGTAAAATCTGACCAGAGAATGTATCGATAATGTATCGATAAGAAATAACATCCTTAGCAGCTAGTGTTTTTGCAATGTTAGTATTGTACATAACATCTAGGATCTCTGAAATTCTAGCATCACTTCCGTTAGGACGATGCCAGTCAGTCATTGTAAATCCGCTTAGATATGTGAAATCAAAAGATCTTGTAAACTGAGCTATTGATTTAAATTTCTGAACTCTTAATCCAGCACCAGACGTGTAGTAAAGAACTGGCCTTGCAGAAGTAACTCTATAAGTTCCAGATGTTGTAGTTGCAGAAACTGTTGTTATTTTAGCCAATCTATTTTGTCTGTTACCTGTAGAAGGCTCGCAGATATCAAGATCCGTTGAAACAACCAAATCTCCTACGGAGAAAGGAGC
>SXGQ01427473.1_pt1 | contig 68290 bp, 51 predicted proteins | sample 3178371 | NCBI WGS metagenome assembly SXGQ01 (sample SAMN11356859, study PRJNA531348) | freshwater metagenome | isolation source: freshwater sample F1-20 | place: China: Fuxian Lake, Yuxi | collected 2017-12-25
CACGCATTAAAATACCCCCCCCCCCCCCCCCCAAAAAAAAAGAAGACGGACCCAATTCAATTGGGTCCGTCTGTGAAATTAACTGTGTGAATGGCTTATTGAATCTGGAGCAGCAGCAAACCGATATCTGCATTGTCCACTTCGCCGCTATCGTCTAAATCAGATGGACAATCAAGTGGATCTGGACAAATTCCAAAATCAAGGAGTTGAATGCCGAGATCCGAAATGTCAACAAATCCATCTCCATTCAAATCGCCAAAGATGGATTCAATACATTTCACGCTAGTGAATGTGACGCTGTCAATGCCGGCTTCAACTACATTGTCCGTGCCATTGTCCTGAGCCACGAACTTCACACGCATTTGGTTGGTGGTAGGGATTAGGCTAAGCACATCCACCGACTTCAAAGACCAAGTGTTGGTTCCAGTGGCTGCGGTATAAGAAGCAGCCAAGGTCCAAGTGCTGCCACCGTTATTGCTGACGAATACTTCCAATGGATCATCAATTGGAGTCGCTCCGTTGTAACTCAAAAAGATGGCGTAGGACAATTCAACCGTATCCCCAGATGAAGCGTCAACGATTGGGCTCATCAATGTAGTCTTACCTCCGTCAACATCCACACACGAACCGAAAGCTGTAACAAACGCCTTTGTTCCGCTGTATGAAACTGTGTTAGCGCCGCAACCAGACAACACCGCATTACGCACCCAAGTACCCGCGGTTGCGTTGTCGCCCGCCGCCCCAACGGTGAATGACGTTGAACTGCCATCAAAGTTGTCTGAAATTAATGTTTCAAACAAAACTGCGGCCGAGGCTAAATAGGGCTCCGATGCGCCGCCGCTTGGAAGGGTCACTGCAGTTCCACTTGTTGAAGTGGCTTGCACATAGAACTGCACTTTTGTATTGCAATCAAACGCAGGAAAGGTGCCAAGATAACTGTTGCCGCCGGTTGAAGTTAAAAGAGCTGAACTCCAAGTTGAAGCAGTGCTTGGCTTATAAAACAATTTTTGACTGCCTGCAGCAACCGTGCCAGTAACAGGGGTGATGTTCACAGCCATGGTAGTTCCGCCAGATGGCATAACCGTGGTTGGTGCGCCATTTGGAGCCGCAATGACGAATAAGCTTAACGGCGGGGCAGTCAAACCATGGTTGTTGAATGCGGCTGAGATTGCATAATAATTTGGACTACCGTCACCCAAATTTCCGTTGTTGTCATCTAATGTAAGATAATCAATTGTGATGTCGTTTTGGATAGTGGAAGATCCAGCATGCAACGGCATGGCATTCACGGCTAGCAGAGCCAAGCGGGTGCGGTAGTCGCTGGGATATGTGGCCAAATAGGAATTGCGAAGATCCCACACGCAACCCGAGAGCAACTGACCACACGAATGGATCGCACTGCCGCAACTAGAACAACCACTGGCTGAATACATGCATGTATTACTGGCAGTGCGGATACCTGTGCTGCATGTTTGAAAACCGTAGCCCAAAATAGCCGCGTCAGTTAACAAGACTCCTATGACATCGGATTGACCTTCCCCGTATTGATTTTGGCCGCTGCCTGCGCTTGCGATCGCGTGGTGACCGTATTCATGGGCTACTACATCGCCGAATCCAGTGTTGGAGCAACCGCCACCAGAGAGGTAAAAATTTAAATTGCCGTCGTAATATGCGTTGCATGTTCCCGACAAATTGGGGCGAACTATGAAGCCAGTTTGTGTAGAAATGGATGGATAGCTTGGACTTGCCGCCAAAATTAAATCTCTGGTATTATTCGCCATTTCATAGACATTTGTTTGCGCGGTTGTAGTGGCCGCGTTGGCCGCGTTTGGGTTGAACAGGAATGTGGCTGATCCACCATCGACCACGCTTTGAGAAGGGACCGTGTTGAGAGTTCCAGACCCCACAGATACAGTGAAATATTTTCCACTCATTGTTGGGGCGACGGTGATTGGACCCGTTCCTGAATAGGTATGGGTCAGTTTTCCGGTTGAATTGGTGTAGTAACTCACTCCACCAATAACAACCTTCGCGTATGGCATGCCGCGAGTGGTTTCCGGGCCGCATGTGTCGGCTTTAAAGTTGGAGGTGACATATTCATTCACCTGAATAGTTGCGGTGCCGTAATAAATCATGCTCTCTTGATACAGAATGTCGCCGTTAGAGGCATCGACCACAAACAACACCTTTCGATAATCGTCGGTGCCTTCGCCGCTGATGACTTTGAACTCGACCGCAAGTTTGGAGGCTTGAATATCTTGGTCGAGGCCGGACCAAATCACATAGCGCGGCGAAGACATTTCTGGTGGAGCGTTGAATTGGCCAAGCACTTGACTACTGACCGTTTCTAGATTGATGAAGGATGGATCAATGTCCACGCCTTCTAGACGGGTTTCCATATTGCCAATGTCACGCAGTGTGCCGCCACCTAGAACCATTGGGTAATTATCTTCATTGCGAACTAGGCCCCAGCCGTAGGAGCGGAACACGGGAACCCCCTTGGCGTGTTGACGGAAATAGGCCACCGTGAATTTTGTGTTCTCTCCATCATCGTCGGCGACCAACGGCAGCGTGTGACCGCCATCTTCTGTTGGTCCAACTTTTTCAAGTTGCGAGTAAGGCACCTTCCACAGCATGGACCACTTTTGCATGAACTTGTCGGCGCTATCGCTAGGTGAAACACCAGTGGAAAAAGTTGTTCCAAACACACGGCGCAGCACGCCTTGAATGTCGTGTAAGCGACCTGTTGGAAAACTTTGGGCAAATGAATCACGAATGCCTTCACCAGGATCGGCCACTCCTCCAGTTGTTCGCGTGCCAATTCCTGGCTTGATTCCGTTGCCATTGGCAGCTTGCAGGCCGCCAGCGGCAAATGCAAACGATGCCATTCCAAGGATGACGCTACCTACTAGGGACAATTTAGGTGAAATCATTTTCATTTGCTTTCTTTGGTTGATAATCAACTTGGGGACAGGCCTGTGATGACAAATTACAACAACTTCATCTCAACACGAGAAATTTAATTAATGCCATGATGTGGCTCGGAGGCAAGATAATAATCAAATTTTAATTGAATTTATTGCTTTTAAACTCACAAATGGGCGCAAGCGGTACGCAGGGGGTTGCTTAGCCTATTCTACGAGTTGGACAATAATTTAAGTTTTCATAAAAAAAGAATGTTGCGAATATTGTTCTTAGCAAAAAATGACTAAATTTGAGCCAAAATAGTGACAAAAGACACCAGAGAACCCGAAATTGAGAACCGCAAGGCGCGCCATGATTTTGTAATTGAAGAGACTTTTGAGTGCGGCATGGTTCTGCGTGGTTCGGAGGTGAAAAGCATCCGAAAAGGTCAGATAAGTCTTGCCGAGGGATGGGTGATGGCGCGTGAAGCTCCACCACAATTGGAATTGCACGGGGTCAATGTGGCACCATACCCGCCGGCGGGCAAGGACAGGCAGCATGAACCGCTGCGTACAAGGCGGCTTTTGGCGCATAAAAGCGAAATTAAAAAGTTGGCATTTGCCATGAAGGCCAAGGGGTCTTCATTGGTGCCGCTGAAGTTGTACTTTAAAAATGGCGTAGCCAAGTTGCTGGTAGGCGTGGCCGTTGGCCGCAAGAAAGCCGACAAGCGCGCGGCCATTCGAGAGAAGGAAATGAAGCGCGATATGGATCGCGACTCGGGAAGGCGACGTTGAACGATGGCGCAATGGTTTCGGACTGATTGACTGATTGACTGATGACGGACTGATGACGGACTGATGACGGACTGATGACGGACTGATTACGGACTGATTACGGACTGGGCATTAAAATTATTTTACCCTGGTCGTCGGCGCGTTTGCCTTCAATGCAGTCAGTGATTGTGGCGGCCACACTTTCAGGAGAAATGGTTTTATGCGGCGGAACCATTTTTTCGTTGAAGTTAGAGCGCAGTAACGGAGTTTCAACGCAGCCCAAATTCACGCTGAAAGCGCGCACGCCAAGGGTGCGACCTTCGCGGGCGGCACTGCGGGTCAGTGAATCAAGTGCGGATTTGCTGGCGGCGTAGACAAAAAATCCAGGAAATGGATCGGAGGATCCAAGCGTTCCAACATTCACAATGCAGCCGCCTTTTTGCGCACGAAATTGCGGCCAGCAGGCGGCAATCAGATATCCAGCCCCGAATGTGTTGATGGAGAAAACCTCGGTGAATAAGTCCTTATTGGTCCTGTCAATGGGCGCGCTGGGCGCGATACCAGCGCAATTCACAAGATTGTCGATTCGACCAAAGCGCTCCATGGTTTGATCAATGACGGACTTGGCCTGCTCGGGGTCTGAAATATCGGCGCGTGCGAGCATGACATCGCCGTTGCCCACGGCGCGAATCTCATCGGCGGCGTCGGCAAGTTTATTTTCAGTTCGACCCACCAAAACCAGTTGGTGCTTGCGATTGGACAACATGAGAGCGCATGCGCGGCCAATTCCAGAACCAGCTCCAGTGATAAGTGTGACCATTGTTAATTTTTGCTCCGATATCAATGTGTGGTAATTTATCCGCCAGTAAAGAGACGAACCACATCGTTATAAAATGTAATCACAAACAAACTGCCAAGGAACGCAAGTCCAAGCAGCGAGGCCGCGTTTTGAAAGCGGACACTTGGCGGACGGCCAAAGCAACCCTCATACAGTAGGAATAAGAACAAGCCACCGTCCACAATGGGCAGGGGTAGAAAATTCAGCACCGCTAAATTCACGCTAATCATTGCTAAAAAGAACAGTAAATACATTATTCCGCGGTCGGCGACGCGCGTTCCCACTTGCACAATTCCTACCGGCCCGCGCAGTTGCTCCACGCCCACAGTGCCACGCGCCAGGCGATCAAGAGTGAGCCAAGTGAGCACGGCAAGTTTTTTAGTTTCGGTGAAGCCCATGGTGGCGGCCAGCAAGGGATTGCCTCCAGCGCTGCGAGTGATCATTTGCGGCTGAAACAAGTCGCTTGGCAGTGGACTAGACCAACCAAGTTTTTGCAGGGTGTTGATTTCAGCCGCCCCCACGGTGATCACGGCGGATTTCACCGGCGAATTGGGCTGCATATTTTCAAAGGAAATATTCAGCGTCGCGGGGGAGTTGGTCGCAAACGCATCGGCGGTGGTGACCCACAACGCGTCGCGCATGGACGCCCAATCAGTGAGCGGTATGTCGTTGATCGAAATTATTTTTGTGAGCGATCGAAGTTCAAGCGACGCGATTGGCGTAGGCACGGTTTGCGTGGATTGAAGGTCTAGTGGATTTTCTAGCACCCGGTCAATCACACGCGCGCTTATCAACACGTTCCACGCTGGACCTACCATCACATCCAGGCGACCTTGACTATCGACACGAGCGTTGATGGAAAGTGTTTGCCCGGCACGCAGAATTTGTAATTGCACTGACCGATTGGCATATGTTTGAATCAGCGATCGAAACTCGCCGAGTCGCGGACCAGAGCGATCTTGGATAGCAAGAACAATGTCGCCTACCTGCAAAATACCAATATTTGGGCTAGTTTTTTGAATAAAATCAATTCGCACCAAGGGGGAAAATCCAATCAAGCCCAGGTCGTATTCGCCGCTGGACTTGGAATCCGTTGCAAAGAGCTGCTCAAATTTAGGTTCTGCCGAAAGAGACAGCGTGACCAGCATATCTGGTGGAGTTGTGGCGCTGCCAAGCGACGGGTTGAGCGCAGGTGTATTGGATATGTGCGCCAACGACCATGTTGTTGAAATTGGTTTGCCATTTGATTGAGCAAACGCCAAATCGAGAGCCTGCGCATTCATAACCGCAACGCCATTGATGGCAGTCAGCGTAGAGCCAGGTTTTACGCCCATGGCAGCGAGTCCAGATGTCACCAACATATTTTCAATCACTGGCGCGATCTCTTGATTATCCGCAAGCGTTGCGCTGCGGGCGGGTGTGACTCCAAATGAGCGCAGACCACTGGTCGTATCTTTGATGGGATCAATTTCAAATTGCAATGGAGTTGGGACGCCGGCACGAGTGACTTGCAAAATGAATTGATCATTGGGATGGCTCATGGCCGCGCCAATTTGAATGTCGGCGAAGGTGGTCATGGGTTCACCGTTTATGGAATCTATTTGATCGCCAGGCATAAGGCCGTTGGCGACGCCGTTGAGACCGCGCGCGCGGGCCGCTGGGCTGTCGGCACGCACTGCACCAATCATTGGGGCCTCAAATTTCACCCCCACCATGAATGCGACCACGAACAAAATCACGGCGGTGACCATGTTCAAGAAGACGCCCGCGCTCACCACAATCATGCGTTTCCACACAGGTTTACTGCCATAACCGTCAATGGCGTGGTTGGTGGCGGTGGGATCCATGTCCTCTTGCCCCTTCATACGCACAAAGCCGCCAATGGGCAGAAGCCGCAGTGAATATTCCGTTTCACCAACACCGTCGGCGTGCAATTCGGCAGTTGGAATTTTTTCTGGCTCAGCGCCGTAACGAGTTTTAATGTCGGGTGCGGTGCTGCCAAAGCGTACTCCAAGGCCGCGGCGATACGCCAACACGGTTGGACCCATGCCCACGGCAAATGATTCAACACGAATGCCTGCCCAACGCGCCGCGATAAAATGTCCAAACTCATGGATGGCAATGAGAAGACCAAAGCCAATCACAATGAGCGCGATATTGGATGTGCTGCTGAGTATTTCCACTGTGAGATTGTTGCGCCTTTCTGGCGAGTTGTGGTGAATAAAAAATTAATGCGGTCGAGTGGCCGCAGGTTGCGGCAAATGATTTTGAATTGGCGTGATGAGCGAATACGCATGGCGGCGGGCATTGTGGTCGGCGGCTTGCACATCGGCCAGCGTTGTGATGGCGTGGGTGGGCAACGCGTGCAGCGTGTCCTTGACGATACGCGCAATGTCGCCAAAGCGAATGTGGTGATTCATGAACGCTTCAACCGCAATCTCATTGGCGGCATTCAGCGTGGCGCCCGCGCTGCCGCCGCTCTCAATCACATGCTTGGCCAGCTCAATCGCGGGAAACCGATCATGATCAATTTGCTCAAAATCGAGTGTTCTAAGCGTGTTCCAATTCAGTTTTTTGGCCACGCCTTCAAAACGTTGGGGCCAACACAGCGCAGCTTGAATGGGCAACTTCATGTCGGGCGGGGATAGTTGTGCAATCACGCTGCCATCGGCGTATTCAATCATGGCGTGCACAATGCTTTGTGGATGCACAATGGCGTCAATGCGATCGGCGCCTAAATCAAACAGCCAATGCGCTTCGATAATTTCAAGGGCCTTGTTCATCAGCGTTGCGCTATCAATTGTGACCTTGGGTCCCATCTTCCATGTTGGGTGGTTCAGCGCTTGCTCAACGGTGGCGTTGAATGTGTGCTCACTGCTCCATGTTCGAAATGGTCCGCCGCTTGCGGTCAGAACCACGCGCGCGATTTCTTTTTGCTCGCCCGAGCGCAGGCATTGAGCCAGTCCACTGTGCTCGCTGTCCACCGGCAACAACATGATGCCGGCGCGTTTGGCGGCCGCGGTCATAAGCGATCCGGCGGCGACCAATGTTTCTTTGTTTGCAAGAGCGATGGTGCAACCGATTTCAATGGCCGCAAGAGTTGGCGCCAGGCCCGCGAAGCCAACCATGGCGGCCACAACAATGTCGCCAGGACGCGCGATGTCTTGCACCAGTTTCAGGGCCGCGTTTGGACCGCAGCGCACGTTGTGAAATCCCGCAAGGGCAGCGGCAGAATCCGCCGCTAAAATTGCAAGGTTTTTGACGCCAAATTTGCGCGCTTGATTGGCAAGTTCCGCGGCGTTTTTGCCCGCGGCAAGTCCAACAATTTCAAATCTTGGCGCGTTGGGCGCGGATTGCATGGCCGCAAAATGTGAAACAACTTCGAGCGTGCTCACACCAATCGAACCCGTCGAACCAAGCACGATCAATCGTTGCACGGGTCGAGACGCGTTCATTTCTGATCACTCCTTTCGCTGCGCATTTTTGGCGGAGCCCGGGGCAAGACCGCGTCGAGCGGCGCCGTACAAGCTGCGTAAAAAACCTGGTTTCTTTTGCTCAGTGGCCGCGGGTTGCGCCGCCGCCGAATTGCCAGACACATTGCCAGACACATTGCCAGACACATTGCCAGACACATTTGCCGGCGCGGAAGAAGCCGGATTGACTGGCGCAGGTGAGGAATTGCCAGTGGATAAATTGGAATACGAGCCAGGATTGGACCGTGGATTCAAACCTTGTTGCGCCGCGGCGCGTTGCGAAGCATTGGGATAAATAATTGGCTCGCGGTTTGATCCTTGATCTTGGCCACGTCCGTCGCCGCGACCACCACGACCGCGTCGCCGACGGCGGCCGCGTGGACCATCGCCCGCGGGCGCGTTGGGATCGCGCGGTTGATTGGAATTGTTTGCACCTTCGCTATTGTTGCCCGCGTCTTGCAAGGAACCCGACTGAGTACTGGATTGATCATTGGTGATTTCGCCAGATTCTTGAGGCGCATTGCCACCAGTTTCATTTGGCGCATCACCATTTCTACCACCGCGGCGACCACGACCACCACGGCGACCGCGACGACGGCGCGGACTTCCATCTGGATTTGCGACTTCTGGTGTTGGATTGTTTGGATCAACCCGAAGCGCGCCCTCAACAGGCTCGCCTTCGATTGGTGTTAAACCATCTGGACGACCCGCCGACGCAAGCGGCGAACGTTGCGGTTGACCGGGTTGCGAACGACCTTGACCTCGTCCATCACCGCGACCTCCACGACCGCGATCTTGTCCACGACCCCCACGGCCGCGTTGATCACGGCGTGAATCAACTCGTGATTGCGAATAGCCTTCGGTGTTGGCATCGCCGTCGACATCGGTGGACTCTTCGCCCTCCTCAAGTTCTTTCGCGCGCACTTCATCAATCACCGCGGGTTCATCTTCCATCACCTCCGGAAGATCATCAAAGGCACCGCTCATAAGCATGGCTGTGGCGTCGGCGGGCAAAACCCGTCGACGACCACGACTACGACCGCGGCCACGGCCGCGTGAATTATCTTCTTTGACGCTATCGGATGAAATAGCATCATCCATTTCTGGCGGCTCGGTTGGAAGGTCCTCAAGCCGCGGCGCCGACAAATGCGATAGACGAGGAATTTCCACATCCGCGCCACGATCGTCATAGGCGTATAAATCCACGCGATCTCCAGCAATTGCCTCGCTAATGCGCACATCAATGCGCTTGGCGCAATCGCGTTCAATCTCCACCAATTGACGGCGGCGTGTTGAAAGAATCACGCTGGCCACGCGCACCCCGCACACCATTTCCACGCGGTGGATTTGCGGGTAGCTCAACAAAAGTTGAATTTGTCGCAATCCATCGGCGGCGGTTGAATCTGGAAGACGAACCTCACCTGTGCCGGCGCAGTGTGAACAATCCATGTAGTGCGCCTTGCGAATACTTGGTCGCATGCGCTGACGCGTGAGTTCAATCATGCCGAAGGCGCTGATGGGAGCCACGGTGGTCTTCGCGCGGTCTTTCTTCAAATGTTCGGCGATGCGCATTTCAATGTCGCGTCGGTGGCGCGGCATGCGCATATCAATAAGATCGCACACAACCAGTCCGCCCAAATCGCGCAGACGAAGTTGGCGGCAAATTTCCTCCACCGCCTCCTTGTTGGTGTTGTAGGCGTTGGTCTCGCTGTCGCGCGCGGAGCGGCTCTTGCCGCTGTTCACGTCAATGGCCACAAGCGCCTCGGTTTGATCAAGCACAAGCGCGCCGCCCGAGGGCAGCGGAACTTCGCGACTATGAATGCCGTCGATTTGCCGGTCTAGATCGAACGCCGAGAAGATGGGCGCGGGGCGATTATAAAACAGGACTTTTGGCGCATCTTTTGCAAAGACCACTTCCAGGAACGCGGTCACGCGTTGCCACGCCGCCTCGTTGTCAACAATGATATGGCTGATGGTTTCATCAACCATTTCGCGAACGGTGCGCAGCAAAATATCGCTTTCGGTGTACAACTCGGCGGGCGCGCCAACGGAGTTGATGCGTTTAGCCATGGCTTGCCACAAGCGTTGCAAGTACGCGGCGTCGCGTTGCAGTTCCGTGCGACTGCGATCAAAGCCAGCGGTGCGAAGAATAAATCCAAAGCCCTCGGGCAAGTCAAGCGAGTCCAAGATCTTGCGCATCTCGCGGCGCTGTTGCTCGTCTTCCACCTTGCGGCTGACGCCAACCTTGTCCATGTCTGGCATCATCACCAACAGGCGGCCAGGCACGCTGACATAACTGGTGAGCGTTGGCCCCTTGGTTCCAATGCCTTGCTTGATCACTTGCACGGTGATCTCCTGGCCCTTCTTCACGCAATCTTGAATGGCTGGTCGATCATGGCGCGGAATTTTGTGGCCCACGCTTTCAGCCTTGTTGTTGCCTGGAAAATATTTTGGATGCAAATCGCTGACATGCAGGAAGCCATTTTGGCCCTCGCCAAAATCAATGAAAGCGGCTTGAATTGCGGCCTCCACATTGGTGACGCGGCCCTTGTAAATATTGCCCACATTGGTGGCGCTGGTCACGCGCTCGGCGAAGTACGACTCAAGACGGCGACCGCGCACAAAGGCCACGCGGCATTCGTCGCCGGGAACTTCATTCACAATCATGATGGTGTCGCGCGCCTTGGGCGCTTCACGGCGCTTCACCACTCGGCGCATCGGTTTGGTGGGCGCGCCGTCGGCGGGGACATCTTGCGTGGTTCCTTCAACGCTGTCCACGGTTTCACTGACTTCGGCGCCTTCCTCAAGCGCGTCGCCTTTCACGGCATCGTCGTCGGATTCTTCAACATGTTCAATCTCTTCAAGCTCGTCAACGCTCTCCATTTCGGATGCATCAGTTGCCGCCGCTTCAATTTCATACGCATCTTCGGCGGGGTCCGACTCAACGAGCGCGTGACGCTTTGGAAGCGGGGTGGCCTCCTCAAATGGAGTCCAGATTTGACCTGTTGGCATGTGTTCGCCGGCATGCTCGGTTTCCGAGGCGAGTTCGGAGTGCGGCGTGTGCCCAGTTTCCGAAGGGGGTGTTGATACTTGGTCGCTTTGATCGCCTGTTGGCGCACTTCCAGAAAAATGTTGCGATGGGGTCTCAGACGGTTTGTTATTGGGGTCGATAGGTTCTGCCACGAGTTAATCCTGCCGCACTATGCGGCGATTTGTGGCGGGCGCTAGTGGCTTGCAATTTCCAAAATACAGCCGCAACGAGGATAGCCCTCGGGGTAACTGAGATTGGTTTGATCGCACATCATGAGCGTTCCGCCATTGATTCTGAAGACTGGCTGGGGCCGCACCTTGCCGAATTGTTCGGGGGCGACATCTGCAGTCAAAGCAGAATCGAGTTCCTGTTGTCCCGCGTGGCTCAGGCCGTAGCCCAGCCGCCGAAGTTCGCGGGGTCTAATTTTCGTAACTCGTCGCGCAGACTTGTTTGAATCTGACGCTCGGAGTCGAACGAGCCGACCTTTCGGGCGAGGCGTTCGCAAAGTTCGAGGTTTACTGACCGAATCACCCTTTTGATGAGTGGAATTTGACCTGGAACAAGAGATAGAGTACGCAAACCCATCCCAATTAGCAACATGGTGAAAACTGGGTCTCCAGCGATCTCACCGCACAGGCTGGTTTCAATGTTGGCGTAGCGGCCTGCGCGAATGGTGTTTTTCACCAAATGCAGCACCGCAGGGCTAGCCGCGGTGTACAGATTGGCCACTCTTTCATTGCCGCGATCGACCGCTAGGGTGTACTGCACCAGGTCATTGGTGCCAATGCTGAAAAAATCCACCTCGCTGGCGAAGGTTCGCGCCATGAGGGCGGCGCTGGGGACCTCGATCATGATGCCAATTTTGGGTTGCGGGTCAAAAGCGATTCCCTCTTCTTCCAATTCTTCCATGACATCGCGCACGATCAATTTTGATTGGCGCAATTCCATCAGCGTGCTGACCAGCGGAAACATAATTCGCGCTGGACCAAAAGCGCTGGCGCGCAGAATGGCGCGCAGTTGAGATTTGAACATGGGCTGATGTTGCAAGCTGTAGCGAATGCTGCGCAATCCCAAAAACGGATTTCGCTCCGGTTCGCTCAACATGCCTTGCGTCATCTTGTCGGCGCCAAGGTCGAGGGTGCGTAAAGTGCAGGGCCGTCCCTTCAACATCAAGATTGTGTTTTTGTAGGACTCGAATTGCTCCTCCTCATCGGGCGGCGTGTCGCTGGTCAGGAATAAAAATTCCGTGCGGTATAAACCCACGCCGTCGCCGCCATGCTTGAGCACATTCTCCACCTCGGCTGGAAATTCAATATTGCCGTGCAGTTGAATGCGCACGCCGTCGGTGGTGATGGACTCAAGTGAATCCGTTTCCTCCAATTTCAAACGCACGCGCGCGCTCTGCTCGGCGCGCTTTTGAAAGTCGGATTGAATATGCGTATCGGGCTTCAGAACAATTTCGCCGGAGTCGCCATCGACAATGATTTCATCACCATCCTGCAGTTTTTTGGCGATATTGAGGCAACCCACCACGGCGGGAACCCCCATGGCGCGGAACACAATTGAAGTGTGGCCAGTCAAACCGCCGGCCTCCGTGACAAACGCAATCACCTTGCTGCGCGGCACCGCGGCCACTTGGCTGGGCGTGAGTTCGTGCGCAACAATGATGGTTGGCTCGCTGAGGCGCTCAAGTCGGTCCTCTTCTTCGCCCATGAGCAATCCCAACACGCGCCGCTGCAAGTCAAGAATGTCGTCGGCTTTGGCGGCAAAAATTTCATTGCCCATGGAGCGAAATTGCCGCGAGAGTTTTTGAAATTGATCCGTGACCGCGGCTTCAACATTGGCGTGCGCCACGCGAATGGAATTTTCAATCGGGTCAATCAGTGAACGATCTTTCAGCATGCCTTCATGGAAGGCAAAAATTTTCGCGGCGTCTGCGCCAAGTTCACGCTCGGTGTGTTGGCGAAGTTGGGCCAGCGCGCGCAACGCGTGCGCAAGCGTGGTGTGCAGGCGATCAATTTCCCCGGGGATTTCCTTTTCTACAATGATGCGGCGCGGAACATGGGTTTCCGCCTCACCGAGAAGCAGAACTTTTCCCCAAACGATGCCGGGACTAGCGGCGATGCCTTTGATTCGTTCCATGCGGTACTCGGCGGGGCGTTCGGCGTGATGGCCTGGAGAATGCCAGACAGATCAAGCGGATCGGTGCCATATATAAAGGTAGCGAATTCTTGAAATGAGCAAGCTCCAAAGGCGGTGATGTTGGGGGCAGTTTGCAGCGCTGCCTCTGAGAACGAAATCCACCGCATTAGCGCACATTGACGCGGCCAAGCCCATTCCACCAGCCATTATCCACATTGCCATCACCGTCAAAGTCATCCAGTGCGGCGGGGTCCATTGGTTCGGTGTGACCGTCAAGGAATCCGGCATTGACTTTGCCAAGATTCCGTGGTGACGGTGTTGCCCGACAAGTCGGATCTCCAACACGGCTGCTGAGCGCGCCATTTTCGCCTTTGAGAACGCCGTCAGCGCCACCCTGATATCCGTAGTTGGAAGCGGTTGGTCCACCTTGCGCCTTTCGGGATCCAAGTGAACCAAGCGTTCTTGATCCTAAAGGTGGATCGATGACATAGACCCCGTTGCTGCTCCAAGGCGACTCCATTGTTTGACCACTTGAATTGTTTGTTTGCTCGGCCTTGGTGCCGTCGGTGTCGCTCATGAGAACAGTTCGAGAGGGCGCGGGCAACATCGCTCCTGTGCGCGCGTGAAACGGGACGTTGTACGGAGCCTGCAAAGTCGCCGTATGTCGACCGTTGCCAAGGTATTGATAGTTGTAGCCGTATCCGCCAAACTTCAGAGTGGGGTCGTGGGCAAAGGGTATCACCATGCGCGCTAGATCACCCGTTGTCAGTTGCGGCGAGATGTACATTTCGCGAACTTCCATGTAAGGCCAAATTGCGTCGATCCATCGAATGCGTGGCGTTGGTGGCGACGGATACGCGCCCGCTGGTAGAAAGCCTTTTTGGCCAAGTGCGTACATTGTCACGCCCAACGACAGTTGGCGTAGTTGAGCAAGCGATTTCGAACCACGCGCAAGCGTAAGCACATGACCGACCGTGGGCGTCAGAAGCGCCACGAGCAGGCCGATGACCGTAACGACCACAAGCAGTTCGATCAAAGTGAACGCATTACGAGTGCCGGAGAATTGACCAATATTGATACTGGAATGAATGGGACTGTTTTGAATTGATCGCACAAGGATATTTTTAGCAGGGTTTAGAGAATGAGTTTAAAATAATATCAATAAGAATGATTTGTGAGCGTGATTGAGCAAAAATATGCCACACATTGATAATTGAAGCCCTGGGTGCAAGTATTTATTGCAGGGCGATCACATTCCATCTGTCTTCAAAATGGAAAGAAAATAATGTGCGCGGTCCATCCATCCGCCGACGCTTGTTGCCAAGAGCAGTCATGTTTGTCCTGCAAGACACCTCACATGATTAGACGAGAGCCCATAGCAAGAGGATGTTCATTGCAAGAAATGGGCGGATGATTTATTTGTAAACACAGAACCCTTCCAAATCAAAGTCTTGGTGTGGATGCACATCCACAAAAATTGAAAGCGTGGTGTTGGATCTCGGAATCCATGAATCCATTTACTTTTATCCACTGGGTAGCAAATCAATATTTGCGGATGCGTTCCTAGAGTGGGATATGGCGAAAGAAATTGAAGCCGAATATCTGGATTTACAAAAAAGCGGGCGGAATGGGTTGCGAATTCTTGCAAAAAGGAATTTGCCTTGGGCGGCGTGGTGGGGTAGACTGTTCATGTATCCGGATAAACGGATGAATGCGGAAGTCCGCACTCTTCGTTCTTCTTTCAACACTTTTTGGAGTCTGCCCGTGACCGCAACCGCAACGACAACGAATTCAACCGTCAAGCCATCCGTCAACACAACCACCTTCATGGACACCGGACTTTCGCTTAACAGCACCGCGCCATTTTATGTGAAAGACCTCAGCGAAGCCACCGTAAAGTTTGGCCGCAAGGAAATTGAATTAGCCGAACACGAAATGCCAGGCTTGATGGCGACACGCGAACAATACAAGGGCAAGTTTCCGCTCAAGGGCGCGCGCATCACCGGCAGTTTGCACATGACCATTCAAACCGCTGTCTTAATTGAGACCTTGGTTGAACTTGGCGCGCAAGTGCGCTGGGCAAGTTGCAATATCTTCTCCACGCAAGATCACGCCGCCGCCGCGGTTGTGGTTGGTCCAAATGGAACAGTCGCAAATCCCAAGGGCATTCCAGTGTTCGCATGGAAGGGTGAGACGCTTCCAGAATATTGGTGGTGCACATGGCGTGCGCTTGATTGGGGCAACGGTAAAGGTCCAAACATGATTTTGGATGACGGTGGCGATGCGACCATGCTGGTGCACAAGGGTCTTGAGTTCAACAACTTAGGCAAGGTGCCATCGCCAGACACGGCCGACAACGAGGAGTTTAAGGTTGTGTTGCAACTTTTAACTGACTTGCAAAAGACCAACGCCGGCTATTGGAAGCCAGTGGTCAATGACATTATTGGCGTGAGCGAAGAAACCACCACCGGCGTGCATCGCTTGTATGAAATGCAAAAAACCGGCGAACTTTTGTTCCCAGCGATCGATGTCAATAGCTCTGTGACCAAGAGCAAGTTTGACAATTTGTATGGCTGCCGCCACTCATTGGTGGACGGAATCATGCGCGCCACCGATGTCATGTTGAGTGGGAAAACGGCAGTTGTGTGCGGCTACGGTGATGTGGGCAAGGGCTCCGCGCAAAGTTTGCGTGGCCAAGGTTGCCGCGTGAAGATCACGGAAATCGATCCAATCTGCGCGCTTCAAGCGTGCATGGAAGGCTACGAAGTAGTCACGCTTGAGGAGGTTCTTGGCACCACCGATTTGTTCGTGACCGCCACCGGCAACAAAGACATTATTACCAGTGACCAAATGTTGCGCATGAAGGACAAAGCGATTATTGGAAACATTGGCCACTTTGACAACGAGATTGACATAGCCGGCTTGAAGAAGATCAAGGGCGCCACGCAAGTCAACATCAAGCCACAAGTGGATGAATGGAAACTTCCAAACGGTCGCTCCATCATCATGCTTGCGGAAGGTCGCTTGCTGAATCTTGGTTGCGGCACTGGTCATCCAAGCTTTGTCATGAGTACCAGTTTCACCAACCAAGTGATGGCGCAGGTTGAGTTGTTCCAGAACCATAAGAATTATGAGAAGAAGGTCTACTCACTTTCAAAGACACTTGATGAGAAGGTGGCGCGTTTGCACCTTGGCAAGTTGGGCGCAAAGTTGACCGAGCTTCGCAAGGATCAGGCGGATTACATCTGCGTATCGGTGCATGGTCCGTATAAACCAGAGAACTATCGCTATTGATTTTGTTATTGGTTCATAATTTTGGGGATCGCAGGGTCCCTGTAAAAGCCTGATATTATTCAAACCCGCGGATTCGTCCGCGGGTTTTTTATTTGCGCGCCACGCAAGATTGTGTGCCTGAAAAATTGGCGAAGAATAAGAAATCAAATTCAAATTCGCCTACCCTCTTTATTCATGCAAACAGGAACTCTACAACCCGCATTTGGTGGGCAAACTCTCATGGAAAATGCTGTGCGCGAAATGTTGGCGCGCATTATCCATGTGAAAGCGATCGTTGAGCCCAATACATATACACGTTTGGAAGTGCCCATTGATTGCGACGGTCAGGCGTGCGACTTTTTACAGTGGCTTCGCACCGCTCCCACGGGCGAGCGCCGTTATTTTAGAAATCGCAGTGGCAAGTTTGAGATTGCCGGTGTTGGTATGTGCGTTGCAAGCGCCTTTGGCGAGCATGAAAAATTTAATCAGAGGGTGGGGGATCTACAAATCGCGGCTCAATCTGTTTGGTTTATCGCGCTTCCATTTGACGCCACCTGCTCGCTTGATAGTGCGTGGAGTTCATACAGACATATTGGTTGCGTGCTTCCAGAAATAGAATTACGACGTGATGGTCACGCTCACACACTGGCGGTGAACATGTCGCAAAACACATCGCTTGACGGGTTGAAGCAACGCCTGCATTCGTTAGCCGCGCCCGTGAAAAAATGCGCCATTGAGCCCGCGCTTGTGCGCGAGGCGGATGACATTAGCGAAGAGCAGTGGACGGATGTTGTGCAAAGTAGCCTGCATAAAATTCAATCGGGAAAGTTGCGCAAGATTGTGATTGCGCGAACCCTGCTGTATTCCGCAAGTGGTCCGCTAGATCCAGTGCTTGTTCTTGCGCGGCTGTGCGCGCATGAAAGCAATGGATTTCGATTTCTTGTAGAAGCCGCTCCTGGCAAGGCGTTTCTTGGTGTCACGCCCGAGCGGCTGCTGTCTCGTATTGGGCGCTTGGTGCGCAGCGAGGCCATTGCGGGAACGCGTCCGCGCGGCGTGGATGAGGTGGCCGATCGCCTGCTTGGCGAATCACTTTTGGCAAGTGAAAAAGATCGCCGCGAACATGAATTTGTGGTGGAGCGATTGCGCGATGTGCTGTGCGGGCTTTCAGTTTCGTTGCGTGTTGATGCCCAACCAAGAATTTTGCGCCAGGCGTATGTGCAACATTTGGCTACGCGCGTGCAGGCAGAAATTCGCCCGGACTTTTCTGACGCCGACCTTGTCGCTTTGTTGCATCCAACGCCCGCGGTGGCTGGCGCGCCGGTGCCTTGCGCCATCAAAGCGCTTCGTGAATTAGAGACCATTGGCCGTGGCTTGTATTCAGGGCCAGTGGGAATTGTCTCGCGTGATAAGACGGAAATTGCCGTCGCGATACGTTCAGCCCGCATTGATGGATGCACGCTCAAGGCCTACGCTGGCGCGGGCATTGTGCAAGGTTCCAATGCCGCTGATGAGTGGCGCGAAACCGTGCACAAGTTGCTGGCCTTCGAGCGTCTTGCCACATAATTGATTACGCGAGCGAACGAAGCCATTTGCTATCTTGGCACTTTGCCCATGCACAACGCGCCCAACATCAATCTTGCTTGGACCATGCTGGCCGTCGAGGAGTGCTTTCGACTTGGTGTACGCCATGCGGTGATTTGTCCCGGGTCGCGTAGCGCGCCGCTGGCCATTGCGTTTGCGCGCCATGGAAAAATTCAAACTCATGTGGCCCACGATGAACGCGCCGGCGCGTTCATGGCGCTTGGCGTTGCCAAGTCATCGGGCTTTCCTGCCGTGATTGTGATGACCAGCGGAACCGCGGTCGCCAACGCCTTGCCCGCCGTGGTTGAGGCGCGCATGTCGCGCACGCCGTTGCTGGTGTTCAGCGCGGATCGACCTCCAGAGCTGCGTGATTGCGGCGCAAATCAGGCCATTTCGCAAGCTGGACTTCTGGCGGGCGCGGCCCGTTGGTGCTGTGATATTCCCTGTCCAAGCGAGCAGATTGCGGCTGAATATATTTTGTCCACCGTCGACGAGGCGTTTGCGCGCGCGTGCGGTGATGCGGGCGCGCAGGCTGGCGCGTCGCATTTGAATTGGCAGTTTCGTGAACCGCTTGCGCCTGAAATCGCGCCGTGGAATAAAAATTGGTTGAGCACTATTGCGCGATGGACAAAGAATAAATCGCGCGCGCCGTGGCGTGCCACTCGCGCCGTCAACGCCACCAACCTGTCGCTGACAGACACGCTGGTTATCGCGGGGCGCTGCAATGTGGCCACGCGTGAATCGCTTTCCAAGTGGCGCGGCACCATGCTTGCCGATGTGACCAGTGGACTTGCCGCCGGCGCAACCGTGGGCGCCGATCTTGTGTTGCGCGCCGCCTACGATGGTTCAGGCAATCCTGCGCTACGCGAGGCTCTGCGGGTGCAAGCGGTTGCGGTGGTTGGCGATGCCGTTGTTTCCAAGCGCTTGAACGCGTGGATCAATCGTCAAGAGAATGTGATGGTGTTTGGCGCGGGCGATCCGCGGGTTGACCCGTCGCACCGCGCGTCGGGCGCCTATTACGGACCCGTTGTGTTGAAAGCGGGGGCGCGGCTCCGGCCTCACGCCGGTTGGATGCGCGCGCTTTCGTGCGCCACGCGCGCGGCGCGCAAAGCCATGGCAAACGAAAGCGCGCTTGTAGAGCCAACGGCCATCGCAGACGCTTCGAGCGCCTGCGCCAAGTTGAAAATTGGAACTCTCTTTTATGGATCGAGCATGCCAATTCGCGATGCCGAATTTTTGGCGCTGCATCCGCCACGAGGCTGGCACGTTGGTTCCAACCGCGGTGCCAGTGGAATTGACGGGCTGCTTGCAACCGCGGTGGGACAAGCGCTTGCGTCAGGGCAACCGGTGGTGGCATTTGTGGGAGATGTCAGCGCGCTGCATGATTTGAACACGCTGCAACTTGCATCGCGTATCAACACGCCACTGGTGTTGATTGTGCTGAACAACGATGGCGGTGGCATATTTCGATATTTGCCCGTGGCCAAACATGCGGATGTGTTTACCGAGCTGTTCACCACGCCGCATGGACGCGCGTTCACGCCCATTGCCAAGGCGTTTGAACTTGCCAATGAAAGTCCGACCACGCGCGCCGCATTTTCCAAATGCGTCTCCAAGGCGCTCGCTCGCAAGGGCGCCACATTGATCGAGGTGCGTTGCCAGGCGCAAGCCAGCGAGGCGGCGCGCGCGCGCATTGCCAACGCCTCCATAGCCGCGCTGGCCAAAGAGTTCCGCTGATGCCGCGCGCGGTTTTTGTGCATGGATTTCTTGGCTCGCCAGAGGACTGGTCCGATGTACGCGCTCAATTGAATCCAGCGATCCATTGTGAATGCGTTTCGCTGCGGGATCTTGGGTGCGCGTCGATTGCGGCGGCGGCGGATGCGTTGGCCATGGAACTGCAAAAAAATCGCTGCGATGTGCTGGTGGGATATTCCATGGGTGGGCGCATTGCGCTTGAACTGACCTGCACACATCCAGAGTTGACGCATCGGCTGGTTTTGCTTTCAACAAGTTTGGGGTTGCATGACGAGCAAGAACGCCGCGCGCGCGCCGCGAAAGATGATGCGCGCGCCGAGCAGTTGCGCACGCAAGGCATGGCGGCATTTACACGAGATTGGTATGCCTTGCCAATGTTTGCCCCGTTTCGCGCGCATGATTCATTCGCACGCGCTTGCGAACGCCGCGTGGCGGGCAACCCGGAATTTTGGGCCGCATGCATAACCAATTGTTCGCCAGGACGAAGTGCGTATCGTGCGCGCGACGTTGGAAGTTTGACCGCGCGCGTGGTTCTAGCCGTGGGCGATTTGGACGAGTATTATGTTGATCTTGCCTTACGGGCCACGCAGCTTTGTCCCACTTTGCAAGTTGAAAGAATCGCAGGCTCGGGGCATGCGCTTCCCTTAGAGGTGCCTTTGGCTTGCGCCGGCATCATTGAAAGAGCGTTGAAAATTGATTCTTAGTTTATTGACGAGTACCCCATGACATCACGCAACAAAACTTTGACTGTAAAGCCATCCACCGAGACCGCCGAAAAAATTAGATCCGCATGTGATTGGAAAGACGTTGCTTGTGCAAACCAGTTTGCAGAAGTGAAGTACCACAAGTCGGGGGGAATAGCCAAGATCACAATCAATCGTCCGCAAGCGCGCAATTCGTTCACGCCGCGCACGGTGGAGGAAATGCGCGCGGCGTTGCTTGACGCCAAGAATGACCGCGATATTGGCGTTGTCATTCTTACTGGCGAAGGCGAGCGCGCATTTTGCTCGGGTGGTGATCAGCGCGTGCGCGGGCATGCTGGATATAAATCCGAAACGGGCAGCGAGGTGCTGAATGTGCTGGAGTTTCAACGCGAGATTCGCAACTGCTACAAGCCGGTCATCGCCATGGTGGCGGGTTGGGCCATTGGCGGCGGACATGTGTTGCACATGATGTGCGACCTTACGATTGCAGCGGAAAATGCGCGATTTGGCCAAGTTGGTCCGCGCATGGGGAGCTTTGATGGAGGCTTTGGCGCCAGCTACATGGCGCGCATCATCGGGCAAAAGCGCGCTCGTGAAATGTGGATGTTGTGCCGCAGCTACAACGCGCAAGAAGCGCTTTCCATGGGTCTGATCAACACTGTGGTTTCCGTGAGCGAGCTTGAAGAAGTCACCGTACAGTGGTGCAATGAGATTCTGGCGAATTCTCCAACCGCGTTGCGCGCAATCAAAGTTGCGTTGAACGCCGACTGCGATGGTCAAGCGGGTCTTCAAGAACTTTCAGGTCTTGCCACTATGTTGTATTACATGACCGACGAGGCCAAAGAGGGAAAGAACGCTCAACTGGAAAAGCGCGTGGCGAATTTTAGAAAGCATGCGCCGTAATGAACCCTGCGCGACCGTCCACGGCCGCGGTATGGGTATCCGCGCTTCGACCCAAGACACTCGGCGCTTCATTGTGTCCCGTGCTCATGGGTGGCGCGCTTGCGTATCACGATGGAGCGTTGAAGGACACATTGCAATGGCAACTTGTTGGTTCCGCATTCGCTGGCGCGTGCCTGTTGCAGATCGCCAGCAACTTTGCCAACGATCTTTTTGACGGCTTGCGTGGCACGGATTCAGGTGAGCGGCTTGGTCCCGCGCGGGCGGTTGGCTGCAAACTGGTCACGCCGCGCGCCATGGTCTTCGCGCTGTGTATAACGCTTGTTTTTGCTGGGTTTCCCGCCTGGTTTCTAGCTCATCATTCGGGTGTGGTCTTTGCCATCATTGGAGTGTGCGGCGCGATCGCCGCGGTGGGCTATACCGCGCCACCATTCACGCTTGCGTATAGAGGGCTTGGCGATTTATTTGTATTTGTGTTCTTTGGCCCAATCGCCGTGGCTGGAACACGCGCGGCGTGCGATGGCGCGTGGACAATCTCTGCGCTTGTATGTGGACTTGCGCCTGGCGCGATCGCCGTATGCTTGCTTGCCACAAACAATCTTCGTGACCGCGTGGGTGATTTGAGCAATGACAAACGAACATTGGTGGCGCGCTTTGGCCAGCGCTTTGGTCGCACACAAATTATTGTCTGCCATGTGTTGGCGTGTATTGTTCCTATGTTCGCAGTAATTATGTTGCAACTTCCACCAACGATTATGCTGGCCTCATTCATCGCCTTCATGTTCGCACCAGCATCCATCACAATTGCACGTGGCCGCGATGGCGTTGCGCTGAATAAAAATTTGGCTATGTTTGGCGCGCTGCTTTATGTGTACGGCGCCACCTTCGCGCTGGCTATTTGGACAGGTCAGTCCATGAGCGGGGGCGCGAAATGAATTTTGAAATGCTGCGGGTTTCCCTACCGGTGCGCGCGCAAGCGCGGCAGCTTGTTGGAGCCGACGCGCGTGAAATTATTTTTATCGCGGCGCGCGACCAAGATCGCATTGGCTTTGGCGAATGCGCTCCGCTGCCGGGGCTTCATGCAGAAACGCTTGAATTCTGCATGGAATCAATGGAAAATTGGAGCAACGGCATGGGTGAAATGAACTCGCTTGCGCCGTGCGCGGCGTTCGCTCTGTCGTGCGCCTTGGAAACGCTCAACGGCTTTGGCGCAAGTGAGGTTGCGCCCGCGAAAGTGGCGCATTTTTTTCCAGGCACATTTGCGCAGTGCGATCAAGCGGCACTTGATTCTTTGCGTGAAGCCAAAATTGTCAAAATAAAATGGGGTCGTGACAGCGAGAGCAATGATCGCGCGTTGTTGGCGCGGTTGTGCGGCGCGCTACCCGCGGCGCAGTTTCGCGTGGATGCAAATCAACTGTTATCACGGGCGGAGTGCGTCACACGCCTAGAAGGCATAGACGCATTGCGTGTGGAATATCTGGAGGACCCGCTGCGTGATCCGTCACAACTTGCGTTGCTTGCCAATACCACGGGCATTTCCATTGCCCTTGATGAAACCGTGGTTGACCAATCCACGCAGGCCCAAGCCTTGCGCGCATCACTGGCGCATGATGGCTGCGTTGCAGCGTGGGTATTGCGTATGTCCACCATTGGATCGCTTGACGCCATTCGCGCCATGGCCGCTGAGGCCGCGCGACTTTCGGCCGACGCCGTGCTTTCCACCGCCTACGAAAGTTCCTATTCACTGCGCGTGGCGGTTCATGTGGCGGCTTCCATTCCAAACGCTTCGCGCGCCCACGGAATTGGCACCGCGGCACTGCTACAGCAAGATTCATGCATAGCGGCAACCCCGCGCGATGGTTTGATTGATGGCGCTCCACTTCCAAATCCGTTCGCGGAGGCTTGGTTATGAGCTCGGGCGCAATTCTCGCTTGCGAAATTGTTGCGGGTGAAAACCCGCTGCCAACGCTGTGTTGCGCATGGGAGCGCGGCGAAAGAGTGTTGCTTGTTTCCAAAAATATGTCCGCTCTTGCCCGCCAGCAATTGTTTACCAGCGCGCGCGTGCAAACTGTGGCGCCAACAAGCGCGGGCGATCACGCTGGGCAAAAAATAAATCTTGACGCGTATCCATCAACCGCCTCCGTGTTGATTGAAACAAGTGGTTCATCCGCCGCGCCGCGCTTGGTTGAAATTGGTCTTGACGCGCTTGTCGCCAGCGCGCGCATTGGCGCGCACGCCATCGCCTTTGGACCAGGCGATGTCTGGCATGCCTCGCTTCCAGCCACGCATATTGGCGGATTGATGATTCATGTTCGAGCACTCGTTCTTGGCGGCGCGATTCGCTACGCCGGCGCGGCGCAATGTTGGGCGGACTTGCATGGCGTCACGCATGTTTCGCTTGTTGCAACGCAATTGGCGAGGCTTTTGCAGGACACCAACCAGCCACCTTCATCTTTGAAAGCCATCATGCTGGGTGGCGGGCCAAGTTCCCAATCGCTGCGTGACAGCGCGTTGCGCATAGGCCTTCCATTATTCGCAACATACGGCATGACCGAAACCGCCTCTCAAATTGCCACTGGTCCCATTGCCATGGGTGACGCGGCAACGCTGGCGGGCGCGCCGCTTCCAGGCATTCAAATCTTGATTGATTCTTCCAATAATGAAATTCTTGTTCATGGTCCAACCATGGCGCGCGCAACGCTTGTCAATGGAAATCTTGTTCCGTTGCCAGTGCCACTGCGCACGCGCGATGTTGGGTTTATTGACGAGCAAGGCGCCCTGCATATTTCAGGACGGCTTGACGCCATGTTTATTTCCGGTGGCCGCAATATTCATCCAGAAACAATCGAGCGCGCGCTGATGCAATTCTCCGAGGTTTGTTCAGCGTGCGTTGTGGGAATAGCCAACGAGAAGTGGGGAATGCGACCAGTCGCATTTGTGCAGCTTGCACCATTGCCGCGGAAAACCCAGCCGCGCATTTCACTTGTAAAGCAATTGCGTGAAACCTTGGAGCCATTTCTTGTTCCAGACCTCATTTTTGAAATGCCCGTTGAGGAGATTTCACGCATGAAACCTTCACGCGCCGCACTCGCGCAGCGCCTTGCTCAGGGCGAGCGCTTTCAAGCGCTTGCTTAAATTCATTCAGACTTTCCTGGCGATTTGAGTCTGTGAATGCACAAGCCATTTTTTCAAGGCCTCGGGCAACCCAACGCTACCGCCGGACTTGGTGTCAATCGCAACTCGTTTCACGCGCGTCTGCATGGCAATTTTTCCATCCAGAATTAATTGCCATGAAAGTGTGAAGCCACTACGGCCAATTTCTACGGCTTTCAACTGCGCCGCAAGTCGATCACCCACGCGTACAGGTATTTGATAATCGCCATCGCAGTGCACCACTGGAGTAGGCGCAAGCGATCCATCAAGCATGGATCGCAAACTGAATTCACCAGCTTCCAGCCATTTCTCAAACAAATCCTGTTCAAGTTCAAAAAGCCTCGGATAAAAAATCACTCCCATGGCATCGGTATGAGGCAGACGAATCACAACTTGTTCGGTGAAATCGACGGGGTTCATGCGATGAGTTTAAGGGCAACCGTGGAACCCGTCGGCATGCATCGGGTGAAGATTGCATTGAAGTACTCAAACGGAATATTTACTCGAACAACCACCAGCGGCGTTGCACTTTTTCGCGGTATTTCAATCCAAATCTTCGCCGCGCAGTTTCGCTGATGTAATCAGCGGCCTCCACGGGCTCGTCCGTAATTCGGTACAGCGACCTATCTTTTGAATCGATCGCTCCATCTGGAACAAGTCGTTGATCAATGAATTGAAATAGACCATTCCAATATTCGCGACCCATGAGCACAATGGGAAAGTCGGCGATTTTTTTAGTTTGCACCAGCGTGATGGCTTCAAAGAATTCATCTAGCGTTCCAAAGCCGCCCGGTATGACCACAAAGCCATAAGAATATTTCACCAGCATTACTTTGCGGATAAAGAAATATCGAAACCATACGGTCGTGTCGCAATATGGATTTTCAACCTGCTCGTATGGCAGCACAATGTTGCAACCAATGCTTGGAGCCTTTACATCGCGCGCTCCACGGTTGGCGGCTTCCATAATGCCGGGACCGCCGCCAGTCATCACGGTGAAACCCCGCCGGCCAAGCTCCGCGCCAACTTGTCGCGCGAGTTGGTACCACTTGTTGTCCTCTTGAAAGCGCGCGCTGCCAAACACAGTGACGCACGGACCCGCAAAGTGTAACTTGCGGAAGCCATTTATAAATTCCCATGCAATGCGCACAATCCGAAAAAACTCCTCGGATCGCGGGCGCGGTCCCTTCAACATCATTTGCTCTGGCGGATCGGATTTAGAATTCAATGATTCGGGCGTGGTCACGCAAGAAAGAATAGTGCACTTGCACTGTGGCGCTTCGTAATGCGCCCAAGATTCGCACGATTCAGTTGCCGAGAGAGATTCAACTCGCGCATTGTCAGGGAGGACTAGATCGACCCAGCGCAACGGATTCGCGGTGTCGCACTGGTATTAGCACATTTCAATCAGCATGCTGACCGCGTTGCCGCCGCCAAGGCACAGCGAACAAATGCCGCGCTTGCCGCCGGTGCGTTTCAGTTGGTGAATCAGCGTGACCAAAACGCGAGCGCCACTGGCGCCAATGGGGTGGCCCAGCGCAACGCCGCCGCCACAAATGTTGAGCTTCTCGTGCGGTATGCCAAGTGGCGTGACATCGGCCAACACTTGCGCGGCGAACGCCTCGTTCACTTCGAACAGGTCGATGTCTTTCACGGATAAATTATTTTTCTTGAGCAACATTTCAATGCCAAGTTTGGGCGCAAAGAATAAATCTTTGGGCGCAACGCCAGCGGTGTTGTAATCAATAATTTTCGCCAGTGGTTTGGCGCCAATACTTTTGGCGTACGCCTCGCTTGCCACAATCACCGCGGCGGCGCCATCGGAAATTTGGCTGGAGTTGCCGGCCGTCACCGTTCCATCTTTTTCAAATGACGGACGCAACTTGGTCAGCGACTCAAGATTGGAGTCGGCGCGGAAACCTTCGTCCGCATCAAGGCCTTGCTTCTGCATAATTTGCTCGGCGCTGAGCGCAACCATTTCCGCTTTGTAGAAGCCGTCCTTGGTGGCTTGCGCGGCGCGTAGATGGCTTTGCACGCTGAACTTGTCCTGCGCCTCGCGCGTCACGCCAGCGCTTTTTGCCGTGTAATCCGCCGCAAAACCCATGCCCCATTTTTCAAAGGCGCAGGTCAGACCGTCCGCGGACATGTGGTCAATGAACTTGGCGTCGCCAAAGCGCACCCCGGCGCGGATGTGGGCAAAGTGCGGCGCAAGATCCATGTTCTCCATGCCGCCAGCCACGCCGCATTCAATGTCGCCAGCCTTAATGCTGGCCGCCATTTGCATAACGGCTTGCAAACCAGAGCCGCAGACTTTGTTCACGGTTGTGGCATTGAGCGTGTCAGGCAACCCAGCTTTCAAACCGGCTTGACGCGCTGGATTTTGTCCCAAACCAGCCTGCAACACGCAGCCCATCACGCATTCTTGCACGCCCGCTTTGGCGGCTGGCACATCCCCAAGAACAGCGGCAATGGCAAACGCGCCAAGTTGCGGCGAAGAAATTTTGGCAAGTGATCCACCAAACTTTCCAATGGGTGTGCGGCGCGCGGCAAGGATGACGGGTTGGTTCATGAAGTGCTCCTAAGTAAATGAGTTGGTGATATGCGTTGCACGATGCGATTCAAGCATTACCAATGACGCCAGCCTGCGCACGCCAATCGCGCACATGATGGGAGGCGGATGGTAGCCTGAGTTTGGGGCTTGTTCTTGCCCTTTCTGGAGTCCAAGTATGCCCGCCGCCAAGATAAACAAATCCAAATCAAAGCCAGTCAAAAAGCGTCAATCCAAGTCGATTGCTCATCGTCGATCCAAGGGCAAGAATTTTGCGCGCGCCAATCCAAAGCGTAAGGATGTGGTGACCGACAATTTGGTCAGCCTGCAAAGTTTTATTCTTGAGCAAGAGCAGCGCTACCCAAACGCGACCGGCGAACTGAGTTGGATTATTTCCGCCATTTCGCTGGCTGCAAAAATTATCGCTTTCAAAGTTCGACACGTGCGCTTGCAAGGCGTAATTGGTCAAGAGGGTGTGACCAACGTGCAAGGTGAGGCGCAGATTCGCATGGATGTGATTTCAAACGAAGTGATTACGCGCGTGCTTGGATCGCGCCCTTCCATTGCCGTTCTTGGAAGCGAGGAGGATCAGGAGCCAACGATCTTGCGCAAGGGCAGCGAGGGTGGAAAGTATTGCGTGTTGTTTGATCCACTTGATGGATCCAGCAATTTGGATACCGCTGTGGGCGTGGGAACTATTTTTACGGTGCTCAAGAATGATCCCAATATTCCCGGCGCCATGGAGACCGTGTGTCAACGCGGCGCGGACCAGATTGCGGCGGGTTATGTGTTGTATGGATCAAGCACCGTGTTCATGTTGACGACCGGACATGGCACGCACATGTTTGAGCTTGACACCAGTGTTGGAAGTTTCCTGTTGGTCAAGCGTGACTTGCAAATTCCCAGGGCAAACAAGGTGTATTCAGTGAATGAGGCCAACCTAGAGGGCTTTCCAAAGGGCTACCGCGACTACGTTGCATGGACGCACAACAATCAATACACAAGCCGCTATATCGGCAGCATGGTGGCGGATGTGCATCGCACATTGGTCAACGGAGGCGTATTCCTGTATCCGCCAACCAAGAAACATCCGTCAGGAAAATTACGCCTGTTGTATGAAGCCAACCCCATGAGTTTCCTGATGGAGCAGGCGGGGGGGAAAAGCACAACTGGTTCGCAGCGCACCATGCTTGTGTTGCCCAAGCAGTTACATGAGCGCACGCCGTTGGTCATGGGTTCGCCCGATGAGGTGAGTCATGTACTTCGTATTTCCCATGGCGGGAAGCGTTGATAGATGGTTGCGCTCTTACACGCATTATGAATTGAAAAATTAGAGTGGAAATACGCGATTTTGAAATTACAACAGAAAGAAAAAATATGTTACGCACATTATTTTGGATTGTGGGATTTGTATTGGTTGTGACCTTGGTGGAGTACGCCGCAACGGCGCAACCCTCACAAGATAATCAAAACACAAACGCGTTCGTGGCAAATAGCGCGCCAATTTCAAGCGACGGCAAGGCGCCCCCCATGCTCGCACCCGCGCCAGGGCGCGGCTACTTGTCACATCCTGCCATTCACGGCCAGCGACTTGTATTTGTGGCCGAGCGTGATCTATGGACCACAAAAGTCGGCGGCGTGGCGCCCTACGAAGCTGCGCGCTTAACTAGCGGCGCGGGCGGCGAAAGTTGGCCGGTGATTTCCCCGGATGGAAAAACCCTGGCATTTGCTGCGGATTATGATGGAAATCCAGAATTGTACGCCATGCCCATCACAGGCGGTTCGCCCACGCGCTTGACCTTTCACGACTCCAGCGAGCAACCATTGGCATTCACGCCCGATAGTCAAGCTGTTATTTTCCGATCGGCTCGCACCAATCCACTTGGACGCATGGAGCTTTGGCAGGTGCCAATTCTAGGCGGTCCCGCCAAGCCATTGAACATTGGCGAGGCAAGTTTGGTGTCCATCAATCCCATCACTGGGCAAATGGCGTTCACGCGTTGGTCCAATGAAGGCTGGCATTGGAAGGGCTACCGCGGCGGCACCGCGCCCGACATGTGGTTGGCGAGCGATAATGGAAAAGCGTTCGCGCAATTGACCAAGTCGCCCGAAAACGAATTGTTTCCCATGTGGGTTGGCGGGCGCATATGGTTTTTGTCTGACACAGGTGGTGTTATGAATGTGTGGAGCGTGGACGCGCAGGGTGGCCAGCGCACGCAGCACACATTTTTTACCACGGCAAATCTTGAGCCGCGCTGGGCGAGCGCGGATAGCTCCAGTGATGCAAGTGTGATTGTGTTCGCGCGTGGTGGTGAAATTATTTACTTTGACACCGCCAACAACACAATGCAGGCGCTTGATATTCGTCTTGTGGGCGACCGTTTGCAGAGTCGTCCACGCGTTGAATCGCTCATGCAGAACGCCAGCGGATTTTCACTGTCTCCTGGTGGCGAACGATTAGCCATTGAGTCGCGCGGTGAAGTCACGGTGATCGCGGTGGATGCAATGAATGGCGGCTCCGTAACAACGCCCTTGCAATTTCCAGGTCGAAGTGAAAGCCGCGAGCGCGATGTGGCGTGGATTGGCGGCAATCAAGTGGCGTATATCAGCGATATTCATTGCGAATCCGACATCATGACGCGCCGGCTTCAAGTGGAATCCGACGCCGCGCGGGACACGGATAAGCCAGTTGATCTACTTGCACTGGATGAGACCAAAGTGGAAAGCAGCGAGTCGTGGATATATCCATTGGTGAGCAGTTTGAATGGAAAGTATTTGGCATGGAGCACCAAGACAGGATTTCTGCGCGTGCTTGATCTTGAATCCAAGACCTCCGTGGAGGTGGACTCGTCCACCAATGGACCTATTTTAGATTATCGATTTAGTTCTGATTCTGAATCACTTGCTTGGACGCGTCCGCTCGCCAACGGCATGCAGCAAATTGTGATTCGAAATATAAAAAGTGGTGTGAATACGCCTATTGGCGACGGTATGACCAATGATTATGCTCCGCGCTGGGACCCCGCGAATTTCTATTTGTATTTTCTTTCCGACCGACATTTTAATCCAACGCCCGATGAATCAGAGTTGAATTTTGCCAATCTGAAAACAACGCTTGTGTGCGTTGTTTCGCTGTATGCAAAATTTCCGCCGCCGCTTCGCAAAGAAGCCGCGCAATTTGGAATGAATTTGCAGGCGTGGCAAAGTGTGGGCGAGTTGTTGAAGGAACCCCATGATGCACAAGACAACCAGGAAACCGCGTCTTCCAGCGAGGATCAGGAGCCCGACAAAACCCAGTCCAGCCAGGGGCAGGGATTTCATGGCGTCGTTCCACCATCGGAGGTTGTGGGCACTAAAACAGAATCCGCTGCCAATGAGCGTGAAAAATCGGCTGCATTGGCCAAACTGAATGACGAAATGCCGAGTGAAATTGATGCGGCTGGCCTGTCCAACCGCGTCAGCGTGTTGCCAATTCAGCCTGGCAACTTTGACGGCTTCGAGGCCATCGCGGGTGGCGTGTTGCTTGGTCGGCGGCCACTGAACGGCGTATTGGATGAGAAGTGGCCAACTCCAACCCTGGGTCAAGGTGGAATTAAAGTAGAGCACTTTGATTTGGTCAAGGAAAAATTATCGCCGCTATTCTCAAACGAGGTTGACGCGTGGACCATGGATCCAACTGGCGCAATTGTGGTGGCGTGGGATGGCTCGGAGCTTCTCAGTATTGATGCTAGTGGCGGCGAACCTGAAACCATTCAGACCAAGGGTCTCACTGTGCCGGTGAATCCCAAGGCGGAGTGGAGGCAAATGTTTGAGGAGGCGTGGCGCCTGCAACGCGATTTTTTCTGGCGCGAGGATATGAATGGCGTGGACTGGGCGGGCATGCGCGAGCGCTATCGACCACTGGTTGATCTCGTTGGTTCGCGCGCGGATTTAAACGATGTGATTGGCGAGTTGATGTCGGAGCTTCGCAACAGCCACGCGTATGTTTCGGGTGGCGACGACTTTTCAGAGACGCAGTCCGTGTCCGTTGGCGCGCTTGGAGTGGACTTGGAACAAGCGGTTGATGGCTGGAAAATTGCGCGTATTTTGCCTGACTTTTCCGCTATTGGGAGCGCGGAAAGTCCTTTGGCAAAACCGTTTCGACAAGTGAATGCGGGGCAGTATCTGCTTGCCATTGACGGCAAAAAGTTGGATGTGACCAAGGACCCAGGCGAGCTGCTAGTGGACAAAGGCGGCAAAGATGTGCGACTATTGATCGCGGATTCGGCGGACGGAAAAAATAGCAACTTGATCGAAGTCACCCTGCCTTCAAGCGACCAAATGCTTCGCTACTTTGATTGGGTGAAGAAAAATGAAAAATTGGTGGACACACTTTCGAATGGAAAGCTTGCTTACATTCATTTGCCTGACATGGATTCAAACGGTCTAATTTCTTTTATGCGTACCTTTTATCCGCAGACCGATCGCCAAGGCCTGTTGGTGGACATTCGCGAAAATGGTGGCGGGTATATCAGCTCGTTGCTGGTGGAAAAACTTTCGCGCAAGCCGTGGGCCTACACCGTTCCACGCGAGGGACGCATTGAGCCCTATCCATCGCGTGTGATTGACGGACCAATCGTGGTGCTGATGGACCAAGGCGCGGGCAGCGACGGCGATATTTTTCCGGAATCGATGCGCTCCGTGAATGGCACCACGCTTGTGGGCACGCGCACATGGGGTGGCGTGGTTGGCATTGATGGCGACAAGGATTTAATGGATGGCGGAATGTCAACGCAACCTAGTTATGGATTTTGGACGCCCAAGCGCGGCTACAAAGTTGAAAATGAAGGCGTGGCCCCCGATGTTGTATTGGAGTGGTTACCCCAAGATCAACAAGCAGGTCGTGACACGCAACTGGAACGGGCCGTTGAGATTTTAATGAAACAATTACCTGCGCCCCACGAAATGCCAGTGCGGATAAAAAAATAATTTCCGCCGTGTTGCGCGGAATAATTTCAATTGGAGATGCATTCACTTCGAGCGCAACCGCCCAGTCAATTCACCGCGTGTGCTTTTATCTTTGCACTACTCAAATGTGCCGCGATCAAGCAGTTGAAAGTCATACAGCGCCGCAAGTTGCTTGCGATTCAGCGAGCCGAGCTTGCCCAGCGTGGCGATGAGTGATTTGCTTTTCTTCACACCCAGTTTGCCCATCATGGTGAACTTGGTGGCAAGAATGTCATTCAAATTAGCCGTGGTGTTGCGCGCGTGGCCGCCAGGAAACATGACTAAGCCGCTGTCATGCGTGCCCGTATCGGTGGTGATTTGAACCTGGGTTGGAATGCCCTCTGGATAGCGGCGATCAAATTCAGGACCGCCATGCTGAAATTGAATCTTGGCCATCAGCGCGCGCGTGTTTGGATTCAATATGGCATCCGATCCATAATCCTCCGGCTCCAACATCAGATTTTTCCAAGCGTCGTCGCTGCTTGCGCCCAGTCCCGCGCGTCCATGCGACGCCACGCACTCAATGGCCTTGCGCAGCAATGTGCTGACAATGTAAAGCATGGAATGATCCGCGCTTTGGCGCGTTTTTGGATCACGCTTGGCGGGATCGCCAATAATTCCAAACGCTGGCTCATATGCCGTGATCACAATACTTTGTATTGAATCGGGCTTCTGCGCCAACTCTGGATGGCGTTGCACCAAATCAATCACGCCTTGCAGCGCGCCCGCGCTTTGGTGCTCATACAAGCCAAGTTTGAAGTGCATGCCCATGACCGCAAAGTCATCACCCGACATGGACAAATGCAAATCAAATGGACTGTCGCCTTGCGTGCGCTCGAATTGGCGGAACATGCTTTCGGGATTGCGAAAAATGTCACGCGGACCCATGAAGCCGCGCATAGATCGCTGCATGCAAAGCACCGCGAATTCAGTACTGATAGCAGCGCTTGCACCCTTTGAATCGCTGAGCTGTTTGCCAGCGCGAATGGCGCGCCATGGAATGGCGTGCGCTACGAACATGCCAATAGCGCTCTCGATTTCCTGAGCCGTTGCCCCCAGAATGGCGCCGTACACCGCCGCGCTGGCAATGGCGCCGTGCACCACATGGTCAATCTTGTAGGTCTTGAGTGAAAAAACTTCAGCAAGTCGTCCGCGAATTTCATCAATGCACACCATGGCGCGCAACGCCATGTCGCCACCCTCTTGGGCAAGTTGCGCCGCCGCAATCGCCACCGGATAAAAATCATTGTGGCCAAATTCGCCGGCCGTGTGTTGAAGCTCTGGTCTATAGCCGAAATTTGTTCCGTTGGAATCCCATTCGCGTACCGCGGCGCAATTGGCCACGATGGCTTTTTCTGGCGCCACCAATTTGTCGCCGCCAAAGACGGGCACGCCATTTTTATCGCGGTAACTCAAAGCCTCTTTGCGTAGCAGCACTGGCGCGTTGGTGCCAAGAGCCAGTGCGCTGACGCCGCATAACACCGCGTCAGTGTGGAACAAGGTTGTCCGATCAAGCACCGCTTGCGACGGCATGCCCTCGCGCAGAAAATCAATCGCGTATTGCCCAATGCCTAAAGCCTGGTTTGTGTTGCGGGCCAAAACGCGCACAGATGTGGAATCACTCATAAAGGGAATATAGCGTTGAGCAATTCAACCACGCCTTTGCCTTGTGTGGCAATGGTTTCAAGAATTGGCCTGCCCGCCGCCACATCAAGAAGCTCGCGCACCAATTTGGCTTCGCCCGCGTGGTCGGCTTTGTTGGCCACAAACAAATCCGCAATCTCCAGCAATCCAGCCTTGTCCATTTGCACGGAGTCGCCCATGCCCGGGACAACCACAACAATGCAGCGGTCCACATGGCGGCGAATAGCCACATCATTCTGTCCTGCTCCCACGGTTTCAACAATCACATCGTTGTATCCAGCCGCGCCAAGTAAACCCAGAATGTCGTTCAGCGTGGCGTAGTCCTCGCCAACAATGGCAAGCGATCGGTAGAAAATGCCTTCATCCACGGCGTTAAAGTCCACGCGCAAGCGGTCACCTAGTAGCGCGCCACTGGTAATGGGACTCATTGGATCAAAGGCGATCACCGCCAACTTGCTGCCGCGCAACACGCTTTCGCGCGCCATGGCGGCAACCAGCGTGCTTTTGCCGGCGCCAGGCGCGCCCGTGATGCCAATCACGCGCTTTGGTTTTTTGCGGGGTGTGAGCGCGTCAAGCCGCTTGGCGTGCGCCAAAGAAATCATGCGTCCAAGTTGCGCGGTTGGATGCGGCGTTGGAGTGAAAGGCAATGGCGCGTAGTCGCGCACCGCCGCGCGCACGCTTTCAACAATGGGATCAAGCCCGGCGCCCGTGTGAAAAATCTGGTTCACGCCCGCGGTCAAAAGAACTTTCACATCTTCTTGTGGAATAATTCCGCCCACATTCACAATCATGTCGGGACGGCCAACTTTGCGGCACTCATCCAGCAGGCGCGGCACCAACACCAAGTGGCTGTTGCTCATCATGGAGCATGCGATGCAATCCGCGTCTTCATCGCGCGCGCCAATGGCCAAGCTGCGCGGTGTCTGCCACAACCCGCTGTAAATAACATGCACACCGCTGTCGCGCAGCAGTCGCGCAATAAGTTTGACCCCGCGGTCATGACCATCCAGACCCATTTTCCCCAGCAAAACCCGCGGGCGATGCGGCAAGCCGCCGCACCTATCTTTTTTTTCAATCGCGGTTGTTGGTTCGGTGGTGGCGCGCATGGTGTGTCAATATGTTGAGCGACCGCAGCATTTAAGAGGCGGATCCCTCGGCGGTTCCTTGCTCCGTCGTATTTTCGCCAACGCGCTTAGCCTGATCCGTCCACTTGTCCGGCATCATGCGATGTGCGATGGAGCCAATTATCAAGTACATGTTCTTAAAATCATGGTCATCCAAAAGAACTCGCGTGCCATCCGTGGTTACCACGGTCGCGGTCCAAGTGCTGCGGCGGTCGCCTTCCTTGGCGCACCATCGGCTCATATCTATTTCCACTATATCCTTTTGCTTAAATGTGCCAACTGGCGTGACCAAAGTTCCGTCGTCTTGTAATTCATAAATTAGTTTTTTAATTTTAATAATTGGCCAGATAAAGAACGGCGTTCCAAGTAAGCCGCAGCCAATGATGTATAGCCACAATTGTAAAATGCGGTCATATTGCGAGGGTTTGGAGGGAGCGCCAGAATTTCGGGCGGTGATTTGTGCGACGGTTTTTTGTAAGTCTTCAAATGTGGACTTTTCGGAATCACTGAGTGGCGTGGTGGTCGATTGCGTTTCCAATTTCTTGATTCCTTCCTTGGCTTGTTCAAAGGCCAAGCAATCGACTTCCAAATTTGGAATTTTAATCGAGTAGTCATACCAACCCCAAAGGGCAAATACGATGCACAGCGTCGCAAAGATCGCGTTTCGCCAAAACACGAATGGTGCAATAGTGGTTCGAATTGGCATGAAATTCAATTATAGCGCATGATTTGATTTAAGAACTTGAACGCCAGCCACTATGGGTGCGGCGTAAGGGCGATGGGGGCAGTCTTTGGAGGCAGGCCACCTTGACGGATTCGGAATCCATTCCAAATCGTACGGCTTCCGGTATCAGCCGCAGCCAAGGGGTCGGGAGAGCGGTCTCCATGCTCGTCCGACCAGTGCAAGGAGGTCCATCCACATGCCGACTAGTGCCTCTGGGGTCTAACCCCCATCGCGTGCATACGCCCAAGTCATTATCGGAGTGATGAACAACTTGGGAGATGTTTGTGAAGATGAATCAACTGCAACCCATGCTGTTGCCGCAGTTCAGACATCGATAGCAAGTTCCATTGCGAACAGTGATTGCTCCGCACACGTCACAAGCTGGAGCGTCGCCCATGAGTTGGGCATTTGATTGGTCAAGCACGGACGCTGCTTGGAAGGCGGTGCCTTCGAACTCTTCTGTGATCTTCACGGGGGCTGCCACTCCAGCCAAAGATTCGCCCGTCAATCGTCCAAGATCCGCAACTGACAATCTGCTGGCAGCAGCGTCGATCTTCGCCAGGTCTTCGAAGCTGGGGGCGTTGGACATTTGATCGGCCAAACCGCTCAATGTATTGCCAATTCCTTCCATATTCGCAAATCGATCCGCCGGCTGATTCGTGGCGCCGTCCATTCGTTGTGACCATGCAGTGTCCTCCTTGACAGGTTTGACAAATCCAGCGGTTGGAACATCCAACGTTGAATTTGAAGCCACGGCAGCTCCGCGCCGCGGCGAATTTTGTTCGCGATATCCATGAATGAATTGCATGCCCATCCAACGGAATATGTAATCCACCAAACTTTTAGCAAATGGAATTTCCGAATTCGTTGTCATGCCCATGGGTTCAAATCGCTGATGTGCGAACTTGGTCACCAGGCTTTCAACAGGCACGCCATATTGCAGCGCCACGCTAATTGCGGTGCCAAGCGAGTCCATGAGCCCGCCAATGGTCGAACCTTCTTTGGCCATGGTGATAAACAGTTCGCCTGGTCGGCCGTCCTCGTACAAGCCGACAATCAAGTAGCCCTCATGTCCAGCCACATTGAACTTGTGCGTAATGCTGCCACGCGTTTCCGGCAAGCGGCGACGAAGCGGCCGCTCAATGATGCGTTCAACAACGCGTTCAACAACGCGTTCCACAAATTCACCGCTGGTGTTCGTTGGCACAATCACCGATTCCGTGGCGGCGACCTCGATCACGCGGTCAACGGTTTGCGTGCCGGATGAAACCGTCTCATGAATGACGGTGGTGGTGATGGTTGTTTCAGAGGAAAGATCCAAACCCTCCATGTCCTCGTCCTCTTGCTCCACATCCGTCTTGGTATTGAGCGGTTGGCTCAACTTGCTGCCATCGCGGTACAAGGCGTTGGCTTTCAGGCCAAGTTCCCAACTCAACCGGTAGGACGCGCCGACATCAGCAATAGTGGCTTTTGTGGGCAAATTGATGGTTTTTGAAATGGCGCCAGAGATGAAAGGTTGCGCCGCGGCCATCATGTGAATGTGGCCGTCGGGACGAATGAAGCGCGTGCCGGTTATACCGCATGTGTTGGCGCAATCAAACACAGGCAAGTGCTCTGGATTGAGCAGTGGCGTGCCTTCTACGGTTTGTGTTCCACAAATCAAACGGTTCAGGGTTTCAATTTGCTTTTTCTTTAAACCAAGTTTGCGCAAGCCGTTGAACTTGGGATCGCTCTTGGCGGCGGTGGCGTCAATACCAATATTTTCCAGGACATGCACGGGAATGCTCCAGGCGGAGAAGGCAAATCCCAATTCGAACATCATGGGCAATTGATTTTCCAACGCCACCAAGTCGTCGCCGGTGTAGCCCTTGGCGCTGAGATAGTCACGCAGCGTGGTTGTATCGTTTGTAATTTCGCCACTCACGCTTGGTAGCGCGGTGTCAATGCTGAGCGTGCCAATGACATGCGTCATAATGCGGTCGCTGATCTCATCGCTGTACCCCAACGCCTTGATGGCGGGGCGCAAACTTTGATTGGCAATCTTGAAGTAGCCGCCACCGGCGAGCTTTTTAAACTTGGTCAACGCAAAATCTGGCTCGACGCCAGTGGTATCGCAATCCATGAGCAAGCCAATGGTTCCAGTTGGCGCAATCACGGTGACTTGCGCGTTGCGGAAACCAAATTTGGTTCCAAACAACAACGCATCGTCCCAACACGCCAATGAGCGCGCCAGCATGTCGCTCGCGTTTGCAATCGAAATCGTGCCCGCCTTGAACAAGCTGTGATCAATGGAAACAGGGCGAATATCAAGCGATTCCCACTCGCTTGCGGTGCGATCCACACCGTATGCGGCGCGTCTATGGTTGCGAATGACACGCAACATGCTCTCGCGATTTTCGCCGTAGCCATCAAACGCACCGTGTTCCGCTGCAAGCAGGGCGCTGGCGGCGTAACTGCGGCCAGTAAGAATGGCGGACAACGCCGCACACACCGCGCGACCTTGACCGCTGTCGTAGGCAATGCCGGCTTGCATAAGCATGGCGCCCAAGTTGGCGTAGCCCAAACCAAGCGTGCGATATTTCCAGCTGAGTTGGGCGATTTCCTTGGAAGGAAACGCCGCCATCATGACGCTAATTTCCAGCACCGCGGTCCACAAACTAATTGCGTGCTCATAGCCCTCAAGATCAAAGGTGCGGGATTGTGCGTTATAAAATTTCAGCAAGTTAATGCTGGCCAAGTTGCACGCGGTGTTGTCCAGGAACATGTATTCGCTGCATGGATTGCTGGCGTTAATGCGGCCACCAGCGGGGCAGGTGTGCCACGCGTTGATGGTGCTGTCGTATTGCAAGCCAGGATCGGCGCATTGCCACGCCGCGAAATTAATTTGCTGCCACAGGTCGCGCGCGGGAAGCGTCTTTGAAATTTTTCCATCGGTGCGCTGAATCAAGTTCCATTGCGCGTCGTTGTCGACGGCGTTCATGAACTCATCCGATAGGCGGATTGAGTTGTTGGAATTTTGCCCGCTGACTGTTTGATAGCACTCGCCGTTGAAATCGAAATCAAGTTTCAATTTCAAACGATTCGCAATTTCCGCCTGCTCAGGCGTGAACTTTTTAGCGCCTTCAACCAAGGCAGCCACCTTCAGTTCCTCGCGCACCTTCCAATTCACAAAGGCCTCAATATCAGGGTGATTCACGTCCAAACACACCATTTTGGCGGCGCGGCGGGTTGTTCCGCCACTCTTGATTGCGCCTGCGGCGCGATCACCAATTTTCAGGAAACTCATGAGGCCGGAACTTTTTCCGCCACCTGAAAGAGGCTCATTATCGCCGCGCAGATGGCTGAAATTGGTTCCAGTTCCCGATCCATATTTGAACAGGCGCGCCTCGCGCGTCCACAAATCCATGATGCCACCATCGCCCACAAGGTCGTCGCGCACGCTTTGAATAAAGCACGCATGTGGTTGCGGATGGCTGTACGCATCGGTGGCTAGCGACACTTCACCGCTGGTGTGATCGGCGATCCAGTGTCCTTGCGCCGGACCGTTGATTCCATAAGCCCAGTGCAAACCTGTGTTGAACCACTGCGGACTATTTGGCGCAGCGACTTGGTTGAGCAACATCCAAGAAATTTCGTTGTAGAACGATTGCGCATCTTGGGACGAGGCGAAGTAGCCAAACTTCTCGCCCCAATGGCGCCAACAGCCAGCCAGGCGGTGCACGACTTGTTTCACGGAACGCTCAGGACCAAGAATAGTTTTTCCAGCCGCGTCAACTTTGTTCTTGCCACTTGCGTCCACTTGGGGCACGCCCGCCTTACGGAAATATTTACTCACCACTATGTCCGTTGCAAGTTGGCTCCAAGATGCCGGGATTTCTGCGTCATTCATTTCAAACACCGTTGATCCGTCGCTATTACTTATGCGACTGGTTCGCGTACTCCACTCAACAGTGCTGAAGACGTCTTGTCCTGGACGAGTGAATCGTGGGGTGATCTTCATGTTGCTCAATCCTTAAACGAGGTGACAAAAATATGAAAACAAGAGTGACGGGAAGATATTTATGCAAGGAGCGGTGAAAGCGGTAACAGGTGTAGAAGTTGCAAATCTGGACTCATTTTTCACAATCTTTTAAACACATTTCCACTTGTCGCGACTGCCAAATTTCTAATTGAAAATAATTCACAAAACACGCTAAAATCATAGTCAAAGCATTGGAAATTACCCCAAAAACCACGATATAATTGAATCCTACCCCTATACTTGGGGGGCGCAAGTAGGTAGGGCACATAATGTTGTGATTTTGTAAATTGAATTTGCAAGCCTTTATTTTGTAAGTCTTTGAGTATCGGATAATTATTTATATCCACCCCATATTTTGTGTATAAATCTTGCCTTTGGAGGTGTGCGACACAACAAATAGTGTTTTTATTACTTTTCTCTCGTAAAACATGAATTTTTTTGGTCACTAGACTCTTGAAGTGCTTCAAAACCATTTACTAGAAGGCTTAACTCAACCACAACGTCAAGCTGTTTTGCATGCTGACGGGCCGTTGCTGGTGCTGGCTGGGCCAGGCTCTGGAAAGACACGCGTGATTGTGCATCGCATCGCGCATTTGGTGTCGCAAGGCATTGCGCCGTGGAGCATTTTGTCTTTGACATTCACCAACAAAGCCGCCGGTGAAATGCGCAGGCGCGTTGAGTTGTTGCTGCCGCAAGATATTCCAGATCGCGGGCGGGTTTTCGCGGGAACATTTCACTCCTTTGGCGTGCGCGTGTTGCGCCGCTTCGCAGCGCAGGCGAACTTGGATCCCAATTTCAATGTGCTCGATGTGGATGATCAACGCGCTGCGTGCAAAGCCGCAATCAAGCACGCGGGTGAGAGTGACACCCGCTTTACACCTGCGAGTGTGTTGAGTGAAATTTCAAACTTGAAAAATAAATTAATCTCACCAGCCCAGGCTATTTCTTTGGCAACGGATTGGCGCAGCAAAGTTGTGGCGCGTATTTTTGACGCATATCAACAAGTGATGGCGCGCAACGCCAGTCTTGATTTTGATGATTTACTTGGGAAATTAGCGGTTTTATTGCAAACCGATCAATCCGTGCGCGAGACATTGCAGCGCCGCTTTCAATATGTGTCGGTGGATGAATACCAAGACACCAACTTCGCGCAATTTTCAATTGTTCTGGAAATCGCAAGGGCGCACCGCAACTTGTGCGTGGTGGGCGATCCCGATCAAAGCATTTATGGTTGGCGCGGCGCCGACATTGGAAACATCCTCAACTTTGAGGAGCATTTTCCAGGCGCGAAAGTAATTCCACTTGGTGAAAATTTCCGTTCTACCAAGCCCATTGTTGACGCGGCTGCCAGTTTGATTTCCAGAAACCGCCAACGCCGGCATAAGGAATTAAAATCCATGAAGGGCGACGGCGAGTCTCCGCAGTATGTTCGCTGCGCCGATGAGCATGCCGAGGCTGCGCTGGTTGCGGACAGAATTGCGCAAGCCACCGACCAAGGCATTCCCTGGCGTGGAATGGCTGTGTTGTATCGCATGAATTCACTCAGTCGTGTCATGGAGGAGGCGCTTCGACGCCGCTCTATTCCATACCAAGTGGTGCGTGGAACGGCGTTCTATGACCGGCGAGAAGTGAAGGATTTACTGGCATATTTGCGCCTTGCGGCCAATCCCAGCGATGACTTGGCGCTGGGGCGTATCGCCAACACCCCCACGCGCGGTTTGGGATCCACCAGTTTCGACAAGATTGAATTGTGGGCCGCCAAAAATGGCGTCACGTTGCTGGAGGGTTTGCGCCACGCAGAAAGTTCCGGCGCCACCAAGCGCGCCGCCGCCAGCGCGGTGGAGTTGGCGGCACTCATTGCGTCATGGCGCCATGCCGCTGAAAATAGTTTGCCCGACGAGCTTGGCGATTTCACGGCGCGCATTCTCAAGGAGAGCGGCTTGGAGTCCTACTACTTGTTGGCTGATCGCACCGACGCGGAGGCCGACGAGTCGCGCACTGAAAATTTGGCGCAGGTTGTCAGCGCGTCGGCGGATTTTGTGGTGGACAGGCTCAAGCGCGAAAGCGGTGGCGACATGGATGAGGCCGTTGCCCCCATGAACACATTGCTGGACGCGTTGCGCGCGTATCTGGAGCAAGTGTCGTTGGTGGCGGACTCGGACGCGTTTGATCCGGAGCTTGGCGCCGTGACGCTCATGACGCTGCACGCCTCAAAAGGGCTTGAATTTCCATTTGTTTGCATCATTGGCGTGGAGCAGGGAAACCTGCCGCATGTGCGCAGCTTCGAAAGCACCGAGCAAATGGAGGAGGAGCGACGCTTGTTATTCGTTGGCATGACGCGTGCCGAACAAAAGCTTCTCATCACCGCGGCCGCAGTTCGCACCCAGCGCGGCACTCCTATGTCAAGTATTGAAAGTGGTTTTATTCGCGAGTTGCCCGAGGGCGTGGTTCGCGATGACCGGGTGCGTGGTCCGCGCTGGGATGAAACGGACATGGACGCCGATCAAGGTGAATCCACGCATGATGGCATTGACGCGCCGCACGGTGCAAGTGGAATGAAGGCCGGCATGCGCGTGCAACATCCGCTGTTTGGGTTGGGCGTTATTGAAACACTGTCGCCGCGTGGTAGCAGCACCATGGTGCGCGTGAAGTTTCAAAAAGTGGGCGTAAAATCTCTGGTGCTTGAATTCGCGCGGCTACAAGTTGTTGGCTAACTTCATCGCTTGCAATTAATTTTTACTTGTTCCAGCTGGCGCCACCGCCGCAGAAGCGCCAGTTGACACTTGATTGCACAGACCTGTTTGCGACATTAAAAACGACCAAATATCAACGCTTTCGCGTATTCGGTTCACCAACGGTTTGCCTTGACCGTGTCCCGCCTCGCGATCTACCCACAGATAAATTGGCTTGGCGTCTTTCTGATTTGCGCACATGGCTTGCATGCGTGCCGCCATTTTGCGCGCGTGCAGTGGATGCACGCGGCTGTCATTTTCACCCGCGGTGAACATGACCGCTGGATACTTAGTGTTGGCTTTCACATTGTGGTAGGGCGAGTAGGCGCGCAACCACGCAAATTGTTTGGCGTCCTCACTTGAGCCATATTCAGGAACCCAATATTTCGCCAACAGGAATTGTTGATAGCGCAACATGTCAAGCAACGGCACCGCGCTAATAGCCGCGGCGAACAAATCGGGTCGTTGCGTAATGGCAACGCCCGTAAGCAGTCCACCGTTGCTACCGCCTTGAATGGCCAAGTGCGAGGAGTCGGTCCATTTATTTCCAATCAGCCATTCGGCACAGGCGTAGAAGTCGTCAAAAACATTTTGCTTGTTGCCAAGCATTCCGGCTTCGTGCCAACTCTCTCCGTACTCGCCGCCGCCGCGCAAGTTGGCAACCGCGTAAATACCGCCCGCCTCGATCCACGGAATAATGGTGGGGTTGAAGCCTGGCTCCAAACTCACGTTAAACCCGCCATATCCGTACAAAAGCGTGGGACAGGCGCCAGTGGGGGAAATACTTTTCTTGCGCACCATGAACAGCGGAACCATTGTTCCATCCTTGCTGGCCACGCGCACGCGCTCCACCATGAACTTGGAAAGATCCACTGGAATGGTTGGCTTCCACCACACGGAAAGTGTTGGCATGGAAAGATTTTCAATTCGGTAAATCGTGCGCGGCTCGTCGTAGCTGGTGTAGCTCAGGTATGCGTCGGCGTGTTCCTCGTCGGTGCTTATGCCGGCGCTTCCCAAACCAGGCAACGGGATTTCGCCAAGCGACTTACCCGTGAAATCAAATCGCTCAAGGCGTGAGCACACATGCTTGGTGTAGCTGCCAATCATTTCGTTCAGTGAAAAACTCACGCCCTCCAGAACCTCATCTTTGCGCTCTGGAATAATCACTTTCCAATTGGCTTGCTCAGGTTGATTCAGATTCACGGCCATCAATGTTCCGTTGGACGCGTTGAGCGTGGTTTGCATGAACATCATGTCCCCGCGAACCTCCACGGGCGAAAATTTGGCGGCAATGCCAACCGCCACAGGCACAATTTTCAGATCTCTTTTGCCGCTTTGCATCCAGTTTTGAAAGTTCGCCACGGACAAATCGTTGGCTTGCCAGCCATGGCTGTAGCCCAGCATCAACCATTTGCCGTCGCGGCTCAGACCACCAAATGGAACGTCGCTTGGAGTGATCTGCTTCAATAGAATCGCGTCGCTTTCAACAGGTTGTCCCAAGGTGTGAAAGCGCACTTCGCGGCTGTATGGATCTTTGGCGTCGCGCAGCGACGAGTACAGAATGCCATCGCCCTTGGGTGTCCAAGATTCAAAGCTCACTTTGCCGGTGATCACATCGGGTAGCGCCGCGCCGGTGGCCACATCAATCACGCGCAGTTCGCTCATCTCGCTGCCCGACATGCTGCTGCCATACGCCACCAACTTTCCATCTTGGCTGGGCCGCCACCAATCAAGCGACAGCAGGCCTTTATCATTCATTGTATTTGGATCAAGTAGCACACGCGGCGCGCCGGTCGCGCTGGCGCGCGTCATAAGCACACCTTGATTTTGATCGCCACTGCGCTGGCCATAGAAAATACTTGCGCCAGCCATGACAGGCGTGCCCATACCGGGCAACTTCATAAGCGGTTCAAGTTGTGCGGCGATTGTTCCGCGGCAGGGAAGGGCGTCCAGTGCGGCGCGCGTGCGCTCAATTTGCATGGTGGTCCAGTCGGCAACCGCGGGCGAATCCTTTTCAAGCGACTCCAGCCAGCGATTTTCATCAGTGAATTGCTCGCCTTGCACGGTTTCCACAACCGGCGCCATGGCGGGAACCATGCCTTGCTCTGGTGGCGCGGCAAATGCCAGCACGCCTACAAAAATGTTTGTCGAAAAAAGTTGGCCGATAATGACAAGAGCAATTTTTGAGATCATGCATCAATTATAGAGCAAGATTTGAAGCACGAATGGCGACCTGCGCCGCGTGAAATTTAGCGCAAGAATTTTTGTGCAGATTCAAGCCTGTTTCGTGGCCTATCCGCCACGGAAATGACTTAGCTCGCCACGCGCATTCGAATTGTTTCAGGCAGCGACCGCAACGAATTCATAATGTTGGCGTCCTGAAATTCATCCACATCTAAAATAACATAGGAAGTGTGCTGATCGCTTTGCAAATGCTCGGCGTTAATGTTCACGCCAGCGTTGGCAAGCAATGTGTGCATTTTGCTTAACACGCCTGGCACATTTTGGTGCACGTGCAAAATGCGAACTTGACCGCTGCGCACATTTGGCAAATCGACTGCAGGAAAGTTCACACTGGTGGCGGTGCAACCTTGCCCCCAAAAACGCGCCAATTTTTCGGCCACATCCACTGCGATCGCCTCTTGCGCCTCCTCGGTGCTGCCGCCAATGTGCGGCGTAAGAATGACATTGAGCAAACCCGCGAGCGGAGTCATGAACCCCTGGCCATTTTCCGCGGGTTCCTCTGGAAAAACATCAACCGCCGCGCCGCCAATGTGGCCACTTTGAAGGGCCGTTGCAAGCGCCACAAGGTCCACCACTTTGCCACGACTGTTGTTCACCAGCATGGCGCCGGGCTTCATGGTTTTCAATTGCGCCGCGCCAATTAAATTGCGCGTAGAGGCCATATCGGGCACATGCAGCGACACAAAATCCGATGTGGCCAGCACTGCGTCCATGTTCGCTAGGGAGTGCGCGTTGCCCAGCGCCAACTTGCGAGCGGTATCAAAGAACACCACGCGCATGCCCAGCGATTCCGCCAACACGCTGAGCTGGCTTCCAATATGTCCATATCCAATAATGCCAAGCGTGCGTCCACGAACCTCGCGCGAGTTTTTTGAGCTTTTGTCCCATCGCCCCGCATGCAATTGCGAACTCTTTTGAAATAAAGCGCGCGACAAGGAAATAATTTCGGCCAAGGTCATTTCCGCAACGCTGCGCGTGTTGGAAAATGGCGCGTTAAAAACTGGAATTCCCAAGCCAGACGCGCTCTCATCGACTTGGTCCGTACCAATGCAGAAACATCCAATGGCTGCAAGTGACGGCGAGGCGCGCAGCAATTGCTGCGAAATTTTGGTTTTGCTGCGTACCCCAATAAGCGTGGCAGTTTCGGCAAGCGTCGCCAATTCTTGCGCGCTCGGACTGTGTTGGATTGAATCCACGCGAAATCCATGCTCTTGCAAAATACTGGTCGCCACAGGATGAACAGCCTCAAACAGCGCCACACGCGGCTTAGTTGTTTCGCTTGCCATCTTCAATTTTTGCATCCCACCACATCGGGCAAGTCACTCATACCCGCGGTTAAATCTTCGCAACCATTGGCTGTCACCATGACATCGGCTTCATAGTGCACGCTTAAACTTCCATCGGCGGTGTAAATGGGCCACGCGCTTCCGTTGGAGCGGACTTCATTGGTGCCTAAAGAAATCATGGGCTCAACCGCCAGCAACATGCCAGACTCGAAGGTTGTCCAAGCTTCGTTCCACTCGCCGGGATAGGTTGGCGCAGTGTTTGAAATGTAGGGCGATTCATGCAGCGAGCGACCAATACCGTGGCCGCCAAGGCCGCGCACCAAATAAAAGCCGCTTTCCTTTTCCACATATCCCTGCACCGCCTTGGCCCATTCAATCAAAGGGCGGCCCGGTCGAATGGCGGCAATACCTCGGCGTAAACTTTCACGGCCGCACTTTTGCAATTTCAAACCCATTTCGGTGGCACTACCAATGGAGTATGTCCATGCCGCGTCGCCAATAAATCCGCGGTGCTTCACGCCAATATCCAGCGCCAATAAATCGCCTTCTTTGAGTGGTTCCACAATGGAATCGTGCTCGCCGTGGACCACCATGTCATTCAAGCTTAGACATGTGTGGCTTTTAAACGGCGGATGCCCGCGAACCTTGTAGCCCTTGAACGCGCTTTCGCATTGCAACTCTTTGAACACATCCGCGCAAAATGAATCCACCTCTGCCAGCGTCAGGCCAACGCGCAGCCACCGCGCAAGTCGTCGATGTGTTTCAACAACACATTGCGCCGCGGCGCGAGCGTCAGAAATATCCCGTGGAGAAGATGCGACCATGAAGAACAAGATAGTAACGCCCGCGCATAGACCAGTGAGCCATAAATAAAAGGTCCCCACGATTTGCAATGGATTGGCTTTGGGGGTTGCAATGCAGCGCGCATAGACATGGCGGTGCCAGCGATTGTGAACTCAAGTGACCAGGTAAATATGTGAATTCATTGCCCCGACCGCGAGTATCCGCAAGATAAACAAGACTGATCAATGCGGCTGTGCCTGGGGCGGATTGGCATTTGCAGTCACTGTGATTTCTTCATCGCCGTGCATGGTTCAGCCAGAGAAGCTTGAGATATTGATCTTCGAGTCGTTGATACCAATGGGTTCACCGCGGCACCCAGTGAGGAAGCCGATATTTTAATTTTGTTGCCAAGCCATGTTGCTGTTCGAGAAGTCACGACCAACATTCTGCGAAGCATTGACGGTCGATGCCTGGAAATACGCACGAGTGATCAACATGCTCATGCTGATGGCCTAATGGCGATCATTGATCAATTTGCCCGCCAACACAATGTGGCGCGGCGGCGGGCCGGAAAAGCCATGGGCCAATGCTCGTTCATCTCGCTCTTCTAAAACAATTGCGTCGGCGCGCTTGCCCACGTTCAGGCTTCCGACTTGTGTTTCAATGCCAAGCGCGCATGCCGCGTTCCATGTTGCGGCTGTCAGCGCTTCGCTGGGGCTGAAGCCGCAGTGACGCACCGCCAAGTGCATTGCAAATCGCAAGTCAATGGTGGGGGCGCTGCCGGGATTGGCGTTGCTGGCAACCGCCACGGCCGCGCCTTGATCAATCATGGATCGGCCACGCGCGTATGAGCCACCCAGCGCGTACACGGAGCACGGCAACAGCACCGCGATTGTTTTTGATTTGGCCAGCGCCGCGATGGAGTTCTCATTAGCCGCCTCCAAATGATCAACGGTGGTTGCGCCGCATTCAATAGCCATTTCAACGCCACCTATTGAATTGAACTGATCTGTATGCAGGCGCCGTGGCACATTGAATTTTTTCGCCTGCACAAATATCTGGCGGCATTGCTCCACGCTGAGTGCGCTGCGTTCACAAAATGCGTCCACCGCCACGCCAGGAAATTGCCGCGCCAACTCCGCAATATGCGCCGCAAATTGTTCCGGCCACGCCGCGTTATCTGCGGGAATTGCGTGGCCGCCTAAACATGTGGCCAAGACATGTTGGGGCGTCTGTTGCGCGGCTTGGGCAATGGCGGTCAGCATTTTTATTTCGCTTGGCCAATCAAGTCCGTAGCCGCTTTTCACCTCAACGCTACCCACACCCAAGTACGCAAGCATGCGCAAGCGATCCGCAAGGTCTTGCGCCAGCGTGGCCACTGAAGCTTGCCGAGTGGCGCCAACCGTGGACATAATTCCACCGCCCGCGGCCAAAATAGATTCGTAACTTCTGCCCGCACGCAACTGCTCCCATTCATTCCAGCGATCGCCGGCAAAGCATAAGTGCGTGTGGCAATCGATTAGCGCTGGCATGCACACGCGACCGCCCGCGTCAATCACTTCGCCCGCAAGCGAATTGGGGCGGCCACTTGCAACCGCGGTGATCACGCCGTCGCGCATGCACACATGGCCACTCTCAATCACGCCAAGTTCATTCATGGCGGCACCATGGCGCGCGCCGGTGTGCGTATGGGCGCTGCCGTGTGCGCGCATGGTGACCACGCGCGCGTTGATGATTGAAAGCATTCCCATTCTGCCAAAGGTAGTTCCCGTTCTAGTAATATGCTTGCCATGAAACTGATTGTTGTGCGCCATGCCAAAGCCAAGGACCGCGACGCCGCACGATTTCCAGATGACGGCTTGCGGCCTCTTAGCGCCAATGGCCGCCGTGAATTTGTGAAGTTCGCGCGCCGCATGGGGCGTTGGCTAGAGCCGCCGTCCATCGTGCTGGCCAGTGGTTGGACACGCGCCTGGGATAGCGCCGACATTCTTCAGACCCAATCCAAATGGCCCGTCGCCAAGCGTTGCCAGGCGCTGCAAAGCGAGGGAGGATTTGCCGCGGTGGAGGTGATTCTGCAAATGTTGGCTCAATATCACAATGAACAAAGCGTGGCGCTTGTGGGCCACGAGCCCTTGCTTAGCCAACTGCTTTCGCGCTTGATGGGCGCGAGTGAGCACGCGATTGATGTGGCCAAGGGCGCAGTGGCCGTGATTGAAATCACAAATACGCAACCCATGCGCGGTGAATTGCAGGCATTGGTTTCACCAAGCACGGCGCTGAATCGGTTAAAAATGCGTCGATGATTTTGGTATCTTATTTGAAAAGGAATCTCAACTTGAGCACAGAACCAATCAACTTGCCTGCCCAGAAAACAACGCCACTTGTTCATTTAAATTGGGACGGAAAAGTTCTGATGATTCGCTTGGTCGGCCCCAACATAGGCCAGCGCGAAAGCCCAATCATTACAGAGGAATTTTCCCCGTACTTTAAGCAATATGGCAAGGCCGTGAAGTTTCTTGTGCTTGATCTTTCCACCGTCAGTTTTATGGCCAGCATGGGGCTGGGCATGTGCATTGCGTGCCGCAATCAAGCCGCTGCTATTGGCGCAACTCCCTTGCTCTTTGGTTTGAACAAAGAATTGCAGGAGCTGATGGCCATGATGAAGATTGAAAAACTTTTCCGCATTATTAAGACGCAAGCCGAGTTGCAACAGATCTGCTCCAAATAATGTATTGACGTATCGCAGGCAAAATAGGCTGTTTTTTGGCCCATTTCGCGAATTTAATTTCGATTTTTCAAATCTTCAGGGGATCGCGGTTGATTATTTTGCAAATCGCTTGGCGCAACCACGCGCGTGGGCGCGGTGTAGGCTACCACGTCGGCTTTGCGCACATCTTCATTGCGTAAATAACGAACAGAACTAGACACCAACGCCAAGGTGAACACGCAGTCGCTGGGGTGCGCCCTACGAATGGCGGATGAAATATCTGGCAAACTTTGCGCGCCCGCGTAGTGAATCAGCACTCGGCGGGTGCCTTTGGGCACATTGTTCAACTCGGACACAACCGCGGCGCTGTCGCCAGATGATTCAAAGGACAAACTTGGTGGAAATGCCGCAATCACATCACTCGTCAGCGCTTCCTGCATCCACGCTCCGCCTTGGCAATTGGGATCGCGTGCAATCACAATCACATCGGCCCATGAGGTGAGATCAATCACATCGCTCCACATCAGCACGCGGCCATTGACCGCGTCAAACATGGCAAAGTCGCGTGGCGGAAATGGCTTGTCCGCAAGCGTGGTTGAATATGGCATTGGGGAAGCCCACGGCTTTGCCAACTGCATTGATCCCGTGCAATGAACTTGAAACGCCAACGCGACCACGCTCAAGAGGCCGTAAACTATGCATTTCAAGTTCTTCACGGGGGTACTGTGCGCCAGAACGGCACAAAGGTCAATACGAAGAAAACAATTTATCTAAATCAGCAAGTATTGATTGGCGCGCGCTCTTTTTGCGTTTATTCTGAAGATATGAACATTAGCTTTCTGACGGTTATTGTTTTGTTGGGGCTTGCACCTCCAGCGGTCATAATTGACAGCCCGCTTGCAGCGCCCGTCACCACCAAAGGAGTCGCTGTACCAGCAGCGTTTGCCGCCGCTCCAGTTGCCGCGCCCCTTGATCTCAATGACATGGTTCGATTTGATGGGGATGTTGTGGCGCGGGTCAGTATTCGCAGCGCGCAAGATTTAATGCTGGTCAATCAACTTAGTGACGACATGTGGAGCCACCATGTTGGCATTGGCGGCGACGCGGATTTCCGCATGTCGCAAGCAGATCTTGGCATATTGGATCGCGTCGGCATTCCATACCGTGTCACGATCCCAGATTTGCAAAATAGAATCGACACCGAGCGCACTCGTTTGGCACAACCCATGGAGGGCCTTGCGTGGTTTTCCGATTTCAAAAATTTGGCTGCGGTGAACGCTCGCCTTGATGAACTGGTTGCCGCGTATCCAAATCTGGTCAGCATTGTGACCGCGGGAACATCCGTTCAAGGCCGCACGATTCGCGGTATTCGTATTTCGCGCTACCCCGTTGGAACGGTGCTGCCAGCATTCATTTTCACTGGCACGCTGCACGCGCGCGAGTGGGCAAGCACAATGACCACCATGTGGATTGCCGATCAATTTGTGGAGAACAACACAATTGATCCACGAATTTCCGCGGTGTTGAATTCCGTGGAGGTGTATGTGTTTCCGGTCCAAAATCCGGATGGCTATGAACACACATGGGCCACCGGCGGCAATCGCTTGTGGCGCAAGAATCGCCGGCTGAATAGTGGCAGCACATACGGCGTTGACTTAAACCGCAATTGGGGAGTGGGCTGGGGCGGTTCGGGTTCAAGCGGCTCAATAAGCAGCGAGACATACCGCGGTACAGCGGCCTTCAGCGAGCCAGAAAGCCAAGGCATGCGCGACTTTGTCCTTGCGCGTCCCAACTTGGTTGGTCACATTGACTTTCATAGTTACAGCCAATTATGGCTGTGGCCATGGTCATACACCACGACTCTATCGCCTGATCAAGCCGCGCTTTCAGCGGTTGGCATTCCAATGAAGAACGCAATTGCAGCGGTGAATGGAAAGAACTATACGGCGGGTGCAAGCGGCAGTACATACGGTCTCACTGGAGGTTGCATTGATGATTGGACCTATGGAAACCAAGGGATCATGTCCGGCACCATTGAAGTGCGCGACACGGGCACCTATGGATTTGTCATGCCCACGAGCGAAATTATTCCGAATGCCAGGGAAAATTTTGCCGCCGCCATAACCATGATTGAAAAATTGTTGGCGTCAAGTCCAATCACAATCACGCTTGCGCCTGGCAGCGCGGTGGCAAACAACACCACGTCCACCGTTGAGATTCAAACGCTTCCAGTGGTCAGCACCCTGATCACCAACGGCGTGCGCTTGAAGTGGAGCTTGAATGGTGGCACGACTCAAAGTGCCGTCATGGCAAGTATTGGTGGAAATAAATATCGTGCGTCGCTTCCAGCCATGAGTTGCGGTTCGCAACTTTCGTGGTTTGTGGAGGCCGAGACCAAGTTCATCATTACGCGTGCGCCGCTGAACAATCCCACATCATTCAATCTCACTTCGACAGCTACCTGTCCAAATCCAGCGGATTTGGACGGCAGCGGATCTGTGGATATATCAGATCTCAGTTTCATGTTGCTTGAATTTGGATTATGTTCAGATCCTCTGAATTGTCCCGCCGACTTAGACCACAGTGGGGAAGTGGATAACGGGGATGTCAGCCTATTGTTGCTTGAGTTGTAAGCCACGACTAGAACGAAGTATTGTCGGGCAATGCACGAACTACGCGCGGCTTTGATACGAACCGTCTTCAGTTGATATGCGCAGCTTCTCGCCAATACCAATGAACGGTGGAACGCGCGTCTTCAAACCTGTTTCCATTTCCGCCTCTTTCAACTGATTCGTGGCGGTTGCTCCTTTGATGCCAGGCGCGGTGTCCTTGACGACAAGTTCAACCATGTTTGGCAATTCAATCGCAATAGGATTGCCATCGCACCAATTCACAACAACATTGGTGTTGGGCAACATGTACAGCGGCAAATCACCCACAAATTCCTGCGTCATTTCGGCTTGCTCAAAATTCTCGTTGTCCATAAACACAAACTTTGGTCCGTCCTTGTACAGATATTCCATGGGGCGGCGATCCAGTTCAACTTGCTCCACTTCCTCGCCGCTGCGAAGGCGCTTGTCGATAATTGATCCAGCTTTGAGGTCGCGCATTTTTACTTGAACAAATGCCCGCAAGTTGCCAGGGGTGACATGGGCGTATTGCATGATCAAGTACAGGCGACCGTCCATTTTAATTGCGACACCAGGGCGTAATTCAGTGCTCTTCATGGGTTGATCCAGTTCTGGCCAGTCGAATGGCAAATTGTGTAGAAAAGAAAGGCGAGTTTAGCGACAGATGCCATGAAGGCGGCTTGATTGGAGTTAAATACCAACAAATATGCTGATTTCCGGGGGATTTGAAAATAAAGGTCAAAAAAATACCCCCGGATACTAGATCCGGGGGCGGAGGGAGGGAAAAGGGCAAATTCAGTGGCTACTTGCGCAGCCTAAACACACGAAAATACTGGATTCCAGCACATTCGTCAGTTTATCTTTGAGATTTATTTAAAACTTCAAAGACAATTCAAAGTAACCCGTATTTTGCAGGATGCAAATAAAGCATAGTAAAAAAAACAAAATTTAGACATTTTTGGGGTGTGAACTGCCGGGGTGGCAAACACAATTGGCAATTTTTTTTGTGACTACGACGGATACATTTCGTATCATAAGCTCATGGATATGAGAGAATTTGCCGTTAGTTTTAGGCTTATTAAGCGGTATTGTGTTGCCATAGTGGTCTTGTGCAGCATGTTGGCAAACGCCATTTTTGCGGCGGAATTTGACCCGTCAACTCAAAATGTTCCTCGAACTGGAACAATTATTATTGGACCTCCGCCGTTGACCATTGACCCACCAGCGCTGGATTTTGGATTTATTGCGCCAGGTGAAGAAAAAACTGGGGTCTTTACACTGAAGAACCCAACCACCAGCGCGCTCACCATTGTGGCGCTGCAGCCGACTTGCACTTGCACTTCAACCACGGATTTAACTGGTCGCGTGATCGCGCCAGGGGAATCTATTCAGTTTGACGCAAGCTTGGCGGCGTCCATTGCAACTGGTCCACGCAAGTCAACAGTCAAGATCATCGTGGAAGGTTTCAACAAGCCTGTGGAGGTTGATGTTCGCGCTGAAGTTGTTGTCGCGTTGCGCGCCGTGCCACCAGCCATCAACGTGCTGCCAAATGTTCCCGTTACGGGACGAGTAGTGATTGAGAGCGTGGATAAAAAACCATTTCGCATTCTGTCAATGAACAACAATGCGCCAACATTTATTGGATTTGATCCCGCAAAGGACGACGTCAAAAGCGCCTATCTTTTGCGCTACGACTTGACACGCGTCGCCAAAGACGCGTTGCCTGCTTGGTTTTTAATTGAAACTGATCGAACTGATGCGCCAGTGTTGGCATTAAAAATTCGCAATGAGAAAATGCATATTGTGCCGGTCGTTCGTATGAAGGAATACAACTTGAACCTGGGGTTTATTCCGACGAATAGTTTCAAAGATTTTACATTTGATCTAGTTGATTGGACCGAGCCAGTGATCAGCGTGTCAAGTGTGTCGGATTTATTCACAGTACAAATGTTGGCGCAAGAAAGAGTGGGCAAGGACATACAGGTTCGTTGTCGCGTAACTCCTAAACCGTACGCGACGGGACTTGTGCAATTCATAATGGAGTTGAAGACGGGAGTGCAAATTCAAAAGTTGTGGGCCTACGGCATGGTTCGTGAAGCCGCTCAAAGTACAGGGCAATCACAAGCAAATTCTTCGGCAAGCGCACCCGCGCCGCCCGTCGCCGCACAACCCTCCAAGTAACTGGGCCACCGATGGCTGGCTACGCGCAATAGCAACCTATGGAATTGCATTTATGTGGCGCACATATTTTCTCGCGTGGTTACTCTTGCATTCTCACACGCACCGACAAATGACAAAGGAATCGCAATGGGAATACTTCAAGGTAAACGCGGACTGATTGTGGGAATCGCAAACGATCGATCCATGGCATCTGGCATCACGGAAAGTGTGTTGGCCCAAGGTGGACAATGTCTGTTCACCCACTTGCCAGGCGAAAAGATGGAGCGGCGCATTCGCATGTCACTAGAGGAATTGGGCGTGAAGGATCCCTGGGTTATGCCCATGGATGCCGGCAGTGACGAGCAAATTGATCAGGTGTTTACCAAAATTCAAAGTGAATTTGGCAAGTTGGATTTTTTGGTGCACTCCATTGCGTATGCCAACAAGGATTGGTTGAAAGTTGGCGCCTTCGCCGCCACCCCGCGCGAGGTATTCACACAAGCCATGGATTTGTCGGCGCATACTTATCAAGCCATGGCGCACCGCGCCGCACCCCTGATGACCGATGGCGGATCCATGATTGCTTTGAGTTATTACGGCGCCGAAAAAGCCGTGCCTGGCTACAACGTCATGGGCGTTGCTAAGTCCGCGCTTGAATCCACCAACCGATATTTAGCCATGGAACTGGGTGAGAAAAATATCCGTTGTAATGTGATTTCGGCTGGGCCGCTCAAGACTCTGAGCGCCATGGCAGTGGGTGGATTTGGCCAAATTCTTGAATGGGTAGAAAAGAAGGCGCCGCTGAAACGCAACATTACCGCCAAAGATGTGGGCGACACCGCGGCTTGGTTACTTTCTGGTATGGCGAATGGAGTGACTGGTCAAACAATTTATGTGGACAGCGGCTACTCCATCATGGGACTATGAGAGTTGATTGCCCGAAGCTTCAGGTTGTTACCGACATAACTGTGGTGTAAAAACACATACGGCCTGATCTTTTGGACCAGGCCGTACGGAAACATTCCTTTTGTAACTTAATCTATTCCGGCGTCTGAATCTTCCAAGATGCTGATCATGCTGGTTTGCTTTGCTTGAAGTGAATCTCTTAAAGCTGAAAGACCAGTAGCTGCACCACCGGTCATTACCACTGCGGTAATTCCGTACTCGGTTGCTGCTGTGCTAAGTTCATCCGCAATAAAATTTAGAATCCAATTTTTCATATATTTCCTCTGTAAAAATAATTTAAAAAACTTCAACACGATGCTTGATCAAGCTCAAGTGTCTATGGGCACGGCGATTCTTGGTTCATTGGTTGAACAAGGATCTGTGAATGTTGAATTTAATGATGTGATTAGCGCGCTCACCACAACGCCTGTGCTTGGTCGGGCACGGTTGGTGCGCTGAGCTGATTGCGTTTCAATTCTGATCGGACAAGGTGGTGTATTTGCGCTGGGGTGTTTAGAAAAATTGCCACGGGCGATCGCTGGCGATATCTGCGGCCGGCACAAGTTGTGCCCGCACGGCTTGCGCAAATTCAATCAAGCCGGCGCCTGTGCGCGCGCTGATGCGGAGCGAGTTGCCGGTGAGCATGGGCACTACCGTGGACAAGTCGCACATGGAGCGCACGCGAAGAATGTTTGAATGTTCAATGGCGGGCCACACTTGATCTGGCGCGGCAAGTGCGATGACAAGATCGGCGCTGTAAATTTCTTGTCGTGCGCGCGCGATCGCGGCTTGATCAATTGCGCTTTGGACTTGCAATGAAGATGGCGCTTGATTTGAGGATTGAATTGCAGATGGATTTGAATTGGTTTGGTTCAAATCTGTATGGAGGGAATTTTTTTTGAGGGAATTTTTTTCAGATATGTTTTTTTCAAACAATTTTTTTTCCACAAATCCAGGCGCGTCCACCACGCGGCAGACAAGACCCGAAAGCACAATGTTGGCGCTTACAAAGTCGAGCGTGGTGCCGGCAATGGGCGAAGTGACCGCGGCAGTTCGGCCGAGAAGCGCGTTTAAAAGCGTGCTTTTGCCGGCGTTTGGCGCGCCGGCAATCACCACGGTGGGTGGGTCAATTAAACGGCACAGGCGCTTGCTTCTTGGCGCGTCGGCGGGCGTGGGCGCGCCATTTTTTCCCCAGCGCTCTGGCTGCGCAAGTAGCAGCGCAATGGCGTCCGCGCTGGCCGCGCGAGCCAGTGTGTAGAGCATGCGCGCTTGAATATCAGTGGTGGATTCCACAAAGAGGTCAGCGGGCGAAAGTTCGGTGGGGGATACAAATGAAATTCCAGCGTCGCTTATGGCGCGCACCAAACGTTGACGCAGCCGCGGCCCGCCATGCGGCGTGACAATAATCGTGTTGTCCGTCACGCGAAGCACAAGCGCCTCGTCAAGATTGCAAATACGCCGCAAGCTGGCGCGGCCAATATCTGGAAGCGTGATTGAAAGTGTTTTGGAAAGCCGCTGTGGTTGCGCGCGCATGTGCAACACGCTGACAGCGCCAGATGCCGCCGTGGTGAGCCAACATGCGAACTCTTGATCCAAATTCATTCCTCGTGTGCGTCTACCGAGGAGTCGCTTTCATGCGAATCTTCCTCGATGGATTTTTCAGCGGCCACGCGAATACCAATCAGCACAAGGTCGGCCACATGTCGATCCACCAAATCATCGTCCCCAAACAGGACATGGGCATCGCCGCCGGTGACGACAACCATGGGAAATGCCTGGTAATGCTCGGCGTAACGCTCCACCAGTCGATGCATGGCGCCGCGCAAACCTTCGTACACGCCCAGCAACATGGCGGCGGCGGTGTTGCGTCCGAACGGTTCTTTTGCATCTGGTTGAGCGAAGGCCACGCGCGGAAGCGCCGCGGTATTTTCATGCAGTGATTTTAATTGCAGCGCCGCGCCCGGAAGAATGGCGCCACCGTGGAACACTCCCTCGCCGTCCACAAAATCAACGGTCACGGCGGTGCCGGCGTCAACCACAACAACGGCTTGCTTGAGCGAGTCATAGGCAGCCGCAGCGGCAAGTAGGCGGTCGTGCCCGGGAGTCGCGCCCTCGTCCAAGCACACGCCAATTGGAACGGGCAATTCTTTTCCAATGCGCAGCACCTCAGTCTTTAAGCGCATCTCTACTTTTATTTTCAGCGGGTTGGCGAATGTGTCATTCACGCTGGCCAGCACGACAATGGCGTCGCTGTCGGATAATTCGGCCCACGCCGCGGCTATGCCATCAAGAATTTTATTTTCTTGAGTGTTCTCAATATGTTCCGCCGCGATCAACTTGCGATCCACAAAGCGCGCGAACGAGGTGCGGGTATTTCCAACTGAAATGGCGAGTAGGGCGGACATGGGAGTCTGATTCTACGGAGTCTTTGCCAGAAGATTCTCCACCGCAAGACGCATGCCATTGATGACGGCGCACGCCATTTTTGCGGGCTTTCCTCCGCCAAACACCTTGCCATTCAGCGCCACGCAACTGGCAAGCACGCGGCCACTTCCAGTGACCCAAATTTCATTCGCCGTGGCAAGTTCCGCTTCTTCAATGGGGCGAATGGAAACTTCAAAGCCAAGTTTCCTGGCGGCTTCCATGGCCAATGTGCGCATGGTGCCATGCAGAATGGAAGGGTCCGTGTCGATAGGCGGCGTGATGACATTGTTTGCGCGCACAACAAAAATATTTGAACTTGAGCCTTCGCTCACAAATCCGTCGCGAATTAAAATAGCCTCTTGCGCATTGTGGTGGCGTCCATCAAGCATGGGCAAAATACTTCCCATTAAACTGGTGCATTTAATTTCACAGCGATGCCAGCGCAGATCCGGTTGCACCGAAAGCGAGATCGGCGCCGCCGTGGTAAGTGTGTCAAGCGCGCCGGAAGCGTAGGCCATGGCGAACACGGTGGGTTGAATGTGTTCGGGCGGCATGTGCGCGCGCGTGGCGGCGACGCCGCGGGTGATTTGTAAATACACGCACGCGTCGCGCAACTGTTCGGCTTGCAGAAGTTGCTCACACAGAGCGGGTAAGCCGCGCGCGTTGAATCCCTTGATGTGTGTGAGTTGCAAACTGCGCTCAAGCCGTTGTATGTGCGCATCCATGGCCATGCCGGCGCGGTCAAAGAAGCGCACCACTTCATAAATGCCATCGCCGAACATAAAGCCACGATCAAGCGGGCTAATGTGGGCTTTTTCAAGCGCAAGAATGTGGCCATTCAGCCAGACGTTCATGCCTTGATCCTAGCCGTAATTCAAGCCGTAATCCGAGTTCAAGTTGCTTCGCGAAATGAATCGGTTGGGGTGGGCGTATTTCACATGGCGTGAGAATGTGTGGACGCGCAAACATGGGTTCTTCTATTGAAGACAAAATTTCAATTCACATTCAAGCGCCCGCATATTTTTATTTGTTGCGCGCCGCCTTAATGAAAGCTTTGGCGCGCGCGGGGTCGATTGGATTTTGCCAACGACCTCCACGCTTCAAGTCGCTACCCACAATAATGCCGTCAGCAATTTCCAGAAGTTCGCACGCATTGTCTGCGCGGGCGCCGGAGCCCACAAGCACGGGTACGCGCGACGCCTCCTTGACCAGGCCTAATTGCTCAAAGTCCACTGGCTGCCCTGTGGCATTACCTGTGACAATAATTGAGTCTGCACCGCAGAAAATAAGCGTGCGGGTTTGCTCGGCGGCATTCAGATCGCTTGTGATGGTGTGGCTGGCATGCTTCTTCAGCACATCAGCAGCGATCATGACGCGCTGTGCGCCCAACATTTTGCGGTGGCGCAAAAGCGGTCCGGCGTCGGCTTGATCAAATATCCCCTCGTCGGCAACGGAGGCAAGGGCGAAACCTTCAGCGCGAATAAACGCCGCGCCACATGCGTGCGCCACGCTCATGGCCTCTTGATTTGCGCCCGCCAAAATCTGCAAGCCAATTGGAATTTTTACCGCGGCGCGCACCGACAGCACGCACGCGCTCATGGCCGCCACAATTTCGCTGCCCACATGGCGGCGTAAATAAGGCAAATCATGCATGTTTTCAAGCATGATGGCGTCAAAGCCAAGTCGCTCAAGCAACTTGGCCTCAATCACCGCTTGGCGCGCAATTTCTGAAACGCGCAATTCAGAGCGCGGCGAACCAGGCAACGCCGCCAAATGCACCATGCCAATCAGGCAACGAGGAACTCCAAGAAACGCAAAATCTCCACTCATAATGGGTCTCCTAAAAATAAATGTCGCATGGCTACCCACTCTTTCGTGTCGGTGATTTTCAGCAAGTGATAATTGAGAATATCCAATGTTTGCGGATCCACTTCGCTGGAAACTGGAAACGCGGAGTACAGCCTGACGATTGGATTTGGAATCATGATTAGGTTTTTCCATTGCGGCTGATTCATGAGCCAACTCAGTCGCACGCTTTCACCTAACACCGCGCTAATTTGTTTGCGGTCTAAAGCGCGCAAGCAATCGTCCATTGAGGCATATGGAGTCATGTCGTATTTCATATTCGCCCCGTCCACAAAGGCCGCGGAATTTAATACCGCCCCGCACTTCAATCGAAACAGATCATTGGGGGTGTGAATTTCAGAATTGATTCGCGCTACGGTCAAGATGCTGGAAAGCAAGCCAGCCAAAAGGCTGGTGAGAGCGAAGGCGATCAGCATCCAAAGACCCCCAACGAGACGGCCACGCTTGGTCTTGGGAACACGATCACCATAGCCAACCGTGCTGATTGTGGCGGAGCTCCACCAAACACCCTCGCCAATGGTGCTCCAGAAACCACCACCAAATTGACTTGTATTTTTTTTGCGCTCGATCAAGCCCACGATCACTCCAAAAATTATAAGAGTGAAAAGAACCACCCCAACAAAGTGTGGAATGATTGATTGCCAAATACTTTCAACGAGGTTGAGCAAGGGTAAATGACTATGTTTGGTAATAGCGATACTGGTTCCGCTCAGTTCAAACGCGTTTGTGAAATTCATGGTCAATTCAAATTCTGGCGTGGGGTCAACCGCAATTGCGGCAAAATCAATCGTGTTGTTTTCAACCGCTTTCATCACTTCATCCATGTTCTGGAATTCCGTCAATGAGTAGCGCAAGCCGCTTGCATTTGCGATGTGCTGTAATAGCGTGACCGCCAAACCGGACCATTGCCCACCACCGGAACGAAACGCAAACGGCGGCATATTGAATACGCCAACACGAAACGGCGCTTGGTTTTCCAGGCTTTGAACGACAGTCATTTTCAATTTAGGAGTTTGGATGGAAGCCGCGATTAAAGTTGGCGTTTGCGGCGACAAGGTTTGTTGCGAAGTGGTGATGGAAGCGGTGGAGAATGTGGGCGTAGTTGAATCACGCGCTGGCGTGGGTTCTGATGTTTGGTTTGACGCAGAAGACAAACCTGACGCCGTGATTTGATTGAATGTGGACGCGAAATTGTTTCCCCATGCGTTGAAGCCACTGATTGTGAGAAGACAAATCACAAGGAAAAAGAATCGCGCTCTTGGCATGGCGCTGCAGGATACGCTTGATGTCCACTTATGGCGATCGGTGAACTACGAAATCGTGTGGCGGTGATCACGGGCGCAAGCAGCGGCATTGGCGCGGCCACGGCGCTGGCCATGTCGCGCGCCGGAATGCGCTTGGTTCTTGCGGCGAGGCGCGCGGATCGGCTTCAGGAATTGGCCGCGGAAATTCGTACCCGTGGTTGCGAAGCGGTTGTTGTAGAAACGGACATGGCGCAAGTTGGCTCCAGCGAAAAATTACTGGCGCACGCCACCAGCGCCTTTGGCGTGGTGGATGTGGTGTTTGCCAACGCGGGCTACGGCGCGGAGATGGCGGTGCACGACATGTCCATGGCGCAGATACGCGAAATGTTTGAGGTGAATTTTTTCTCCGCCACCGAATTGCTTTCACTTGCCGCTCGCGACATGGTGGCGCAGAAACGGCGTGGACATTTGCTTATGACTTCAAGTTGTTTGTCCAAATTCACCATTCCGTATTTTGGCATGTACGCCGCAACCAAGGCCGCGCAATCCATGGTGACGCGCTCCATGCGCTTTGAACTTGCGCCGCATGGAATTGAAGTTTCAAGTGTGCATCCAGTCAGCACCGCGACGGAATTTTTTCAGCAGGCGTCATTGCGCGGCGGCATTGATCCACAGGGCACAATGCTGCCCGACCACGCGCCAAAGATGTTCATTCAAACTCCGGAGCAAGTTGCCAACGCCGTTGTGCGTTGCCTGCGCAAGCCAAAGAGTGAAGTGTGGACCAGCCTTACCGTGCGCTTGGCTTCTGGAATCATCAACGCGTTTCCGGGTGTTTACGACATGGCGTTGCGAAAGCAGGCCAAGATCATGGTGCGTAGCCAGAAAAAGCGTTTAAATGCACTAAAAACTTAATATTTTGAATCGGTTGCCCAAGCAAGCCCTTGGGCACTATCTTTCGTCTTTAAGATTTTCACAACAAAAGGAATCAGCCATGGCAATTCGAATTGGTATCAACGGATTTGGTCGCATTGGTCGCTTGGTGTATCGCGCGGCGGTGCAGCGTGGCGGATTTGAAATTGTTGGCGTGAATGACTTGGTTCCGGCGGACAACCTGGCGTATTTGTTGCAGTACGACACCAACCACGGGCGCTTTCAACATGAAGTGAAAGCTTCGGGCGAATCTTTTTCCGTGGCTGGTATGTCCACGCGCACTCTGAGCGAGCGCGAGCCCGCCAAGCTTCCGTGGAAGGATCTCGGTTGCGCGTATGTTCTTGAAAGTACGGGACGCTTCACCGAATTCGAGTCCGCTCAGGCTCACATTACAGCCGGCGCCAAGCGTGTTGTCATTTCCGCGCCAACCAAAAGTGAGCAAGAAGTTCCAACGCTTGTCTATAAAGTCAATCACCAACAATACGATCCAGCGCGCCACACCGTGATTAGCAACGCAAGTTGCACCACCAATTGTTTGGCGCCCATTGTGAAAGTGATCATGGATGAGTTTGGCCTTGAGGAGGGCTTAATGACCACAGTTCACGCCGCCACCGCGACGCAGCCCACGCAAGATGGTCCATCAAAGAAAGATTGGCGCGGCGGACGCAACGCGTATCAAAATATTATTCCCGCCAGTACGGGCGCCGCCAAGGCTGTTGCGTTGTGCTTGCCTAGCACCAAGGGCAAGCTCACGGGTATGAGTTTCCGCGTGCCCGTGGCCAATGTGAGTTGCGTTGATTTGACCTTCCGTACCGCAAAATCCACCAGTTTGGATCGCATTCACGCCGCCATGAAAGCCGCATCGCAAGGTGCTATGAAAGATGTGCTTGGCTATACCGAGGAGGAGGTGGTTTCGAGTGATTTCATGAGCGATCCTCGCAGCAGCATTTACGACGCGCGCGCATGCATTCAATTGAACGACCGTTTCTTCAAGGTGATCAGTTGGTATGACAACGAATCTGGCTACGCCAATCGATGCGTGGACATGTTGCAAATGATGGCTGATAAAGACAAGGCGTGAGCGCCGCGAACATGATTTGCTGCATCCAGCCTGATCGGTTGTGAGGCCAAAGCGTTGTGTTTTGCAATGATGAATAGATTGCGTAAATAGCACACTGACAATTCAAGGCGCGAATGTGAGAATGCAAATTGTCACTGCGTCAGCATGTGGACCAAACTAGCCGCTTCCATTTTGGTAAGCGCTCCGCCACTCCAATTGGCCGCCACCAGGGATTGGTTCACACCCTCGTACATCTTGTCGGCGGTGTAATTGAACAAGCATTTGGCCTTATTCACGCCCTCCCACACTTTGCCGTCATCAATATTAAAAAGAACCTTGGCCTTGTTCACGCCCTCATAGACATTGTTGCCCGAGATGTTGAACAGGCACTTGGCTTTGTTGACGCCTTCCCAGGCTTTATCGCCGTCAATATTCAAAATAGCCTTTGATTTGTTCACGCCTTCATACAAAATGGTGCCGGTCAGGTTGCACACCGCCACGCCTTTGTTCGGTCCTTTGTAAAAGATACGATTGTTCATGGCTGTTGCTCCAAAGAGGGTGGCCAGCAGCACAATACATGCGACCCGCGATAAAAATGTATTTACTTGACGCACGATTTGCATGAAGTGATTCTCCAAAAATGTGTTGAGCCGCGGAGGCTCGTTTGACAATCTTACCGTGTGGGCTTGCAATTCGAGCATGGTGGACATTGCACGACCATCTGTGAATTAAAATACGATGCGATCTCATGCTGGGGATTGCGATTGAATATTTGCCACTGATCGCAGCGGCATAACAAAACCAGGCCCCGGAATTGGGACCTGGTTTTGCGGAGAAATTGTCGTGGCCGCGTTTGGGCTCGCGTGTTAGTTGCGTTGCGTACTGAAGAAAAGCGGCTTGAATTCCACCAATTCTGGGGCCGTGTCCTCAAGGTCAAATTCCCGGGAAATGTAATCGGAACTCCAACCATTGACCCGCAGCGAAGCGGGGGTGGAGACATGGTGCGTGGAAATTTCAGTGGCGATGTTGATCAAGTCGTAGGCACGCATGGTGGCTGGAAGCACTCGCAAGCGTCGCTCGGTCAGTGCCGACAAATTTGCAAAGCCGTAGCGTGCCGAGCAATCATCAATCAGTGATTGAAACCGATTGAGCACTGGAGCCGAACTTTCAGTCCGGGGCAACTTCATGATGAACGTGTGCAAGCGTTGCACCTCTGCCAGCGAGGCCCATGAGCGTTGCGAGGCTGCGAAGCGATCGCGAAGAACGCTGAATCCCTCCTCGTTGTCAAAGGTTGAAAGAGCCCGCTCTAAGACATGTTGCGGTTCCTTTCCCATTCGCACGGCGCTGGTGAACGCTTTGGTCATGCCCACCATTCCGTTGAGGCAAATAAGTCGCAGCAAGCCTAAATGCAATTTGGCGTCGCCCAAACCGTCGACGGGTACCGACATGGTGAACTGGTTACGAAATTGATCGGGTCCAATTGGCAAATTCGAGTTGCCCGAACGCGGTTTACTGGAGCACATAAGCACGCCTTCGGAATAGAAAGTGCTTTCCACTTGGTATCGCTGCAGTAAATCGTAGGCCCTGTCAAAATCAATCATGGGGCGCGATTGTTGCGATAGTGAAAGCAGTTTTGGCCCACTGCGTGGTGCCCGCTCAATAGTGAGGCGGAACTTTGGATCGTTCTTCTTCTGCACAATGCGGCTGATGAGTTCGTTGGGTGTGAAGTACAGGAACATTTTTTCCTGCACATTGAGGAATAAAGCCAGACTGTGCCAAAATCGACGGCTTGGTTGAAAGGACTCGCCACCCAATTCAATTGTTCCGCGAAAGGCGTACTTGGTGTTTTTGTCGCCAACAATATCCGGTTGCGTTTGCGGCACAAAGTTGAAATCGCTTAGGCCAATGTTGCGTGTTTCAAATGTTGGAAACATGCCACGCGATTCTTTGCTACGCAGAGTTTTCACATCGCCTGGATTTTCCACAATGCCGGGATACGCCACGGTGGTCACAACTTCACCATGTGGCGTGGGGGTTGTTGGTAACCCGGTTGGTCGCAGCCATGCTGGATTTGCGGGAGTTGGCGTGGGGGAGAAACTTGGATTGACGAAGTCGAACATTGGATACCTTGGAGAAAGTGTGATTGAAATGAATTGAAATGAATTGAAATGAATTGAAATTAAAGTGTGAATAACAAGATTGAATACAGAACGAACGAGCGGTTTGCGACGCATATGTCGCGAGCAGCTATAGATAGAACGGATGAATGTTGAAGTTGTGACAGGGTGAATGATTGAACGAATGAATTGATGTATGAATAAAGCAGGAAAGAGCCATGAAACTGGCTTCCACAGTGGTTTGTTGAGCGTGATGATTCAACGGCATATGGCTTATTGAGGAATAACAATGGTGCCACGCGAACGCGTTCTGGAATTGCGTTGAATCCAGGACATGGAAGTGCTTGGCGTGAGTGGTTGTGCGATCTGCAACTCCATGTGTCTGGCCATGGCGTCTATGTTTGGATTGGCTGTGAGGCTTTTCCACACGCCATCCTGAAAGGTGAACTTGTAGCGGGGCTCCGCGATTCGCGTGAACGGAAAGTTGGTGGATCGGCATTGCACAATTCGCTTGACTGGAAATTCTGGAAATGGCCGAAGCACTCGTCCGCAAATTTGCACGGCTGGTCCCTTGGATGACGGCCTGCAGAAGACGCTCTTCATTTGCGGGCAATCAAATCCTTCCGCAAGAACAAGCATGGAGCACAGCACATCTAATTTGCCAGCCATGTAGTCGGCAATTTGCTGCTCGCGGTCGCTTTCCCCGTCCACCACGGCGGCACGGGCTCCGCCTTGGTTCAATATGCGAGCGCATTCATCGGCCTCCGATTTGAAGCGAAAGAATGCAGCGGATTGGCCCCAAGCTTGCGGATCGCTCAGCCAGCAATCGGCAACCGATTGCGGCGTGTATTTGTCTAAACAATAATGGTCGAACTTACTCAGCCAGCCTTCGCGGATAAGTTCGCGAATGCTGACATCGCGAATTACCTTTTCAAAGCACAACTTGATTCGGTCCTGACGAAATGGCGTGGCGGTTAAGCCCAGCACCAACTTGGGACGCATCATGGAATGCAGCGAGGCCATGCTCATCGCACCGTCGTGATGCGCCTCATCCACAATAAGTAGATCAACCTCTGGCGGCGAACGGTCGAACATGGAAATAGTTTGCATGTCAACATTAAATCCAAACGCAATGTTTTCATTGGCTGCCTGCGTGAGTAAATTGCGACGCATGGCGGTCCAGCCAACTCGGAGGCCATAGGTGCGTTGCAGAATGCATGCGGTGGCAAGCCCCATGAACGTCTTGCCGGAGCCGGTGGGACTAAGCACCAACGCCGAACGCTCACTCGAACGAAGATCGTAGTTGGCAGATTGATCCGCGGTCGCATGGTGCTTGCCCGCAAACGGATCGCGTTGGATACTTTGACCAAGCTCTGGACAGATATCCGGATTGCGAAGTAGGTACCCAAGTGTCTTGCGAATGACACGAGTTTGATAGACACGCGCACGGTTTGACGCGGTTTCCAAATTGGCAATCAGGGTTCCTGGGTCGGAAAAATCCATGCCCGCGATGTGTGAGTTTTTTGTCGACATGCGTCAATAATGAAACGCTTCACAACAACGGATGTGACACTTTGAATCAGTATTTAGAGAGTCGAATTTACGCCGCCAAAGTGGCAGGATTCTGGCTTCTGCCTCCGCCCACTCTTTCCCATAAAACTGAAATGCGTGCTGTCACAGATGCAATTGTGAATCGTTTGAAGGGCATGAGCAATCAACCCAAAAACCCAAATGTCAATTCAAGTGTCCAGGAGGCTATGAAGCAAATTTTGAATCAACCCCAAGCTCCAGTTGAGACCCCTGCGGTGGATGCCCGCGATGTATCCATTCCCGCCCGAATTCTGGTGGCGATGCGTTTGATTGAGTTGATGAAGAGCTCGCAAACCAACGCTGCGGACTTGATGGGTGAAATGGTCAGTCAATTTGGGCCAGAGGTCCTCCGAATAGCACAGCGGGCACAGCGGGCTCAACGTGCGGCACCAAAGGCAAGCAGCCCAGATCGAATCACCTATGTGACCGCCATGGAGGCCGTTCGAAATTATGTCAGCGGCGAGCATGGCTTTTTTGATTTCACAAATAGGGCGCAGGTGAATGCATGCGATGCGTATGCCAAGGAATTACAAAGCGCTTTGCAGGAGGGACTTGCGGCCACGCCAGAGCCCCAGAGCAAGCCGTTGTCCAAGAAAAGATCCAAGGCCAAGAGTGGTGGGGATGTGGTTGTAAATGGGGCTGTAAATCCAAGTCTTGTAAATCCAAGTCTTGTAAACCCAAGTCTTTCCAACACGCCGCACATTCCAAATGACGCAGGCGCATCTACGCCGGTGCAAGGCGTCAATCCCGTTGAGCCGCCTAAGCCGCCCAAGGAACACCTGAATTAAGGTGACAGAAATCGTCACTTTCAAAGAGGCGCCGCCCCTCTATGGGGGCCATGTGTTTGTGGCGAAGATGTTGGGGCTCAAATTGTGAAAGTGTCAGAAATTGACACTTTCAAATACGGGGGTCGCTTCTTATAGAGGGGCTGCATGTCCGGCGGAGTTGTTCTGGGTGTCCAAAGTTGTATATCGGTTTGAAACTTTTGTAATTGGGCTTGTTCCACCTTGCCGCCAAGTTGGATGTGGTGTTCGACGCATAAAACCATTCAAAGAAAGAGATAAATGAAACTGAAGCGTAATAAAAAGAAATCAAACACAAAGAAGCCGCTTTCGATCAGCGGGCAGTGTCGTGCCCAGTTGTGCAAGTGGGAACTTGACTGCCAGGCCATGTTGGCGGTTGGCCAAAGTTTGGGCTACAACGAGCTAGCTTTATATATGTATTGGCAGGGAAATTTGTTCCAAGAGACCAACAGCGGTCTGGTGGCAAACCGTCTTGATGGCCACGAAGTTGTCCTGAACAAGGCAATCAGTTGCTTGGCGGCGGCAACGTATAACCCAGACCAGAACTCGCGCTTTGACAGCATTGCTCAGTTGAAGTGTTATGCCAATTCATCATTCAGGTCCGCCGCTATGGATGTCGGACGGCGGCAATATATGACTCTGCCGTGGAACAACGGCCAGCAGACGCAAACCCAAGACGAGAAGAAGCAGCTTCGCGTGAAGCGGATCATTGAAAACCCCGCGACCGGTCCGCATTGTGTGGATGTGTTCATGGATTCACGGAGCAGATTTGAAAGCTGTGAACATCGGGAATTGCAAACCAAACTCAAGCAACTTGTGGCCGATGTGTTGTCCCAGTGCAAGCAGGATAAATACGTACAAGTACTTCACTTGGACATGCAGGAAATGAAGGGACCGCAAATCGCCGCCGCTCTTGGCACCAGTCATGCCAACGCCCGTCAATTGTTGTCTAGGGCTAAAAAATATGTGGCGCAAGCAATTTTAGCCAGACCCGACGCGCGCGAGTTGATAAAGGAACTCATGGGAAGCAACTTCTATGATCGATGTGAAATTATCACTCGTCATCCCAAGGTCACCAGAGAGCGCATGGTGGATTTACTCGACGAGCCAACTGATTCACAATTTGCTTTGTACATGGTTGCCTAAACGCAATCAGCTGACGCGATCGACGGACGCGATCGACGGACGCGATCGA
>SXGQ01856209.1_pt1 | contig 67918 bp, 57 predicted proteins | sample 3178371 | NCBI WGS metagenome assembly SXGQ01 (sample SAMN11356859, study PRJNA531348) | freshwater metagenome | isolation source: freshwater sample F1-20 | place: China: Fuxian Lake, Yuxi | collected 2017-12-25
AGGCCAACAAACCGTTGTGTCCAAAATGGGGGTGGGCGTTGCGGTCGTTGGGTTCCCCGTGGGTTGCCCAGCGGGTATGCCCGATACCCAGGGGGCCTTGGGTGTCTCTATCTCCGATATTGGTTTCAAGGTCGGCCACTTTGCCGGCTTTTTTGTAGGCGGTGATTTGCTGTTCATCGTTCATGATGGCAATGCCGGCGCTGTCGTAGCCCCGGTATTCCAACCTTTTGAGACCTTTGATGAGCAGGGGCGCCGCTTGGCGGTCCCCCATATAGGCTACAATTCCACACATAAGAGAAGGGTTTGGTTGCCAAGGGGTTCGTTCCTTGGAAATTCAAAGATAGGTTACGGAATGCGGGTATAGGTGATGCGCAGTCTGGGTTTGGTTTTGAGGCGTACTCTAGCCAGGTTACCCATAGGGTTCCCGGGAATCACGGCCAAGTCATACCCTTTGGGACCTTCGGCCATTAATTTCTGGAGATACCGAGTGACTCCAAATTTGTATCGGCCATTACGGAAGTAACCGTCGTAGTAGGACTCGAAGAGGTCCGGCATCAGCGAGGCCATATTCCGGCCTTGGCTGTCCAAAGGAACCAAAAAAAGCTGGGCAGGGGGCGCAATTTTGCCTAAGGCAGTGGTATCGGCATTTTCGAATTCCAAGGTCGCTTGATGAATGACCCAACGATTGCCCGTGGCAGGGCTAATGCTGTCCATTCCTGAACGATTTCGCAACACACGATACAGGGAATCCGAACTCAAACGGGTTTTGACCCCAGAACCGGCTTGTACGTAGCTTACTTTCAGGCTACTATCTGAACCGCTGTGTTGATGCAAATCTTTCATGAGTGTAGATTCCGCATAATCAAATCGAAAGACATTTCGGCTTCCGGACACAGGACGTAACATCAGATCGAGCCGACGGCGTTTGCTGCCACTTCTGTAATACAGGTAGAGTCCTGTTTTGGTTGCGAGGGGATTGCTTTGCAAAAGCAAACCGGTACCGTTGTTGATGGCATCCGGGTGCATGATGGCCTCAACCCACAGCCCTTTGAAGAATTGAATGAAGGCGTCGGCGTTTCGGTATTCCACGCTGTCGCGTCCGTTCAATAATTTGTTAGCAAGGTTGCTGCCTTCGGTATTGGCGTCTTGACCATCCAATCGCATTCGGAAAACACCGCTCACATTCACGACAGTTCCTGCTGAGGTATCGGCAGGCTCGTTGATGGGTTGAACTAAACCGCTTCGGTACCGAAAATTGCGAACGGCCAAGGGCGTACCGGTTGTCCGAACAGGGTCTCGGGAATAATAGACTTTGGAGCTGCTGACGGTTGGACTGATTTCGTGAGCGCGTACAAGAAGGGTGGTGTTGGTATCACCTTGGTAGCCGGCCAAACTGATCGACAAAATTAAAGAATCCAATGTGAGCGTGGAATCCGGATCCGACAAGCGAATATTTTCGCTCGTTGGGAGAACTTGAAAGGCGAAGGAAGCCGAGGATTTTCCGAAATAGGGATCAGTCAATTCACCCATGAGTAGAGCCGAGGGCAATTGACTCTGAAGAGAATCCTCCATCACAGTAGAGCCGACCAATTCCACGCTATCGGTGATGGTGGGAAAGCGATTATTTTCGGGAAGCAAGTCCAGGCCGAGCATCCCCTCCTCGTTGCAAGCAGCCAGTATTGCCCATGAACATGCCCAGAATACTCCCCTCCAACACCGTTTGGACCGACGTAGGCGAGGGATTACCAAAGAAAGAAGCTCCGAACCTAAGGGCCCAGAAAACCAAACTGCAAAGAAGTTCTTCACGAATTGACCGTTTCAGAAACGGCCTGAAGGATGTTTTGGTACAAACCTCGGTGGGGCTCGACCAAATTGCCATAAGTAAACACTGCGTGTGGAACTGCGGGGTCCACATGGGGATAGGTATCAACGACACTTTCTTGGTAGGTTACCACATCGGCATGGGCGATGGCCAATTGGTGCAATGCCTTTTCTTCTAAGGTGCTAAGGCATGCCAAGTCGGTTTCTGGAACCATTTCGATTTGAGCTTTGGCGACAAGATCCTTGCCCAATTTCTCCTTGAATTGGGGCGGATGAACCGAATATACCACTTTGGAATGGCCAAAAACGGCAGTATGGCGATAATAACGACGAATGTAGAGCGGAATTAGGGAGGTCATCCACCCGTTGCAGTGCACGATGTCCGGGGCCCAACCTAGTTTAACGATCGTTTCGAGGACCCCTTTGCAGAAAAAGATCATCCGCTCGTGGTTATCTGCGAAGAATTTGCCTTTGTCATCGCGCGTCCCATGTTTACGATGGAAATAATCCTCGTTATCAAGGAAGTAAACCTGCATGCGGGCCTGAGGCAGGGAGGCGACTTTGATAATTAGAGGGTTGTCGGTATCCCCGATGACGATGTTGATTCCTGAGAGCCGTACCACTTCGTGAAGGCGATGCTTGCGTTCGTTGATGCAGCCGTACCGAGGCATCAAGACTCGGATTTCCATTCCTTGCTCTTGCATGGCTTTGGGCAATTGCAGGGCGGCTTGTGCAATTTCGGAAATTTGGAGGTAAGGGTTCATTTCGTGGGAAACGAACAAAATGCGGGTTTTGCTACTCATGGGTGGACTCAAAAACAGGCTTTGGACAAAATTTGAAAAAATCTACTGCAAAAATATAGACATTAAGGGCAAAATTGCAAAATTTACCCACCTCTATTCAGTCATTTGCTCTAATTTTCCAAGGACTAACACCCATGCTTGTTACTAGAACAGTCGAAGAACTTAGTGAAGCTTTGGCCTCCATGGAGTTGTCTTTGGGAAATGATGGAGCTTTGGTCCCCACAATGGGAGCCCTGCACGAGGGCCATGGGGCCTTGATGCGGGTTGCCCGGCAGTCGAATGCCTGGGTGGCCGCAACCATTTTCGTCAACCCGCTCCAATTCAATCGCCCCGATGACCTGGCTCGATACCCTCGCCGCGAAGGGGAGGATTTTCTGCTTCTCCAAGAACATGGGGTGGATCTCGTTTTCGCACCCAGTCCTGAGGTTGTGTTTCCTCTCGGTTGGGTAGCGCCCGAATTGGATCTTGATGGATTGGACCTTCTTTGGGAGGGTGCCTTCAGGCCGGGGCACTTCAAGGGAGTGGCCACCGTGGTCAACAGGTTATTGGACCTTATTCCATGCGCTAACCTCTATATGGGTCAGAAGGATTACCAGCAATGCCTGGTGGTGGAGCGTTTGCTGTGCCTTCGCAAGGCCATGTTGGTGCAGCTTGGTCCTGCATTGGTCAAAGTGCCCACGGTGCGGGATGGTGATGGCTTGGCCTTGAGTTCAAGGAATCTTCTACTCGCTCCGGATCAACTGGAACGCGCCAGAGGCATAGCCCGCACCTGGTCTTGGATGAAAGCCCATGGGCAAGGGCTCCAGCCTGAGGCTTTGGTGGAGGGTGCTTTGGAGCGATTGACGGCCGAGGGGCTGCGCAACGAATACCTTGTTTTTGTCCGTGATGGAAGTTTGGAGCCCTGGAAGAGGGGAGATGGTGCCCCAAGGGCATTGTATGCGGGTTGGTTGGATGAGGTTCGCTTGATAGACAACGAATCCTTGGCCATTGCTTAAAATGCATCCTAGAAGCGAATCCAAGGTCAATGCCTATTTTCTTTGCCACGCTAATCCTTTCAATATCGACGCTATGTGGGTACAGATGGTCAAATCCAAAATTCACCGGGTCAAAGTAACCCAGGCTGAATTGCACTATATAGGGAGCATAACCATCGACAGGGTCTTGATGGATGCCGCTGGATTGTTGCCCTTTGAACGCGTTCAGGTGGTGAACATCAACAACGGGGAACGTTTGGAAACCTATGTGATTGAAGGGGTACCGAATACAGGCATCATCTGTTTGAACGGTCCTGCCGCCCGCAAGGCCCAGGTGGGTGACTTGGTAATCGTTATTGGGTATGGATACTACACCCCTGAGGAGGCCAAATCCCACCAGCCGATGACGGTTTTTCCGGATGCCAATAACCGGCTCGTCATCGACTAATGGCAAGCACAACCTTGGAAGAGAAGAAGCCCCGGTTTTCTTGGGGCGCTGTTCTATCGCTCTTGGTGGGCGCCCTGCGTCTGTTTTTGGTATTCCGTAAAATTGATTTCAAGGAATTTTCCGGAGCATTGGCCCAAACTCGTTGGGGATGGATCGGTGCAGCCTTGGTCTGCGGACTACTGAGCCATTGGTTCAGAGGGTTGCGTTGGGTCATGTTGGCAGAACCCTTAGGCCACCGTCCCGCAGCATTACCAACTTTTTATGCTGTGATGTCGGGATACCTCGCGAATTTGGCCTTGCCTCGTTTGGGTGAAATTACCCGTTGTTTGCTTTTGGCCCGCAAAACACCCCTGGGATTCAATGCCTTGGTGGGCACGGTGGTCATGGAAAGGCTCATGGATTTGTTGATCTTGGTTATTTTATCATTGGTAGTCTTGGTGGCTTACAGTGAAATGTTATGGGATCCTGTTATGGCTTTTTTTGGGGCGCGATCCTTGGGGATGGGATGGATTCAAAGCATGCTCGTTTTGGCTTCATTAGCTTTGTTGCCCATCGTGTTATGGAAATCATTGGGACGTTTGATACCTATTCCCGATAAGTTACGGACGATGCTTCGAGACTTTGGTCATGGTATGGCGGGCTTGTGGCGTCTTCCTAATCCAGCCTTGTTTGTGGTTTACACTGTATTGATTTGGTTGGGATATTTCCTTATGACCTACCTCTGTTTTTTTGCTTTTCCTGGCGCCGAGGGACTTGGCCTCGGGGAAGCTTTGTTGCTTCTTGTAGCCGGTGCCTTTGGATTCGTGATGCCGGTTCAAGGAGGGATGGGCGCGTACCATGCGGCGATTGTTTGGACCTTGGGTCGTATTCCCGGATTGGTAATGAGTGCCAGTTCGGCGCTTGCCTTTGCGACTCTCAGCCATTTGGCCCAAACCGTACTTGTGGTAGTCGTGGGTGGAATGTGTTATTTTTTGATGTCTTTGCTGCCTGATCACCCGAAGGTTGCTTAACGCATAGTTTCCTATGAAACCATCCTCATCTCCCAAGCAGTTGAACTATCAAGATGTTCAAGAACAATGCGCGCTATGGAAAGCGCAAGGGGAGTCCGTGGTTTTTACGAATGGTTGTTTTGATTTACTTCATCCGGGTCACCTGGTTGTTTTGCATGAGGCAGCGATGCAGGGAGTACGCTTGGTTGTAGGACTCAATTCTGATGCTTCGGTATCCAGACTCAAGGGGCCTGAGCGGCCGGTTCAAAAGGAGAGTGCGAGAGCGGTGGTCCTGGCCGCTCTTCAGGTGGTGGATGCCGTGGTGATTTTTGAGGAAGATGACCCGGCACAATTGATTGAAGCCTTACAGCCTGATGTTTTGGTCAAAGGAGGTGATTATACGCTGGAGCAAGTGGTTGGTGCGCAACAGGTCATCGCAAGGGGTGGACGAGTCCATTTGGTGCCTATCCTGCAGGGTCATTCAACCACGGCGTTGATTCAGAAATCCAATCTCAGGTGATGGCTTGGTTCGGAATCGCGCGTTTCATCCTTCGGCAAAGGGTTCCGCTCTTGGCGGTAGTGCTAATGCTTACTGCATTCATGGCCTACCATGCCTCTGAGATTCGCTTGTCGTACCATGGAAATCGTTTGATTCCTGAAACGGATAGCGATTATATTGCTTACCAAGATTTTTGCGAAAAGTTTGGGGTGGACGGCAATGTCCTGGTGGTAGGGCTTCAAGCTCCAAGGTTGATGGATCCTTCCTTTATGCAACACTGGATTAATCTTTCCGATCGCGTTCGAGGGATTCCCGGGGTTGTTCGTTGTTATACAGCCGCGGATTTGCCTATCTTGGTTCGTAACGATTCGACACGCTCCTTTGAATTTAGTCGTCGTTTCATAAACGGAGATTGGACCGAAGGGGGTAACCAATTTGGGAAAACATTCGAACGTTTGTTAATTAACATGGAAACATCGACTACACTCATGGCGGTAGCGATTGACCCGGAAGCTCTCAACGATGCAAGGCGGTTACGGATTGTGGGCGAGGTGGAAGATTTGGCCAAAGCCTTTGCCATTTCAACCAAATCTTCGGTCTATTTCTCGGGTTTGCCATATATCCGTACGGTGATGGCGACCACCATCAAGGATGAATTGATTTTATTCCTGATGGCCTCCATTTTGGTCACCTCGTTGATGTTATACCTGTTTTTCCGCTCGTTGCAAGCGGTATTCTTGTCGCTTACGCTGGTGGCGATTGGCTCGGTATGGGCGTTGGGTCTGATGAGTCTGATGGGATACCAAATAACTTTGATTTCGGGTCTGGTTCCGGCATTAATGGTGGTCATTGGGGTCCCCAACGGGGTTTATTTGGTCAACAAATATCATCATGAATTCCGAAAGCACGGAAATAAGATCAAGGCCTTGACCCGCATCATTGAAAGAATTGGAGTCGCAACCTTGATCACCAATGCCACCACTGCGGTGGGGTTTTTGGTGTTTTATTTCACGGAAAGCTCGATGCTGCAAGAATTTGGGTTGATTACCGGGATTTCGATCTTGTTTATGTTCGTTATTAGTATTGTTATGATTCCTGGGCTTTTGAGCTTTTTGCCAGATCCCGGCTTCGGGCAAATAAAACACCTTGAGAATCAGCGTATTCTTCGCTGGTTAGAGCGGTTAACCCGATGGATTGAGTTTCATCGTCTCAAGGTATGGCTTGCGTCCTTGGCCTTATTGGTGATGTCATGCCTGGGGATATTTCAGCTGCGATCCAACAGTTATGTGGTGGATGACCTTCCTCAAGACGATAACGTGTACACGGATTTACGCTTTTTGGAGAAACATTTTGGAGGGGTGATGCCCATAGATGTGGTGATCGATGCAGGTCGTCGTAATTTGGCTCAGTCGCCCAATACCTTGCAACTTGCCGATGGGATTCAAAATTTATTAGCGGAGCAGCCGGTCTTTGGGCCTCCCATGTCGCTCGTGGAATTGATCAAGGCTGCTAACCAGGCCTACTTCATGGGGGATGAAGCGCATTATCAATTGCCTAATGCTCAGGAAAGGGCTTTTGTATTGCCCTATCTCCTTCGGAGTCGGGGGGATTCAGGAACGGTCTTGACCAGTAGGCTCATGGACTCCAGCAAGCGTTACCTGAGAATTTCTTATAATATGGCAGATGTGGGAACAGATTCCTTACGATTAGTGATGGCCACTCTTCAAAAGGGGGTGGACTCTTTGAATCAAACGGGCAAAGCAAAAGTTACATTCACAGGAAAAGCCTTGATTTTTCTGAAAGGCAATCAGTATCTCATTCGCTCCTTGGCGGGGTCTATGGCCTTGGCCGTTGCCTTGATCGCTCTGATGATGGGGGTGTCTTACCGAAGCTGGAAAGCAGTGGTCTGGGCTTTGTTGCCCAATTTGTTGCCTTTGATGTTTACGGCGGGGATCATGGGGTGGATGGGAATTTCAATTAAGCCAAGCACGGTGTTGATTTTCAGCATTGTGTTGGGGATTGCGGTGGATGATTGCATTCATTATTTAGCTCGTTATTTCCAGGAGGTTCAGCGTCACCAGCGTTCCACCATGGAACATCTTCGTGTTTGTACGTTGGAAACCGGGGGATCCATGATTTATACCTCCATTATTTTGTTTTTTGGATTCATCATTTTTGCCTTTTCTGATTTTGGCGGGACCCAAGCGCTGGGCTTAATGTCCGCCATTACCCTGCTACTGGCCATGATTGCCAACCTGGTCTTGTTGCCTACCCTCATTTTGGCAATGGACGGCTGGGGTATATCGCGTAGGAAATTGGCTTCCAAGTCCTAAAATTTTCCCTATTTTTGGGGCCTGATGGAGAAACTATACAGGGAACATGCCCGGGCTGATTGGACGGCTCTGCAGGGTGAAGTAACGGCCTTTTGGGAATCCAACAAGGTTTTTGAGCAGGCGGTGGCCGATGATGGTCGGCCGTCCAAGGTTTTTTACGAGGGTCCCCCATCCGCCAACGGTGTACCTGGCATCCACCATGTGATGTCCAGAACCATCAAGGATTTGATGTGCCGTTATTGGACGATGCAAGGTTATCGGGTTGACCGCAAAAGCGGCTGGGATACCCATGGTCTTCCGGTGGAATTGCAGGTGGAGAAGAAACTAGGAATCCGCAGGGAGGATATAGGCCACACGGTTTCCATAGCAGAATTTAACCAACATTGCCGGGAAGACGTCATGCAATATACCGGCAAGTGGGAGGAACTTACGCGATTGATGGGCTATTGGCTCGATCTTGAAAGGCCTTATGTGACCTATCACAACGAATACATCGAATCCGTTTGGAATTTGTTGCAGAAATTATACAATAAAGGGTTGCTCTACAAAGGGTTCACCATTCAGCCCTACTCGCCAGCGGCGGGAACGGGGTTAAGTTCGCATGAGCTCAACCAGCCTGGTACCTATCGACAGGTCAAGGATTTGTCTATGGTTGCTCAGTTTCGCCTTCAGGAGGATTCCGCACAGTATGTGCTTGGAATGATTGCTGAAAAGGGTGAATCAGTCTCGGCAGAATTTGCCCAGACTAAGTTGCTTGGATTGTCCGTTTTTGTTTTGGCATGGACCACCACGCCGTGGACTTTGCCGTCCAACACCGGCCTGGCGGTGGGCGCTAACATTACCTACGCGCTTGTTCGATGTTCGAACGCCTACACGGGATCGGATCAGTTGGTGTTCTTGGCGGTCGATCGTGTCAATTCATATTTTTCATCCAATGAGGCCAGCGCAGATGTGCAGGCGCCTACGGGTTTTCAGATCCTTGGCCATATTCAAGGTTCTGTACTCCAAGGGCTTCGATACGATGCACTTCTTCCGTATGCAAGGCCACAGGATGGTGACCCCTACCGGATAGTGGTGGGCGATTTTGTGAGTACTGAGGATGGAACGGGGATCGTTCATTTGGCGCCTAGCTTCGGTGCGGATGATTTCAGGGTTGGGAAACAAAACGACTTGGGGCATCTTACGCTGGTGGATCGTTCGGGTCGTTTCACGACCGAGGTCCATGATCCGGAATTTCCCCTCCAGGGTTACCCGGTCAAGGAGGCGTTCTTGACAGAGGACGAGAAATCCCAATGGCTGGAAGTTCAGCAGGAACGCTTGTCCACCATGATCAGCGATCAACGTAAATTATTGAGTGCAGATGAATTGATTGCCCTCAAATTGAAGCGGCAAGGATTGGCTTTCCAAATTGAGAAATACGAGCACTCATATCCGCATTGTTGGCGTACGGATAAACCCATTTTGTATTTTCCGTTGGATTCATGGTTTGTTCGCACCACGGCAGTCAAGGAGCGCATGATTGCATTGAACCGTGAAATTCAATGGAAGCCGGAAAGCACTGGATCCGGTCGCTTCGGCAATTGGTTAGAGAATTTGGTAGATTGGAATTTGTCGCGTTCCCGTTTTTGGGGTACACCCTTGCCGATTTGGCGGACCGAAGACGGTCTCGAAACGCGTTGTATTGGATCCATCGACGAACTGCGTGAGGCGGTAGAAGAGGCCAAAGCCGTAGGGATTGCCAATCCGGATTCCTTTCATGATTTGCACCGGCCAGAGATGGATGGTTTGGTCTTGAAGTCTTCCTCCGGAAAGCCAATGTACCGCGAAGCTGATTTGGTGGATGTGTGGTTCGATTCAGGGGCTATGCCGTATGCCCAAAATCATTTTATGTTTGGGAAGGAATCCCAAGGCGACTCGCCTGGGCCTGCAGATTTTCCTGCGGATTTCATCGCAGAGGGCGTGGATCAGACTAGAGGCTGGTTTTTCACGCTGCATGCCATCGCGGTCATGTTATTCGATAGCGTTGCTTTCCGGTCGGTGATTTCGAACGGCTTGGTCCTTGACAAAGATGGCAATAAAATGTCCAAGCGTCTGGGCAACACGGTGGATCCTTATCAAATGTTAGGAAAGTATGGAGCTGATGCCCTGCGATGGTACATGATTAGCAATGCCCCACCTTGGGATAACTTGAAGTTTGATTCCAAGGGCGTGGAGGAAGTACAGCGCAAATTTTTTGGAACTTTGTTCAACACCTATCAGTTTTGGGCAATGTATGCCAACCTGGATGGATTTGAAGCGGTTCAATATAGTACAAGACCTTATGTTCCTTCTTCCCCAAATGTTTCGATCATAATGTCAACCACGGAGATGGATCGATGGATTCTTTCTGTGTTGCATTCCTTGGTGAAGGAGGTGAACGATGCCTACTCCGAAATGGAGCCAACCCGTGCGGCTCGTGCGATCCAGGATTTTACGGATTTGCATCTCAGCAATTGGTATGTCCGATTGAGTCGCAGGCGTTTCTGGAAGGATGGATTAAACGAAGACAAGGCCGCGGCTTTTCAAACCCTGCATCAATGCTTGCTGACAGTCGCCCATCTCATGGCGCCATTGGCTCCTTACTACGCTGAGGTTCTGTACGGTGATTTGTTAGGGTTTAGGTCTCCAAACCCATTGAAAGCTTCTGGGGTAGGGCCTGGTTCATACCCTAATTCGGTTCATTTGTCCCGTATGCCTCATCCTGATATGAATCAAATTTCGGTGGATTTGGAGCGAAGAATGGAATGGACTCAGGCGGTATGCTCCTTGGCTCTTTCGTTACGTAAGAAAGCAGGTATCCGGGTCAGGCAACCCCTGTCACGCTTGGGCTTAATCTTGCCTACCGGTTTTACTGAAGTAGATTTAACTAGTATGCTCGATTTGATTCGTTCTGAAATAAATATCAAATCGTTGGTATGGGCTGGAGGCGATGCATTCCGTATCCAACGCAAGGTCAGGCCTAATTTCCGCCGCCTTGGACCAAGGTACCCCACCGTGATTCAGAAACTAGGACCTGTATTGCAGGCGATTCCTTCGGAGCAAGTGGAGGAATTCCTTAGACGGGGATTTCTGGAACTGGAGCTGGACGGGGTATTCTGTCGTTTGGAAGCCGAGGACTTGGAGGTGCTTACCCAGGATATTGCGGGGTGGCAGGTGGCCAGCGAAGGGGCGATCACGGTGGCACTGGATACCACCCTCACCGAGGAATTAGAGCGGGAGGGCCTGGCTCGGGAATTGATAAACCGCGTTCAGAAGCAACGCAAAGACTTGGGTTTGGAGTTAACCGACCGCATTGTGCTGCATTGGGAAACGTTACCCGGCATTAGAGAGGTCATGGATGAATTCGGTGCCTATATCGCTGGGGAGGTCCTGGCTGAAAGCCTTCAACCCTTGGGCCAAAGCCGCGAAACAGCAATTCAGGTGGATTTGGAAGGTTTAGTTCTGTTCATAGATGTGGAAAAGGTGGAAAAGTAGCCGCGGTTTTTTATCCTGAAATCGCCTTTCTTCTCTAGATTACATGATTATTTTTGCCACCCCTAGGTGCAGACCCTGAAATTTAGAGCTTTAATTAGAATGCTATGGAGAACCCCAACAAAACCCGGTACAGCGACGAAGAGCTGAATGACTTTCGCTCCTTGATCCTCGAAAAATTGGAAACGGCCCGAGCGGAATTTCGATACCACCAAGAGCTGCTAATGCACGTCAACGAGAACGGCACCGAAGACACTTCCAATTCCTATGTTACGCTCGAAGAAGGATCGCTGACCTTGGAGAAAGAACAACATTCACAGCAGGCCTCTCGTCAGCGTAAATTTATTGACCACTTGGAGAATGCTTTGATTCGTATCGAGAACAAAACATACGGTATTTGCCGCGAAACCGGAAAGCTGATTCAGAAGGAGCGCTTGATGGCTGTGCCACATGCGACCTTGTCTATGGAGGCTAAACTCAAGCAATAGGGGAGTGAACCGCATAAAGCTTGCGGCTTGGGTGGCCTTGGCCTTGCTAGTGACAGACCAGGCTTCCAAACTGTGGGTTAGAACACAGATGGTCCCTGGTGAGTCGTTTGAGGTCCTCGGCAGGTACTTTCAGATTTTTTTTATCGAAAACAACGGAATGGCTTTTGGTTTGGAATGGGGTGGCCGATTCGGTAAGTTACTATTGACCACTTTCAGATTGGTCGCTGTTGTGGGATTGGGCTATTATTTCCGACGCATGATTCAAACCGGGCAAACAACGCAGGCGGGTACGGTGGCCCTTGCCTTAATCTGGTCAGGGGCATGCGGTAACATTATCGATTCATTGTTTTACGGCCCCTTGTTTGGGTATGAAACCTTCCTGTACGGGAGGGTCGTGGATATGTTGTATTTTCCTCTCTACCAAGGCTTTTTGCCCTCTTGGATACCTGTGTGGGGAGGCGAATATTGGGTTTTTTTTCGACCGGTTTTCAATTTGGCTGATGCCGCAATCTGCGTGGGTGTGGGTATGAGTTTGTTGTTCTATAACCGTGTCTTTGTAACCTTATCGGATGACAAGCGTCACTTGGCTTGAATCATGTGCTTTGAGAAAACCCACAAATTTTTAATTTCAATCATGTCTGGTTTTATTATTCGATACTCAAGCGTTAGGTCAGGCCTAAGACTTGCAACGATTCTGCTTTTGTTTGCCTTTGGGGCCTGCAATTCTCCCAAGAAATTAACGGGCAGAGGGGATGAATTGGCGATTTCCGGGATGTACGAAGAGGCCAGCATGCAATACATGAGGGCCTTGCGTTCCAAACCAACGTACGTCGATGCCCGTGTAGGCTTGCAAAGAGCCGGACAGAAGCATCTAGATGCTCTGCTTGTCAAGTTCGATAGGCTCCATGGAGAGCGGCAACATTACGATGCGGTTTTTGCCTTTGTCAAAGCAGCGGCTTTCTATAAGCAGGTCGAAATGCTGCGCATAGATTTGGATTTTCCAGCCAGGTACCGGACGGATTACGAATCGGATAAGGCGATCTATCTAGAAGAGGCTTACAACAAAGCCGCTAGGTTAATGGACCAAGGCCAGTTTACCGAGGCCCAAGCTGTATTGTCGGACATGAAACGAGTGGACCCCAATTACAAGGATGCCGCTCAGATGGAGAGGGTGGCAAGGGTGATTCCAATTTACGAAGACGGCATAGCCATGTTTGATCGGCAACGATATCGGACCGCTCATCTGCGATTCAAGGATGCCGAGGCCGTCCTTCCGGGCTTTCGTAACCTGGATTCCATGATGGTGGCCTGCGAAAATCTGCTCACCTTGAAAGTCGCCATTCTGCCCTTCGACGGGAGTTCCGGTTTTGCATTTATGCTCAACCCTCATACGTTTCTTCGATCCTCGTTGACGATGGAACGCAATCGTTTTCTTCAATTGGTGGATGAGAATGCCATTACGAATGCTTTGCAACAACAGAATAATTTGCTGTATGGGGGCAACAAGGTCATCTTGGAAATTGCACGTTCTCTCGGGGCCAATACGGTAATAGGGGGTAAAGTTTTGGAATTACAGGTGATCCCGCCTGAATTGCGCTCTGAAATAAAGCGAGGATGGGAGGCTTATACCGTCGAAGTTACTAACCCGACCAATCAACAGAAAAGCAACGAAACCCGTTACAAGAAAGTGGAATACAGCGAGTGGAGTGGTCGCTCCCTGGTCCGTATGAAAGTGCAGTGCCAAATGGTGAATGCCCTCAATGAGCAAGTGTATTTCTCGGATGTTTTTCAGGTGGAGACCGGTGACGATGTTCGTTATGTCATGTACGACGGCGACAAGGCCAGGCTGTATGCCGGGGTTTGGGCAGACCGTAATCGGGATGATGTGACCGACAAAGTTTTCAAGGAAAGGGATCAGCGAAGGGAAATGGAACGGTTATTGAACGGGCGCAGGGAATTTGCGCCGGTTTCGGGGTTGATGGGGGAATTGCAAACAGCCATGTCATTGCGCTTGCGCGAGGCGGTGTTCTTTGCAGAGCGTAACCGACCTTAGAGATGTCGAAATGCCCTACCGAACCAAATGGAGCAGGCCTGAGCGTAGGCCGCTCTTCCCTGCAGCGTCCACGTAATTCAGGAGGTAGGTATAGGTTCCCGAAGGAGCTTGGCCTCCGCCTTGGGTTCCGTCCCATCCAAAATTCGGGTCCTTAGATTCAAATACCACTTGCCCGTATCGGTCAAAGACTTTCAAATCCACTTTCACAATATTATAAGCAACCATGCTGAATTTCCGGTTCTCAGGTCTGCTGGGGTCATCTGGTATGAAGGCGTCCGGCAAATACAAAAAGGCGTTGCATTCATCGTGAACGCGGATACGAAGGATTGCAGTGTCGGAGCAGCCCGATTCATTGGTTACCCTGTAGCGGATTTCATAATCTCGCTTGGTGGTGGGTTCAAAGGAATTTCCACGAACCGCATCCCCCCAATAGATTCCACCCGCAGGCTGTCCTTGATCCAAAGTGAGCGGACCATTGTCCAAACAATGCTCCAAAGGCCCGGACATAATTGCCACGGGAACAGGTCGTACCGTGAGCTGTAATTCCAGCAAAGAGTCGCATCCCGCTGGTCCGGGGATAACCCGCGTATAGGTCCCGGATTGGTTGTATAATACACCTCTCCATCGGTACGGGCCGCAATGTCTGATTTGCTCCGAAGCGGCATAGCTGCTTCCCACGGTTAATTGTAGGCGAACAATACTATCGCAGCCCTGCAGGCTGATTAAGGTATCTCGGTACGAACCGGATTGGCGAATCCATCGTCCCTCGAAATAAAAGGAATCGCATACCGTGCGTTGAATTTGTTGATTGTAAAGAGCATTGATGGTCAATTGAATACGACTTAGGCTATCGCAACCCCAGCGATTAAGGAGGGAATCGGTGTACAGGCCGGACACGGTAACATTTCTTCCATTGATACGATAGGAGCCGCATGCCTGTAGGGGGATAGGTGTGAGATTGAAGGTGTCTTTGGGATACACAGTGAGGAAAAGAGTAACGGTGGAGTCGCAGAGCCTGGTGGAACTGTAGCGAATGATATAAATTCCCGTGGTATCGTATCGACGATTGCCTATAAACACCGCATCCCCCCTACAAAGAGTATCGTAGAGATCGCGGTTAGAACTTAACCCGTAATCCGAAAAATACGCATAGCGAATAGCATTGTTCAAGGTTTGTGGGTCTCCTTCAGGGGAACCAGCGATAATCCCTGCATGAAAATTAAATTGGCTGTTGAGTAAACTCATGGTGCCCGACGCTGGAAGCAGGGGTCCGATATTTTTGCGAGCGACCCACCATTGGTTGCCTGGGAGAGGCGCGAAATCCGCAGCAGTCAACAGAGCTGGATTGCCGTTCAGGGTGAACAAACTTTGTCCACCGTTTTCGATGATGGCCAGCAAAAATAAAGAATCTCCTGGATTGCGATAAAAGCGAGCTTGGCGGGATCCGGTGCAATTGATACGCGGAAGCAGAGCCCCGCCAATTTCGCAACCCATTCCCGTAACATGAAATACGTAAACCGGTTTGCTGGTCTCAATATACTCAGATGGATTGTTGACACTGAGCAAATAGGTTTCCCCAGCCGATGTGAAGGTGTGCAGGGTAAGGCCATTGATGCGAAGAACTGTTCCGGTATCGGTGGAGGTAACATAATAACGGTCTGGCATGGAGGAAGATCCGTTGCTCAGCATGCCTCGGCCTACAATGTAGTCTTGGCCTACGGATTGCACCGGAACCAATTGGTCGCCTATCATGTCTCGGCATGTCCCGTACGAAGGATCGTATACCGCATCATCCGAATAGGTAATTGCAATGGGTTTATCGGAAACGATACGGGATCCCGTGACTTTCTGTAGACCACCACCTCCAGACGCAACACAGGCCAAGGTTTGACCCCGCATCAGCAGGCGTTGGAAGGCGACAAACGCAGGACATCCAATCAAATGATTGCGCGGGGTAACGGTTACCAAGGTGCTGTCTTGCGTCGCGACGATATCAAAGCGACTTTTGGCGGTGCCTGGCGCAATGGTGGTGTCGTTAACCCATGCACCCAGTGCAAAAGGGGTGCCTTGGCCTCCCACAAAGAACCGCGTGCCCAAAGCGGTTTTGCCTTTGAGGGTAAAAGATGCGGCATTGAGGGGGGATTTAATTTCGTAAAGGACGCCTACCGGTTGGTTGGAGCGAATACGAAGGCCATAAGGTTGGACCGTGTTGGGAGGTTGATTCTCGAGTTGGCCCAAACGCGATGTCAAATCATGAACCAAGACCGAATTAGGTGGGACATTGAGGTTGATGGCCGGAAAATTGGTGCTGTTGGCCGGTTGGTCCACCACGACTTGTGCACCCGCTGGGCCTGCACTGATATGCAATGCCACCGGGGATTCTCCAAGGCCCGCCACCGCATCTGGGGCCACGAACCAGAACAATGTGTCGGTTTGCCCGAAAGCAATATTTCCTTGGAACAGTAGGATGAACAAGGACAAACGACCCAATGAGCTGGAGGAATATGATTTTATGGAAATCATATTTACGGAGTATATGGATACGGACAACCGTGCAAAGCTGTCTTTGGAATGCGTACATATTCGCTGAATTCCAAATCACGCAAGGCTTCGGCAAGGTCGGCTCTTCGGGAGCTCGTTGGGTTTTCGGGGTCAGCATCTACAGCACCACTGTAACATATTTTCCAGGTGGAGCGGCGCCTAGAGGAGTGGCTATTGTTCTTGTTGGATGAGTATTTTTTTTGGATCACCACGACATGCGGGATCTTTCGGATACCGTAGGCGGCGAATGCCTCCCCTGGAAGGTCTTGGACAAGGATTGCTTGGTCATGGGGTACCATCGAAGCGCTCAGGGTATGCGGGAGGATCCACAAGGCTTGGCCTTGCAAACGTTGCCACAGTGGCTCAAGGGCTTTAATCTTGGGAAGGTACAAATGATGTGCCGGGCAAGCGTAATGACTGAAAACCAAAACGAGGACTTGTTGATTCTTGAACCTATTTAGGCTGACGGTTCGGTTAAGGCTGTCCCTAAGAAGGAAATTCGGGGCGCAGTCCCCCCACTGAAGGGAGGGTGGTTGCCCGAAGGCTGCCGAGCAAAGCGCGGTGAAGACGACCCCGCACAGCCATTTGGCGACCGATGAGCCCAAGTCCGAAACACCCCCGAGGGCAGGGATGCCTCCATTACGGTAGTTCTTGTTAAAAAGGAAAGCCATTAAAGGAATGTCTCTGAGCGTACGGATAAGGGTAGCCTCAAATTTATCTTTGAGAATGCACACGCAGACCCGTTCGACGGAGAATTATCTCAAGGCAATTTACAGGCTATCGGGTCTTGATTTTGGGGGTCTACCCGATGGAGAATTGCCCTATGCGGTGGGAACCAACGACTTGGCGGTCGAGCTGCAGACCAAGGCTTCTTCGGTCACGGATATGTTATTGAAATTGGCGGAGAGAGGGTATGTGGATTATGTGCCCTATCAAGGGGCAGTCCTCACTCCTTCGGGGGTTTACCTAGCCTACCAGGTGGTGCGCAGGCACAGGCTCTGGGAATATTTCTTGGCGCATCGCCTGGGATTCTCTGCGAATGAAATTCATGATTTGGCCGAAGAAATGGAACATGTGCGCTCACTGGCGCTCACTGATCGCTTAGCGGAATTTCTTGGCGAACCCCAATGGGATCCGCATGGTGACCCTATTCCGGCTGCAGACGGACAAATGCCCGCCATGAAGCGGGAATCTTTGTGGGATGTCATCGCGAGCGGTGATCAACCTGGGGATCCTCCGAAGGCAAAGTACAGCCTCTGCGGATTGGGATCCCGTGATCCAGATTTAATCAAGGGGTTACAAAGTCTGGGCATGCGTATTGGGTCTTCTTTGCAACCAGTAAACTGTTCTCAAAGTCCTGAGGAAATTTACGAACTGCTTGTTTCAGGCATCAAGCAAGTTTGTGTCCAGTCGGCGATGGCCAAACAAATTTGGGTGGTCCGAAAATTCCCTTTCGGCAAGGTCATTGAATTGGAATAAGTGTTTATAATCTTGCAGCAAGCTTCAATTTCCTCTAAATCCTTCAATTTCCTCTCAACCCTATCATGAAGACATCGCAGTTTGAACCAGGGGACTGCCTCAAGACCACCTTTGTTGTGGAACCCAAGGATTGGGCCTCCTTTGAAGGCGAAACGATTCATGAAGTCTGCTCGACCTATGCCTTGGCCAAAGAAGCGGAATGGGCCTGCCGTCAATTTGTTTTGAAGATGAGGGAAGACCACGAAGAGGGAATTGGCCATGGGCTCAGCATTCATCACAAGTCCCCTGCCATGACAGGCCAAAGCGTCGAGATGCAGGCGACCTTGTTGGCCGTGGATGGGATGAAGGTCGAATGCACTTGGGAGGCCAAGGTAGGCGATCGACTCGTCGCCTACGGGACTTGCGCTCAAACGGTTTGGCGCCGAGAAAAGATTGCCGAGCATTGGAAGTCTTATGTTATAGAACCATGAGTCGTGCAATAAGCCGCGGTCCTTCGGTGCCAGAAATTGTTAACCGCAAAGCTAATTTCGAATATGAAATCTTGCAGAAATTCGAAGCGGGACTGGCGTTGACTGGTTCCGAAATCAAAAGCCTTCGGGATGGCAAAGCCACCATGGGAGACGCTTACGCCTGCTTTGATCAAGAAAGGCTGGTACTTCGTCGCATGAATATCGCCTTGTTCGCTCAGGCCTCTTACCTCAACCACGAACCTTTGCGGGATCGTTTTCTATTGTTGAATAAATCCGAACTCCGTAAAATCCGACACCGAATTACCGAGAAGGGACTTTCGCTGGTTCCTTTAAGATTGTATTTCAGTGAAAGAGGTTTTGCCAAGGTTGAAATTGCCTTGGCACGGGGCCGCAAGTCTCATGATAAACGCCAGGCTCTCAAAGAGAAAGATCTAGATCGGGATCAGCTGCGAGATGTTTGATTTTTAAGTGCGATACAAAATTTGGCTAAACCGACCAGCCATATTCCCCGGTAAGGGGTACAAATCGAAATCCTGGAAAGGCTTCTTGACTCCATTCCGTGGGGGAAACTTTGGTAAGCTTGAGCATGGTTTGCTCGGATAATTCTCCCACAGGGATAACTAAATGCCCGCCTGTACGAACTTGGTTTTTCAGGGCTTCGGGAATATTGGGAGAAGCAGCGGTAACCAAAATCCGGTCAAAAGGCGCATAGGAAGGAAGGCCTACACTACCATCACCCACAAACAATTTAGCCTTGCAATTTAAATGTTTTAACAATATTTGGCTGGACCGATGAAGAGCCCTGATCGTCTCCACACTGAAAACCCTGGCGCCCAATTGGTCTAGGATGCAGGCTTGGTAACCGGAACCTGTGCCAATTTCAAGGATTTTCATATGCGGTTCCACGGCCAGCAATTCGCTCTGAAAGGCAACGGTATAGGGTTGCGATATGGTTTGCCCTTCTCCTATGGGCATGGCTTTGTCTTGGTAAGCCATTTCCGCCAAGGCCTGGTCCAAGAAAAAATGACGGGGGACGTCCATGATGGCCTTTAACACCGACTGGTCGCGTATCCCTTTGGCGCGTAGCTCTTCCACAAGACGAAGGCGCAAGCCTTGATGCTTGGGGAGATCAAGCAAGGAATGTGTAGTATGAGCTGGCATAAAGCCCTAAATTTAGGGCCCTGAGGCCTTAAGTTTGTTGAGTGATAGTGTCTGAATCCCTGCCTTCTGCCCATGCTCCTGTCCGTATTGCCTTATTGGGCGCTGGACATCTTGGCAAAATTCACTTGAAATGCTTGTTGGACCTACCCCAACGATTTGACTTGGTGGGCGTTTACGACCCGGACCCCCAAGTGTTGGCCAAGGCGGTGGAGGTCTTTGGGGTTAACTCTTTTGCTGACTTAGAGGATTTGTTGTCCCGCGTTGATGCGGTGGATATTGTCGCGCCGACGATGTCTCATTACGATTTGGGTCTAGCGGCGCTACGCCAAATGAAGCACTTGTTTGTGGAAAAGCCTTTGGCCGAAAGCACGAACCAAGCTGCCGAAATGATCAAAGTCGCTCGTGAAGCAGGAGTCAAGGCCCAGGTTGGTCATGTGGAGCGCTTCAATCCTGTTTTCAGGAAGGCATCGGAATGGGGTCTTCAACCTCGATTTGTGGAGGCCCACCGTTTGGCTCCTTATAATCCGAGGGGTACGGATGTATCCATTGTTCTGGACTTGATGATTCACGATATTGACTTGGTTTTGGCCATGGTGAAATCTGAAATCAGAGAAATCCGTGCCAGTGGGGTTTCCATTGTATCGGCCACCCCAGATATTGCCAATGCCCGCATTGAGTTCCACAACGGTACAGTGGCGAACCTTACCGCCAGCCGAATTTCCATGAAAAGCATGCGCAAAATGCGCTTGTTCCAAAGCAACGCCTACTTGTCTTTGGATTTCTTGGACAAGGAGTTGGAAATCATAGAACTCGAGGACCAACCGGCCAACTCCAAAGCCTGGCAGGAAATTCAACTCGGTCCAGGTAAACCCTCCCGGTATATTGCCTTTGACCGCCCCCAATTGGAGCCAACCAATGCCATCAGAGATGAGTTGGATGCCTTTGGTCATTGCATCCAAAACAATCTGAACGAGGCGGTCAGCATCGAAGAAGGTTACGAGGCGCTCAAGGTGGCCTATCAAATTCTGGATAGAATTCAAAGTCCCTAAAAGGAATGCCCGGGGATTTATGGGGTAACCCAATGAGGCCTGCAAATGGTATAAACGCTCTGAGCTTGATCTTGTGCCTTATGATGGCATGGGGTTTGGTAGGCTGCGGTTGGTATAAACCTGATGAGGGAGTTCCCTCGTACCTGTTTATAGATAGTATGGTTCTTGTTCCAAGTCCAGAGACGCAAGGTACCTTGTCGGCCAATATCAGAGATGTTTGGGTTTTCATTGACGGAGATCTGCAAGGTGCTTTTCCGTTGCCGGCACGCATTCCGCTCCTGAAAGAAGGTCCAGTGAATCTGCAGGTGAGTGCTGGGGTTTTCCTTAACGGAATTTCAGCAACGCGGGCCATCTATCCCTTCTTTAACCGCTGGGATTCTGTCTTTAGTCTCACAAAGGGTCAAACAGACACTCTTCGACCGCGAATAACCTATCGCAATACTGTACGGTATCTGTGGTTGGAGAACTTTGATAACCTGGGATTTGGTATGCGTGCTCGGGTTGGTTCCGATACCTTGCTTTTCCGGGAGTCCGATACTGATTCGGTATTGGAGGGCATATCCTGCCTGCGCATGGCGGTAGACCAAAGAGCACCGTACTTGGTTGCGGAAAGCATTGATCAAATTACATTAACGCCAGGCAAACCTTGTTTCCTTGAAATCAATTACCGCAACAATATCCCGTTGCAGGTCGGCCTTCAAAGCCAAGTGGGCTCTGATATCAGTGACCCTTTGTGGATTGTAGAATTGGCCCCTTCCACGGAGTGGAACAAGCAATACATCAATTTTACCCCCTATTTGGGAATGGCAGTAGGTGCGCGTTATCGCCTCATGTTGAGACCGTTACTCGTAAGTTCAGCGCAAGGTACGGGAGTGGTTCGGGTGGATAACCTCAAATGGTTGCAATGAAAAGGCGTCACACGGATCTAACCGTTCTGGTGGTGGGCGATTGGATGTCCGCGGCAATTGCCTGGGCTTTGTTTTTCTATTACCGTAAAATTTACGTGGTCAAGGATTGGTTTGGGGATACCCATTACACCGATCTTGATTTGCAATTGTTCACGGGGCTGTTGACCCTGCCCTGGGTCTGGGTCTTGCTATACGCCTTGTCTGGTTCCTACCAAGATATTTACCGGAAATCGAGGCTTAATGAAACTGGTCGTCTTTTGTTGTCGGTGATGGTGGGTGGTGTGATTTTGTTTTTTGCAGTCATCTTGGATGATTATGTCCGTGATTACCGTTTTTATTTGCGAAGTCTGTTGGTATGGACGATGTTACATACCGCCATCACCTGGCTGATTCGGATGATATTGCTCAGCAGGATTTCTTCAAGAATGAATGCAGGTTTGATTCGTTTTCAAACCTTGTTGGTAGGAACAGGATCCGAGGCTGTTCGAGTTTACCGCGAGATGAATGCTCCAGGTCTTCCCCCAGCGAACGAGTTTATTGGCTTTGTTTACCTAAACGGTCACCGGCCAGAGCGATTGGAGGCCCCGCATTTGCCTACCCTTGTGAATTTGGGTGGGGTGGATTCCATCAGTGATATCATTCAGCGTTATGAAATTGAGGAGGTTATCCTTGCTATTCAACCAGAAGATCGGGACAAATTGCCGATGGCCCTCCAAGGTCTTCGCTCTGATGGAGTAATTGTGAAAATGGTTCCTTCTATGTATGATTTGTTGTTAGGAAAAGTCAAAATGCAACAAATTCTTGGCGCTTTGCTGATTGAGGTTCGAACCGAGGTGATGCCCGCTTGGCAGCAATTAATCAAAGCGATTCTGGACAAGTTCGTGGCGTTATTGGCTTTACTGATATTGTCTCCGTTGATGGTGTATTGCATGCTGCGGGTCCGTTTGGATTCATCGGGACCTGTTTTGTATCGTCAGCAAAGGGTAGGATTCAAAGGGAAACCCTTCATGATCCTCAAATTCCGTTCCATGACCGAATGTGCAGAGTTTGATGGACCTCAACTTTCATCGCTGAACGATCCTCGGATTACCCCGTGGGGTAAAGTGATGCGTAAATGGCGTTTGGATGAATTACCGCAATTTTGGAATGTGTTCATCGGGGACATGTCCTTGGTGGGTCCCAGGCCTGAACGTAAATTTTACATTGACCAAATTGTTCGCAGGGCTCCACAATACCGCCATCTATTAAGGATTCGTCCAGGATTGACCTCTTGGGGACAGGTGCGGTACGGGTACGCTGAAAATGTGGAGCAGATGATTGATAGGCTTCAATACGATATCCTATATGTAGAAAATCGTTCCCTTCTGGTGGATTTCAAGATTCTCATTTATACGCTTTTGATTATCCTCAAAGGAGAAGGGAAATAAAAGGCTGAAGCCAATACTTTTGCTATTGAATCCATGAAATCACAACGAATCGCAACGAAACTTGATCATGGGGACGCAATGTCCTTCAAGGCCTCGCTTTGGGTCTTGATACTGTTTTTGGTAGGCCTCTCGCATTGGGCTCAAGCAACCCGTATCCTGATAGCGATGGACCAAGGGCAGAAAGATCATCTCAAATCGTACGGAGTCGCTTATTGGGCAATCAGTCGTGGTGTTGAAACCCAATGGCTTTTGAACTACCGAGGTGGGAGTTTCGCGATGGCGCATCAACTGGGATTGGAGTCGGAATGCAGGTTACGGGGCATTAGTTACGAGGTAATTCCCGAAAATACCTATGCAGGGATACTCGCTGAAATCCAAGATCCTGCAGTTAATATGGAAGTGGTTAAATTGGAAAAAGCCCCTCGAATTGCCGTTTACACCCCCCCTACCAAACAGCCTTGGGATGATGCGGTGACCATGGCCTTGACTTATGCGGAGATTCCTTACGACAAGGTGTACGATCCAGAGGTTATCGATGGCAAATTACCGATGTACGATTGGCTTCATCTTCACCATGAGGATTTTACAGGGCAATTTGGCCGATTCTATTTTGCTTATCGAAAAGCAGCATGGTACCAAGCCGAAGTAGCGGAGGCCGAACGGACCGCCTTAAGCAGAGGGTTCACCAAAGTCTCCCAATTGAAATCTGCTGTTGCTCAGAGAATTCGTGAATTTGTGGCCGGGGGTGGGTTTTTGTTCGCAATGTGTTCGGCAACGGATTCCTACGATATTGCTCTTTCCGCCATAGGGTTGGACATTTGCGAGTCCATGTACGACGGAGATCCTGCGGCCCCTTCAGGATCTTCCCGTTTGGATTACGATCAATGTTTGGCATTCAAGGACTTTACCTTAACACCCAATCCATTAGAATATGAGTTTTCGGATATTGATGTTACCAATACCCGAGGCTCTATGATGGAGAACGAGGATTACTTTTCCTTGTTTGATTTTTCGGCCAAATGGGACGTAGTCCCAACGATGCTATGTCAGAACCATCAGCAGGTTATTAAGGCCTTTATGGGTCAAACAACGGCTTTCAACAAGGATTTGATCAAACCTGAGGTGCTCATTATGGGCGAAACCAAAAGTCTCCACGAAGCTCGTTATATCCATGGCAATTTCGGTAAAGGTACATGGACATTTTACGGAGGGCACGACCCGGAGGATTACCAACACCTGGTCGGTGAGCCTCCTACTGAATTGAGCATGCACCCCAATTCCCCAGGTTATCGACTTATTCTTAACAATATTCTTTTTCCTGCGGCCAAGAAGAAAAAGCAGAAAACCTAATCACCATTCCACGGAAATACAGATGCTCAATCCAGGAATTTCCAGTCCAAACCGAAACGCAGTCTTCGGTCACCCAACGGATAACCAGGTAATGATTGCCCTATGTTTGCGGGCAAACCCATATTGACATGTTCCCAACGAATATAGAGCAGGGTCTTCTGTACCCTAATTCCTGCAATCAGGTCAATCAAAGGATAATTACCGCTCAAGGTATTCCATAGTTTACCTTGCGCTGATGTCATAGCCACGGTCCACATCCCCAATTCGGGACGATAATGTGGCGCCGCAAAGGGCGTTTGGTAACGAACGGCCATGCCTGCCAACCATGTCCATCCAGCCGGGGTGCGTCGCTGAACATAGAGCCAGTCATCACAAGCCCACAGGGGCAAAGGAATCCATGCCCGGTTATTGGACCATTGCAACAAATGATGGTAGTTCCAGAACCATTGGATCCTACCAATTTGGCCAGCCTGCACGATGCCCCTGGCGCGTAGGCCCAGGTAGGCTACGGTCTCTTGATTATTGGCCATAAGCAGGCTACGAATTCTGGCAACGCCTTGAAGGGTTAAAGTGTCTGTTGTTACAATGCCCAGTCCAATCAAATTGCGCATCATGCCTACCCGAAGGATCCAACGATTATTAGGCAGACCTCGAGGTCGCCATTCTGAGGAGAGCATGAGCCCTTGAGCGGCTTGCAATTCCGGTAAGTTCCACGCGGTAGAATTGGTTTTCATCCATCGTTGGGCATAGGTTGGGGGATCCACATAGGCCTCCAAAACGACACTCTTCAGAAAGCCCTTTTGAGCTTGGTTATTATTTTCTCGAGCGCTGTCAGAACTCTCTTCGTAATTCGTCGCCTGCCATCCCAATTCCAAACTGCTCCTCAAAGGAAGGAAGCTATGGAACAGTCCTTGCTTCCAATCCATCCACAAGCCATGTCGCAGGGATTCCCATTTGCCATAGGCAATCAATCCTAAATCAGAGCGCAGGGCATAGTTCTGATTGCCATGTTCTGCAGGGAGGATTATTCCACTGTAATAATTCATCTGTGAAAACTCTATTCCGTATTGCACCAAGTGGCTGATGGCGAATTGGTGTTCCATCCCTAACTTATGGGTCCAGGTGGATTGTCTAAGGCTGTCTTTGGATGAACTGCTGTCGATGAGACCGGATGCACTTGGATAAAAGGACAAATTGTTGGCGATACTTTCATCGGCAAATTTCCAGCGCTGCGTTTCCTTGCGGAGACCGTGGACCAACCGTGGGGATTGGGGTTGATGAGCACGCCATGACCAGCGATTTTCGAGGTTCCATCGTTCTTCTTGGTGTTTGGAATTCGCATTGCGAAGCTGAATATCCAAATTCAAGGGATTGTAACCGGAAGCTGATATAAGGCTTTGGGAAGAAACCCCTCCATTCTCACTTAGATCTGCCGACAAAATCTGATAGGTGGCTGCAATGAAATGCCTGCCTGGTCGCAGACTACCGATAACGTAAATATCTGTATTACGGATTTTGGATCCTGATCGTTGCAGAAATCCATTGTGGGTTATACTCTGAAATTGTATTCCAGCGCTGAGGGAAGGCCCTATTTGCTGATGGTGGTTGAGTTTCAGTATTTGTAAATTGTTGCCGCCTGCTTGAAACTCAATACGGGTAAGCGGTTTTTTGGGGAAATAGAAGGTCTTTCGTTGCCGCATAGAGGCGCTGAATATTCCTAAGTGGTTCATTGGTGAAATCCCATTGATGGGATCCCACCACAAAGAGAGGGAAGGATAACCTATACCGCCGGTGTTGATTTCTTGGCCCTCACCACAGGCACTTGGTTGCACCATCCTTTCAAAAACTTCTGCAGAATCACGGTCAAGGGTATCACGGTTATAGATCCACTTTTGGAATTGGGTGGTGTCCAAGCAGTAGCTCGCCAGCTCTTGCGAGGACCAAGTCATTCGGGATGGGAAAGTATGAGGTAGCATAGGCTGGGCCGAAGTCACGGAGAGGCTCAAGAGGATGCCCAAGAGGATGCCCCAAAGCCCTCGAACCAGAAATTCGCTCATAATCAGAATCTTTCGCGGCATTTTTCAGCGAAATTGTTCATATGCACCTCTAATTGTTTGCGATCGCGCTCTTGAAAATCAATTTCTATAGGGATATAGGCCAATGGAATATGGTTCTGCACAAAAAACATAGGATTCGAAGCCAGTTTCACAAAATCCTTTTCGGTGGTGAGAATTGCCCTGATAGGGCTGTGCAGATTGGCGAAGGCGCATTTGATTTCTGTCAAAACATTCTGGGTATAGTCCACATGATCGGCATACGCCAGATGTTTATAAATTAAACCATTGTTGTTAAGGTGTTCGCACAGCAAATCGGTGTTGGCAATTCCGGTAACCAACAAATAATGGCCTTCAGGACTTAAGGCAATTTGTTCAAACGGTTCCATGAAGATGGGATCCAAATGAATGAGAGAGGAATAGAGAATACGTTCTGAGGGGAAGTCTGCGATTCGCCCACCGTAATATTTGCGGTCATAGAGCCGTATCGATGGGGGGCATTTGGTGAAGATGATCATATCGGCTCTGCGATATGCACTCTTATATTCCCGTAATTCGCCTAGCGGCAACAGCGCATCGTCAAAGAAGGGTTTACCGTAATCGCTTAACACAATATTCCAATGGGAACGTACCCTGCGGTGCTGGAATCCGTCATCCATCACCACCGCTTTAATTTCAGGATGCAGGGCCTGCAGCTGTTGAATTCCTTTCAACCGATCCTCGCAGACTGCAAGGGGGATGAAGGGTAATTTGGCGTTCAGCATATGGGCTTCGTCTCCCAGTATCGCCGGGCTGTCTGAAGGTTTTGCTAAATGGAACCCGCGGCTTTGTCGCCCGTAGCCTCTGGATAGGATGGCGACAGGGCCAAGAACTTCATAGAGGTAAGCTGCAATCAGTTCGGTATGCGGGGTTTTGCCTGATCCGCCAGCGTTGATGTTTCCGATACAGACCAGTGGAATATCCGAGACATGGGATTTCAGCCAAGCACGCTCGTAAGCCACGTTTCGAAAAAAGGTAATAAGCCCGTATAACTGGGCTAAGGGCCATAAGATGGGCCTAAGCCAAGCTTGATACCGAATGCGAGAAAGAAATTGTATTTTCAATGGATAGTTTCAGGCGAAACAAATTCTGTTTTGCAAAAGTAAGGGTTTGGTTTATTTTTGATTCTTTGGCTTGAAGGACTTTAACCGAGGCTCTCCCCAAATCTAATCCAACCTAGTCAATGCTTATTGCCGAAGCGGTTCAAGTTCTCGATCGTTTATTTCCCAAAGGAATGCAGCAAGATTATGATGCTTGCGGTTTTCAATGTGGTCGTACTTCGAAGGATCTTCAAGGAATCATGGTAGGTTTGGACGTTAACGAAGGCATGATTCAAGAGGCAGAACAGCGCGGCTGCAATTTGTTGGTGACTCACCATCCTTTGCTTTTTCATCCATTACGCAATTTGGGGGAGGGAACCCGAGTGGAGCGATTGGTCCACCTTTTGCTGGAAAAAGGTATGTCCGCTTACGCAGCTCATACCAATTTGGATGCTATGCCCAACGGGGTGAACGGAGTTTTGGCGGACAACTGGGGTCTATTAAATCGACAGCCCTTGGAGGCCTTGAAGGTCTCTTTGATGCAATTGGTGGTCTATGTCCCGTTGGCGCATGCCGAAACCCTACGTTCTGCCCTTTTTGCTTCAGGTGCTGGCGCATTGGGTAATTATGGGGAGGCCAGTTTTGGGGTGCAGGGCACGGGTACCTTTAAGCCATTGGAGGGCGCTAACCCTTATTTGGGTTCATTGAACCTCAGGGAAGTCGTAGAAGAAATTCGCTTAGAGGTAGTATTGGAGCCATGGAAAACCCAACAGGTCTTGGAGGCCATGCGGCGGGCTCACCCTTACGAAGAAGTTCCCTACCAACTGATTTCCTTGGAGCAATCGGCCCCTGCTTATGGATTAGGAATGGTGGGGGACCTTCCAAGGCCTATGCAGGTCTATGAATTACTGAACCTCATCGCCAAGACTCTAGGTTGCCCACTCCGTCATTCTCATATTGTTGCGCATACAATAATTATGCAATCAACTATTTCTCGAATCGCGCTTTGTGGAGGGGCGGGCGCTGATCTATGGTCCAAAGCCAAGGCCGCTGGGGCACAAGTCTATTTGACTTCCGAAATCAAGCATCATCATTTCCTGGATGCGGGGGATGAACTGCTGCTCGTTGAGGCTGGCCACGCGGAAACAGAAATTCCAGTCATCGAACGGGTTCAGGCCATAATTCAACCATTTTTCAGTACCTTTGCGATCCTTCAAACGAGTATTCAACAGAATCCCGCACAATATTTTTCTTTACGAAACGAAAACCATGGATCATAGCGTCGAAAACAAACTTGCCAACTTGTTCAAACTTCAGAACATCGAGTCTGAGATCGATCGTCTTCGGACCTACCGAGGCGAACTACCCATGGAGGTGCAGGACCTCGAGGATGAAGTTGCAGGAATGGAGACCAGGTTGGAACGTCAAAACGAAGAAATTGGACAAATCAAGCGTTTAATTGCCGAGAAAGAGGCAGGGTTAAAGGATGCAGACCAGTACAAGATCCGGTATGAAACCCAAATCATGGGGGTCAAGAACAGCCGAGAATTTGATGCCTTGAGCAAGGAAATCGAAATTCAATCCCTTGAAATCCAAATTGCAGAAAAGAAAATCAAAGAATTTAAGCATCAACTGGATGCCCGTGCCTTGGATTTGCAGAATTTGACCGAACAGCTCGAAGGTCGCCGAAATGACCTCGAAGTCAAAAGGACTGAACTTGGCAGCATTATTGCTGAGACCGAAGAAGAAGAAAGGAACCTCCACAAAGAGGTTGAAAAAGCGACCAAGAAAATCGAAACGAGGTTGCTATCCGCTTATCAGCGGATTCGTGGAAATGCCCGCAATGGTTTGGCCGTGGTTAGCGTCCAAAGAGATGCTTGCGGTGGTTGTTTCAACCATATTCCACCGCAACGGCAGATGGATATCCGTTTGCGCAAAAAGATCACCGTATGTGAGCACTGCGGCCGTATCCTTGTGGATGCGGATATGGAAGCCTTGGTGGCCTCTTAATCATACCCGAAGAACTCTCAAGGCCAATTCATTAGTGGATCCTCACGGGTCAGCTTTCTGTTTTTTGTTCCAAAATCCCGATAGGCGTACGCCCTTCAAAAACTCGCTGTCCATGGGGGCTATCGCTGAGTTCTTCGGTGAGATCTTGGCCTGACCAATGCTCGTAATGCTTGCCGTTTCTCCAAAGGCGGCTATCGGTGACATCGTAAATTTTTCCTTCCCAGGCAATCCAAATTTCAGAGCGGTCTTGTCCATTTCGTAGAGCCAATTCAGAGCGTGTGTACGATGGCAATTCTATTAACGAATCCATACGCTAAATTTCGGGGACAAGTCTGCAATTATCCATTCTTTGATTAATACCTTTTATTTGCGGATAATTACAGATCAATCTTCACCGTCAATATTCTCGCCATGAGCCAAATTTCTAGAATTGCCTCCGTGCAATCCCCCCTTATCGTTACGGTGAATGGAATGCGTCCAACCTGGGGCAGGGATTGCTTCATAGCCCCGAACGCAACCCTTACCGGGGATGTCATCTTGGGGGATTCATGCACCGTTTGGTTTCAAGCGGTGATTCGTGGGGATGTTCACTCCATAAGGATTGGCGACCGCACCAATATCCAAGATGGTGCGGTAATCCATTGCACATACCGCAAAGCGGCCACGCAAATCGGTTCGGGGGTCAGTATCGGCCATCGTGCCATCGTACACGGTTGCACCATCGAAGATGATGTTTTGATCGGAATGGGGGCTATCGTGATGGATCATGCAGTGGTTGAAAAAGGCTGTATTGTGGCTGCAGGGGCGGTAGTTCTCGAGAATTTTCGCTGTGAATCCGGGTATATCTACGCTGGAATTCCCGCAAAGATTGTCAAAAAGGTAAGCCCCGATCAATTGTTGTCTATGCAACAAACGGCTTTGAGGTACTTGGAATATTCCAGGTGGATGGATTCTATAGATGGTTTAATCAAGGCCGAAAGACATTAAAAACCGCCTAAATTCTATTTATTCGATTCCGAGGGTGTCCTTTTATTTGTATTTTGAGGCTTTAATAAAATTTCCTATGTTGTCGACTTTTAAGGGCTGGTTGATTTCGGTGATGGTGTTCTTGGTTGTTTGGATTAGTGGCCCAGAAGGTCATGCCTCTCACCTCCTTGGCGGTGAAATTTCTTATAAATGTTTAGGGAATGGCCTCTTTGAATTTACGATCAAAGTTTACCGAGACTGCGCTGGTATTCCTTGGTCACAAACATCCTTGGCCTTGCAGGGACCTCACGGCACAACCAATTTACCCATTTTGGCAGGATCACCGGAGGATATTTCTCCTCGTTGTCCAGGTAACCTTTATTTGAGTTGCAACCCCCCCGCCAATGCATCCGGCCAGAACCAGGGATCGGTGGCACGATATATTTTCCGAGGAAACGTGGATCTATCTGCCCTGGGCCCTGCACCTCCTGCGGGCTATACGTTTCACACGACTCAATCCGGGAATGGGATTCCTTGTTGTCGTCCCGAAATTAACAACAGTACAGCCTCCAACGGCAACCAAACCTTGTTGGTGAAAATGTTTCCTTACCGCGATCCTGTAACAAATGTTATTTTAAATCCAGCCCAGCTTTGCGATAAGTCGCCTGAATTCGCTACCGATCCCACAGCGTTTTCAACACTAAATCCTATCGATACCATTTATTTGCAGTCGCTCGCCTTCGATGCGGACCTGGACAGCACTACATTCGGAATTGATTTTCCATTAGGAACGTCCCCAAGCGCGCCATATTCTTATAACAACGGTTACACCCAAGGAAACCCTTTACCAGGGTTGCTTGGACCGCCTTTGGTGAGTGCCGCTAATTTCCCAATTAATTTGACGACCGGGGAAATCATCTATAAACCAACCACTCAAGGCACTTTTGTCACCATCATCAAAGTTTCTGCGTTCCGCTGTGGTCAGAAGATTGCCGAGGTCTTCAGGGATTTCAGTCTCAAAATCTTGCCCAACCCTCCGGTTTCTCCCCCGGTTTTTAATCCTAGTGGTCCCCTGGGGGGTATCTTCAGCCAACGTCCCCCAATCATAGAATCGCCTTTTCCAGCCCTTGCCGGTATTCCTACCTTCGAAGGCACCTTCTATGCGGGCGATACCATTGAGAGCTTCATTAACGTGGCCGATCCTTTCCCGTCACTTTCAGGCAATCCCAATAATCCGGCCACTTGGGTACCGCTGCAACAAACGGTTAACGTCTTTGTTCGAGGCAGTCAGCTTGCGACCAATTTCCCCGCTCTCAACAACTGTGCCCAGCCACCCTGTGCACGTTTGCAACGAATTACCGATAACTCTTTACCACCCAATCCACCTGCATTTGCAATCAATTCCATTAATTATGGGAATGGAACCCCTGCTGGAAACGGTTTCTCAGGCTTGGTTCAAAGCGGTGTCAAATTAGTCTGGGCAACGGATTGCTCCAACCTCCCAAAGAGTCTCGGCGTATGTGGTGTGCAGAATTCCAGCAACAAATTTCAGATCAATGCCTTTGATGATAATTGTCCCATCGAAGGGCGTGATTCAAGAGTGTATACATACAAACTTATGAATGTTAGGGAATTGGGTACGGTCAAGCTACGAGGTGTTTCCGTAGCACCTACCAACGATTCTGTGACTATATATTGGGATAATCCCTTGGGTGGGCCACCTTCTGGTTCTGATCTAGGGGCATTAATTGATACGGTGACCATTGACCCTTTGGATATCGTCAATTATGGCACGCAAACTCCGGCTTATCAACGCGCCAAATCCGTCGCAAGACGCAAATATTCTTTCAAGGCTTACCGTCTATACCGGAGAGCCTTGGATCGATACACTGGCGCATTGGCCGGAAATTGGGAGAAAGTTGACTCCTTGTTGGTGGTGGATTCCAGCAAAATTGTGGATGCGACGTCCAGCCTCAATCTAATAGACTTTGACTATATGTACAGGGTCGGTGTGGTTTCTCGTTGTGATTCTGTTGAATATATTTCCGATAGTCTCAAAACCATTCGGGGTGAGGTTAATTATAACATATTTTCGGTACAAAGCACCTTCAATTGGGATTCTATGCGGACCAGGAATCCGTACATTCCATCCAATTGTTTGCCTCGTTATTATATTCAAAAACAATCCACGTTTACAGCTCCAGGCGTTTGGCTGAACGTAGATACCTTCGTGGCAACAGGGAATTTGCCCTATGTCTATCGCGAGACCACTAACATCCCTTGCCAGGACACAATCTTATTCAGGGCAGGATTACCGGATGTTAACGGTACCATTTACTGGAGTACAACCCCCGATTTGGCATTGAGACAGCAAAACCCTATTCAGCCTGTTCGTCTCCTGCGGGTATCGGTGGATACCCTACCTAATGGAACCGGAGAATTTGGAATCAATATGAATTGGGTCGCTGGCCCATCTCGGGCGCTTGGTGGGTACAATATTTACCACGTGGTTGATTCTAGTTCTTCCTTCGCGGATTCAATCGCCCAACAGTGGGGTTATGACAGCACGTCTTTCCTGTTGTACGATCCGGCCTGCGATCCTTACGATGGGCCAGTGTGGCTTACCGTAGCAGGAGAGGATTCTTGCAGGCTTACCTTGGGCTCCTACGACACGTCCAATTATCATAACACCATGTACAATTACACTGAATATGTGTACTGTAGCCTTGAAAGGGGTCTGCATGTGCTATGGAATCACTATTACCGATGGTATCCCGACCTTCTGAAATACAGAATTTATCGTTCTGAACCGGCGGTAGCCACTGGGTTTGTCTTGATTGATTCGATTTCCCCGGCCCCTTACGATAGCCTGAACCTGTACATTGATCGTTCAGATTTTCCCAATGGAAATACCTATTGTTACCGTGTTGAAGCGGTTCACTCATCGGGATTGACATCGTTGTCCAATGCGGCATGTGACACGGTTGACAACCCTGTGGTTAGGTATAACCATATCCGTCGCATTTCAATCGATACCACCACAGGCTACTTGCATTTAAAATACATTTTCAATCCTATTGAAATTGCTGAATTTTTTATTTTGCAAAAGCGTATCGGTGACAGGAATTTTGCTACCGTCGATACATTCATGGTAACCGATTTGGATTTAAGCAGCGGTGTCCCTACAATCAATTATGTTGATTCGACGGCTAAGCCTGACCGAGAAGTTTATCAGTACCGCATGATTGTTCAGGATGTTTGCGGCATTAGCATCGATACGTCTGGAATTTTCTCTAATCTGTTCTTGAACGGTGAGGTTGAACAACGAATTTATCCCAAATCAGGAACCGCGTTGCGCTGGCAGGTGGAGCATTCCTGGCCTGAGGGAATTGAGGGGTTTGTTTTATCAAGGGATGATTCTGCAGTGAATAGGACCAGGGCCTTTGTCCCTGTTATGACCATTGTAAGTCCCGTCCAACGGCAGGGGGTTGACACCATTTCCCAGGATCTTGCTGATGTAACATACCGATCCTTGGGAAGGTACCAATATTATCTAAAAGCGGTGGAGGTAAATCCCAATTTAGAGGACTTTACACAAGAGGAAATCTATTCCAATGTCTTCAAAATAACCCACCCGCCGAGGTTGTTTTTACCCACTGCCTTTGTGCCGGGTTCCGGAATCAACGGTCTCTTTAAGCCTATAGGTTTTTTCTTGGACCCCAACAAAGAATTTAAACTCGAATTGTACAACCGTTGGGGACAATTGCAATTTGAAACGAACGATGTTTTCGGATCATGGGATGGTACCGATATGAACGGCGATCCAGTACCACAAGACACGTATGTTTATCGAGTAATTTTTACAGGAAGGGACGAGAAGGTTTACAATCTTAATTCCTCCGTCGTCTTAATCCGCAACAAATAATTTCTAGCAAGAAAATTCTATAATTTAGGTAATGAGGCATTTAGTAAACTATAGAGCACGCTTTACGCTCTCTTTCGTCTGGTTCATGGTGGCTACATCATGGGCCAATGCCCAAGCATTTCGCGGGGGGGATCTTACTTACCGTTGCCTTGGTGGTAGTGGTCAGTTTGAATTTACAGCCGGTGTTTATGTGACTTGCCCTGATACGGTTACCATTGGTGGTGCCCTCAGGGTAAGGCCTTTTCGAGATTCATTGGTCCTCTATCAAACCTATAGGACACCGTGGTCCGATACTATAATTTTCAAGGGCTGGTTGCGTTTTCAGCCCGTTGAATGTTACAGCATTGCAGATTCTTCTTTTCCAAGGATAACACCCATTCCAGCTGGCAACTGCAATAGCGCAGGTTCCGTTATCAAAAATGTATGGCGTTTGATTTTTAGAGGGGTCATTGATTTAGACCCTGTTACGGTACCAGCTAGTGGTTATACTTTTTTTGTGCCTCATACCTCCGAGGCTAGGTCTGTGGTGGGTGGGGTTCAAGGGGGACTTCTGTCAAGGGGTTTATTTGCCATAGATCCAGCGGACAATTTAAATGCCGGAGTCGTGGGGCCTCTGGCTCGATTGGCCGTAAAGATGTTTGGGTTTGCAGGCTTGCGCCCGCAATTTATTTGTGATTCTACTCCGTTTTTTTATAACGATCCCAACGCAATGTTCATAGCCAATGCCAATTCATTTGTTTTGGATTCTGTGACGGTAGCAAATTTTGCAGTAGAAGGGAACTTCTATGATTCTGTAAGTTATCATTTGGGCGGGCCGATTTACGACACTGCCTCACCAAGATCAACGGCCTACGATGCAAGCGCTGCATTCAACTCATCTGTCAATCCCTCCGGTCTTTTCAATCTCAATCCTTTGACAGGTGAGTTTAGTTTCAGGCCTCTGATACGTTTCGGGGGACAGACCGCTTCCCGATACCATTGGGGAATTACGGTGCGTAGCTGGCGATGTAATTCGTTATTGTCCGAGGTTTACCGGGAATTTGTTACCGATATAATCCAAAGACCTGTAATTGGCCGAATACCTCCTTTCTTGGAAAATCAAAAGCCCCCATATTTTTCGAGTAATACCCGGTTTTTGCGCGAATATTATGTTGAGGATACGGTAAATCAGAATTTTTTGATAGGTGATGATGTGCCTTTTGGTTTACCTCCTGGTACAGATAATTATTTGTCGATAGGGATCAAAAGTCCTTTCGTAACCTTGGCGACTGCTTCGGGCACTGGAATACCCAGGCCAGCTGTTTCCTCCACTACGGTGACCATCCCCATGCCTCCTAGTAGAACCGACCTACCATCCGACCAGATTGCGCCGAACGGTATGAGTATTGGAATCGGTTATAGTGCAATCAATTCAACTTCTTTACGCCTGGGCTGGGTATCACGGTGTGATACGGTGTTTCGGAATGCCTGCTACAATCATAGTAGGCTTATTCCTTTCATGGTTACCGCTGCTGACGTTACTCCACCGCTTTTTGGCAAACAACCCAGGATTTTTAATATTCGAATGCGCAATCTTCCTCCACTTCCTGAACCTGAGTTCGTAGCTGTTTCTGTTGGAGAGGATAATAACCAGGTACAATTATTTTTCAAAACCAAAATTGATACAGTTAGTATTGATCCTTTGGATAGTCTTAATAATATTTTGGATGGGCGTGGTTTAAATGCTGCTCAACTCAAAGCGAAATCAGTCAATCGAAGGTTGTATTCATTTAACTCCTATCAGATTTATCGTAGTGAATTCCCCACAGGTCCTTGGATTTTAGTTCCAAATGGATCAATTACAGATCCTTTCGCAATTACTTTCATTGATACGGATCCTGCCTTGCGATTAAGGGATAGGAATTACTACTATAAGGTCTTAACCTTGAGTGGCTGTGATATCAATCTTCGTTTTAGCGAAAGTATAGTAATCAAAACATTGGGTGGAAACTATACCAACGACAAATCTAATCTTAGAGGAGTACTTGTTTGGGACACCATGGGAATTGCCAATCAACAATACCTTTTGGACAGTACTCAAATACAAGAACGTTGGCCATCTGCATTGGCTTGGGATTCTCTCAAGGTTGTAAGTGGAATCCCTAGAATTGATTCTACATTGCCCTTTTTATTCTGTAACGATAGCCTGAATTATCGTGTAGGGGTCTATGATAACGGAACAGGTTTTCCCGGAACAATTTATTGGAGTCGCTGGATCGGGGCTCGTTTTATCCTGCCAGACCCTTTGAGGATAAAGTATGTTTCGGTGGATACCAGTGGAATAGGGGACACCTTGCAAGTGGCATGGTATCCGGAGGTGGATACGCTGCGGGATTTCGTGGAAATGAGATTTTTTCCGGTAGTTCCAGGATCGTTGCCCTTGGCTACCCTGACCAATCGAAATGCCTCAACTTTAGAATTAGACTCCAATTACCAAGGCTTTGTGGGGCTTAGCGCATCAGACCCTAATTTTCAAGCCATAATTTTGAATGCTCTTGATACCTGTTTGAACCCAGGTCAAAGGTCAGGAGAACATCGGTTGGTGAATGTTGAGGCGGTCGCTGATCCTTGCCTTAACAAAATCAATTTATCATGGCGTGAATATGAGGGCTGGAATGATTTACTTTTTTACGTGGTTTACCGTAGGGAGGACCCGGATAGCTCTTGGCAACTCTTGGATACGGTAACAGGGAGTTCCTACGATGACATTGATAATTCCCTTGAATTAGGCAAAACCTACCGTTACTTTTTGGTTGCTCACAACCAAAGGGGCTATGAATCTTTTTCGAACATGGATACTGCGTTGTACGATGTTCCCAAACCAACCTTTTCTTATATAGAGTCGGCGTCCGTGGATACAGTGACTTTTGACAAAGTCAACATCCGATTCAATATTCCGCAAGATGCCTCGATTGGTCGTTTGGAACTTTTTCGTCAAGACGGGGCTAGTGGCACCTTCCGTTTTATCGATACCTTGACAACACAGACCGCTGCTTCAGGACCTGCCGGCGCGTATTGGCTTTACACCTATACCGACCAAACTGCTAGACGGCCTCAAGATGTCATTTATACCTACAAGGTATATGTATATGATGTATGTTATTTAATATCGGACACCTCCAATGAATTTTCCTGCCTACAGATCCGTGCGGGTTTACCAGACAACTATACCAACGTTTTGTTGTGGGATCGATTGGTGCATTACCTTAGCTACGACAGCCTTCCAAGAGAGCGTAATCGCGGTGGAATCGTTGACAGCTTTACGGTGTACAGGGATGTGGTTTACTCTGGCGGATTAGCGAATTACACAGCCCTCCCGCTCCGAAAAACAGGCGTTTTGCCCATTTGGAAGCCTTTGTACGAGTACGGTGACCGGGTAGACAATTTGCCAACGGATGAAGGATTATTTGATTATTATGTGGTAGCCGTGGAGAGAGATAATCCATGGGAATTTGAGGGTCGCAGCGCTTCCAACAAAGTGCGTCTTCGTCAAGAACCAAGGATCTATGCGCCAACAGGAATTTTGGGTGGTTCATCAGGTTCTAACGGCGAATTTCGCCCGGCCTTTAATTATAACATTATTGGAGATAGTAGTTATTTTCTAAAAATTATCAATCGTTGGGGAAAAGTTATTTTAGAAACCAAGGACAAGAACTTGGGTTGGAAGGGATACGTGGGAGATGTGCAGGATGAGTCCAGGGAAAGAGCCCCTCAAGACACCTACATTTACCAAGTTCAGTTCAGAGGTGCTGATAACAATCTTTACAAACTGAAAGGTAATTTAACCTTAATCTGGAAGGATTGACGCAATTTCATTCAATTCATCGTACCAAGTCTGCCCGTAACGCCGAATTAAGGCGTCTTTGACGAACTGATATACTCGAATCCGTCCTCTGCCTTGGGGCTGGCATGCCGAAGCGCATATGTTCCAACGGTGGTATTGGAGGGACTCACCCGCTTTCAATTTATGAACTCGTATTGGATAGAGGTGGCAGGATATGGGTTTCCGAAAATCAGACTGTCCTTGTTTCCAGGATTCTTCAATGCCGCATTTCCAAACCCCTGAGCTGTCCTTGCAGGCAAAAACACATGCCCGGCCCCCTAGAGTTTGGGTAACTGGCTCACCCTCAGGGTCCCTTTCAAAAAAGCCCTGTTTTCGGATTTGACTGACCGCATCTGGGGGTAGGAAGGGCAGAATTTTATCAAGGTTCTTTTGGAGAATACTCAGTTCCTCCTCTTCGAGGGGAGCGCCTAGATCGCCTTCTTCGCAACATGCTCCTTTGCATTGGCTCAGGGAGCAGGCAAAATGTTCATCCAACAGGTCTTTGGAAACGAGGACACCTTGATGTTCAAAAATCATAGTCTTGCAGTTGAAGCAAAGTTTAGGAAGAATTCTCGGTTCAAAACGATTCGTTGACTTCGAAATATACACCGGCCTGCCCATCGACTGTGCGGGCGTAATCTATCCTCAACAAAGTTCCAGCTGAAGGGTTGGGTATGATACGCAATCCACAGCCCCAAGATTGCCTGGGCATACGCTCGATAATGGATTTCCAATCATCTCCGCTTTGGCCTGCACCCCAATACAAGTTCCATCCCAAGCGCGTACTCCATATACCTCTGAGCTCATTTTCGATAGCCCAAACATGGAGACCCCTTGCATATCCTCTGAAATATCCCCGTAACAAATTATCGCCTCCTAAGGCAGGCATTTCTCTGAAAGCGACTCCTTGGACAGCGCTGTGCAAAAAAATACGTTGGGCCCAAACGACATCGTCCAAGGGGCCCTTGGACTTAGCCTGGTAGCGTAGGGGTTGATATCGCCGTAGGTCAAGGTTCCATTGGGTGTATGCAGGGTTAAGGTTGGACAAACGGGGGTGTATTCGGTAGGCGAACTCGTAACAATGTCCTTGTCTGGGGTTGATTAATTGTAGGCGGGTGTCGTGAACCCAACGAGCGCCCATTCCGATGGTGGCATGGCCCTCAAAGCCGGGGGGGCGTGGCCATTGTTGCAACAGGGCATTCTCCTCCCAAATCACGTCGTACATGCTGTTAAATCGTAAAACAGGGCCTATGAAATTCGGCGATTTACCTAAACGCGTAAGGAGAGTTGTCTGAATGTTAACAGTTTCAAAACGGTACGACATGAAATTCTCAGGGCTAACGAAGGCTTCTAGGCCGTAATAACGGTCAAAGAAATTACGCCACCCCAAATTCCATTGAATAATGTGACGGTCATTGCCAATCGATAGCAACCCCGATTGGGTTAATATCCATTGTTTACGTTGGGTATAAGCTCCTGCCACACTGATCTGGGATTTCCTTGCAAAAGGATCTTGGTTGAGTTGTGTTGCGTAGAAAACACCGCCACCAACCATGATTCCTGTTTCGGGTGAGCGTCCAAGGACAGGGGATGGAAGAACCTTGGAATTCGAAAGATTGATCAGCTCTTTGTAAAATCCTTTATAACTTTTCCGAGTTGAATCGGATAGGAATAGACCAGAATCTCGATGAGTGACCGATTTTGGATTTTCAGGGTATTGCGCTGCAAATCCAAAAGTGAGAACCGAAGTTCCCAGACAAGTTAAACAGAGAAGGAAGACGGTAATGCCCATTCTAGTCCATGATTTGGGGGGGCTCCCATCGGTAGGCGATTTGGAATTTCCCTGCAAGTGGTAAGCTATTTTGCCGCAGGACGATGAAATGGCAGGTGCCCAAAGGGAATGCAAGTCCTCCGGTGAGTTTGTGAGCCCAATCACTAAGTCCGTTGTTATGGCCAATAATCATTAGGGGCTTTTGGTCGCCGAGGGCGTGGAGTTCACTTTCGAATCTTGGGGATTCTGCGAGGTACAACCAATCCGGATAAAGGGTTAAATCTTCGGTGGAATCGGTAGTCTTTCTTTGGGCCCAGGGTAACCCATAGATGTGGGTTTGTAGGGTGCGCAAAGCGGGGCTGCACCATATTCTTGGGCGGATACCCTCGGTAAATTTTAGGACATCGGGGACGGCTTCAGCCAATGCCATGCATTGCTTAATCCCTTTGGGCCGCAGGGGTCTCTCGAAATCGGGTTTAGTGCCCTCAAATTGAAGAGCTTTGGCATGTCGGAGCAAGATGATCACCATACGTGGGGTGAAAGGTAGAATGCAAAACCTAACTTTGGGAATGCGCTTTGTGGATATACCGGGTCAACAAGGAGTCAAAAACTTGATTCAGTCGGGCTTTGCTTCAGGCAAAATCGCCCATGCCTTATTGCTTTCGGGCCCAGAAGGTTGTGGGAAATTACCCCTGGCCTTGGCCTATGCCTCGTTGTTGCTTTGCCATCAACCATTCGATAACGATGCTTGCGGTAGCTGCCCCGCTTGCCTGAAGGTAGGCAAATTGGTTCATCCTGATTTACACTTTGTTTTTCCGGTGATCAACCAAGGAGGGGACTCGGACAAAAACACAAGCGATCATTGGATACAGGATTTCCGAAGAGCCTTTTTGGAACAACCTCATATGGAGCTCGAAGATTGGAGATCGGCTATGAATGCAGATCATCGGCAGGCCAATATTTCCAGGGCAGAATGTTACAATATTTTATCTAAGCTCGGTCTTTCGGCTTTTGAGGGTCGATACAAAGTGGTTATTCTTTGGTTGGCAGAATTCTTGGGAGATGCCGGGAATTTATTGCTTAAAATTCTAGAAGAGCCTCCCGATCAGACCGTATTTATTTTGGTAAGTGCTGAGCCTGAACAAATTCTTACCACTATCCGTTCCCGTGTTCGGTCTATTCGAATCGGGCCTATGGACTCAGAGGCAATCCGTCTTGCTTTGATGGAGATGGATGTTCAGGAACAAAGAGCGGCCATGGCCGCCTTGGCATGTGAAGGGAATTTCCATAAGGCCATGGGCATGATGAACGAGGAGCCCTTTGAGAACAGTGTTCGATGGACCGGCTTCGTGCGCCTCGCTTATTCAGGCCAACAATCGGAGGCCATCAAGTGGATTAACCAGAATAGCGAGTTGGGTAGAGAAGCGTTAAAGTCGCTATTGGATTATGGATTACAGATATTGCGAGAATGTTATTTGTATCGTGAGATTCAACGTGATCCGCGAAGTTTACGAGAGGATGAGAAGGAATTTGTTCACAAATTTTCGCCCTTTGTGAGTGCGATTTCACTTTCCTCGATGCAATCTGCCTTGGAAAAAGCGGCTTATCGCATAGAACGGAACGGGCATGTACGTTTGGTCTTGCATAACCTCTATTTTGACCTTCAGGAGGCCTTGGCTTCCGAAAAAAGGCGCATGGCCAAAGCCTCCGCACCAGTTGCACAACGGGTATCCAAGGTTACAACGCTTCAATTTCCTATGCGTTAGGATTTCTCCGTATCTTCGACCAAAGACTAAGAATATCAAAATGGGATGTGGTTCTAGTGGTGGCGGGTCTTGTACCCCTCAAGGGTGTGGTAGCCAAGGGCATTGTGCAAGTGGTGGGTGCAACCGTTTCAATGCCTATGATTGGCTTTCGGATTTGCCAGCTGAGGCAGGCCCTGCAGCAGGCCCTGAATGGGTTGAAGTGAGGTTCAAGGCTAATCGCAAGGAATTTTTTGTGAATGCATCCAAGGCCCCTTTGTACCCCAACGAATGGGTTGTGGTGGAAGCCAAAAACGGTTATGACATGGGCCAAGTCTCCCTCAAAGGTGAATTGGTGCGCCTCCAAATGCGAAAGCGCAATGCATTTGCTGATACTCAGGAAGTCCGTAAGATTTTTCGTAAGGCCAACGAGGCCGAAAGAGAGCGCCTTCATGGACTGCGAACCCGCGAGATGGATGTTATCACGCGTGCTCGCAATGTCGTTGATCACATGCGATTGAATATGAAGGTCACCGATGCAGAATATCAAGCCGATGCATCCAAAGTTTTACTCTATTATACCGCCGAACAGCGTGTTGATTTCAGGGAATTGGTCCGGAAACTTGCGGAGACTCTGCAGGCAAGAGTGGAAATGCGGCAAATCAATCCACGTCAAGAGGCGGCCAGGTTGGGAGGATTGGGCGTATGCGGACGCGAATTATGTTGCAGCACATGGCTTACTGACTTTAAGCCGGTATCCTCCAATGCCGCACGTTACCAACAACTTTCCATCAATCAAGCCAAGCTATCAGGTCAATGTGGTCGACTCAAATGTTGTCTAAATTATGAGCTGGATACCTATATGGATGCACTGAAGGATATTCCCCGCGGTGTTCGTTTTCTGACAACCAAATCAGGAACTTACGATTGTATCAAAACCGACATATTCAAGAAGACCATGTGGTTTCAACTCCGTAAAGGCGATGCTGTCGGTGGTGATCAAATTGTATTGGCCCTCTCTGCAGCTCAGGTTACCGAATTGCAAGAAAAATCCAAATCGGGTATTCCTATTGAATCCCTTTCTGGATTTTCGGTAACCGAACAGAAATCAGATCTTCCTGCCGAACCGGATTATGAGGTGACCCAGGGTGGGGGCTTGAACCGCTTCGATCGGTCGGGGAAATCCTCTAACAGCAAAAAGCGCAAGAAGCCTTTCAACAAAGGGAGCAAACCCGTCAGCCCTTCCGGCCCCCAGTCGACTGGTCCCCAGGCATCTGGTCCCAATCCTTCATGAGGACTACCATGCTCCGTGCAGGTTGGTTCTTCATCATGGTATTATGGTTTGGCGTTGCTTGTCAACCGGAAGCCGATTTGGAGGTAATGTTGCCTCTTCCAAACAAGGTATGGCCATATTCGAGGGCCATCGTCATACCCTATTATAACACCGATACCTTAAAGCCACGTCAAATTCTCTTGCGTTTAAGGCATTCAGGAGATTATCCATATAGGAATTTGCATACGCTTTGCTACCTGATCGGGCCTACCGGTGATTCCATGATTGTTCAGACAAGAACCATGCTCTCCAATCCAGAGGGGCGTTGGTTGGGTCAAAGCGCAATGGGGGACTTGTACACGCTAAGCGATACCATGATGCGTGATTTTCGATTCCGCAGTCAAGGAATGTACAGGTTCAAAATCTATCAGCATATGCGCGTCAACCCCGTTCCTTCCGTGGAGGAAGTAGGGCTTTCTATTCATTAAAGGGGCAAGTCGCTCCCTGTTTAGGGATTTGAAGGTAACTTCAATAAAGGTGCAATAAAATCTTACGGTTGTACGTAAAAACGATAAACCGCTGAAAGGGCATGGCCATTCAGCAAATTAGCAAGATAGACTCCTTGAGGAATGCCTTGAAGGTCATAAGCTTGCACTGATTCTGTAACAAAATGTGATTGTATTACTTTTCCGCCCAAGTCCATAAATTGTAGGGCGTTACCTACCATGTGGTCCGGCACAGATACCCAAAGTTTTTTACCAAGTTGTCGCCAAGCGATTTCATCGCCTGAATGGGATAATGTGAATTGCCCACTGCCTAAGGTGCTTCCTATGTAGGTAATGAATTGTGTTACAGATGGGTTGGCTAGATTTCGAAGAGTAATGCGCTGGAAGCCAGAACCCGCTTGGTTATTGAGATAGAAATGTCCGTCCAAATTGGCGGTATCGCGAGCCGGTAGAACAAAGTCCGCACTATCAACAAAGGGAGGAAAGCAGTTGTTAAGATCGCAAATTGTGCATGTCCACGACGAGGGCAATTGAGCGCCCACTCTTTTCCAACGGATATTCAATGGGGTGGCCCCTGTATTGGCAATAAAGCCGTAGCCCACCAATTCAAATTGCGTTGCCGCCCCACTGACCCGCATTGTATCCGAGGTGAGTATGGTCAATTGACCAAAGGCTGAAGGAGAGGCCAAAGACAAAATGGTCGCCATAATAGCGACGGCCAAAAAATGTAAAGAAATTCTATTCATAGCGAGGGCTTGTTAATTATGTAAAATTACGCTGAGAGCGGCCATTTACGGAAGGCATTATACCTTGATCTGCAAAACTGAAATAACGATGTTGGGCAAAAATGAGGTGATCAAGGACCCTGAGGTCAAGGAGTTTGGCCGCTGATTCCACTTTCTGGGTGAGTTCTCGATCGGCATCGCTCGGTTGCAGATTGCCAGAAGGATGATTGTGCATGAGGATAAGACCGCTGGCCCTATAATCCAAAGCTAGTTTAAGGATGATACGCGGATCAGCTGCCGTAAAGCTGATACCGCCCTCGCTGATTTGCTCTACCCCCAAGAGGCGATGGGCCTGATTCAATAGGGCTACCGCGAAGACTTCATGCCCTTTGTTCATGAATATACTTTTGCAACATTCAAACAAGTCCAAAGAACTTCGAATGGTGGGCTTGTCTTCGGTAGGGGGGCTGAACACCCTTCTGCCCAATTCCATGGCCGCTGCAATTTTGATCGCTTTGGCTTGACCAATGCCACTCAGCTGGGATAGTTGCTGAATATGCATTTGAGCCAGGGTTCGGAGGTCATTTCGGCACATTTGCAGGATCTGCGCTGCCAAAGCAAGAGCCGAATGGTGAGCAGTACCGTTTCCGAGCAGGATGGCCAACAGTTCCCGGTCTTCTAAATTTTCTCGTCCATGGCGTATTAATTTTTCGCGGGGTCTTTGTTCAGGGGGCAGGTTTTTGATGCTTTGATTCGTAATGCCTTGACCAGTTTCGGATTCCGGAGGCGTTCGTATTGGCATATCATGCACAAAAAAAAACCCGACTTTTGGTAGAGCCGGGTTTAAACGTTTATTGAAGGTATTTAGATTGTCCTATCCCAAGGAAGCTACTTTACGAGCTAATTGGGATTTCTGCCTGGCGGCTTTGTTGACGTGAATAATATGCTTCTTGGCTAATTTGTCAATGCGTGAGATAACGGATGGCAGCATTTGCCGAGCATCTTCACCCATAGTTAAGGCACTTAGCCTTTTGATCATGGTTTTGGTGGTTTTGAGCTGGTAGCGATTACGCAGCCTACGTACCGCAGTTTGTCGAATTCGCTTGATGGCAGAGGCGTGATTGGCCATAGAAGGGGTTTTTGATGATTTAAAGGATTGCAAATTTACGGAATTTGCTCAAATAACTCTAATTTTGCATAAAATTTTCCGATGAATATTCGAACAAAGTTCCCAAACAAGGCCCTCGCAGCTGTTTTCTTCTCATTTTTTGCTTTGTGGGTGGGGTTTTCCTGCCAAAATGGCGTCAAATCCGATGACTCCCAATGGGCCTATTTCGGAGATTCTATCACTGTAGAAGGCGCTAAGGACGTCTCCGAGCTTCCCGATTTAATGAAGGGCAAAACCATGGCGGTGTTCAAATTGTCAGGCACGATTCAAGAGTGTTGCCAGAAGAAAGGTTGTTGGATGAAGCTCGATATGGGGAACGGTCAAATGCTGAGAGTAGGTTTCAAGGACTATGCCTTCTTCATGCCACTGGAGTCGGCAGGATCCAAAATTGTCATGCAAGGCATGGCCACGTACGACACCACTACGGTAGACGCTTTGAAACATTATGCAGAAGACGCGGGTAAAAGCAAAGACGAAATCGCGGCCATTACCGAACCTGAGTTGGAATTGGTTTTTGAAGCAAGCGGAGTGCGGTTGCGCAAATAGAGACCAAGCAGAATGGCCCGTCATTCAGTTGTATATACCGTTTTTTTGGCAATCTGGGTTGTAGGATTGGCCATATTTGGGTCATGTTCTGACCCAGGTTCTGAGTTTTGGGCAACATCCACGGGTCCAAGTAAAGATGCTCCAACTGAGGATACCGTCTGCGCTGTTGGATCGGCTTCGCCTAAGGTAGCTCCTATGGCTGCGGCGATGCGTGCTATGTTGCAACAGGCTGAGGCCATGCGAACCTATTTGATATCCGATTCCTCCAAAAGTGGAACACCACCTGCCTGGGCCCATATGCCCTTTGAACTGCAGACCCCCACCGATTCCAACGTGGTGACCCCTGACTTCCTTCGTAGGGCCTCCGATTATCATAAGGCCTTTGAGAAGGTAGGCCGTGAACCAACCCCGGATCATTTCAATGCGGTAGTTGCCCAATGTGTGCAATGCCACGAATCCAATTGCCCAGGTCCAATTAAGCGTATCAACCGCTTGCGCATCGAAATTTAACCGAAATTTTCTCTCGCGAATCAGCCAAAATGGGATGCACCATGGGTTGTTAAACGTTTGTCACCGAATCAAGGCCGGCGAGTCAACTAATTTGCTGACTTGTTGATGCGAACAGGTGAATAAGCAAACGATTCTTTCAAAATCAACGCTCTCAACAGAAGGTCTTGAATGGATGGCCTTTCGGAGGCTGACCAGGTTGCTCTTGGGGCTATGCTTCTTCTTGAGCCCAGGGTTTGCCCGGGGATGGGGATTTATGGCTCATCGATATATTAATGAGTCTGCAGTTTATTTGTTACCCCAACCGTTATTGGGTTATATGTTGCCTTACAAGAATAGGTTGAGGGATAGAGCGGTTGCAGCAGACCAAAGAAGGGCCTGGGATCCTCAAGAGGCAGCCAGACACTTCATCGATTTGGACCGATGGGGCGATTCTGTTTTCCATTGCATGCCCATCAACTGGAGCGATGCAATCCTTTATTACAACGAAGACAGCCTACGTGAACACGGGGTATTGCCATGGCATACGGTCACGGTGTATCGCCGATTGGTGAGCGCTTTTGCAAAGGGGGATGCAGAATCCGTTTGCCGCCATGCTGCGGATTTGGGCCATTATTTGGCAGATGCCCACGTGCCTCTGCATTTGTGTTCCAATTATAACGGGCAATTCACGGGACAACATGGGATTCATGCCTTGTTGGAGAGTCGTATTCCGGAATATTTTTTGAACCAAATGCTGGTGCCATTCAAGCGCCCACAATGGATACCCGATGCGCGTTTGGCGATATGGGATATCATTCGGGAAAGTTCAGCGCCTTTGGTGAGGGTTTTTGATTGTGAACGGAGCTGCAGAGTAACAGTGCCCATCCCTTGGCAAGTTTCCCCAATCAAACAAGGGTCGCGCTTGGTGCGAAAGGAGTCCAAAGAATTTGTTCGTTGTTACGACCAATGTTTGGGCGGCTTGATGGGCCAACGATTGTACGCTTCGATCCATAACTTGGCCTCTTGGTGGTGGAGTGCCTGGATTGAGGCGGGTCAACCTAATGGGACCTTATGGAAGGATAAGAAGACTTTTGGTCAAAAATCAAATGGATTTTCCATACCGGTCTTTGAAATGGGAGGAATTCAGGTGGATAGCGTCATTTCTTTGAGAAGTTTGAATCAAGAATTTAAGGAATGCGATGAATGATGGCGTGGAAAACTTTAAGCCCTGAAAGTCAGAGTAAATATCTTTAAATTTATGGCCTAAGGAAAGTTGAACACCTTTGTATAGGCTCCTGTAAGATATAAAATTATGCGGTTAGGTGATCTAATGTGTTTATTATTCCTTGGTTGGACTCTTTGGCGGGGATATCAAAACGGTTTAGCGGGAGTGCTTTTCCAATGGTTTGGCCTTTTTCTATCTTTGATAGCGGTTTGGTATATTCAGCAAACGCCTTGGTGGGCTGAATGGAATCACAGGGGAATAGAGAATTCTTCATCTTTTCTTTGGAAATGGGGTCTTTTGGCGGGAATTCTGGTGGGAATTCAACTCTTATTAATGGCAGTAAGCACTTTTGTAAATTCCATGTTTAAAGTAGCGGGTTTGAATTTGGTAAACAGGTGGGTAGGCGCATTTTTAGCAGGTATCAAGTGGGTGACCATCATTTCACTTACCTTCTATTTTTTGGCAAAAGTCCCAAACTGTCTCATTTGGTTAAAATTGACCTTTCCGATGAGTTCGGGCTGGTGGATCAGAATTGGTGCAATTATTTGGGCAATATTCAACTAAAGAATGGCAAAGTTTCTTTTGATTGATAATAGGGATTCCTTTACCTATAATCTAAAGGCTTGGGTACTACGCGGAGGGCATGAATGCCAAGTGCTTTCATGTGATGACCCCATTGCAAGGTCTCAAGACGAGAATTGGGACATTGCTATCCTTGGACCTGGCCCAGGTACGCCCCAGGAAGCAGGTTGGTTGATGGATTTTATTTCTTTGTATAGTGACATTAAGCCCATGTTGGGAATATGTCTTGGGCATCAGGCTCTTGGCTTTCATTTTGGGTCCAAATTGGTAAATGCTCATGGGCCCATGTTTGGTAAGAGGAGTTTGCTTAAATTTTCGTCCACCATGGAAAACTGTATGTCAAAATCAGGTTGGCGATGCACATCAAAATCGCAAGGGCTTACGGTAATGCGCTACCATTCGTTGATTCTTGATCAGATCCCTCCAGGATTTGAATTGCTGGCTAATGCTACCGATGATTTTTCTATTCAAGCTATGCGTCATCAATCAAAGCCGCTTTGGGGGTACCAGTTTCATCCGGAATCCGTTCTTTCGGAGCAGCCTGAATTACTTTTGAAAATATTCACGGATAGCCTCAAATAAAATGAAAAAACGCTGGGACACTTTGTTAATTTATGCAAGGCCCTCTATTGCCCTTAAGTTGGATGGATTGGAACGGCTAGTTGTAGCTTCGAAAGGGTTACCGGTTAAGCTATTGTGGCACGAAAGCCTTAGGGAGGCCTTAAAAGGTTTTGAGTTTGGCGATGTCCCCCTATTTTTTGATTCCAATGAACCTTGTCCCGAGTTCATTCAAAAGAGGAAAGAGAATGCTTTGGTTTTGACTCTGGGGGGCGACGGAACACTTTTGGACGGGATTCAATTTGCGGTGGAATGGGATTTGCCAGTTTTTGGCTTTCATTTTGGCCGGCTAGGCTTTCTTAGTTCGGCTGGTGGAACTGATGATTTTTCGGCAGTTCTAACAGCAATGTTGAATGGGCAATTAGAGATAGAAAGTCGGAGTTTGGTGGCTTGCAAGTACCCAATCCCAAATTCGGGGACTGGCCTGGGCTTTGCCTTAAATGAAATGGCCTTGCACCGTCAAGGAACGGGTATCATGCGGATTACCTGCCTTGTTAATGAAGAAGTTTTGAACAATTACCAGGCTGATGGATTGCTTGTATCTACACCTACAGGGTCAACAGCGTATTCGATGAGCTGCGGTGGGCCTATTGTTTTGCCTCAAAGCAAAGTTTTTTTGATTACTCCCGTTGCAGGGCATCAATTGGGGATAAGGCCTGTTTTGCTGCCGGACGATTGCAGGTTACAGCTTAAAATAGCCGCGGAGGGTGGTGCAGCTCAATTAATGCTAGATGGTAAGCCGATTCACTGGGCAGGTATTGGTACAGTAGAAATTAACTTGCATGTTAAGGTTTTGGCCCTGGCTCGATTGAAAGGTTTTTCGGATTTACACAACCTACGAACAAAACTACTTTGGGGCTTAGACGTGAGGGGTTGATTTTCCCTATTTAGAGGGTATTTTCGCATTTTAGCTAATCATTTTGCATGAAAATTCTTCGTTTATTCGCCTGCGGGATCATACTTAACCTTGTGGGGTTCCTTGGTATGGGAATTAAAGACGCCTCGGCACAGTACCGGGAATTTGGAGTTAACTTGTTCTCCACCCAATACGTGGGAGATTTGACGCACGCGAATAATTTTTATTTCAGTACAAGGGGCGGAATTGGTGCCCATTTTCGTCGGCACTTGACCAAAAACATCTCTTTGCGGGCAGATGTCAATTTCGCAATGCTTGCTGGCGCAGACAACAGTCCTCGATTGCGTGGGCTCAGTGAAGAAGCATTTAACGATACCTCAAAGTATTTTAAAGGGGCATTAACAGAATATTTTCAAGTAGATACCACCAGCCGAACGGTAACAGCCGTTCGTGGTGATGTGAATCTCCGAAATCTCAGTTTTCGGTCAGTGCTGTCAGAGTTCAGCGTTGTCGCCGAATATAAGTTTGGAGAATTTATGATCAATAGTTCGGTGACAAGGGCTAATTTTTATCTTTTTGGAGGTTTTAATGTCTACAATTTCAACTCTCAGGGCAAATCGGCCATTGATTCGGTTGGCTGGGTAAGCCTCAAAGACATTACCACGGAAGGTCAGGGCTTGACCAATTACTATAATACGGAAGAATTCCGTTCCACTCAGATTGGCATCCCCTTGGGAATAGGAGTGCGTTGGACCGTGGATAAATACACCCGTTTCGCCGCGGAGGCAGGGTATAGGATCTTATTCACCGATTACCTCGATGATGTAAGCGATAATTATGTAAATCCAGACGTAATTGGTTCAGTTCATGGCCAACAATCCGCTGAGTTTGTCGACCGTACCAGGCAATTGCACCCTTGGCTAAAGCCTAATTCCTTGGGTGCGTCAAGGGGTAATACCAACGGCTTAAACGATGGCTATTTATTTGTGGGATTGAGTATTTCGAGGGTCATCTATCCGAACAACTGCCCAAGGCTCTGATTTGCTAGCAAATTATTTTACAAGAAGTGGTTTATTCAAGAATGGAGTCCCTCAAGAATAGTTTTCATATGAGGTGTATTTCCGTGGCAATTAGTGTTTTACTTGCCTTGGTGACCACGAATTCAGGCCATGCGCAATGGCTTGAAATGGGTCTTTCCTCCGGAGTCACTTCTTATGTGGGGGATATCCCTAATCCAGTGGGGACCTTCCAATGGGGTGCAGCAGGGGCGGCCTATGCCAAATATAATTTTAATCCTCATTGGGGTTTGAAGTTGCAATGGGGAGTGCATCGTATTCAAGCAGCGGACTCCTTGTCAGGGGTTGCATCGCGCGACACCATCAATTTGAGTTTCCGTAACAATATTCAATCTTTCATGCTGCAGGCGGAATTTAATTTTTGGCCCTTTGTTCCAGGGTCTCGTAAAAAGAAAAGTGCACCATATGTTGGCTTGGGCATAGGCCGTATTTCGTTCGATCCTCAAGCTCAGTACCGAGGCCAATGGGTTTCTTTACAACCTCTTGGAACCGAAGGCCAAGGCTTGGAGGACAAACCGGGATTGCAAGGACTTGTGGAGCCAGAGCGATATGCCTTGAGCGCATGGACTTTCCCGGTGACTCTGGGTTTCAGGCATAATTTGCGCGATAAGCACAGCCTGGGCATAGAATTTGTATATTGTTATACCAATACTGATTACCTCGACGATATCAAAGGGAAATTTGTGGATCCATCGCTCTTGCGTCTGCACCGTAATGGAATGGCAGCGGATTTATCCGATCGCAGTTGGGAAAATGGACATACCGTTCGCTCACCAGGAACCCAAAGGGGCGTTAATGCATACAACGACGCCTATTGGTCCCTAATGGTGAATTATTCGTACAGTATTCCGTCCAGGCGTTGCCGGATGTAAATGGTAAGGGCATCATTATCGCAAAGTTTTGAATTCCATTCTTGTTCCGGAGCACTTGGCCATTATCATGGATGGCAATGGTCGTTGGGCCCAACAAAGAGGTCAGGATCGCATTTACGGTCACCGTTATGCTGTGCAGGCGGTTCGGGAAACATGTGAACTTTGCGCGGAATTGGGAGTTAAATATCTAACACTTTATACCTTTTCTTCTGAGAATTGGGCCAGGCCCGCTGAAGAGGTTTCCGCTTTAATGCAATTGTTGGTGGATACCATTCAATCCGAATTGGACACTCTGATGAAGAATAAAATTTCTTTGCATGCCTTCGGAGACTTGGATTTGTTGCCGGCGGAATGTCGTAAGCAATTGGCAACCACTTCCGCTCAAACCTCTGCAAATACAAGGATGCAACTCAATTTGGCTCTTTCTTACAGCTCTCGCAGTGAACTGATTCACGCTGTTCGAGCCATTGCGAATGAAGTGCGCCAGGGAACATTAAATCCAGAGGAAATAGACGAAAAGGTTATTGCCGGACGTTTACAAACTTCTACCCTTCCTGATCCTGAACTTTTGATACGAACTAGTGGAGAAATGCGCATTTCCAATTTTCTTCTGTGGCAGCTTGCCTATTCTGAATTGTATTTCACATCTGTATGTTGGCCGGATTTTCGAAAAGAACATTTGCAGGCCGCTCTAGAAGATTACAGCAAGCGGGAAAGAAGGTTTGGTCAAACTTCAGCCCAGTTGAATGCTACCAACGGATGATGGCACTTTCTCGATTTACTGAATGCTTCCGAAAGTGGAAGTTTGTTGGCGCAATTGCATTCGTATTTTTTGTAGGAACTCATTGGGTCTTGGCCCAAAGTCAATTTGGAGGACGTTCGGAAACGACCGCCACTGTTCGCAGCTATCGAATTGCTGGATTGCGGGTCGAAGGCTTGAGGCATACCGACAAGGATCTTTTGTTGATGATTGCGGGTTTGAAGGAGGGTCAACGATTCACCTGGATGGGGGATGAGGGGGCTAAAGCTGTTCGGAATTTATGGAAACAGGGTTTGTTCGGGGATGTGCAAATAAAGGCGGATTCCATCGTGGAACAGAACATTTATTTGTGTCTTTACCTCGAGGAGAAGCCACGCCTCTCCAAGGTTGTTTTCAATCGCAAGGTATCCAAAGCCCGTGCCGAAGAAATCACCGAATCCCTCAAAGGATTCAAAGGTAAAATTCTTAGCGAAGAAGTTCAGCGGAATATAGATCGGGTGGTTCGTAAATACTATATCGACAAGGGCTATAGACAAGTTATAACCCGTATGGTCATGGTACCCGATACCAATCAGATTAACGCCTCTGTGCTCAATGTCACGGTGAATCCTGGGCCCAAGGTGAGGGTTGGTGAACTAAAAATTAGCGGGAATCAAATTTTATCGGAAGCCAAAATCGCTCGCACTCTTAAAACGGCCAGACCTAAAGTTTCTTGGAATCCTTTCCGTACAGGCAAATGGGATCCCGAGAAATTTGAAGAACAGAAGGAAAAGCTCATTAAACGTTATCAAGCGCAGGGTTATCGGGATGCGAGGATTGTCAAGGATTCGGTGTATACGGTGAATCCTCAACGCATGGGTCTTGTTTTGCAGATTTACGAAGGTAAACCTTATTATATACGCGCTTTGGTTTTTGAGGGAAATTCGGTTCACCCGGATAGCCTGCTGCATAGCTTGTTAGGTATCAAAGCGGGGGATTTGTATAACAAAGAATTACTGGACTCACGTTTGCAAATGGATCCTTCAGGAAGAGATATTTCGTCCTTGTATATGGACGATGGGTATCTCTTTTTTCAGGTGAGTGGTCACGAAAACAGGGTAGAAGTCGATAGTATTGATTTGGTCATCCGAGTGGTGGAAGGTGCCCAAGCGACGGTAAGGCAGGTAACGGTGAAAGGCAACGACAAGACATCGGATCATGTAATTATGCGGGAGCTCAGGACTAGGCCGGGGCAGAAATTTTCTCGGAGTGATGTCATGCGAACCACCAGGGAATTAAGTCAATTGGGCTACTTTGATCCGGAGCAATTGGGCGTAGTTCCTACTCCAAATCCGCAGGACGGAACGGTGGATATTGAATACAAAGTAGCAGAGCGATCCAATGACCAGGTTGAATTGTCCGGGGGGTGGGGTGCAGGTCAGGTGGTAGGATCCTTGGGACTGGTCCTCAATAATTTTTCAGCACGCAAAATGTTTGATACCAAGGCCTGGTCCCCGGTTCCTGGAGGTGACGGGCAGAGAGTAAGCGTGCGGGCTCAATCCAATGGCCGATTTTTTCAATCCTATAATTTGTCCTTTACCGAACCATGGCTTGGCGGTAAAAAACCGAACTCGTTGACTGTGAGTAGTTATGTTTCCATACAAGTTCCTAACGGATTGCCTCGCTCCAACCCACTTAGGCAGTCCATCACCATTCGCGGTGCCAGTGTTAGCTTCGGCCAGCGACTCAAAAAACCCGATGATTTTTTTACGGTATTGCACAGCATCAATTTTCAACAATTTGATCTCAAAAACAGCCAAAACACAGCCTTTCTGCCAGATGGGATATCCAATAATTTGTTCGTCAAGGAGACTATTTCTCGCCAAAGCGTTGACCAGCCGATTTTTCCTCGAAGCGGGAGTAATATTTCTCTGACCGCGCAGATTGCTCCGCCCTATTCGTTGCTTGGCCGTAAAGTCAGTACAAGTTCATCGGCCAAAGAGCGTTATAAATGGGTTGAATACCATAAATGGCGCTTTGATTACCAAAACTACACCAAGCTGGTGGGGAACTTGGTTTTGATGAGCCGAATGCAATTCGGTTGGCTGGGCAATTACCAAGCGGCTACAGGGGAGGTTCCCTTTGGCAGGTTCTATGTAGGAGGGGACGGTATCATGGGATTCGCGTTGGATGATAGGGAATTAATAGGCCTAAGAGGATACCAAAACAATTCCTTGACTCCAAGGGATTTACAAAGTGGGCAAGCCGTGGGGGCGACCTCCTTCCAGAAGTACACTATGGAGCTGCGTTACCCTTTGTCATTGAACCCTTCCGCCACTATTTATGTGACCTCCTTCTTGGAAGGGGGTAATTCATTCCGAAAGGTGAGGGACTTCGAACCCTTTCGCAATTACCGTTCTGCTGGTGTTGGTGTGCGGGTGTTCTTGCCCATGTTTGGTCTCTTAGGGGTGGACTGGGGTTATGGTTTTGATCCAGTTCCAGGCGCAGGCCAAGTTCACAAAGGCAATGTTCATATTTCCATTGGTCAATCTTTTTAATGATGGTTAAGCACATTGTAACGCTATATCGAAGGCTAATATGGACAGAATATGCCGGGGCGGCGCTCGCTGTTTTATTGACTTTTTTTAATCTTTCTGCGTCGGGTCAAGCTCAGCGCTTTGTTTATGTAGATACTGAGTACATGCTTGGCCAGATGCTGGAGTACCAAAGCGCTCAGAGTGAGCTAAAGGTCCAAATTGAGCGACTCAACGCGGAGTCTGATGAAAAAAAGCAAGAGATTGAGCGGCTTTATCGGGCTTTAAAAGCCGAAATTCCTCTTTTGACCGAATCAATGCGTAAAGACCGTTTGGAGGAAATCAAAGGGAAAGAGGCCCAGTTGTTGTCGTGGCAGAACCAACAATTTGGTCCGGAAGGAGCCCTGCAGAAGCGCCAACAGGAACTCATAAGACCTTTGCAGGACAAAATCTTCGCCGCGGTCCAAAAATATGCTCGTGACAAAAGCTATGACCTTATATTTGACAGGGCCGCAGGGAATCAATTGCTGTTTGTGAACCCTAAATTTGACAAAAGCAATGAAATCCTTACCGCCATGGGGATTGTCAAAAAATCCCCACAGGCCAAGGCTCAGCGTAAACCCAATTCAAGCAGTCCTGCATCGAAATCCAATCCAAACGAAAAAGCCCCTCCTCCATCCAAAGAATTCACGCCATCAACCCCCAAATAATACGACAATGTCCATTGCCCCCGTCAGAAATTTCTTTAAAGCCATCGCTTCAATATGCATTTTGGCCACTTTCTTCCTTTCCCATTCTGTAAATGCTCAGACCCCAAAATTGGGACATATTAATTCAGGTGAGCTTGTCTCCTTGATGCCAGAAACCAAAAAAGCCGAAGACAGTCTCAAAAAATTTGCAGAGGGTATGGAAACTCAGGTTCAAGCCATGCTTTCTGAATTGAAAATAAAATACGCCGATTTTCAGTCCAAAAGCAAGGAATGGACGGAATCCCTTAGGGAATATAAAACCAAAGAAATTCAAGACTTGCAATCCAATATTGATAATTTTCAGCAACGTGCCCAGCAGGATATTGCTAAGCGCAAAGACGACTTGCTTGGACCAGTAATCAAAAAGGCAGAAGAGGTCATCAAAGCAATTGCCAAAGAAGGCAATTATGATTATATTTTTGATACATCCAATGGATCCTTCCTGCACGTCAGGGAAGCAGATAATCTAATGGAACAGGCCAAAAAGAAATTGAAACTTCCTTAATGATTTTTCAACCAACCTATCGGATAGGTATAGCCTTCCTGTTTGTTTGGTCAATTCAGGTTGGCATATCTTGGGGTCAAGTTGCTTCAAGCAAAAATCCCCAAAAAGATAAAGAGTCCAAGGGCAAGGTGGCCAAAGAAAAGGTCAACAAAACACCTGGCTTTATCCAAAAGTTAGCCGATGAGTCGGACACGCTCAGCAGCAAAAAGCCTGCAGTTAATCCCGATAAACTTGAAGGCAATCGCGCTTACTTTGCGGAAAATTACTTTTTTGCAATTGAACATTACAAAAATGCATTAAGGGCAGACAAGAAAGATATCCAATTACCTTTCTTGATTGCTGAGTGTTACCGTTTGGCCAATGAGGTCAAAAACGCCGATATCTGGTATGATAAAGCCATCAAAGCTGGGGTTAGCAACGATAGCATTCATATTAATTATGGCACCATACTTCGGGCATTGGAGCGATACCCTGAAGCGATTGAACAATACCGGGCCTACCTGCGATTTGTTCCCCAAGACGCATATATTAAGTGGTTAATTGAGTCCTGTCGTTTGGCACAAACTTGGTTGGAAAGGCCCGCTCGTTATACTGTTGAAAATCTCCAACGATTCAATACCAAGAATTCCGAGTTTGGAATTACTCCTATGAAGTTTAATGCGGTCCTTTTAAGTTCAACCCGTCCAGATGCGTTGGGCACTAAATTATATGGTCGTTTGGGGGAAGATTTCAGCGATTTGTTTGAGAGTTATGTAGACGGTCAAAATAAATGGTCCAAGCTTCGTCCTGTACCTGGAATGATCAATACTTTGGGCAATGATGCGACTCCATGCCTAACATCAGATGGTAATACCCTTTACTTTACGCGTTGCAATAACAAGAATGGGGTGTGTAGGATCTTCAGGACAACACGAGACGGTGCGGGTTGGGTCGAGCCTGTACTTGTACCCATTATGGCCGATACTGTTGACGTTGGCCATCCGGCACTTACAGTTAACGAAGATAAAATGTATTTTGTGGCCTCCAATGCTGAGGGGGGATATGGAGGGAAGGACATTTGGTTCATGAACCGTTCTGAAGATGACACATGGGAGGAGCCTGTCAATCTCGGCGCTACCGTGAATACCGAAAGGGATGAAATGTTTCCCTTTATACATTCATCTGATACTATTTTGTTTTTCTCCTCTGATGGTCATCCGGGAATGGGAGGTCTTGATTTATTCAAAACGGTTGGTGGCGGTTCAGAATGGGAGCAAGCGGAGAATTTGCGGAATCCTCTCAATTCTGGTGCTGATGATTTTAGCATAACGGTCAACGAAAAACTTACGAGCGGTTTTCTTGCTTCAAGCCGTTTGGGCGGCCGTGGCAGTGATGATATTTATTTATGGAATTTCATCCCATACAGAGTTACCCTAAGCGGTAAAGTTTATGATGATACCACCGGTGCGGTAATTTTTGGAGCAAACGTGCGACTTGTATTGGAAGACTCTTCGTTTTTTGAAACCACAACAGATTCTTTTGGTCAGTATTATTTTAGATTGAGAGAGGATGTTCAATATCGATTAGAGGCCAATGTAGCCAAAGATAAAATCCCATACCAAGTCCATTCCGCGCCCAAAAAGAGGTTGCTCTATTATCCGACAGATTCAGCATTTAACACAAACCAAACGATGGATGATACGGATTGGAAGATAGACCTTCCAATGCGTTTGGTTCCAACCGAAGAAATACGACTGAGTGATATTCTGTACGATTTTGATAAGGCCACCTTACGGCCAGAATCCATGACTGCTATGGATTCTTTGTTTGATTTCCTCCAGAAATCACAGGGTATTTCGATAGCAATTCACTCACATACCGACTCACGGGGATCAGACTCATACAATCAAAACCTCTCACAAATGAGGGCGCAGTCTGTGGTAGATTATTTGATTCTGAAAGGCATTACTCAAAATAGGCTTTCCGCTCAAGGTCACGGAGAAAGCAGGCTAATTAATCGTTGTGCCGATGGTTTCGAATGTTTGGAAGAGGAGCATCAACTAAATCGGAGAACAACTTTCAGCATCACCGATATTGACCTCGATAGGGTCATCGTGAAATACAAAAGGGTCACGGGTGAAGAAACCGAAGATGCCGAGGAAGCTATCTACAAGGCGATTTCGGATAAGAAAAAAATAAGCAGGCCGGGACGGCAAGCATCCCGATGATCTCGGGTTCTGCGGATAGCCGATATGCAGCCCGCGGAGCTTCTGCCACCAAGGAGGAGGTTCATCGCGCTATTGCTGGCTTGGATAAGGGTTTGTTTCCATCTGCCTTTTGTAAAGTTTTGCCGGACGTTCTCGGCAATGATCCTGATTTTTGTAACCTGATCCATGCAGATGGAGCCGGAACCAAATCATCCCTTGCATATCTCTATTGGAAAGAGACCGGGAACGCGGAGGTTTGGAAAGGGATAGCTAGGGATGCAGTGGTGATGAATTTGGATGATTTGTGCTGCGCAGGGGCAACAGGGCCTTATCTTTTGTCTTCCACCATCGGTCGTAACAAAAAACGCATTCCAGGGGAAGTGATTGAGGCTCTTATCCATGGCACTGAGGAATATATCGAAGAACTCAGGCGATGGGGTGTAGATATTCGATCCGGTGGTGGGGAAACCGCTGATTTGGGGGATCTGATTCAAACCGTGGTGGTGGATTCGACCATGGCGGCCCGAATGCGAAGGGCTTCGGTGGTTTCGAACCATCGAATTCAAACCGGTGATGCCATTGTGGGATTCGCTTCTTATGGAACTTGCGCGTACGAATCTGTAGAGAATTCAGGGATAGGTTCCAACGGTTTGACGTCTGCACGGCACGACCTCTTACATCATGATTATCTTCTTCGTTATCCTGAATCCGTAGATGCCTCGGTGGATGCCGCTTTGCAATATAGCGGTCAATTTCAATTGACTGAAGGCCTCAATAAGGTATTGGGTTCTTCCTTGGGGTTGGCCTCCAATTCCGCCCGAGATGGTTTGGATTTCGGCCGTTGGCTATTGTCTCCGACGCGAACCTATGCGCCATTGATTCGTTCCCTCCTGGAGGATATGGGCCCTGAGCGATTGCATGGAATGATTCATTGCAGCGGTGGTGGGCAAACCAAGGTCTTGCATTTTGTGAAAAATTTGGAGGTGATCAAAGATGATTGCTTGGAATCACCCCCTTTGTTTGCATTGATCCAGAAAGTCTCTGGAACATCATGGCAAGAAATGTACAGGGTCTTCAATATGGGCCACAGGTTGGAACTGTACCTTCCGGAGAGCATGGTTGCTCCTGCATTGGAATGGGGAAAGCACTACGGCATCGCAGCCAAGGTGGTTGGAAGGGTCGTGGAAGCGAGCAATGGCTCGCCTTGCTTACAAATTAAAGGGCCAGAAGGGATTCTGCGTTATAACGCCTAAGAATCCCACACCACCGATTTTTTGACTAGGTTTCTTGTGTTATTTGGCGTAGGCGACGGCGCGCTTTTCGCGAATGACGGTCACCTTAATTTGTCCGGGATATTGCATTTCGCTTTGGATACGTTGCGATAATTCCACCGACATCAGTTCCGATTGTTCGTCCGAAACTTTTTCAGCTTCAACGACTACTCTCAATTCACGACCGGCTTGGATGGCAAAGGCTTTTTCGACCCCTTTGAATGATTGGGCCAAATTTTCCAATTCTTTCAGTCGTTTGATATACCCTTCCACCACTTCACGACGCGCTCCGGGTCTTGATCCGGATATGGCATCGCAGGCTTGTACAATAGCAGAGATAGGATCGGTCATTTCTATTTCATCGTGGTGCGCCCCAATCGCATTGCAAATGATGGGATGCTCCTTGCATTTTTCGGCTAGCTGCATTCCCAACAACGCGTGCGGCAAATCGGGTTGGTCATCAGGAACTTTTCCAATGTCGTGCAGAAGTCCGGCACGCTTAGCCAGTTTAGGATTTAGGCCAAGCTCCGATGCCATGGTGGCGCAGAGATTGGCGACTTCGCGACTATGCTGCAACAGGTTCTGACCGTAAGAGGAACGGTACCGCATTTTGCCCACCAAGCGGACCAGGTCGGCATGCAGGCCGTGTATCCCCAAATCAATACAAGTTCTTTCGCCAATTTCGACAATTTCATCTTCGATTTGTTTCTTCGTTTTGGCGACAACCTCTTCGATGCGTGCGGGGTGGATACGACCGTCGCTGACCAATCGGTGCAAGGCGATGCGTGCTATTTCTCGACGCAGTGGGTCAAAACAGGACAAAATAATGGCCTCTGGGGTGTCGTCCACTTGGAATTCTACTCCAGTGGCTGCTTCCAAGGCACGAATATTGCGTCCTTCCCTGCCAATGATTTGTCCTTTGATTTCATCGTTTTTGATCTGGAAGACTGAGATGGAATTTTCAATGGAATGCTCGGTTGCACAGCGTTGTATGGTTTCGATAACGACCTTTTTGGCTTGTTTGTGGGAGCTGAGTTTGGCTTCGTCCACGATTTCTTTGATGGAAGCCGAAGCCCGGCTGCGGGCCTCATCCACCAAGGATTCCATCAATTCAGCCCGAGCTTGATCCGCGCTAAGTCCAGAAACTTTCTCCAAGGACTGCACCATTTTCTGGTGAGATTTGGAGAGCTCCTGTTCCTGTTGCGCGATGTTCTGAGTAGACCGATCCAATTGCTGTTTCTTCTGGTCCAACTCATTTTCTTTGCGAGATGCCTGTTCCAGCTTCTGGTTCAAGGTATTTTCTTTTTGTTTGTAGGCTTGCTCTTTGGATTGAAGGGCTTGTTCCTTGGATTGAAGCGATTGCTCACGAGACTGAATCCCTTGGTTCTTTTTCTGAACCTCCGATTCATGTTCGGATTTCAATTGAATGAATTTCTCTTTGGCCTGCAGTTCTTTTTCTTTACGGTGACTTTCGGCTTTGGATTCGGCGTCGGCCAGAATGCGTTTGGCTTCCTTTTCGGCCTCCTCGCGTTCCTTGCCGGCTTTAGCTGTAAAGACTATTTTACCGAGGCCCAATCCGGCGCCTGCGGCAATAACGATACTAATGATAAGGGTAATGGGGTCCATGGCGTTGGTTTTGAACGCCCAGAGGCCGGATTAAACCGCCTGCACCGTAGCCTTGGAATGCAACATGCGTTCCAAGCTCGCTTCCAATGCCTTGAACCGCTCGCTGAGTTCTTCCTCGACCAATGGGTCTGCTTTCGCGGTAACCGGAGGGGGTTGCGAAGCAGACGGGGTCGAATCCTGATGTTGAATCAGGCTATGAGCTAAGAAGAAGGCAGTCATACCCATCAAATCAAAGCGGTCAGCTCCGGGATGTTGGGCTTTGTAATCGGTAAGGCGTTCGTTAAGAAGTGATTCAGCTTGGCGTAACCTTTCCAATTCCGGGGCTGGAGCCCGAAGGGGGTAGCTGCGACTACCGATTTGGATATTGATTTCGCTGTGTTCCATGGTTTGGGGTGAGGCAATGATTATTCCTGCAGCTGGGCGAGGCATTGATCAATATCTCGAATAAATTGGTTGATCTTCAGTTTGGCCTGATGGCGAGCGTCGGCGTGACCGCTGAGGGCTCTTTGCAACTGCAAGGTTTTGAATTGTTCCTTGAGAGCATCAAATTCCTTCTTCTGGGTGCGGAGGTTGAGTTCCAATCGTTTATTTCTGGCATGTAGGTCTTGATTCTCGGCAAGAATCGCGGTGAAGCGGTTCTCCGTGAAATCCGCCTGCCTCAGCAGACCGTCCATTTTGTCAAGTAGTTCTCGGTGGTTCATCCTAACGACGCAATCTGGCCCCTAAAGATTCCTCAAAGGTAACAAGCATTGTCTGAATTGTTTCTTCAATTTGAGTATCGGTCAGGGTTTGTTCGGGATGACGGAAGGTCAGACCAATGGCATAAGAAATATGCCCATCCGGAAGGCCTTTCCCGCTGTATACATCAAAAAGCTGCAGGGATTCAAGGTATGGGCCGCCTTCCTGACGGGCCACTTGCTCCAACTGTCTGTACGGCGTCGAAATGGGCATAACCAAGGCCAAATCTCTGCGCATGGCGGGGAATTTGGGAATTTCGAGGAAAGCAGGAGCAGGGGTCTGCAAAGCTGGAATCCAATCGGTCCAAGGCAATACGGCACAGTACACAGGTTGTTTGATATCAAAGAGTCGCAGCAAGGCCCCATCAAGAGGCATCACAGCCATGTTAGCTGCCCCAATACCCCCGGTGCAGAATTGCAGCAAGTCCTGGACATGTCCTTTGAGGTAAGGTAAATCCACAGCCTGTTCGTGGCGGTACCACGATTCAGAATTTTGCAGACCGGTGACCATGATGCAGAGGGTCTCTTGCTCTTCAAATTCATTCTTGCCTTCTTGGCGAAGGTAGGTTCGGCCAAATTCGTAACACAGAACACTATTTTGACGACGATTTAGATTGTGCGCAATATGCCGAAGACCACTGAGCACCAAAGAAGGACGTAGCAAGGGAATTTGTTCATTCACCGAGCCTAGAACCCGTACTGCGAGGTTCAAGTTTGGCTCGATGGCTTGAAACTCATCTTGCGATACAAAGGACAATCCCATGAATTCACTGAAGCCTCTAGCACTTAGCCAATCCGATATTCTTTCTTGCCAAATGGGTTTGTTGGATTCAAGCGGAAAATCGTTGCGGTATCGGTGAAAAGTTGGGATAGGAATCCGATCATAACCCCAAATCCGCAAGACCTCTTCGGCAACATCTGCACTTCTTCGCACATCCCTTCGGTAGTAGGGGGGCTTGAGTTCCCAGGAGATTGAAGGTTCGTTCTCGGTGGAATTTATTTCACCAAGAATTTCAAAGTCAAGGGCTTTCAAAATCCTCTCCGTTTCTTGGGCTGGAATTGCACAACCCGCAATTCGTTGCAAAGCCGATTGTTTAAAGGAAAGAGCTGCTGTTTCGAGTGTTACAGATTCGAGGAATTGCACAGGATAGGGAATGCGTCCACCTGATGTAGCGAGAATAAGGCTTGCTGCTCGTTCCAAGGCAAGGGGTACCAAGGCGGGGTCGGTGCCCCGTTCAAATCGGTACGATGCCTCGCTGCGCAGACCCACCGCGCGGGCACTCTGTCGTATCCGGGTTGGATCGAAGCAAGCGCATTCCAAATAGATGGATACGGTGTGGGGATGGATGGAGTCTCCGGCACCTCCCATAATTCCGGCCAAACCCACGGCCTTGCGCCCGTCTTCGATCACCAAATTAGCTTGGGTTAAGGTGTATGCTTTCTGGTCCAAAAGAGTGAGTATTTCGCCGTCTTTGGCTGGACGAACTCCCAGGAGATTGCCCTCAAGGTAGGAACGATCGTAAGCGTGGAGCGGTTGGCCTAGCTCAAATTGGATATAATTGGTAACATCGACAACGTTGTTGATGGGCTTCTGTCCTATGGAGCGGAGTTCCTCTTGCAACCAATCCGGGGATGGTCCGACCACCACCCCTTCGATGGCAAGACCTGCAAGACGGGGACAATCCTCCCCCACAGCCACCCTCAAAGTCATGGGTGGATAAGCCGTGGGGGTTGGGGCGGCCTTGCTGTTCGGAACAATACTGGCTTGAGCCGACGGAGTCCCGTTGGCATCAAAAACAGAATCCTCCCAACACAAGCATTTGAGAGGGATGAGCGGTATGCCCAATGCTGCACCCAAATCTCTGGCGACCCCGTAATGCGACAAAGCATCCATACGATTCGGAGTAATTCCTAAAGTAAAAATGGTATCGTTATGTTCCCCATAATGTTCTACAAAGGGAGTTCCGGGGATGCATTCGCCTGTCAAGACCATCAGCCCGTCATGGTCTTCGCTTATGCCGATTTCATCTTCCGCACACAGCATGCCTTGGCTGGATTCACCACGGATTTTGGCGGAGCGGATAAGGATTTCAGGGCCCCGGAAGGGATACAAGGTTGACCCTATAGGGGCAACCACAACATACATTCCTGCGGAAACGTTCGGTGCACCGCAGACAATGTCTAAAGGCTCTTCCGATCCAATATTGACCAGGGTTAATTTCAAACGATCGGCATTGGGGTGTGGCGTGCATCGGATCACCTGGCCGATCACGAGACCTGCCAATTGTTGGGCGCTTCGACCAATCCTCTGCGCTTCCTCCACTTCCAAACCGATGGAGGTTAGGGTTGTTTCTACGGTCTCAGGACTGGGCCATATCGGCGCATCCGTTTCTAGGTCAAAATATCGACATAACCAACGATAAGATACCTTCATAGTGTAAAGATAACCCGCTTACTTTCGAAGCATTTTGAGAACGCGGCATTGGAATTGTTCACCCTCCATTCGAGCCAGATACATCCCGGGAGATAGTCCAGGAATATCCAAATCCAGGAAATTGGTTCCGGTGAGAACTCTTATCGTCTGCGACCATACCGCGACGCCGCTAGTGTTGGTTAGGGCTATAGAAACTACCTGCTCCTTGGGGCTGTCAAAATGTAGAGTGACCTTCTCGTTGAAAGGATTGGGGCGTAAACTCCATGAAGCAAATTCGGGTTGGCGAATCCCCGCTCCCCAGAGCAGGTCAAAGTGCTGAACTTGGTCGACAGCCGCCTCCACAATGCTGGCAGGGGCTTGGTCATTGGCAATGAATCGCAATTGAACGGTGGAGTTGGGAGTCACGTAATCGGCGACCCTGAAGACATTTCTACGCCATTGACGGTCACTTCGGTTGGTCCTTTCGACGAGTTTCCAAGTAGTTGTGCCGTTGTTGATGTATACTTCCAGGAAATCAGTGCTTGGATTGTCCCCCATATCGTTGGTGTACCATCGTTGATATGCCAAGACAGGATCGGACATGCCGGTCATGTCCATAGGAGGTGTCCTCAGCGTGGTACGACCTCCATCAACATCCTCCGTGTCCGGGTCATCGCTGGGTGAAAACGCGTTTCCTGTATAGGCACAGCGGGCTCCGCCCTGTGTTGCATTGCTGCCGGTTTGAACAATGGTCGCGATAGAACCTGGTGTAACATAGGATGGAATGGGTGTTCCAATCTCCCAAACCCCTGTTATCGCATTGTCGGTGGACCATCCAATTAACCAGGCGGAATCTTGGGCTGGATTTTCGATATCCAAATTGTAGGTATTACGGAATCCCACCAGGTAATTGAACCAAAGGCCCGGATTGGAACTGAGATCCGCAAAGGCAGGATAGGCGCCGCCTGATACCCCGGTGAGATCTTGAAGACCAACGAAGTATCTCACGATTGTTCCTCGAGGCTGAGCGGGAATGACCCCGCTGTAGCTGTTCCCCGCTCCTGCAGTCAACACGATGGTGTCGCAGGTACTCATGGGATTGTTATTAAGTCGATAAATAAGCCTTGCACTGCTAATTAAGGCGCTGAAGGGCGGTGTAATATTCAGTGTTACATTAAATGGTGCTGGAGTCTGCGCCGGTATATCGGATAGGGGAGGATAAGAGAACTGAACATTGGCCAACATACGAATCCCATGAAAGGCAAAGGCGGTTACAATCGAATTAAGATTGGGAGTTCCGTTGGCAAGGTTATTGTCGTTGTCATCGGCTTGCAAGGCATCAATCAGGATATCTGTGTACACCACACCTTCGCTTCCGTTAGGCCCGTTGGCAAGACCGTAGAGTGACTCACTGAAAATCCCCATCATCCCGCTGTTGCTATTCATGTTGCGGGCCGTTCTCCACCATGCCCCGCAAATAATCTCACCATCCGCATGCACTTGCCCCACCAGATTCTGAGGATAGATTTTGGGGTTAATGTCGTAACGACGAACGATAACGTTCGGGCTGTTCAAATTAAATCCTACGCCGAGAACGGGGGTATCCGTCAACGTGATTGCATATACATCAGAGTACCCTTCGCCTACCGCTCCGTTCCGGAACTGCGTGCCGAGTGCATTATAGAAATAGTTGGTGATGGCATGCCCGTATTCGTGGTAAACGACATCGGCCACGATCGCCAGGGTATTGCAACCTCCGGCCTGCGTGTAGAAATTGATGCTGTTTCCGTTGAAGAAGGCATTGCAGTTCCCATCGGTTCGCTCGACCTTGGTGGTCAAAGGGATATCCAAGGCAGTGAAGGTGGGCAGGTAGCTCTTCATGTAGTCGTGGACCTTGGTTGTATGGTAATAAGCGCTAAGGTGGGGAACCTTGTTCCACAGGGAGGTTGAAGTCCCACGACCGTAGTATTGAACCGTATCCCTGAGGGAGTCTATAAGCAGACTAAAGGTTGGCGTTGTGGTTCCGGTGTTACCTTGAACGACCTTGGAGAAACGACCCTCCAGAGGAAAGGTTCCGGTGGCAGGAAGTCCGGGCAAACCTTGATCGTATGATCCAGTAGCAGAAGTGTAATACGTGTTACCGCCAAGTATAAATTTCAAATGCGGCAAAGGCGTGGCGGAATCTAAGGGGGCAAAGGGGTGTTTGGGATATACCCTGCCCAACATGGTTAAGCTGCCGTTGGATTGAGGGGGATTTTGGGCAAATTCTACCACCTTATTTTCTCGTTGCCAAAGTCGTCCGGTCTGAGCGTCCACGAGGCAGGCGTAGCGGTATGGATAGCCTTGATTGTCTTGACCTTCTATTTGGATGTTGTAAACCAAGTGATAGGAGATGGTCATGATTTCTTTGCCGGGAACAGGCAGGATTTTCAAGTCAGCGTCTGCCGATACAGACAGGATGTTCGTAATCCCTACAGAGGCTATACGTTGAGCTTCCAAAGGACGAATACTGGGAATCGTTGAGATTTGGATACGAGGGTGCAATTCGGATGCCATCCATACGAGGGCGCCCTCCGTCGTTCTTTTGAAGCCCAATCGTCCGCCAATGACCTGAAGACCTTGGTGCCATTGCTCGTACCATTGGTAGCGGTATTTACGAGAAAAATAAGCGCTTCCTTCACGCAATTCGTCTGAAGGTATACCAAAATCAAGACATTGCTGACGGACGAAATCCAAACAAGCATTGTTACTGATCATGGGCAAGGCAGGCCCAAAGAGTCTATGCGGCTGTCCTGTATGCTGATCAAAGAGGACATTCCATTCAGGATGACGTAAATGAAAGGCGGCCCATGCTTTCCGATCCCTCAATTGCCCCTGCATGTTAGCCTCGTAAGGTGTAGGCGACGGTAACCGTATTTCAAGTTGGTCGGGTGAATGGTCGGTTAAGTGGTTGGCCTGCGCACCCTGTTCGGCCTGTTTTGGGGTTGACTTGGGCAGGCCATGGGCAATCGAGGTGGTGTTCAAAAATAAGGCGCTTGCTATGAGGGCCCAGCAAAGGCTTACCCATACAAATCGAGAGTGTTGCATGTTCACTAAATTGAATCCCAATATTACACCCGGAACTAGCTTAATCCTGCGTCATGAGAATCCCCTCATTGGGCTTTGAGGTGTATCAAGGCCTCTATTTATTGAGTCGCAAAGCACCGATTAAGGGGGGTCGTCCTGCCCTCTCGATTAGGTAATAGTAGGTACCAGCTTCGAGCCCTTTACCATCAAAATCATTTACATAAGGGGATTGATTCAGAACCTTCTGTCCCCAACGGTTGAATATTTGGACCGTTGCTTCCGGAAAGCGGTGTATGTTCTTGACAGTGAAGGTCTCATTGATACCGTCTCCGTTGGGAGTCATTACATTAAAAACTTCAAGGTCAAGTTCTTTGACCTCAAAATCAAGAAAATTGCTCCGAGCATAGCGGCCATCATCGGGGTTCTTGCTCTGAACCCAAATTC
>SXGQ01160015.1_pt1 | contig 67902 bp, 56 predicted proteins | sample 3178371 | NCBI WGS metagenome assembly SXGQ01 (sample SAMN11356859, study PRJNA531348) | freshwater metagenome | isolation source: freshwater sample F1-20 | place: China: Fuxian Lake, Yuxi | collected 2017-12-25
ATGATCCCCTTGATCGTCCGGAACTGCCGCCGCACTTCTTCCACCACGAGGCCTGCTGCTTCTCCTACGGCCTTCATACAGAGGGCGCCGAAGATAAAGGGCAACATCCCACCCAGGAAGAGTCCAACCAAAATAGACGGATTGGAGAGATCAAACGTGCTCGCCCCGCTCCCCTTCGCCACTTCACGAGCATACTCAGCAAACAGTACCACCGCCGCAAGGCCGGCCGATCCGATCGCATAGCCCTTTGTCACAGCTTTGGTCGTGTTGCCGACCGCATCCAATGGATCGGTGATATCCCGCACCTCTTTGCCGAGGTGCGCCATCTCCGCAATCCCGCCCGCATTGTCGGTGATCGGACCAAAAGCATCGATCGCCACCACAATCCCGGCCATCGACAACATTGAGACAGCCGCAGTGGCCACACCATACAAACCACCAGACGCCACGCCGCCACAGAGCCAGTAGCTCGTCAGAATCGCCCCGCCGATCACCACCACCGGCAAGGCCGTTGCCTCCATTCCCACCGCTAACCCCGCAATGATGTTCGTCGCATGGCCCGTTTCACTGGCCTTGGCAATCGCCTTCACCGGCGCATAGCTCTTGGAGGTGTAGTAATCGGTGATAAACACGAGGGCGAGGGTCACAGCCAAGCCGATCAACGAAGCGAGATAGTAGCTCAGCCCGCTCACGCCGCCCACACCCTCCATGATCGAGGTTGTCACAGGGTAAAAGGCCACCGCGGCGATGCCACCCGCCACGAACAGGCCCTTGTAGAGCGCCGACATGATCCCGCCGCCTTTGCTCACCTTCACAAAAAGAATGCCGATGATTGTCGCGAAGATCGTCACGCCGCCCAATGCCAGAGGATAGAGAATCGGCGCACTATTTCCTTTGAACAGAGTAAACGCCAGGACCATCGCCGCGACCGTTGTCACGGCATAGGTTTCAAAGAGGTCCGCTGCCATACCGGCACAATCGCCGACATTGTCGCCCACATTGTCCGCGATGACTGCCGGGTTGCGCGGATCGTCTTCCGGAATCCCTGCTTCTACTTTTCCGACAAGGTCCGCTCCAACATCCGCCGCTTTCGTGTAAATACCGCCGCCCACCCGGGCAAAAACCGAAATCAAACTGCCGCCGAATCCAAGGCTCAGCAGGGCATGAATCGCCTTCTCCTGCCCCGCAATCTGCGACGCCACCACATAGAACGTCGTGATGGCCAGCAGACCCAGGCCGATCAACAAGAGCCCCGTCACCGCGCCGCCACGGAAAGCCACGGTCAGCGCTGCATTCATCCCATTATGCGCGGCCTGCGCCGTCCGTACGTTCGCCCGCACCGCGATAACCATGCCCACATAGCCGGCCAGCGACGACGCACCGGCGCCGATCAAAAATCCAATCGCAGTCAGCAAACCGAACTTGTCGGAGAACGCCCCTGCGCCCCACAACATCGCGAATAACACAGCGGCGACCACGCCAACAGTCCGATACTGGCGGTTCAGATAGGCGCTCGCGCCTTCCTGAATGGCCTTGGCAATTTCTTGCATCTTTGGATTGCCGGCATCCAGCTTAAAGACCCACATGGCCAGATAGAGGCCGTAGACAATGCCGGTGACCGCCGATACCAACGCAAACGTAATGATGGATGAGTCACTCACAATGGTCTCCTCCTGTTAGGGGTGTTGGGGCACACCCGTTTTCTCTGGCCGCCATTCATCACGATGACGTGTTCGATGGGAAAGCCCGAAGTGGTACAGAATCGATCCGTGCAGCTAACTGCCTGAAAAGTTCGGCCATTCTATACAGATGGAGTAAGAGGATCAAGGGGGAAAGGGCGCAGTGGAACCGACAACAGGCATCTTCCAGGGAGAAAATGGAAAGGGGCGCACAAGTTATTTTGAGTGACCCGCTAGCCTCTCGCTACTTCGCCGTCGAGATATTCGCCGCAAACTTCACGATCTCGATCGACTGGAAGACCGGATCTTGCGAGCCTTTGGAGGACTCCGCTTCGACTCGCTGCAGGAAGGGAGCTGGGCCGGTGATCGGCGCATAGTTGAGGGTGACTTCGACATCAAAGGTCTTGGTGTCTTTCGGCGTGGGAAAGGTAAAGGTCTCGACGCGTGTCTCGTCTGGCTTCAACACTGTATCCTCGAGAACTTTGACCGCCTCGAAGTCGAAACTGGTCTTCTGCCCCTTGGCATCCTGATAGACCCGCCCATAGACCCGCTTGTCGGCAAAGACGCTCTTTAGATTCTTTCCTTTGATATCCAGCTCCAGCGCCATACTCGCCCAGGCTGGATGGGTAGTCGGCAGGCTGTGCGGCACAAGACTCTGCACCTTCACCGTGACGATGGTCTTCTCGCCATCAATTTTCGTCTGCACGTCCAACTTAGCTGCTTCCTGGCGAAGCTTGCCGATACGCCCAGGGAATGTATGGTTCGCGGTTTTCCGCTTCTTCTCGCCATTGGCCGACTCCCCCACCTGCTCCGGCATGTGGCAGCTCTGGCATTCCCTACCGGACTTCACGGCTTTGCTCTGATCCCAATTGCCCAGCAGATCATTGCTTTTGCCTAAGTTGGCAGCAGACGGCACAGACTGGTGGCAATTGAGACAGAGATCGGACTTCTGAAAGAGCCCCAGCTCCATCGACTGGTGAGCCAGGTTCTGCACAAAGTCCTTATAGGGACCGTAGAGCGTCTTGCTCCCTAATTCGTACTTGGGCTCAGGTGGCTGTTTGGTCCGATCGACCTGTTTGATCAAATGGCATTGCGCACAGCCCACCCCATCCAGCGAAGGGTCGCCGGCCTTGGCCTGATCGATAAAGAGCTGGACCTGTTCTGGGAATTCGCGCACATGCGGCGCATGGCAGCGGAAACAGAGGGCCTTGTCTTTTCCTCCCGGAGACGCCAGGAACGCATCGAGCGAGGCGCGGAAGGCCGGGGAATGAATGGACTTCGAGAGCGGCGAGGTTTCCCATTCTTCAAACACGCGCTCATGGCAGCGCTTGCACTTGCTGGAGCTGGGAAAGGCCTTTTCAAGGGTGGGCTTAGGAACCTCTTTCGCATAGAGGACATGATCGAGCCACTGCGACAGGCACAAGGCCGCCACAATCACTGCGCCAATCCCAAGCTTCACACCCACCGAATGTCGTCCCATCATGCAGCCTTTTTACTTCAACAGCTCAGAGATTTTTCGCCCGATACGTTAAGAGGCGTGGCTGCGTATATTCGTCAAAAATTTTCCTGGCAAGCTCCCGCTCTTTATCCGTCGTCAAGGTGGCGAGATACTTTTCCTTGAGCGCGGGCTCCGGTATCGGGATCAACGCATAGTTTAAGACTGCTTCAATTGAGGCAGCCGTCGTGCCGGCCGGGAGCACCAGCGAGAAGGGCACTTTCCTCGTGTGGCCGCCCTTGATGAAAGGGTCTGGAATCGGGCCGCGGAGAATCTTGTCATAGGGCAACCCGAACTGCTTGGTCTCTTCCTTCAACACCTGACCCTGCGCATCCTTGGCGGTCAGGATCAGATAGAACTGCTTGAGCGTCGGATCTCCGTCCGGAAAACTGTGCGGAAGGCTGCCGATTTTCACCAGCGCCGTCCCCTCCACCGCCGAGGCAGACTTGGTGGTCTCAAGATCCACGCGGGGCATCCATTCGGCCTGGAGGTTTCGATTCTTGATGAGCGTGCCGGGGATCACCACGCCGCGGAACCAATGGCGGCCGATCGCGCGGGTCATGGACCCGCGCCGCGACGTGGAGCTCCCTGTTGAGGGTTCCATATGGCAGTCCTGGCATACTGTCCCCTGCAAAATCTCCCCTGCCAGATCCTTCTGCGTCACATCCTTCACCTTATCGAAGTGACAGGAGGCGCAATAGTTCGCGCCACGAAACAAATCCGACTGCATCGCAGGATGAACGAGGTTTTCCTCTGGGTCCGCATAGGGGCCATAGAGCATCTTACCAGGCTCAATCTTGAACGACGGCGGGGAATTTTTCGTCTGCTCGACCTGTTTGATCAGATGGCAGGAGGCGCAGCCAATACCCTCTACTTGCGGCTTGCCTGCCAACACCTGCGCCACGATCTTTTCGGCATGTTGCGGGAACACGGTCGTCGAAGGCACATGACAAGAAAGACAGCGGCGACGCTCGTCGGAAGTCGGATTGGTCTGAAGCCAGACCCCCAACACGGTGCGGAAGACTGGCGACTCCAGCGAGGCGCCGTGCAAGAGCGCCGCATCGACTCGGCCAGCGGTCTTAAGATCCGGCGTCTGCTCGCGCACACCTTTCCACTCTTCATAATGCCGGTCGTGGCATTGCTTACAGTCTTCCGATCTGATGAAGATCTTTTCGATTTCCTCCACCCAATCGGACGACGCCTTAACATCTGACTTCTGGGCGATGACAGGGCCTTGAGACAGGCCCATGACGCCCATTATCAGCAGAAAAAGAAAACCCGCCGCAATGCGATGTACCGGCCTGCGTCGTATCATGATCAATCCCGCCTGCATCCGACGAAATGGAAATTTACACCCCACCCGACCGGATCGCCTGGATCGGCCGACTCATAGGTGCCAATGGTGAAGTTGCATTCTTTCATCCCGCGCTTGATCGCTTTTCCAAAGTCGAGCATGTTCCTAATCTCGGTTTTGTCGATTTCCTTGATGACGGACCGGACCTTGATGCCGGCATAGTCGGCGCGCGAGTTTCCAATCACTTCAAACACGGCGACACCCTGCGCCTGGTCCAACTTCAATTCTCTTTTAATCTCTTCGTCCACATCTCCGACGATCATGCCGAAATCTTCCCCCAGCTTCGCGGCTTCCTCTACGGTCATCGGCGCCAATTCACCCGCTGACGCAAGACCACTCACTAGTCCCAGGCTGAGTCCAAAACACAAAAAAAAGGCCCTTCCCCTCCGAAGGGCCTTTGTGCGAGCGCTCACTGAGCCGACACGAAGATCCTCCAACGTATGCGCCTTCCCACTATCGTCAAAAATTAGAGTTTCACAAGCGGATCGATCACCAACTGAAACCACGGCGCGACAGATTTCTGCCCGTTCCGTTCTTTGTTCTCACCGTTCCACACGGCAAAGGACACGGTTTGGATCCGGCCTGGAATGAGCTTGGCTTCGTTCTCCTGCTCTTCGCTCACCAGGGGTCGGCGCATGACCACATGCCAGACTCCGTCTTTCCAGACAGCGCTGCCCTGGACCCGCCCCTGCTTTTCTTTGGTCGTTAAGGTACTGAAGCCTCCACCGATGAGGTCTTCAACCGACGAGACCCGCCGCGGAATGACTTCGAACGTCCGCACGCCTTCACGGGCCCTCTCTGAAGCCCGGGCGGTCCGGCGATCGATATCGCTCTGCCAATCGGCTTTCCAATGCCAGATATTGATGTAGTGATCAAGCTGGCCCATGCAGAAAAATGCTGGGGCATCGCCGAGCGGCAACCCGATCGCGACGCCGTCGCGAAAAGTTCCTGGCGTCAAACGATCGTTCTTCGTGTTGTCCTGCCATTCCAGCAGAAACGCGATTTCGCTGCCGTTGTGGAGCGTCCGCACCGTTAAAGCGCGCGCCGTCGGGTCAGGCCAGACCGGTCTAGTAATGACCTGTCCGCTCAAAGGAAGAGTCATTGGCGACACGGTGACCCAGGCGGCATCCTCCGGCCCAACCGGCAGCTCCCCCTCGACGAAATGCGCACGAATGACCATCCCCTCGGAACTGACGAGGGGCACGCCGAAGCCGACGAACACGCTGGCAACGACCAGGATGAACAGGAGCAACAGTACCGGGCGGGAATCAATCTTCGTCGTACGCATCATGCAAGGTCCTCGGGTGACCGCGTGAGTACATCGTGAGGGGCTCAGAATAGGACAAAGCCCCAGCGAGACTAGTCTGACTGCGTGTGGGTGACTACCAGAGTTTCACGCGGCGAATTTTGTTTTCGCCACGCTCACAGACATAGAGATAGCCCTGGGAATCCAGCGAAAGCCCAACGGGCGAGTTGACGACGGCCTCGATGCCGAGCAGTCCATCTCCATGCTTCACGGTCCCCGACGATTCTTTCGCCACAAACCGCGCCGCGCCGCAACCGCCCATATTCTTATCTTCGTACCCGCTGTCTCCGTTGCCCGCCACCGTCGTAATCACGCCAGTCGCCACATCCACTTTGCGCACGCGATGGTTCATCGTGTCGGAGATGTAGAGATTGTCCTGCTGATCGACCACCACAGCTTCCGGCGCATGGAGCATGGCTCTGATCGCCGGCTTGTCGTCACCGTCGTAGCCGTATCGGCAGACGCCGGCCACGGTCGAGATGATGCCGGTCTGGTGGTCGATGCTGCGGACGCGATTGCTGCCTTTGTCGACGAAAATGATATCGCCTTTCCCATTCACCGTAAGTCCGACAACATCGTAGATGCGGGCTTCCAGCGCGGGCTTGCCATCGTCGAGGTACATAGACATGTCTAAACCGTCCGAACAGACCGGCATAAGCCAGCCATGATCGTCGCTGAAATCGATGCCGATCGCATCGCCGGAGAGCACGACCAGGTTGCGCGCCACGAGCGGCTGCTCACGGGCTTCGTCTTCGGCTGTCCAGGCCCCTGCCACCGTCGTGACCATGCCGGTCTTGGGATCGTAGCGGCGGATCCGGTGCGCCTGAGTATCGGCAATGTACATCACGTCGTGAGGATCGAAGGCAATGGCGGCCGGCCACGTAAGATTGGTCTCCAACGCCAGGCCATCCCCATTGAAGCCATGTTGACCGGTGCCGATGATCGTCGTGATGATGCCGGTCTCGTGGTCGATTTTTCTGATGCGGTTGCTGCCGGAATCGCAGATATAGAGATCGTTGTGCGAGTCGAACGCCACGTCGAGCGGCAAATAGAGGCCCGCCTCCCCGCAGAGACCTTCGTCGCCGCTATAGCAGGTTTCGCCGATACCGGCAAAATTATAGAGAGTGCCCTCCTTGAGGCTCACCCGTCTAATGCGATCGGAGCCAGACTCGGCAAAATAAAACCAGGTCTCGTCCTTGTCTAATGCGGCGTGATGGGGCAAGGGAATCCCCGACTTGGCCGCCCGCTTCCCATCGCCAGTGCTCCGGGCCTTGCCGTTGCCTGCGAAGGTTTCGATATAGCCGACTGCGAGCTGGAGTTCGGTTTCCATAGACCTCAGACCTTAATCCCGGCTGATTAGCCGCGTGAAACTGATTGAACGGTCTCGACTGGCTGCGCCACTGGCGTTGCGGCCTGCACGGTCGGCGCGACGATTGCTGGCTGCGGCGCCGCGGTCGTCTGCTGCTGAGCCGCTTCTTGAGCGGCCAGGGCGTCTGCTTCGATCTGGTCCGCCTCATGCACGGACTTCTTGAAACCCTTGATCGCCTTGCCGATCCCCTCGCCCAGCTGCGGCAACTTGCCTGCGCCGAAAATGATCAGCACAATGAAGAGGATCAAAATCAACTCTGTAAAACCAAGACTCCCAAACATAGTGTGTGCCTCCGTCTGAATGGGTAACTTAGGATGTGGCCTCTTTAGCCCGCTTGGAAAACCGTTCCTTCAACCGATTTCTTGCCTGTTCAGCCTGCTCGAACATCTTGGCCTTGTCGTAGACGCTGATCAAATTATAGTAGGCCAGCGGCTCCTGGGGATTCTGCTCGACGGCATCCTCCATGACCTTGATAGCGAGGTCCGTCTTCTTGTGATTCATCGCCAGCTCCATCAGCTTAAAACTGCCCTCCAGATGCTTCGGGTCCAGTTCGAGCGTGCGGATGTAGCACTGAATGGCCATGTCGATGGTGTTATAGTCCGAGACCTGCGGGTTGTCGAGCTCGACATAGACCCCAGCGAGATTGTACCAGGCCATGGGATCGTCCGGGGTGATCTCCACCAGGCGCTCGTAATAATCCTTGGCTTCCATGAACTTTTTTTTGTCGGCATAGACCCGACCGAGATTGAATAGCGCCAAAACATCGTGAGGAAAGACCTCAAGCGCATGCTTGAACTCGGTTTCCGCTTCATCCGTCATGGCTTTCGTCGCGTAGATCGTGCCGAGATTCGAATAGTACATCGCGAGCGAGCGGTTCATTTCGGCGCGGAGGCCCTCCGCCATCTCAATCGATTTCTTGACCTCGACGAGCGCATCGTCCATCCGGCCCTTGCTGAAATAGAGTTCGCCCAACCGGCAGCGAGCCTGAAAATCGTCCGGCTCAATCGCCAGCAGTTTTTCAATCTCGGCAATTTCTTCGTCAGGATTCAACGGCTGATCGCCGGGATCGACAACGGTCTGACCTGGATCGGAAACAGAAGAGGTTGGTTCGTTCATACAATTTCCTATAGTAAAAAAGCTCGTTAGGTATGTCCGCCCGCGAATGAATCCGGCGTCCCGATCACTGGCGCATTCACCACCGGCGCCGAATCAGCCGCATCGCGTCGCGGCCGGTCCATGGTTAAGAGCATCACGCCGAGCACCACCATGAGCGTCAAATTCGAGTACAGCAGCGCATAGCCCGCAATAAACATCAGCCCAATCCCATAGCCGGCGAGCCGCCCCATCGTCAGGAGCTTAATGACCGTGTAGGCCCAGCACAGCAGGCCTGCCATATAGAGCGCAAAGGGAAGGAAGAACGTGTAGCCCATGCCGAACTGAAAGATCCACCCAATGCCGTCCGCCGCTTTCCGAATGCTGGTGGCGAGCCCCGGGTCATACTGTTTGAGTAGATAATCCAGGAACAGCATCAGCGTAAAAGTGGACCCGGCGGTGGCCCAAAACCAGATGGCGCGGCGGCGCTGCTGCTGATTGCGCGTCCGAAACGAGACGCCCCGCCCGTAGGCCCAAAACACCAGGATGCTGGACAGGACCATCAAAGCCTCGCCTGCGCGATGGGCCTCGTAGACCAGGGGCGGCGCCGCCACGGTCCCGCTGAAACTATAGCTCGTGGATACGATCTGATAATACAGCCAGCCCCCGATCCCCAGGAGATAGGTGAGCCCCATCGCGCGATGAGACCATTCGGTATGAGCCGAGAGATACTCCGTCATCAGACAGACCAGCGCAACCAGGGCCACGAAGTTATAGATCGCCGATCCCAAAAACGCGGGAGGGACCAACAGGAAGCCAGCCGTGAGAAGCAAGAGAAGCGTCACAGCGGGGACGACGATCCGGTTCGAGCCCACGAACCCGCGCCCAGCCATCCGATTGACGACGCCCACGGCCAGGGCGAGGAACAACAGAATCGCCACGGCGTTGAGCAGCCACTCGCCGATCCCTGTCAAAGCCGTGAAGGTCGGAATGATCCACTCATGCGTCTGCGCCAGTTTACTGAGATGCATCCCTAATCGCGATACGAGTCGATAGAGGATCAACTCCGAGAAGGAGACGATCAGGACGAGCTTGATCGTGTACTGGAACAACAACGATTGGTCATTGATCCGTCCCGTCATCCGCTCAATTATGGCATTCGCGGCACTCATGCGGTCTATCCTTATAGGGAGCTCGAATTATACCGTCGAACCCGCATCACAATGGCGTCGGCTGCGGCACGCCCACTTCTTGCGCCCTGGCCCGCGCGATGTACAGCAACCCATCCGCCATAGAGTAGTTGAACGGCAGCTCGCATACGACTTCACTGATATTTTCGTAGACCTGCCGATAAAGGGCTTCCGATTCATCGGGCGTCATGCCTTCGGACACTTCATAGAAAAATCCCAGACTCAAGTCCTCCGCCGACGGGCGCATGATGCGCCGAATCCCGTAGCTGCCGGGGTCGCTCATGATCGGCGCTTCTTTTTCCAAATCGAAGAGGCAGGGCTGGCACGAGAATCCATAGGAATTGTGCAGCCGCTCGTTCTCAACGATGAAGTTCATCGTCTCGCGCGCTTCTTCTTCTTTTTCGGTCGGGAATCCCACGATGATGTAACAGTGGACCGCGATCCCCAGATCGACACAATCGTCGGCGATGCGCCGTACCCACTCCTGCTTGATCCCCTTCTTCATGAAATCCATCACCCGCTGATTGAAGGACTCCAACCCGAAGACGATCTTCAAACAGCCGGCATCCTTCATCGAGGCCAGGAGTTCCCGAGTCAGATGCTTCTCGAAGCGCATCTCGCAGGTCCACTTGATGTCCAGCTTCTTATCGATGATCTGCTGGCACAACCGTTTGGTCGGCGAGAGGGCGAAACATTCGTCGGTGAAGAAAAACCGGCTAGCGCCATAGCGCTGCGTGAGCCATTCCAATTCCTCGACGGTGCGCCCCGGTTCTTTCTGCCGGAAATTCTGGTGGTCCAGCGTAAGAGCGCAGAACGCACAATCCTTGTAGTAACAGCCTCGCGAAAACTGCACGGGCAAGACCGGCTCCGGCGATAGATACAGACCCAGCGGAAAGCCATCGTAGTTAGGCGCCGGCAACTGATTGATATTCTCGGAGTAGAAGGGCTGGTTGACCGTGATCTTCCCGTTCTGGCGATAGATCAAGTTCGGGACCTTACTGAAGTCCTTTTTCCCATCCAGCTGATGGACCAGTTCAAGCAAGGCCGTTTCGCCCTCGAAAACGATGATATCGTCGGTCAGATCGAAGAGGCTCGGGCAGCGGCGCAAATTATCGACCAACCTAGTGAAGATGCTGCCGCCGATGGTCAGATGGATATTGGGCGCGGCTTCCTTAATCAAGCGACAGAGCGTCAAACCAGGAATAATCTGCGAGGTCGCCGTAATCGAGACGCCAATCAAGTCCGGCTGATCCCCGATGATCGATTTCAGAAAGCGCTCGCGGAACAGTTTGATGTAGGGGTTCTGGGATTCATCCTTGATGATCTTCATCAAGTCTTTGGACGAATAGATGGAGCAATTGCCGAATTGATTGTCGACAACCGTCAGCCTGGTCGGGAAGTAGAGCGTGGAGAGGACCTCCAGCCATTTATCGATAAGAAACAGACTTTCTTTATAGGACTCGAGATCGTAGAAGCCCTCCCCTCGCAGGGTCTCCTTGGCCGGCTCGATCCGGTCGATGAGATAAGGAAAGCGGTCCAGCGACTCGACGATGCGCGCCAAGTGTTCAGCGCTTCCCACTCCCGTATCGCCGGTATGGCTCTGCTCGAGGGCGCGCTGTTTATCGACCAATTCCTGATAGAGCTCGGCCCCGTAGGATTGGGTGACGACTCCGTCTAAAAGCTCGATACCGAGATCACGTTGGGAGACATTATTGACACCGCCTTGCATCAAGAACCCCGTCAAGGATGGGAGGCTCAGGTAGGGCTGTGATGGATGCCAGGTTGGAGGAAAAAGCAGTGAGACTTTCATGCTAAATCACTACCAGTTAGGTGAAAATTACGGGGTTATCTGAAGAAAGTTCATCTATTTCTATACACTCCGCCACCAAGCAAATGCAACCATGGGCGCTGGCCCCCTACCTATTGCGAAGAAGCCAAACGTATAATCTTGGTAGCAAATCGCCTCCACAGAAAAAGAGAAAGCCCCAGCTCTGGCTGATGCCGAACTGGGGCTTTCTCGCTACACTGTCACTCGCACCTTAAGGGTACGGGTAGTCTCTCCAGAGACCGGTTGCCCTACTGCAACTTCAGGGTAAACCAGGTGGAGAGCGCCTTCATGCCGTTACGTTCGACGTTGTTGCCGTCCCAGACCGCGAAGGCGACTGGCACGGACGCGCCGGACTTGAACTGGGTATCGTTGGCATCACCGGTCTCCAACGTGCGCTTGACCACTACGCGCCACGTCGGACCGCTGTACCCGCCGCCCTTGACGGAGCCTGATGGCTCCCACACGCCGTTTCCGAAGACATCCTGATGCGCTTGCGTGGTCAGGGTGCTGAAGCCATTGGCGTTCAGATCCTCGACCGAGCTCACGCGCAGCGTCGGGTCAGACATGATGTTGCCGGACCAGATACCGGTATTGAAAGGCCCAAGGCTGCGACCGATCCGGTCAGGATAGGTCACGCCGCCCGCAGGCTCTTCGAAATAGTAGTCCCAGAAAATGCCCGGGTATTGATCGTCCACGTCCCAAATACCAGCGCTATCCTTGCCGAGATCCTTCTGCCACTCTGCGTTCCACCGCCAGATGTTGGTGGTGCCGCCGGACTGGCCCATGCACTGAAAGGGGGGCGCGCCAGCCGTATTGACTGGGAACATGATCGCGACCTGGTCTCGGAAATCCTGAGGACCGATGGTCGTATCGTTCTTGGTCTGATCGTTCCACTCTAAACGCAGACCGACTTCTTTACCGTTGGTCATGGCCTTCACGAACACCGACTTCACCGAAATATTCGGGTGCATCGGTGTGGTGATCAGCTGTCCGCTCAACGGAATAATCACGCCAGGGACGCTCTCCCAAACTGGGTTCGCGCCGTCCAGGGGAATCGCTCCCTTAATGGCCTTCGCCGGAATCGTAACCGGTTGGCTGATAGCCAACGGCACCTGCCCGATCGTCATCATCCCGCCAACGATCAACGCAGAGAGAAGAATGCCAAAAACCACATGCTTACTGTGTGTCTGCACAACTTCCATAGGACTACGCCTCCTCTCGATTGAAAAATAAAAACGGTGGCTCACCAAAACTGCTAGCACCTACAAACCCTTACGCTCATTTGATGGCTAGGCGGTTCCGACCGGCCCTCCATCTTCCTTATCTTTCCCTTGATCTTTTTTGTCCAAGAATGATTCGGCGCCCACTTCGTTCAACAACAAGCTGAGCTCGTTACCTTGGTCTTGCGCGCCGCACTCATAGGTCTGGCCTTCCGGCGCATTAAACGTCGCCGGGCGATAATCGGTTTCTGAATAGGGCTGCGGGACGACGCCCAGGAACGCGACTTCGAAGTCCATCCATTCCGCCATCAAGTCCGCCACATGCTTATAGAGACCTGAATCGGCTTTCTTGACCAACATCCGGCAGAACAGCGGCACCCATCGCCCAATGTGGTTTTTGACGAACTTCTTCTGCGCATCCAAAACGATCTGCGTCTTGTCCCCTTTATCGTGGCAGCGCGAGTAGGATTCTTTGTAGGCCATAAAATGCATGAACTCGAACTCGACGCTCAAATGGTCGAGCCGTTCATGGATGTCCTTGGACAACTCAACCCCGAACGCCCGATAGAATCCGGCGATATCGCCCATGACTTGCGATTGGGCAAACACGTGGTCGTTTCCAAACAGGGTTTCGTAGGGGGGGCAATCGAGGGTAATAACGTTGCTGAACACGCGGCGATGCTCGGACTGGAGATCGGTGAGCTGCCAATTGACACATTCAGACGCCGCGACTTTTTCGAGCTCATCGAACTGCTTGCGCAGCAATACCAACTTCCGTTTCGCGGGTTCGCCGCCGATTCCGTCGAGCACCAGGCTCAGGGCATCGATCGCGTCCCGCCCGTCCTCGACAAATTCACCGCATTGCACGTACTCAAGAAATTCGTCGTCCTCGGGATAGAGCAGGCTCCACGACGCAAGCAAATAGAGCTTGCTGCGATTGAGGGCGCGTTCGACTGCAGGTGAGTCTTTAATGGTCGGTGGAGCCGCGATAATCGCAGTTCCTACTGGAGAATCTTTCGTCATGGGCTGCTTACTCGTCATGAGAATCAGCTTCTCAGTTTATCCTGCTGCCTGATGTGGAAATCTTGAATATCACGCATCAAGGACTTTCCACATTTGCGCCATAATAGGCAGCCGCCCTGGGATTGTCAAGCACACGGATGACTGGCGTAATTTAAAATCTAAGATGATGATTCTTCAGCTTAATTCTCACACTTTCTCGTACGATTGATTCCTAATTCTCCCTCTTACTTTTGCCTGACGCTTTGCTTGCTCACGCAAGCGGCCGTGCCAGCAACCTGAACGGCGTCACACGAATCGCCACCTGATCGTTCACGGTCCGGCAGACCTGTTCGCATAGGCCGCACCCAACACAACGTTCAGCCGTCACCTTCAATTGCTGCGTATCAAAGTCCATCGATAAGGCATCCGTAGGACATTTAGAGGCACAGGCATGGCATCCCTGCCCTGCCGTGCAGACACGATGGGAGACGATGGCTAGGCCCATTCGCACCTGATCGGGCCCACTGACGGCAAGCAATGCCTCTGTCGCGCAGGCTGCGATGCAAGGCACATCCGCGCAAAGATAGCACGGGATCTGATCTGGGAAAATGACCGGAGTGCCATCCTGCTGGTGGAACGTGATCGATCCGTGAGGACAGACCGTCGCGCAATCCCCGCACTTCGTACACCGCTCTAAAAACAGCGTCTCATCTACCGCCCCGGGAGGACGCAACCAATCCGTCCGCACCAGTGGCGCCGATCGTTCCGGGACAGCGTCCTGTTGCTTGGAAAACTCCTGAGCCGCCTTAGCAACAGAGACCACCGAGTCCTTCAGGAAATCACGCCGGCCATATGTCGGATCGTTTACCACAAGAGTGCCCTTACGTCACGCCGTCGGCGCGCAACTTGTAGACCTCGACGCACCGATCACAGGCCCCGAATTCGATATCCCAGCCCGGATGATTCTCACGAATAAAATCAAGCACGTACGACTCAATCTTGTTACCCATATCTTCGACCCATGAATAGGTCGGAAATCGGCACAAGGGGCACGGGAACCCCGGCATCAACATAACTTTGTTTTCGGTTTCCGGAACTTCACCGCCCTCGACATCCACGGCGCGATCCATCACGCGCAAGGTGTCCGAGGCCATTTCGATCAATTCAGAGTGGGTAAAGAAACTCGTCTGCCATAGACCCTCGAACACAGACTTCAACTGTGGCGCGGGGATTTTGCGATACCAGGAGCGGAACTCTTTGAACCGGTCTTCCTTCCGCAGCATCGGCTCTTTGCCGGCAGCCGTCAGACGGCTGTCGACAGTGAGACTCCATAAAATACGATACCGATGGAGAATGAGGGTTTCTTCGCCGGGATTCTGACCGACCTTGGTATCAGGATCATAGCCAAAAACCGGGTCCAACATATCCGAGATATGCAGCAACTCATGACGACAATAGCGCGTGAGCGCAGGATCGTAGAAGCGACGCGGGATGAGCTTGATCCCGACGCCCTTTAATCCTTTTTCTTCGAACTCCCGAGCCATCTCATGCTCGACGGAGCCCCACTTCCTAAGAATGTCGACGCCTTCCTGATCTTCCTTGAGCACGCCCTTAACCAGGACGATACCGACCCGTTCTTTCAGCAGGGGATATTCGTTGAACGCATCCCGGATGATGTCGGAGAAGCCCCAAGTCCCGAACATATACTGATAGAGCTTCTTAAACTCGCTCTCCCGATCGTCGAGCGTAAACTTCTCGTAGATGGGATCAGCCAGCTCGTGAAACTCCTTATAATAGGTCGGGTCGCCTTCGCGCTCCGTCTTTTCGACGAACGAGTCGATGACCTCTTGCAGCAATGCTGGCTGAAAACGCAGTTCCATAATAGCCCTTGATTGTCCAATCCAGACTGCCATGGCCGGCACACCCCGTTGAGGAATGTGAACCGGCTCTCATCGCGGCTTGACTTGGTGGCAGGGCTTCTCTTACGATCACCTCAAGTCGACAAGCCGCGCGGAATTATACTGGCCCGAATCGCCGATTTGCAATCAAGCCGGTCGCCGCGGGCCGTGCCATCGTGCTCCGACCGTAAGGATTATCAACCATGGCTGATCAGATTGCGCCTCAACTGGCCCCCGCGCCCCCTCCACTCACGCCAGTATCGAGCCCAGGCAGCCCACCGGTCGATTTTTTTGAGTATTGGAAGCGCGACGTGCGGGAACTTACCACCTATCGGGGCCATTCGCATGGAGTCTGGTCGGTTGCCTTCTCACCGGATGGACTGACCCTCGCCAGCGGAGGCGTCGACCGGCTCGTCCGTCTCTGGGACATCGAAACAGGGCGCTTGCTGCGCTCCCTCCGGGGCCACACCGCAGACATCCGATCCGTCGTTTTCACGCCGGACGGCCAGACCTTGGCCACGGCCAGCGAGGACCGCACCATCCGGCTCTGGAACCCGCACACTGGCGAATCGAAAAAATTACTCTTCACGCGTTACGACCACAATGTCGTCAGCCTCTCTCTCTCGCCGGACGGCCTCATGCTGGCGCGCGGCAGCCACAACAAAGACATCAAGCTTTGGGAAGTCACCACCGGCACCGAGCTCATGAGCCTCCTCGGCAAAGACCAGTACGACCACCATTGGTCAGTCTGCGTCGCCTTTTCACCGGATGGCATGCACCTCGCCAGCGGAACGGATATCGGGAAGATTAAACTCTGGGAAGTCCTGCCCAGCGGAGAAGAGAAGATTCTGCATAACGGACATTGGAAGGAGGACGAGGTTGATAGCAGCGAAACCCGCGGCTACTTCGTCGAAGACGATGGTGGATTTCAAAAACCGATGGACTATTGGATCGGTGCGATGACCTTTACCCCCGACGCCAAACTGCTCATCACCGGAAGCCGCGATAAAACGATCAAGCTGTTCGACATGCCGAACATGACGGAACAGCGAACCCTGAAAGGCCACACCGCCTGGGTACGCACACTTGCCGTCACGCCGGACAATAAAGTGCTCCTCAGCGCCGGAGACGATGAAACCATTCGGTTTTGGGATTTATCGAACGGCCAATGCTTCAGAACGCTCAAGGCCCATACAGGCGGCATTCGCAGCATCACCCTATCACCGGACGGCATGACCTTGGCCAGCGCATCATGGGATCGCACGGTGAAATTGTGGACCGGGGGAGCAACGCCCGCCGAGCTGTAAAATTTTGCAGGAGCCTCACAAGGCCGTTCAGCAGTGTTATGCTGAACGGCCTTGACCTATTCAACTAGGCATTTCCCGGGTCGTCCTTCGCCGAGAGAATGCCGTAGCGTTTGCACTTTTCCCAGAGAGCCTTACGAGAGATACCGAGAAGCTTCGCCGCTGTCGTCCGGCTCCCCTCTACCCGTGCGAGAACCGAGACAATATATTCCCGCTCGAACTGTCCCCGCGCCCTCACCAGCGAAGGCAGCACGCGCTCCTCGCGATTCGCCCCCGTCAGGCCTTCGCTGCAGAACCCACACGACTCTTGAGGGAGCCCACCCGTATAGGGACAGGACTGAAAACCGCAGAGGTCAGCCGGTTGAATCATCTCACGGTCCCGACCCAACGCCACCGCCCGCTCAATCATATTTTCCAATTCCCGCACATTCCCGGGAAACGAATAACGCAAGAAGAGTCGGCGCGCCAGGGCGGAAAACCCTTTCACCGTCTTCTGCATCTTGTGAGCGCACACTTTCAACACATGCTCCGCGATGACCATGATGTCCTCTTGCCGCTGGCGCAAGGGCGGAATTACGATCTGCACGACGTTCAAGCGATAAAACAGATCTTCTCGGAACCGCCCCTGTGACACTTCCTTGCGTAGATCCTTCTGCGTCGCACAAACCAGGCGCACGTTGACGTCGATCGAGTCGTTTCCCCCGACACGTTCGAACTGCCTTTCCTGGAGCACCCGCAACAGCTTCACCTGGATAACCGGAGAAATTTCCCCGATTTCGTCGAGGAACAAAGTCCCGCAATCCGCCAGCTCGAATCGTCCACGCCGCTGCTTCATCGCCCCGGTGAAGGCCCCCTTCTCGTGGCCAAAAAGCTCCGCCTCCAGCAAGGTTTCCGGCAAGGCCGCACAACTGACCTTAATCAGGGGATGCGTAGCTCGCGCGCTGTTTAGATGGATGGCATTGACCACCAGCTCCTTGCCTGTGCCGCTCTCTCCCAGAATCAACGTCGTGGAATCCGTGCCGGCCACCAGCTTGATCTTATCGAGCACCGCGCGCATTTGACTGCTCGCACCGAGAATACCCCCGAAGCTGAACTTATCTTCCAGCGCTTGCTTAAGGTCCTGATTCTCGCGCCGCACCGCCACCACACGCCCTACCCGCTCGATCATCAATAAGAATTCGTCCATCGCAAACGGTTTGGTGATGTAGTCGAAGGCGCCGAACTTCATCGCGCCGACCGCCGTCTCCACCGACGCGTAGGCGGTAATCACCACGACCTCCGTCTGGGGCGAGTGCTCCTTGGCCCCGATGAGTACCGTCAGGCCGTCCACGCCCGGCAGACGCAAATCGGTAACCACCAAATCAAAGGGCCGCCGCCGGATGGCGTCGAGACCTTCCGTGCCGGATGCCCCCGTTTCCACCTCATGACCGGCGGCTTCCAGCGCATCAGCCATCGAGAGTCGCATCAACGGCTCGTCATCCAGGAACAGAATGCTAAGCTTAATCATGACACGCCCTTCAGCAACGACCCTTCGATCTCGATCGGCAGATAGAGACTAAAGGTCGTCCCCGTCCCCACTGCACTCTTCACCGTGATCCGTCCTCCGTGGCGCTCCGCAATGCCGAGACTGACCGACAGGCCAAGGCCGGTCCCTTCCCCTTCGCGCTTCGTCGTAAAAAATGGATCGAAGATGCGCGGCAGGACCTCCGGCGAAATGCCCGACCCCGTATCGCGTACTTCGACCAGATAGCCTCCTTCGACGACCACGGTTTGAATCGTCAGCGTCCCGCCATCTTTCATCGCGTGCACCGCATTCAACACCAGGTTCATCAAGACTTGCTCGATCATAGACCCATCGACCATGGCAGATGCCAGCCCCTGGCCCCGCACCCGTTCCAAGACGATTTGGTTGGGAGCAAAGAGGTGCGTCGTCAACGCCAAGACCTGGTCGAGGAGCACATTGATGTCCGTCAAGACGAACGCCGGCTCATGCTGCTGGGAGAAATGGAGCAACTGCCACACGATCTTTTGTACCCGCTCCACCCCGTTTTCCATGGAGGTCTGATATTCCTCTTTCCGGCTCACCGACACGGTGCCCTTCCGTAAGTTGTAGAGGCAATTGAGGATGCCGCCAAGGGGATTATTCATTTCATGGGCCACCCCGGCGGCTAAACGTCCGACCGATACGAGCTTCTCCGACCTCCTGATCTGCTGCTCCAGCTTCCTGGTCTCGGTCATGTCCCGCGCAATACCCAGCACACCGAGAGTCTCCCCGCCGGCCCCATGCAGGGGGGAAATGCTGACCACCACCGCCCTCCGCTCCCCCGTGCGCGTGACGATTTCAATCTCATGGACCTGTTTGGTCTGGAGGCGCATGGTGCTCTCCTCCCATTCCCTGCGGCCCACCCCGCTGGCCAGCAGGGTGCTGTAGGGACGGCCGAGCAGATCCTCTTTCTGATAGCCCCAAGCCTGGATCTTGCTGCTCACATAGGTAAACCGGTGCTCGCCGTCGAGGGTATAGATGACATCGTTCGCGTTCTCGAGCAAATTCTCCAGATACTTTTTGTTGGCTCCGATTTCCGCCGTACGTGCTTGCACTTCCTGTTCCAACTCTTCCCGATAACTCTGTAAGTGCCGCTCAAGCTTCTTCCGGTCGGTAATGTCGCGCACCTGCACCATCGTCAACACTTGTTCTCCTGCGTCGATTCGAATCAAGTCGACTTCAACCGGGATTTCCAAACCGTTGGCATGACGCACCCACATCTCTTGCGTGGAGACTTTTCGCTGGCCCCCTGCTAGATCCATAAACCCGCGGCGCAAAACAGCATGGTACGAGTCCTCTACGATGTCGAACAGGCTGCGGCCGATCACCGCCCCCTCTGTATGACCCAGGGTCTCCTCCTCCCGTTTATTGACCGCTGCGATCGTGCCGGCTGCATTCACCATGAACACGGAATCCGCGACCAAATCAAACAGGCCCTTGTAGCGTCCCTGCGACGCCACCAACTGCCGGGTTCGCTCCGTCACCGCAGCTTCAAGATTGATCGTATATTCCTTCAGTTGTTGTTCGAGGCGGTGCCGTTCGGTCGCGTCGCGCAGAACGGCGCGACCATAAATCAGCTCCTCCCCGTCCTCATTGAGCACGGATTTCGTCTGAATTTCCGCATCAAGCGCACGGCCGTCCTTGGTCAGAAACACCGTCGTGATCGCACGCTGGCTCTCGGTCACTACTCGATCTATATATGAGAAGGCAGCGTACTGCGCGCGCGGGAAGAGATCCGACAGCTTCATCGCCAACATCTCATCCAGCGTATAGTTCAGTTTCTCGAGTCCCGCCTTGTTCACATGGACGAATTCGCCTTTCCGGTTAACGCGGTAAATCATCTCCGGCGCATTTTCGACCAAATCGCGATACTGCATCTCCAGCTGACGGACGTCCGCGCCCTGCCGCTCGATCTGCCCGAACGACTGCTGGAGGTTAGCAGCCATCTCACTGAACGACTCGGCAAGGTCGTGGATTTCGTCGCCGGTCCGCAAATCCAGCGGCCGGTCCAAGCCCACGATCCCGAGCTTCCTCACCTTGTCAGATAACATCTGAATCGGCCTGGCCACCAGGCGGGCCACGACTACTCCGACCCCACATAGTACGGCCAGAACGAGCAACCCGTAGCGTTCCCACTTCACCACCAATCGGGCCAGCGGCGCATAGGTTTCCTCCGAGTCCTGCCGCACCACGGTCATCCACTGTTTGCCGCCGAGGCTTTCCGGAACCACGTTGTCGCTGAACTGAACCGGTGCGAAGCCGATCAATGCATTCGCGGCCCCATGCGAATCGTCCGCCACAGTGGCCCACCCGGACTGCAACCCGCCGAGCACACTGACAACATCCGGGCTTGCCGTATGCCTGCCCAGAGCCATGACCGGACAGACCACCGGCACCCCGCCAGAATTGAACAGCATCGCATGGCCAGTCGCTCCGACCGTGACACCGGCAATAGCACGAAAAAGCACATCGTGACGCATCACAATGATGACGGCGCCGATCACCCCCCTCGGGGCCTGCGTCTCGTCCAGAATGGGAACGGCAATCACAAACGCCTCGGCTCCACGGCCGGGGGCGAACACGATGTCGCTCAGATAGCTGGTGGGGCCTCCCACCTTCATCACCGCTTGCCACTCAGGCATCATGGCGAGAAAGTGCTGCACTTGCGGGGAGGAGCTCACCACCACCGCACGCTGCTTGTCGACCGCCAGAATCCCGATATAGTCGGCCTTCCGGATGTCGTACCATCGGGTTAAATAGTCGGTGACGAGATGACCCGTGCTGCGCGTGCCCCGCTGGGGCGACCGCTTCGGCAAATCTTTGATCAGGCCCTGGATGCCACTCGCATGCTCCATCCCGTACATGCGATTGGATTCCGTGATGGCTACGCGAAGAGACGGAAGGCTCGCGAGCTCCTGGGCCTCGTCCATGTCGCGGTTGACCTGCGCTCCAATACGGCGAGCGGACTCGACAGCGGCTGCTTTGAAGCTCTCGCCGCTCATTTCGCGAAGCTCGTGCTTCTCCTCCACGTAGATGAGGCTCAGCAGCATTGCCAGGGGGAGAAGACCGACCAGCACGATCGCAGCGGCGATCTTGTGAGAGAACCCGTAAGCTCGGGACCGGAATATCATAGGCATGCCAGCGAACAGCTGCTGCGACCGGATGGCCCGGTTGTAGCCTCGTGTCTCTCCGTCAACGGTTGCAAACTAGCTCCGCTTCAAGAGCCGCCCAGAGGCCTTGGGCCATAGTAGCAGCAACGGACTCGCGACGAAAATAGATGAATAGGTCCCGAAGATCACGCCCCACAACAGCGCGAGCGAGAAGTCGTGCAAGACCTCGCCTCCGGCCAGCGTCAGAGGAATCAGCACCAACACGACGGTCAAACTCGTAACGATCGTGCGGCTCAAGACCTGGTTCACCGCATTGTTGATGATCGTCTCCTCGCTGTCCCGTCTCCGCATCCGGAGATTTTCTCTGATCCGGTCGAACACGACAACCGTGTCGGTCATCGAGTAACCGGCCAAGGTCAGGAGCGCCGTCACTACCAGTAAGGTGATCTCTTTCTCTAAAAGGTAAAAGGCGCCCAGCACTGCGAGCACATCGTGGAAGGTCGCCAAGGCCGCGGCGATGCCGAAACGAAACTCAAATCGCCCCGCCACATAGAGGATGATCCCGACAAAGGAAATGAGGATTGCAATGAGGGCGTCCTCTTGCAGCTTCTTCCCGATGGTCGGCCCGATCTCTGTGCTGGAGTCGACGACGAAATGGTTCGAGGGGAACTCCTTCGTAAAGACTGCGACAACCCGTTCGGCCACTTTTTCTTCGATGGTCGTCGACGCCTTCAGGCGGATCAGGAGTTTGTTCTCCTGGCCGAATTCCTGGAGCTCGGCGTTGCCCAGACCGTTTGCTTCCAGGATTTTCCTGGCTTCGTCGATCCGGATCACCTGCTCGAACTTCAGCTGCACCGCAGTCCCGCCCATAAAATCGATGCCGAGGTTTGCCGCCCCCCGGCTAATTTGCACGACTGCCGCCAGCCCCAACATCACCATGATGCCGGAAAACAGAAAAGCCCAGCGGCGCTTTCCCATGAAATCAATATTGGTTTTTCCAAGAATCTCTAACATGCCGGCTCCTTCGGACTAGATGCTTAACTGTTCGACTTTGTGTCGTTGATTCATAAGGTCGAAGATGACCTTGGTCCCCACCAGGGCCGTAAAGAGATTGATCCCGATGCCAAGGCACAAGGTCACGGCAAACCCTTTGATCGGCCCAGTCCCAAAGAGGAACAGCGCCACCCCCGTGATCAGCGTCGTCACGTGCGAGTCGACGATCGTCAACAGCGCCTTCGCATAGCCTCCATCGACGGCCAGCCGGACCGCTTTCCCCCCTCGCAGCTCTTCACGAATACGTTCGAAAATCAGGACATTCGAGTCGACGCCCATCCCGATCGTGAGCACGATCCCGGCGATCCCCGGCAGGGTCAAGGTCGCGTTCAGCGCCGAAAGCGCCCCCATCAAACAGAGGAGATTCAAAGCCAGAGCAAAGTCGGCAATGACCCCGGACGTCCGGTAATAGACCATCATGAACAGCACCACCAGCGCGCCGGCAAACAAAGTGGCTTGCACGCCCTTGTCGATCGAGTCTTTCCCCAGCGACGGTCCGACCGTGAGGTCCTGAATGATCTTGAGCGGAGCCGGCAAGGCGCCGGCCCGGAGGACGATCGCCAAGTCGCTCGCCTCTTGCATCGAAAAGGTTCCGGTAATTTGCGCGCGCCCCCCGGTAATGCGCTCCTGAATCATCGGCGCCGAGTAGATCGTGTTGTCCAGCACGACAGCCATGCGCTTCCTGACGTTATCGCCCGTGATCCGATCAAACTCCCGGCCGCCCTTGGCATCAAAGGTGATCGACACATAGGGATCGTTGAATTGGCCGATCGAGACCCGCGCATCACTCAACACATCGCCGGTCAACATCACCCGCTTTTTCACCAGATAGGGAATCCGATATTCGCGGCCGGTGTCTTTATCAACTGCCCGTTCGAACAGGATCTGATCGCCGACCGGCAGCTTCGCCTCGGCCTGCCTCAAGACCTCTGCCTCTTTTTCTTTCGGGATGCGGGCGGGGAGATCGAGCTTCACCTGGTTGTCTTCGTCCAGCAGCTTAAATTCAAGCAACGCCGTCTCTTTGATCAGATCCTTGGCGCGCTTGGGCTCTTTGACGCCTGGCAGCTGCACGACGATCTGCTTCAGCCCCTGCCGCTGCACCATCGGTTCCGCCACGCCAAACTGGTCGATGCGGTTCCGAATCGTTTCCAGCGCCTGGTTGATCGCGGAATCCTTGATGCGCTTAATCTCCAGCTCCCGCAGCTCCCACACCAGCATGTTGGCCGACCCGGCAGACTCCGTCTCAAGGAACGCCGGGTAGTCCTCGATCATTTTCTGGATCTGCGCCTTGAGCTCGGCATTTTGAAATTGCATCGTCACCTGGGTCGGGCCTGTTCGCGTCACAGACTCGACAGGGATTTTCTTATCCACCAACAAGTCTTGGAGGGATACGACTGATCGATCCACGGCAATCTCGACCGCGCGATCTTCGTCCACTTCCATGACGAGATGAATCCCGCCCTGGAGGTCCAATCCCAACGTAATGCCTTTGTTCGGCATCACCGCCTTCAGCCAGGCGGGCAACGCCTGGTAGAACGGCTGATAGGAGGGAATGAAGAAGATCACCGACAGCACCACTACCAGCGTCAATACTATTAACCGCCCACCCACTTTTTTCATGTTGTCTGTAACCCCTTTGTCACTCGCGGTCTACGAGTCCTTATCTTCATCGTCGGCGCGTAATCGCGCAATATGTTCCCGCTGAATCCGGATCTTTGCCGTGTCGGCGATCTGCAGCGTCACGGTGTCTTTCCCGAGATTCGTAACTGTGCCCCAGATGCCGGATCCCGTGATCACCTTATCGCCTTTTTTCAAGGCCTCCAGCAAGGCCTTCTGTTGTTTCTGACGTTTCTGCTGCGGCAGAATGAGCAGGAAATAGAAAATTACAAAAATCAATACGAAGGGCACGAGGGACAAGAGCGTCCCAGAACTCGACCCAGCCCCCCCACCCCCGATTCCTTGAGCCCATGCGACCGATTGCATTACCATACGAACCTATCCCCTCTTCTCACGGTTAATCTGCCGCGGTTCGCCGATGATCCTCGGCCTCCGCTGCGGCAGTCAGGTCACGGGACCGATAAAACTCTTCTCGGAACGATCGCAGGCGGCCCTGCGCGATCGCCGAACGAATCTGCTTCATGAGATCGGCAAAATACCACAAATTGTGGATCGTGTTCAGTCTCGACGACAGCATCTCTTTTGCCTGGTAGAGATGATGGAGATACGCCCGCGAATAGCGCGCGCAGACCGGACAGCCACAGGACGGGTCGATCGGCTGCTCATCCTGCACATACTTCGCTTGCTTGATCACCACCCGCCCGAAACTGGTAAAGAGCGAGCCGGTCCGGCCATGGCGAGAGGGGACGACGCAATCGAAGAGATCGATCCCTCTGGCCACTCCTTCGATCAAATCCTCCGGCATCCCCACACCCATCAAATACCGCGGCTTCGAGACCGGAAGCTCCGGCACAGTTACATCCAGCATGGCATACATCTCAGGCTTCGACTCTCCCACTGAGAGCCCCCCGACCGCATAGCCCTCGAAGCCGAGCCCCACGAGGTCGCGCGCCGACGTCACGCGAAGATCTCGGTCCAAGCCGCCCTGCACGATCCCGAAGAGCGCTTGATCCCTGCGACGGCGGCTGTCCTGACACCGTTTGGCCCAAAGGGTGGTCCGGCGCACCGCATCGCGCACGACTTCCTTGTCCGCAGGCAAGGCGACGCAATGATCGAAGGCCATCATGATATCGGCCCCCAGCGCTTCCTGGATCTCAATGGCGGTCTCCGGCGTAATGAAATGCGCCGACCCGTCGAGATGAGACTGAAAGCTCACGCCATCGTCCGCCACCTTACATAGTTTCGCGAGACTGAAAATCTGAAATCCACCGCTGTCCGTCAAAATCGCGCCGGACCATCCGGTGAACCGGTGCAGCCCGCCCAGCTCAGCCACGACCTTATGCCCAGGCCGCAGATAGAGATGGTAGGCGTTGTTCAGCATGAGACCGAAGCCCAGCTTGTCCAGGTCGGTCGGATCGATCCCCTTCACCGGCCCCAACGTGCCCACCGGCATAAAGGCTGGCGTGTCGATGCCGCCATGGGCAGTGCTAAGTCTCCCCAGGCGCGCACTCGTCTCACAATCTGCCTGCTGCACGGAAAAGTCCACAGCCCCTCTTGCTTCCTACATCTGATCTGGCGCGGAAATTCCGAGCACAGCGAGTCCGTTCTTCAAGACCTGCTGGATCCCTCGCATCAGCGCCAATCGCGCCGCAGTCCGTTCCGGAGACAACACCTCTTTTGGCAGCCCCGCCCCCGGATCCAATCCCTCGGGCGTGACCGCCAAGAGCTCGCGATCGGCTGTGGGAGGCAAAATCCGATGCTTGTTATAAAACGTATGGAGCAGCCCCGCTAATTGCTGCAAATAATAAGTCATCCGGTGCGGCTGATAATCCATCGCGCTACCCTGCAAGACGGAGGGATAGGCAGAGAGCTTGCGAATCAGGGCCAACTCATCCGGGTCCGTCAATACGGTGAGGTCCGCCTCGCTCGGCAAGGGGCAGGCGATGCCCCTGAAGGCCGCAACGCGCCAGAGGCTGGAGATTCTGGCATGGGCATATTGCACATAGTAGACGGGATTATCGGAAGACCGCTGTTTAGCCAGCTCCAAATCGAAGTCGAGATGCGAATTGGAATCGCGCATAAGGAAAAAAAACTTGGCCGCATCGGCCCCGACTTCATCGATGACTTCCCGCATCGTGATGAATTCGCCGGCCCGCTTCGACATTTCCACTTTCTTCCCACCGCGCAACAGATTCACCATCTGGACCAGCACGACCTGGAGACGATCTTTCGGATGGCCATAGGCCTGCACCACCGCTTGCATACGGGGAATGTAGCCATGGTGATCCGCGCCCCAGACGTCGATCAGTAAGTCGTAGCCGCGCCGTAATTTGTCTTGATGGTAGGCGATGTCGGAGGTCAGATAGGTATATTCGCCGTCCTGCTTCCGGACGACGCGATCTTTCTCGTCACCGAAGGCCGAAGACCGGAACCACCAGGCTCCTTCCTCTTCAAAGAGAAACTGCTGCGCTTTCAATTCCCCCAAAACCCGCTGGACCGCCCCTGAATCGACGAGGGAGGCCTCGCTGAACCAGGATTCGAACTCGATCCCAAAAGATTTCAGATCCTCACGAATCAAACCCAGCAGTTCCTGATAGGCAAACATTCGGCAACGGGCCTCAACGTCTGTCGCCTCATGCCCAGCCAGCTCAGCTCCGAGCTGTTGCTTCACTCGCTCAGCCACGGCAGTGATGTAGGCCCCGTGGTAACCCTCTGCCGGAAATTCGACCGGCCGATTCGAGAGTGCCTCGTACCGTGCGTAAACGGAAGCTCCCAGCAATTGCATCTGCCGGCCGGCGTCGTTGATATAATATTCGCTCACGACGTCATAGCCGACCGCCTTTAGCATATTTGCGACCGCCTGCCCGACCGCGGCGCCGCGCCCATGGCCTACATGCAACGGGCCCGTCGGATTCGCGCTCACATATTCCACCAACACGCGACGGCGCGCGCCCACTTCGGCCCGCCCGTAGGCTAACCCTTTCAGCTCGATTTCCCTGAGCACTTCTTGCCAGATGGCCGGCTTGAGCGTGAGGTTGAGGAACCCAGGCCTGGCAATTTCAACTCGGTCGAACAGTTGCTCGTCCTGAGAAAGATTGTCGATGATGATTTGGGCAATGTCATGGGGCGCTCGTTGCTCTGAGGCAGCAAGCGACATGGCAACCGTTGAGGCAAGGTCTCCCCATTCAGGCCGCTTGGGAGCATCCAAACTCAACTCAGGCCAGGCTTCCGTCTTCAGTTGGCCTTTTTTCTTAGCGCCATTGAGCGCCCCAAGAAGCGCACTGGCGACCTTTTCTTGGACAACTCCGCTAGACAAATAAAGCTCCTAAGTCCTTACCAATGAAAGGAAAAATGGATTCTTACTCTAGCATACCGAATAGGCAGTGACAAGGCGGCCGCTGGGCTTCTCTATCGAAATGCGGCCTCTCTAAGGTGCGCGAGACAGACTGCCTCAAGATGGGCCTGCGAGACCTTAAGACAGGGCTTTCCTTCGCACCGGCTGACATCGCTCCACAACTGGCAAAGACAGGGCGCACCCTGTAGCACTGTGACCTTGGGTCCGCTCGGAGCCCAACGAGCCGGATCGGTCGGTCCGAACAAAGCCACGGTCCGCACCCCCATCAGGCCTGCCAGATGGGTGACGCCGGAGTCCTGCCCGACAAAAAGGCTCGCCTGGGCCAGCACCCCGGCCAGAGTAAGAAGATCCAGGCCCTTCAGAACGATCGGGGAGCTTACGCAAGACTGTATCAGCCGCTCGACCGGCTCACGGTCTGCCGGTCCTTCGAGAATTACCGGGACTGCCCCGAAAGTCTGGATAGCTTCCACGCCAAAGGCTAAGACCGCCGACGCCACACATTTATGGGCGCTTCCACTTCCGGGATGAATCACGGCGAGCAGCGATCCGACGGGGAAGCCTGCATCGTTAAGACAGGTTTGTCCGAGATGGAGAAGCGGCTTCGGCATCGTCGATATGCCCGTCTCCCCGCCATCAGCCGGCGCCTCCTGAATCGCTTCAAGAAACCGGTCCCGTTGATGGATTGCGTGAATCGTGGACGAGAAGGGAGACAACACGACTGCCTCTCGAGCGCCGACCATCCTGAGCTTCTCGCTCAAGGTCCCACCGTGATCCTCCATCCAGCCAATGGCAAGATCGCAGTCCTTCAGCCATGCCTGCAGCTGGCCCTCGACCGAGTCCACCCCGGCAAATAAGCTCGCACACGCTCGTCCCTGTACAGAAATCCAATCATCAATGATGCCACAAGCGAGAAGCAGCCTCGCGACCTGATCCTGCGCACAGAGCATCAGTCGATGGGAATGAAAGCGGGCACGTAAGCGAATCATGGAGGAAACAGCCAAAAGCACATCGCCAAGACCGCCTGGATGGATGATGACGATGGTCCGTGTCACGGCGGCGCTATAAAGGCTTGGCGGGAGGCAACTGCGCCAACAGTGCCCGTGCCAACTCCAGATCTGCTGGAGTATTCACGTTCTGGAAGGAACGTCCTGAGGGGTCGATGATACGCAAATCATCCTCCGTCACATAGCGCACATGGAGCGACCTGTCTGCGACCATCTCCTGGATCTTGAGCTGCCTCGCCTGAATCATCCGTTCAACGACGGGCAAACATCGCTTGCTATACAAGGCATGCATCGGATGTATGCGGGAAGCGAGCTTCGCCATGACGATGTCGGCATTAGCTCGTCGGCTCGTGAACTGGGCAAGAACGGCCGGATCAAGAAACGGCATATCGCACGCCACAACAAATATATAAGGCGTAGCGGCCTGCATTAGCCCAGTATAGAGCCCGCCGAGGCTGCCACAATCAGGGACTAGGTCGCGCACCGCCTGAGCTTCGACGTCGAGCGAAGGGCTGTCCTGCGCAATGACCACCAGAACGTCCTGGAAGGTTGACCGCAGCACGGCCAGCCCTCGCTCAAGGAGCGTCTGTTCCCCCACACGGAGATGCCGCTTATCCTCACCCATTCGCCGGCTTTTGCCCCCGGCGAGCAGAACGCCGGTTACCTCGATCTCCATCGTGCCCTCAATGTAGCCCCACAAAAAAGAAAGAGGGGGTGGGTTACCCCACCCCCTCATATTTCGTCAGACTCGCTCGTTCACGTAAACCTTAGAGGGTCTTTCCCTTCCGCTTATTCGAGCGTCTGGTGAGAACCCACCCTTCCAATAAGACCACCCCGAAGGCGATCACAACCGGATAGATATAGGCTTCGCGAGGCGTCGGCGGCTCCAGGAACGTGTAGTAGAAGGCCGACACGGCCATCTTCCGTCCTGCATCACCGTTGTGGCCATCCCAGGCGAAGAACACGGTAGGAATGTACTGTCCCATTTCGAAGAAGGTATCTTCGTCGTAATCCTGATCCTTCTTGTTGCCCAACGGACGTTGAATGATCACCGTCCAGCGGCCATCCTTCCACTCCGAGTGCAGGATCTTGATGTTCTCTTCGTACGTATCGCGTTCTGCGAAGTTCTTGTCCCAGCCCGTACCTTCAAAGGCCCGGAGGGAACCATCAGCTTCCCACTTCACAATGTCGACCGGGTACTGCTCGTTGCTGCCGAACAAATACCGCGGCTTAATAGGAGATGGAAGCTCTTTCCACTTCACAGCAGTTTCCATGGCGATCGCATCGTTGTACACTGCGTAGTTATTTTGATGCGTAGCGATTGAGCCCTCTTCGCCCGTCTTCGGGTCCTGCTCCTTCACATCAATGTTGACCTCGGTCGGAGCCCACGGCAACTTCCCTGTCGCAACGCTCTTGGTCCGGTCGTCCCACTGGAACATGAACACGACATGCTTGTCGTTGTAGAGCGACTTCACCCAGATATCGTCGATCCGATTCACGAAATTTCTGGGCTTGTGGGTGATCTGCCCGCCCATCGCGACATACCGGCGCGCCCGATTTTTCCACAGTTCATGCTCGGGATCAGCAGGAATCTCTCCTTCGACTACCCCTGAAGACACCACGAAGTTGATCTTCGGCTTGTCCGCCAACGGGTCGATATCGAGCGGCTTACCGTCAGCCTTGCGCTCACACAGCGAGTTGACGAAGTTGGCAATATGCCACCGTTCTTCAACCGTGCTGTTGTCCGCGAACGAAGGCATTGGGGTGCCGTTGACTCCGGTCGAAAACGTCCGGAAAATGTTCTTAACGTTATAGGGATCTTGGCGGCTGCCTCTGAAGTTCCAGCACTTGTGCCAATTGGCTGGCTGAATTGAGAAGCCCCAGTCGTCTTTCAGATTGAAGGCATTCCCGTCACCACGGCCCTCGGTGCCGTGACACTCAACGCACTTCTTCTCTTTAACGAGCTCGGCGCCTTTGGTGACGCTCTCCTCTGTCGCAGGGATCGGTTTCAAGTCGTCCAATTGCAGCACGGTCTGCGCTTCGGACTGCTTGTCGGTAAACTTCCGGTCCTTCACTAGCTGGGTAGTGACGAAAGACAGTACTTGGAGGCGTTGTTCTTCCGTCAAAATCCCTTCCCATGATGGCATAGCAGAGCCCGGGAGACCGTGCGTCAACGTCTCAAACAAGTCATTCTGGCCAGGGGTAGACTTCTTGGCATCGAACAACGGCAACTCACCGCTGGCCGTGCGCCGAATCTTGAACGTCCCCTGGTTGAAATTGCGGGGACGAGGCCAGAGACGATCGGCACTTGGGCCATCGCCCGCGCCATCGACTCCGTGACACCAGACGCACTTGGTGAAGTAGACCCGCTTCCCTGCTTCAATCATTTCGGCAGCAGGCTCAGGTGCCAGTTCGCCTTTTTTGAAGCCCTCAGGAAGGGCCTCTTCGGCAAACGCGAAGCCCCCGGTGCTTCCGGCGATCAGGACGACTCCAAAGGCAGCTGTGAGGAGCCTTCCTGCCTTCAGACTAGACGAATTATTCATGGTTTCCCTCATGTCGTAAATCCGAGTTGGCTGTCAATCCCCGTGAACGATTAGTCCCAGGTCCGGGGATAATATCCCGTGTGCCAATATTCGAACAAAATCACTTTCCAGATTTCATCTACCGTGAGGTGCTGTTCCCACGGCGGCATCACGGAGGCCCAGGGGAATCCTTCGTTCGGCAACCCGATTCCACCCTTCGCGATGCGCCAGAAAATGAACGTTTCTTGTAGCTGTGCGATCGTACCTGGATCCGTAAAGTTCGCCGGGATTGGATTAAACGCGAAAGCATGCAGACCACGTCCGTTCAGATTATCGCCGTGGCAGAAATGACAATTCTGAAAGAAGATCTCTCCGCCCTCACGCACATACTTGAGGTACCCTTTCGCATCCTTATCCCAGGGGTTGGCATTCGGCTTCATCAACCGGCCCATACCCTGCTCTACAATATTTGCGTTGCTGTACTCTTGATCGAACTTGCCTTCGAGATTCACGCGATACGGATTCTGTGCCGTTTGCAGCGTGTAGGTCTTCCCATGCACCTTGGTGCTGGCTGGTGGCGCAGGGTGTACCGTCCGCAACTCGATCGGCTCCTCTGATTTTGGGAGCATTGCGTTGTAGGAAAAGCCGCCGATCAGAACTGGCAACAGGACCAGATAGGCATACCGCAGTAGTTTATTCGCCCCACTCTGGGCATCCAAAATGTTCATAATCGGCTGCCTGAACTTCTTCCAATCTTCTTCGTTCGCAGAGACCCACATAAAGACGGCGATAAGTGAGACCGTCCCGTACATCGCGCGAACACTGAAAGGAATCGGGGGATAGACGCGGAACTTCAGGTACAAGAGGATGAAACACCAAAAGGCAATCCCCTGCCAGAAGCGAGGGAACGCCATCCCCATGGTACCCAGCATGTAACTTACCCCTGTAAACCCCGCCACAAACAACGTGAGTTCAAAGAGCACTTGCATGGGCATGTAGCCTTCGACCAAGCGCACGGTATTTGACGGAACGATATCCAGAATCATTCCCGTAAGCAGGAGTATTCCAATTACTCCTATGAGTGCCGCGACTGACATTAATGCTTTCATCGGCGAACTCCCTTTGCTCAACAAAAGAGGTAGACAGATAAGATTATGAAATCTTCGGCGGCGGCGAGCCCGCCTTCACCTGCGACAGATAATCGACGATCTTTTTCAACGCCCCGGCGCTGAGCTTCTGCCCAAACACCTTCGGCATCGTATTGTCCGGGAATGGCTTCACCACATAGGCACTCGGTGACACGATTGACTCCATGATGTAGTCCGGAACGGTCTTCGCGTCGCCCTTATAATCCGCACTCTTGATGCGAAGCGGGGCATTCGTCCCCTCTTCGAGCTTGGGGCCGATAGTGCCGACCGCGCCCGGGATACCGGGGATCGTGTGGCAGGCTACGCACTGGGCCTTCGCGAAAATCTGATCGACCGGCTCCGTACCGTCCGCCAGCAAAGCACTGGGCGGCCCGGCGGCCTTATCATCCTGCTGCTTCGGACGATCCGCCTCTGGGACAAACTTCTCATACGACTTAATGATCTCTTCGTATGTCGGAGCATCGCGCCCTTCACGGATATAGAACCAGGTGTCCACAGCGGCCAACTCTGGAAGGCTCAACGAGATTGGAGGCTTGTGGATGGCAGGCATCGGGCTCTCTTTATCGTTTGTGCCCTTGACACCGTAGCCCGCGACAACATAACAGCTCGGACACGAGTGGGACTCAGCAATATACTCCTGGGCGTTTTCGGCAGTCCCAGCCCCAGGGAAGGACTCCTTCTGCGCATATTCTCTGGCCAGCGGCTTGCCCTTATTGTACTTCGGATCTTCTATCCGTTCCTTACCGGCACGCTCAGGAAGGCCGTCCAGGTTTGGCGCGCGCTCGCCCAACATCCCCTTGTGGAAGGCGTGACAGAGCGGACACTGCCCTTTCCCGATTGCGCCCTGCACCTTGTTCTGCCCGATGCCGCCAAAAATGATTTTTTCGCCTTCGTCCGCCAGCTGCTGCGCCGTCATCGACTCGAACTGAATCTTCTCTTCCTTGGGAGGGAAGCCGCCCTCTACCTGTGGCAGCCAATTCCCATATCCTGAAAGGCCAGCAGCGACCAGAAACATGAAACCACCGATCTTGAGGAGTGCGGCCTGGTTAGGGAAATAGATCCCCATCATGAAACACATCGCCGTAATGAGCACCAAAGAAACCGGCAACATCCGGTTCGCGCCGTAAAAGCTCGTCTCGTAATGCGCGATTGCCAGCAACAACATAAACGCGGCAAGCATTCCGATAGAGAGTTTGAATATCGCACGCTTCTTTGCTACGGAATCGCTGATAGTCACCAGTGAGTATACGAGGAGGCTCGCCAGGAGCACGAGGAGCGGCCACCCTATTGAGATCGCTTCTTTTATCAGATCGCCCACAGTTTTATCCTCCTGAGGTTTGGATAGGAGGGAGGCACGTGCACCGTGCCCCTCTCCCTCCAACCAAAATCCTAATGATGATTAGTGGCCCCCAGCTGGCTGAGGGGCGCCGCCTAGAACTCCTACCTTCGCTTCAACTGGCGCCTTTTTTATCCCGAGGCTGCCGAGCCAGAAGACAAAGAGGATGCTGATCCAGAAGAACAACACATTAAACGAAATCATGTTCGCCGCAAATCCCACCGTATGGGTATACGCCCAGGGCGAGTTATCGCGCATGATCTCATTCACGTGCCAGAACAATCGGACCGATGAGCGGATGTAGCCCATCAATCCCATCATCCAGGTAAAGGCCGTCGCGAGCATGATCAAGGCATACTGCGAGCGGGCGGAAATCTTGCCCCACTCGATAGGTCCCATCTGCTTGGCGCCCTTCATCATGAAGCTATTCAGCGCAAACATGAAGAAGAGGCAGGACAAGGTTGTCGCCACCTGAGGCACCGACAAGCCGACCCGCACATTGGCCGGGATGTAATAACCGAGGACCGCAAGCCCGATAATATTGAAATAGGCGCAACCGAAGAAGGTGCCCATGAAAATATTGCCGAACTTCGACCAGGATACCGTCGAGACCTTATTGCCTCGCATGTACCAGACGAAGCTAAGAATGGTAGTGGTGATAATGACGTTGATACCACCATTCTTGGCCGACATGACGCCATAGTTCCCCAGCACCGGGTGCTGCTGCCCGCCCATCGCCTTAAGCTCAGCTGGAGTCATGACGATCGTGTGGGGCGTAATGAACACCAGGTAGCCGCAGCAGAGCACGAACACGAGATACTTAATGTACCGTTGATACTTCTCCGCACCGCGCATCCGACCGAGCGCCTGCCAGAGATAGTAATTGGTGCTCAAGAAGAGAATGCCGATCATCGTGGCTTGGATAATGAAGAGCCAGGCTAGGAGGCCGCCCATGAGCGTAATACCCATCTGCTGACGGTAGGCATACACTTCGCGCATCAGCCAGTAACCCGCGAATGGCAAGGGGATCAAGAAAGCCACGCCGAGCGCCATGGCGATATATCCCATCCAATCATAGTGCGCGCGATCTTCATCCGTCTTGGAGGCCAGGAATTTATAGGCCGCGTAGGCCGCCACGACACCACCGCCGAACGCCATGTTACCCAAAATGCGGTGTACATTGAGCGGGTTCCAGAGCGCGGTATGTATGACGTGCCAGATGTTCCCCAGGTACCGGCCCTGTTCATCCACGCCGGCTGGCGACATCATAAAACCGATCCAGGAGTTCGCCAGGAACATGAGCAAGGTGCCGATCACGTTCAAGATGACGGACATGCTCAAATGAATCCACTTGAGGAACCCTTCCCTCATCTTGTCCCAACCGTAATAGTAGATATAGAGCGTGCCGCTCTCCGCTACAAACATCAGTGCATAAATATGCATGACCGGGCGGAAGATGCTGGAGAGATAGCCGAAGAATGCCGGATAGAGCGTCAGAAAGGTGAAGATCAGGATACCGCCAAGAACGGCGGTCAGCGAATAGGCCGTTAAGCTGATCTTGATGAAGTCATAGGCGAGCTGGTCATACCGTTTCCCCATCACCCTATCCTTCGTCACCACCCCCATAAACTCGATGACCATGCAGAAAATCGGAACCGCGAGCACGAAACTTCCGTAATAGAGGTGCTGCTGATTCGCAAACCAGAGCAGCACGCGGCTCTCGAAATTGTACCGAGGATAATCCCGAGGACCATCAACCGTCTTTGGCGCAGGCGCACCGACCACGATACCTTCCGTCTTATAATAGACGTCTCTCCCCTTCTCGACCTTCGCGTCACCATCCTTCTTCACCGCATCAGGCGCATCAGCGCCCATAGCTAGTGACGGAAGCGATACGGCGATGGGGAGCAGGAGAAGGCCAATCATCGCGCAGAGCGCCATGATTGAGAACAGCTTCTTCCCGACTACTAAACCCATGGGATACCTCCTTAATGCATTCCGAAAAAGACTCATCGCGATCTCTGCAAACTCAACTCAACATAGAACGACCCCCAAGGCCTACTTCCGGAACAGATACCAGAAGTCCAGGCCCTGCGAATCCATCAAGAAATGGTCAACCGCTGTGAAATAGGCAACGCAAATCACCAGCGACACGATGACATAAACGATTGTCTGGCCCATCAGATGCCCTCCTACAACTTGCAGACGTTCAAAAATCACAGCAACTCAGCGGCCCGCACTTAGCAGGGGCACTGAATTCCTGCGAGCCAATAAAAAAACCACAACCCCATTGCACAAGTGATGTAGAAAATCATCCGACCGACCTTGACCATAAGCTCGCTATCCACCGTTGCGGTTGCCATCGTATCTCCTTCTCCTGATGGGAAAAAACAACTACCTAGGTCGTATCAGCGAATCTCTTGACACGCAGACGCCCATAATGTTATTCAAAATTCGTTACCGTCTACAAAAATCAGGGGGAAATCAATGATCAAGAACTCAAAAGTGTTTGACATTATAGTTTTGGCCGGAATGGTTGTCAATATAATTTTGGCCGTGTTCCTAATTCTCTACCACTTTGATTTCTTGTAGATTTATAAGGCGTTCCCACTTCAATCCCGTCCTCATTTCGTGCCGGACACTGCACAGCGAAACCCAATTGTTTCATCGCGAAAGTCGGGAACCATTTTGCTCCGGCTAGTGATGCGAATATCGGCCCCTGTTGTCGCATACCCTCCACCTCGAAGCACCCGATAGGTCCCGGAATCAGGGCCCTGCGGGTTTTGCTCGGATGCCGAGGTGAAATAACTTTCCGCGTACCAGTCAGCCACCCACTCCATCACATTACCGGCTCCATCCATGACGCCGTAGGGACTCGTATCGGTTGGAACAACGCCGACAGATGCCGTAACCTCATGGCCGTCCTGCACTCTGGCCCAATTTGCTCCGCCTGGCTGCTCTGTATTTCCCCAGGGCCAGAGCCGACCATCGGTTCCTCGCATGGCCTTCTCCCATTCCGCTTCCGTCGGGAGCCGCCGCCCTTTCCACTGACAATACGCCTCCGCATCCTCCCATGACACATAGACTACAGGCTGATTCACCCCGCGCATCTTACTCATATTCTTCGCATAGCGGGAAGGGGGGCCAGACTTACGATGGCCTGTCGCCTCCACAAATTGCTGATACTGAAAATTGGTCACTTCATACCGATCGATCGCAAAGGCATCGAGCAGCAAGGTGCGCTGCGGGCGTTCATCGAATCCGTCATGATCGGTCCCACGGATGAAGGGGCCAGCCGGAATCGTGACCAGCTCTTCCTGGACCGGCTCTTCCCGAATAACCTGGGTAGGGTCGATCGGGACCAACGGAGCCCCATCCGTAGAATCGCGGAGGGAATCCTCGAACGGCGTTAAGGTGGTGCCGCGGATGATCCCCATGATAGGGAGCGCAGCAAAGGCGAGGACGGCAAGAAGAAACAGGACCTTGAATTTAGTTTCGAGCATGTCTGTTATGGCGCCGCGGGGCTATCTCCAACCTCCAGATCGCCGGCACAACGGAACCCAATCGTAATATCCGCCCGCCAATGTTTCGCGGCAAACCGTTTGGAGAGCCGCGCATTATGCTCGGTCTCCCGCCAAGACCCTCCCCGCACGACCTTCAAATCCTCTGTAGCCTCAGGCCCCTTCGGATCACGGTAGGGCGCTTGCTGGTAATACTGCTCGTCATACGAATCCGCAACCCATTCCGCGACATTCCCGGTCATGTCATAGATGCCATAGGGGCTTCGCCCGGACTCGAACAATCCGGGAGGCGCGAGATACCGATACCCGTCTTCGCTCCCGTCAACATTGGCATTGGCGCGGCCGCTAATAAAGGTATCACCCCAGGCATACTTCCTCTTCCCCTCGCCACGACCGGCTTTTTCCCATTCCGCTTCGGTAGGGAGGCGCTTACCGGCCCATTTGCAATAGGCCCCAGCCTCGTCCCAGGTGACGCTCATCGCTGCAAACTCCGGCTTCAGCAGCTTGGATTGATCATCTTCGAACACTTCGATCTTGGGCAGCGGCCGCTTCGTCATTTTGGCAAACCGGGCATATTCCTCTTGCGAAACCTCTTTCTTATCGAGGTAGAAGGCCTTGAGAAACACCTGCCGCTCCGGCACTTCGTCCGGGTCCCCATCCTTGCTGCCCATAATGAAGGGGCCTTCCGGGACCTGTACCATCTCGCGACCCTCGTCGCCGATCTTCGTTTTGTACATGGAGTAATCCTGCGACGGCACGCTGCTCCGCGCAGAACGAGCCTCAGTCTTGATCGAGAGGACCAACTCTTTCGCCTTCTTCGCCTTGTACGACTCGTTGACCATCAAACCGATCAGCAAGAAGAACGAGGCAAAGACAAAAATGATTGAGCCGATGAGGACCTTCTTATTTTCCATCGCGTCTCAGGCTCCTTCAATTGTGCGTGACACGGAAGAATCAGCCGATTCAAATGCGGCCTTCTTGGCCGCGCGCATATCCAGCAGCATAGAGACCTGTACTCCGAGAAACCCGCCCATAGCAGCGCCAGCCCCGGCGCCCACGGATATTCCCTCCGGCCCGGTAATGAACCAGGCCAACAGTCCGCCCAGCACTGTGCCTACCAAAATACTCGCTAGAAAACGTCGTCCACCCATAAAGCCGATGACCCCCCCAAACAGGAGCCCGGCCCCGCTCGCGACCGGCAGGATGCCGCCGCCCATGATGACCCCGATAAGCGTCCCGACGGTTCCCATCACGGCCACGCCGAACAGGATATCAGGCACCTTCATCGACCAATCTTGTTCCGTGCCGAATTCGACCATGTTAACTGCACTCCAGTGCTCTAATGTCCTGCGCTGACCACCAGCGACCCGAAATCGATTTCGACGCCAGGCCCAGCAATGATCGAAATGCCCCAGGCTTTGGCAGCCGGCTCATGTTTGTGAATCCGCTTGAAGTCTTCATAGACGTTGACCCGCTCTTCAACCCATTGCCCGACATCCTTAGTGCCGCCCTGGACTACGATCTCCGCGCCGCTAAACATGCCCCCCTCGCTCAGTAGTCCCTCAGGCTTGGTGGCGCTCCAGATATACTTTGTGAAGACAGGTATGAACATCAAATCCGTATCCAGCGAGGCATAGATCGCCGCGATCGGCTCCGTTCCCGCGGCGGCTTTATTCAATCGCCAGCGCCAGGTAAGGACAGGAAAGGCCTTCGGGTCCCAATCGATCTTCTTTTTCTTGATCCGCTGGCCCGCATCCTTGGCCGCCAGAAAATTCACGCCGTTTTCAGTCTGGATCTTATAGGCATCGCGCCCCTTGGAATGGCTCCGTTGATTTTCATGGTCCCAATTCAAGGGGAACCCGTCCGGATCTTTCGCTTGAAAGCTCTCTAAGACCAAGGATTCGCTTTGCGCCGAGGCCGCGCTCTGCATCATGAAACCTCCACAGAGCACCAGCCAGACTGCGAGATATCTCTGAATCATTACCCCTCGATTCATACTCCAACCCTTTCACTGTTCAGGCTTCTTGCGACGATGACGGAGCCAGGACCGACTCAGCCCCCTCGGCCAACTCTTCCCCCATCACCGGCAACTGATCGCGCTGGCACATCCAAAAGAGCGCAAAGACCGCGCCCCAAAACACTACCATGTTGAGGGTCACCATTTTCGCCGCAAACGCGAGGTCCGGCGTAAAAGCCCAGGGCGACACATCGGCCATCACCTCACTCACATGCCAGGCCAGCCGCCCGGAAGAGCGAATATAACCCATGAGACCCATGACCCAGGAGAAGGCGGCAGCCAATCCAAAAAGACCTACCATGCCTCTGACTGAAATCTTCCCCCATTGAACCGGCCCATGAACGAGCGCCCCCTTGAGCATCATACGATTGATCGCCAGCCCGACCACCAGCACCGTCAAGGTAGTTACAGCCTGCGGCGACGACAGCCCGACACGGAGTTTTGCCGGCAAATAGAATCCATAGACCGAAAGGTAAATAATATTGATGGCGCCCAGCAGGAACAGCGCCCCGATAAGGAGGTTCCCCTGCGTGACCCAGGATACGACCATGGTACGATTGGCGCGCCGGTAGTAGATGAAGCTGAGCGTGGTCACCAGAATCAAAATATTGGCCGCGCCGTTCTTCGCCGACATCACGCCATAGTTACCGACCACGGGATGCGACGAGCCGCCCATCGCCTTCACTTCACTGCCCGACATCATGACCGTATGGGGCGTCAGCCAAATAAAGAGAGCCAACATCAGCACCGCCAGCAGCGACTGATAGTAAGGCTGATACCGTTCCCCTCCTCGGAGGCGCGCCATGCTCTGCCAGAGATAATAGTTCACACCAAGAAAAAGAGCGCCGATCAGGAGGGCCTGTACCACGAAGAGCCAGGTGAGCAGGCCGCCCATCATCGTCACGCCCATGCTCTGACTGACGGCATAGACCGACCGCATCAACCAATAACCGGCAAAGGGCATCGGCAACAAGGCGCAAACCGTAACAAACAAAAAAACGTACCCCACCCAGTCGAAATAGGCACGCTCCTCGTCGGTCTTGCTGGTGAAGAAACGATAGCAGGCATAGGCCAGGACCACCGCACCACCGGACATGATATCGGCCAGGAACCGATGGACATTCAAGGGATTCCAGAGCGCCGAATGGAGCAAATGCCATCCGTTCCCCAGAAACCGGCCCTGCGCATCGACGCCAGCCGGCGCCATCATAAAAGCCGACCAGGAATTCGCCAGAAACAACAGGGCCGTCCCGAATAGATTCGCCAACAAGCCGATCGAGGCATGGGCCCACTTCAGCGATGGCTCAGCCAACCGGTTCCAGCTGTAGTAATAGAGGATGAGTAGCAGCGATTCTCCGACGAATACGATCGCATACAACGGCATAAAGGACTTAAACGTCCCGCCCATATACTTCATGAAACTGGGATAGAGCCAGATAAACATCCCCAGCATGAGGCTGCCGACCACCGCTGTCACAGACAGAGCCAGCAGCGCCACTTTGGCTAAATCCCGCGCGAGGCCATCATAGCGAAGGGCCAGCGACGGCTTTCTGCTGCTCAGCCCCAGGAACTCCAGCAGGACACAGAAAATCGGCAGAGCAAGGACGAACCCGCCGAAGTAGGTATGTTGCTGCGTCACGAACCAGACCAGCAATCGGCTGTCGAACGATCCGATGCGCGAATAGACCGTCTCTTGCGGAGAAGGGGCCGGAGGCCCAACGGGAGTTCCAGGCGTTTTAAAATAGAGGTCGGTGCTCTCCTCGGCAAAGGCCTGACTCTGAAGACCCCAGCCAATCCACGCGGCGGCCAGCACGGCCAACAGGAAGAGAGAGCACCCCACAACGCCAGATGTTCGCTTCTTCATCCCCATAAGACTTATACCTTCGAACCGGCCGTCATAGAAACGCCCGCACCAGATGACTTGCCAAGGATTCCCATGACGAAGGGACAGCGAAGCAACGCGCTTGACATCGTCTGTCCCTGCTGTTCTTCAACCTGCCGACGAAACCCCAGATAATAACAATACAGCGCCATCATACCGGTCACGAATCCGCCACTGGCCATCGCATAGACAGTCGGGATACCAGGCTGCCTCAAGAGGAACAGCACAAACCCGGCTGCCACGAGATAGTAGGTCGCCGCAAAGGCGAGTCCAGGCCACCACCAATATTTCAGCAATTCGCCCGCCTTCGTCTGGAACAGCCTTTGAGTCCATGCCGATTTGGGACGAAGCCCGCCAAAATAGGCACAGAGAGAGACCAGCCCCCCCAACACCGATACAGAGGCCAACTGCACCAGGGCCGCTCCCTGGCTTGCCTCGACGAGGTGTCCCAACGAGGCGCCCAATGCTCCAATGATGCAACCAGCTGCAACCCAAGGGGCCAGTTCCATTGCATGGCTGCCGACCATCGTACGGAGGGCCAGCCCGTCGGGAAACGTCGGAAAGGGGCGGCCCAGAAGGGCTATTTTCTTCACATGGCCAATCTCAAAGGCGTCACGCGCCACTGCCGTACAGGAAATGATGATGGCCATCATGGCAGGCCCATCCGGATGCTGGAGATACCCATAGCCGACAAGCCAGAGCAATGCCAGAACCAGCAACGACAACTGAACTCCATAGACGAACCCGATCCAGCCACCGAGCCAGAGCAGCAGACGGCTCCCATCCTCTCGGAGGATCGTACCCCAGGCAGCGGCGCGACCAACGCCATAGGCGAGCAACGATGTGACCGCCGCGACCAGCCCACTGACCAGCAACAAGACAATCGGTTCGGACAGAGGCACGAACAGCTTGGCCAGCCGATAGACTACGAAAGCCACCAGCCCTGGCACAAGCATGACGATCCGCTTTTGCTTGCGCACGGAGTCTTCCGTAACGGCCAGGCTGAGGCTGGGCAAGACTCGCAATGCCATTCGATGCAACATAAAAAATTCAACGATGAACGTGGAGCCATGAGCGATGCGCAAAAGAGAAAAATCCTAGCGATTTCCTCTAGTCGTTCATCATTCAGCGCTCAGCCTTCTGCGTTGCTCTTGGAACCCATTCCAAAATAACGCGCCTTCACTTCTTCCATCAAGGCGACGGTGATGTATGTCTCACCACGATCTGCCACAGTCCGTTCCAGCTCAATGCGGGCCATGGCACGAACCGGCGCCGGCACCCGCTCCAAGCGACGCTCTGCTTCAGGATCCCACTCGATCCGTTCGCCGGTCCTCGGTCGAAGCAACGTGTCATAGGCGATCGCACACTCACCTCTAGTGCGCGCATCCTGCTCCACATCCGCACGGAATAACGGCACAAGGTACGGAGGCATGCGATCCAGCCGGTTCAGCGCGTCATCGGTCCACATCATCCGATCGACAAGCCCACCGGTTTGGCCGGCAGGGACATCGATGCCAACCTTCAAGCCGCAGCCGCGACATTCCGTTCGAATGAACCATTGGGGCGTCCCATCAGCATAGGACCGTTCTTCAATCCCCTCTGTATGCATCCATCGACCACAGCCGCAGGTCAGCATGACAGGGCCTCGTGATCAGTGATGCGTGATGGACGATGGGCCTCGGAGTCTGTATCCGTCAGAAATCCTATAGCACGCTCATCACTCATCACAAAGCACCCATCGCTTATCCGATCTTCCCCGGATACAAAAGATATAGCATCGTGTAGGTAGTGGTGCCGGTCACAAAGAGGACGCAATAGACGATCATTGTGAACAGGCCGAGCGCCCGATGGCGGCGCGCGCCGTTCGGCCAAATGCGCTGAATCGTCATCTCGACCGAGAAGACAATGGCAATCAGCAGCAGCAAGCTCAAATAGACTTCGAATTTCCGCATGGAAAAACCGGCGGTCGCGACGCGCGATAAAAACAAGAGCATCACCAGCGCAGTCAGGCTGCCGAAAACCAGCCCGACCTTCCGCCAGGTCGTCAGTAACAGCGCTTCCTGAAGCGATCTAGCCCCATCAACGAATTGTTGAGCACGGAAACCCAGTACGATCATGTAAATCGCCATGATCAGCCCAATAATGACCAGCACAATATGGAACGTGAGGATAGGGATGAAGACATAATCGTAGAGGGCCTGCGACCCGCCAAAGCCTTCCTTCCCCTCAAAAGCCAGCACGCCCAATTGGCGAAATAAATAGTAGCTCATAAAGAAGGCCACCATGGCGATCATCCCGCCCAACATCATCCAATGATGGGCATCAGTCCGGCGTCTCCGCGCCTGGATCCAGCCAATCACGAATAGCCCTGTGAAGAATGTCGCCATGAGCTGGCTCATGTCCGCCCCGACCGTAGCATGGGTGCCAAAAAACCCAGGTTGTTTGAGCCATTCGATCATGAAATTCCTTGCTGTTCGTATCCCGTCACTCGTATTTCGTCCCTCGCACCCTGTGCTTCACGAGAAACGCTTCACTCTTCACGAGCTTTCACGCCCTGCACCGCCGCTGAAGGCTCCAACTCTGTCACGGTTGAAAAGCCTGCGCTCTTCATCCACTGCATCGCGTCTGTCGTCTTGTAGCAGCCGCCTCGTTCCGTGTTCACCAGAATATGGACCGCAAAGGCGGTGGTCCACGCGGGACCGGTTCCTGCTTCGTTTAAGAATCGATCCTTGATGACCAACTGGCCGCCTGGCACCAAATGCGCCAGCACCCTCTTCACCAATGCGGCGTTCGTCGAAAAATCTTGATAGTGCAGAACGTCAGACATCAGGGCCACATCGTAGGGTCCACCGAGTCCATCTTTATTGAAATCGCCCGGGAGCAGGCTGATCCTCGATTCCAAACCAGCCTCTTTTATCGTTCGTTCCGTCAATCGGAGCGTCGCAGACAAATCAAACACCGTCGCAGTCAGGTCCGGATAGACCTGGCAAAAGGCAATCGCGTTGGTCCCGGCTCCGCCCCCTAAATCCAAAAGCTGAACCGGCCCGCTCAACTGCAGCCGTTTGGCAAAATCTGGCCCGCTCTGCTGCCCGATCCGATGGAGGACCGCTAGCACATTGGTGCCCAACTCAGGGTCTGTCTCAAACACATGCCGGTCGACCGATCGCTGGCCCGTGCGAATCGTCTGCTCCAGCTTGCCCCAGTTGTCCCATTCTGCATCGTGCAGCAACAGGAGATGGCCGATATATTGGGGCGAATTGCGGACCAGCTGCGTGGCAGCAGCGGTTGAATTCCCGTACGAATCCCCGTCTTTATCCAATAATCGCATCGCGACCAGAGCATTCAGCAATAATCCCAAAGTCTGCGCATGGGCGCCCAAGCAAACAGCCACTTCAGAAAGGATCTTCCGCTTCCCATCCAATGCGGAAAATATATCCAGCCGGACGGCGGTCAGAAGAATCTTGGTCTCCCAGTAGTACCCCAGCTGAAAGATTTCCGCGAGCGACAATTCCCGTGGCACAGAACCCCTTTCAAGCTTTTAAGCAGAGACTCGGTATTTTATCTAGTTCAGAAAGTGAAAGGCAAGGTAAGGAGCGAGGCCCGGCGCCGCTAAAAACACGAGGGGCAGCGGATTGCTCCGCTGCCCCTCGATTGCGGGCTGCCCCGCCGATACAAAGTGTTGGCTTACTTGATTTCAGCCTTAACGTTGGCGGTGCCGCCTTCGGTCACATCCACCTCAAATTCAATCTTCTTGCCCTTGGCTGCGAACGGATGCCAGGCCACAATCTTGTGCTTGCCGGCTGGCACATCCTTCAGCTCGAACGAACCATCTTCCTTGGCCACGGCGAAATGAGCACTCGTCACCGGCAAAAAGTAGCCCTGCATGAACTCATGCTGGTCGCATTGCAAACGATAGAAGCCTTCCTTCTCTGCGCCACCACGGAAGACCACGGGCTTATCAAGCTTGTCGCCCTTTTTCGCCAAGGCAATGTTGAAACCAGTCGCAGAGCTAGCCCCCTTCACCACGAAGCTATGCGGATTGTGCAACACGCCTGCAGCCGACTTGGGGTCTTCGGCATCAGCATCATGGTTCTCAACCTTGAACGACTTGTTGTTCACAACCACACCAGTAAACGGGAGAAACTCGCAGAACTCTGCCACAACTTCAGTGCCCGTATAGGCGTCTATGAACGCCTTGTCCTCGATGTCAACCACGGCTACGACCGCGCCCTTAAGGCCGCCATCCTTACCCACCTCAATTTTAGGAAGAAACCGCTTATCGCCATTCATTAAGTTCTTATGTGGGTTTTTCACGCAAAATGCCGGGTTTGGGAATTTCGCGAATGAAAACTCACTGTTTTCAGATTTTCCAGCAAAAGTCACTTTGCCGGAGATCGTTCCGCCTGCAAACGAAGTGAACGGCGCCGCAACAAACGCGACGGCTGCCACGCCCAAGACAACTGATAACACGCTCTTCATGTCACTGCCTCCTTGTGATGAACAATTAACCACTGAATTAATACTCTCGTCCCCTTATGGCCGACCACCAACCCTGAGAGGAATCGAGAACGTATTCTGCCCTGCAACTCCATCTCAATTGTCACTCTCGTGAGCGGAACCGCCTCAGAGCGAGACTCTATACAGAACTCTACCCCACCCTGTCAATCCGAAACAAGGTGCCCCAATCGGACGCTAATTACCTATTTTTTCAGCTGCAACAGATGCAAGAGGGCTCCTGCTGCGGTGGCTCGGACCGCATCATTTGTGTCATGCAGCGCATCCTTCATGAGGGGAACCAGCTCACGGTCCCCCACATGCCCAAGGGAGCGAATGGCCACAATCTTAGGACCGGGAAGCGGATCAACCGTCAAACTGATCAACAGGGCAATGGCATCGGACACATTAGGCTTAGTCGCCTTCCCCAGGGCATAGGCGACGGACGCCCGCATCGCCGTATCGTTCTGCTGAGCCAGCGCTTGGGCCGCGGCCGCCACAGTCCCATAGGGTTGGCCCAGCTGAAGCAAGGCGGCAATTGCCGAGGCGCGGACCGTAAAACTTCCGTCGCCGAGCGCCTTGGTGATGGCCGGCACCGATTCCGTCCCCCCCATGTCCGCCAAGCTCCCGATCGCCGATTCGCGCACGCCGGGGATCGGATCTTTCAGAAGCTGCTCGATTTGCCCCCGCACCTCTTTCCGTCCGAGATGCCCCAAACCGCGAGCGGCAGCACCGCGCACGGAGGGCTGTTTATACGTTAACGACTCGATCATGAGGGGTAGGCTACGCAGGTCGTTCAAATCGACGATCGTGCGAATGGCGTCGGCTCGATCCTCTGGATTCAACGACTCGGCCGCCTGCTGCAATTGCGTCCAGGCCTCTTTCCTGCCAAGCCTGATCAAGGCGCTATAGGCCGCGATGCGAACCGTGCTCAACTCGTCTTTCGCCGCCGTTTCAACGATCGGCAACACGCCAAGGTCTCCCGTTTTGCCAAGCGCTTTGACGACCCGCGCCTTCACCAATCCGGCCTGATCCTCGATGGACCCGCGCAGTTTCATCGATTTCCGTCCGACCTCGGATCGACCGAGCCCCTCGACCGCGAGCATCCGGACTGGCCCGGACCCATCGCTCAAGCCATCCTCGAAATAGGGAATCGTCTCGTCCGAATCCACCTCTTTCAGTGCGGTATAGGCAGCCCCGCGCATTTGATCGCGCATATCCTTCACCATGACAACGATGAATCCCATCGCCACCTCACGCAGGAGCGGCAGATCGTCTTGCTTCAGCGCAAGTTCCAGCTTCTCGTACTCCCCAAGCGCATCTGTAGGGTTCCCGAGCTTGAGGAACGAGCGGACCTTCAGACGGCGCACGTCCGGAGCGGCGGCCTGGCCCTTCTCTAGCTTGGACAACTGCTCCAGCGCCAGGGCATAGTCTTTCTTCTCGAAGGCCTCTTGCGCCGCCTTGGGCACAGATGCCGTTCCGGCATGGCCCGTTCCACTCCAAAGAGAAATGCAGGCCACCGCCACTCCAGCAAGCAGATTCAACCGGCACGAACGCCTGCACCCCATCACATCACCCATGGTCTCTCTACCCACGTCCTCTCGGCGCAGTCGCCGCTATACGTTTTTCATATCCTGGTGGCGCGTCAAAATAATAGGCAGGCTGAGGCGATAGTCTAAACCGTTCATACTCAAACGACCATTCCCGACTCCGACTGACGAGCTTCAAGACCACGCCAGTTTCTGCATCCACCCACTCATAGAACCGCTCGACCCTGCCCTGATAGTCTGTCTGAACCTCGAAGAGCTGGGCCACACGACCGGCGGCCGTTGCATCTCCGACCAGCACTCGGTCCCGCTCTCCCGGCAAGGTTGGGCTAACCAGCAAGAGATCATCAGAGTCCAGCACTGTCACCAGCAGTTCCTTTTGCTGAGCCAGCAGATACCAGGTCTCCGACTTATCCAGCCGGATAATTTCAATGGCCGCATAGCCTCGTTCGGTCCGAATGGCATATTTATATTCCAGCCGTAACCGATCCCCCTTGGCAAAGACCTGCGCCTGATAGCGCTTCCCCTTCACGGTCTTGATCAGCGAACCGGAAAACTCAACCGAAGGGATAGCACCATCGTCAGCCGCCGCAGGCCAAGGCAGGACAGCCTGCCAGCCCCACAGGACAAGCCAGAAACAGAACCCCCCCCTCCAGGCCTTCTCACGTAGCCTCACTCGCACAGGCTGCTCACATGCCCGTCCAGCAAGGCCGCAGGCGAATCGACACCGGAAGCGGGCCCTCGGGGGTCGTTGAGGATTTCGATGAGTCGAGAACAATTCGCATCATCGCCTAGCTTACGAGGCCCTCCTCCAGCTCGAACATGCCGGCATCGTATCAAAGGGCGCCACAAAAGAAAAAGGGGGAGGCCGTAGCCTCCCCCTTTCCCCTACTCGTCACATCCTGAGATTAGCAGGACGGTCGATCTTACTTTGTTGAGACTGGGATGAGCTCCATCGGTTGCTGAACCGACGCGCTCTTCATCCCGGCTCCCGCTCCATGCAACGGCAGCAGACGGGTATCGCCAGAGGGCAGCACCCGCACATAGCCCCACTGCCCGGACTGGGAGTACGGCAGCCGCTGGTTGCTGTACACATAGTCGCCCGGCAAACGGTAAGGACCGCCGGCCGAAGGCAGGAAGGCATCGAGGACCTCCGAACCGGAGAACTCGACCACGCTGATCATGTCTGCGCCGCGCATGAAGGGCTCGATCGGCCACTCATGTTTCTCGACGCTGAACATCCCGTTCTGCTCATTGTTCGCTCCGATCACATGGATACGCACGGGATCCCCGACATGCGCTTCGATGAGCGGAGTGTACGGATCTTCCGGCTTGTCCGCTTTGCACGGCTGGAACATTCTGCCCAGCGAGCAACCCTGCTCCTCACGATACTTGTACGGCTCCGACCGGTAGTTGATACCGGTCAAACCCGCAACATTCTGCACATACGGCATGAAACTCGTGCCGATGATGTTGTCTTCATCCTGAAAGAACAGCGCCACGTCACGATAGTTCGAACGCATCTCGTTCCCGGGCACCGAGCGATCGAGAATCACGTCGGCCGCCCAGGCGTTCTTATTCGTGATATCAGCGCCGGTCTTTGCATCCCGGTACTTGGATCCCTTCGGGCCCACGATAATTGCGCCAAACAACCCGTTGCGCGGGTTGACCATCACGTTGCCTCCATCCCAGACCAACGACGTCGTTTCACCATTGAACGGATCCGCGTAGTAGGTGTAGGTCCGTTCGGCGCCAGGCACGATCGTCTGATCGCCTGGGTTGTTGCCGACGTTGATGCCTAACGAATCTTTCGGATCAAAGGCCAATCCGATGGCGGAGAAGGAAGCCTTGCTCGCCTGCATCTTGTTCTTCAGCTGCACTTTGACGCAATCTCCAACGTTCACGCGGAGCGTGAGCGGCATGGGTTGCGCACCGCTCGCCAACTTCGCAGCATCGTCTTCCAAGGCATAGATCTTGGCCTCGGGGTTGCTGATCTGGATCGTCCGCTCGAAGTCCACTTCGATGGAGGCCGGCGCCTTCGCGTTAAACTTCATCGATGGATAATCCATGGCCACCACCTTGAAACTCTTCACCGGGGCGTCAACCGGACAAACTGGCAAGGCCTTGGGGATCTCGCCCTTGATGGAGAACCCGGCCGTCAGTTTCTTCAAATCGGCCTGCTCCTTATCGTAGACACGGATAATGCCCCAGCCACCCTCGGAGAACTTCGAGGAGCGGCCGTTGAAGTGGATGTAGTCACCCGCTTGCAACCGTGGCCCGCCGGCTTGTGGCACTACAAGGTCATAGCGCTCGGCAATGCCGACGTGCATTGAATTCTTCCGGTTGGCATCGCCTGCATATCGCTCACTCAAGAACGTATGGCCGGACAGGGTCCAGGTCACCGTTTCGTTCATCAAGGTATGCAACAGCCGAAACACCATCGTATCACCGACATACGCCCTCAAGAGCGGCGTGTAGGGATCACCATGAATCTGGCTATTGAAGGCCTGCGACACATCCGGGTTGGTGGCTAACCGCTGCGCGATCGGCGCAGCCCGGAAATTCAACCCGCTGCCTGTGGTATGGGTCCCACCGTTCAAGAAGGGCATCGGCGTCATATACAACTTATCTGGCATCATGAAGGACACGGTCTTTCCCGCTTCGAGCGCCACTTCGACTGGCTGCCCCGGGGGATTGCCCGCGGTCACGATGTTAACCGTGTGTGGCACCGTATCGTGCATCTGGACGATCAACTCACGGAAGCTGTTGTTGACGCCATGGCCCACCGGTTCCACCGTGTGAATGTCCGCGATCGGTCCGCTCCTGACTAGCTTCCCGGTCTTCGGATCATGGTAGGTCGATCCCACTGGCTCCGCAATGAAGGTGCCGAATCCGCCGTGCGGCCAGGTGGTCGCGCCAAACGCATGGTCGTGCCAGAACACGGTGCCCACGTCCGCATCGACCCAGAACCGCTGACGCACGAACTCCACCGTGACGATGTCATTCGCCGGGTGATCGTGCTTCAACCCGCCGGCCAAGGTGATCGTGTTGCCGCTGATCGCCTTGATGCGCGAGATTTCATTGCCCGTCACATTGTCGGCGCCAATAAGGATGAGCGTCCCGACATGGTATTGACCCGCGTTCTTCACCGCGATCGAGGCTGCGTCTTTTTTGACCGATGCCGTTAGCACCGTGTTCATTGGAGCCGGCAACCCCTTCGTGTTCTTCTTCTGCAACATCGTGAACGGGCGCACCGACTGCTCATAGGAGAAACCGGTGATCACGCCGTCAGACGACTGGTTGTCAAACTGGAGAAAATGCCAATGGCTATTGATCTTCGACGATTGGAAGTTTGTATAGTCGTCGTCGTCCCACTCGCTGGTCAGCATCCAATCCACGCAATCATAGATGTTGCCACGAACGACTAACGGCAACTTGAGGTCGTCGTTGGCCCGGATCGCGGCTTCTTCTTCATGGAGCACGTAGATCAAGCCGTTCGGATCGACCACCGCCGGTTCCTTACCCTGCGCCTTGGCGATCTTGATGGGCAACTTGATGAAGTGGACGTTGTAGCTCTTCCGTCCCGCGTTCTCCGGGCAGAGGCTCCACACGCCGTTCTCACCAGGCTTAGCCTGATCGGTGCTCTCCTCGCCGTTCGCATCTCGGCGGATCATCTCCAACCAAGGCGCTCCGGAATGGTTCGGGGAGAACATGACCCGACGGCCAAAATGCGGCGTCAGGTGCGGCCAGGCCACTTTGCCCGTCATGGCCTCGAACATAATCGGATGGCGTTTACCAGGATGCGTGGACTTGTACTTGGGATTGTCGATCGTGTTCTCGCGCTCGCTCATCGCACGATTGCCGTCCCAGGCCCAATCCAGCACGGTCGCGTCATAGGCGGTGGTCTGGCCCTTCTCGTCGTCTTTGTGGCCAGGCTTGCCCATGGTGGGCATCTGCATCGCGACCCAATCCTTGACCGTGATGGTCGCAGGGTTGGTGGTCCAGTTGCTCTTACCCTTGTCCGTGATCGTGAATTGCTTCCCGAACCAATCCACCGTCTGACCGACCAACTTATCCGACGAAATCGGCGTCTTAATCCGGCCCTTGCGGTCCGGCAATTCTTGAAGATCCGGCATCACATCGTTCCGAAGGTCTCCCTGCTGGATCGTGTTGTACACGCGCCAGTAGCCCCACATACCCGCCACATAATGGTGTGCGACGTGGCAATGGAAGAGGAAATCCCCCGCCAACTGCTGGCAGAGACCGGAACCGCACTCCGTCTCCAGATCGAGAGCTTCTGAAGGCCCGATCACTTCGACGTCAACCCGGTCCGTCTTGGCGCGAATTACGGGATACTTAACCGGACCGTTCACGGCCGTGGCCCAGAGGTTCATGTCATCGATCGCCCGCGGACTGCGGGGCCACCGGATGGTGCCACCGTGAGGATGGTGGGAATGGAACACTTCCGATCCACCGTGGACCAGGCGAAACTTAGCCGGGTCACCGAGGTAGGATCGGGGAATTGTCGGTGAGGGATCGCCAAACGTATAGGAGCTGTAGCCCATCGACTCGTCTTCAAAGCCGAAGTACTCATGCTGTACATGCATGTTGTTGATGCCGAACGGTTCGCTCCGATAGTTAATCGCGCGGCCACCGGGACGATACGCATCGGTCAACGGGTCGCGCTGTGGGAGAAAGTCGCCCTTCTTGTTCAACGGACGGAACGCTTCGTCACCGACTTCATGATAAATTAGAACAAACTCCCGAAAGTCAGGGCCGGTTCCGTTCTTAATCATGACCTGCCAACCACTAGAAGCGGGCGCGAGATCGCCTGAACCAAGTGCCTCGAGATAGCGTGAGCCCCGTGGCTCGACAATGAAGGCCCCCATCAACCCCATCACCGTCAACTCACGGTCTTGGGCATACGTATGAAATTGACGGACGCCTTCCTGCGTATTGGGGTGGATATACCACTCAAATGCACCGCTTTTATTTTCCTCAACGACGGAGTCAGGATTGGTCGACGTCGCCGCAGCTCCGGTAGCGCTTACCACCATGCTAGAGCCATGGATATGCAAGCTAACTGCCCCACTCCCCTCCTCTAACTTATTCACAAGGTTAACCTTGAGGCAGTCCCCCTGATTGGCGCGGAAGACCAGAGGCTGAATCCACTGGGCCTGCACGCCGGGAATTACGGCTCCAGGATCATACCCTTCCTTGTCACGGGCTTCTTTATTCTTGGCTTCTTCTGCGCGCACCTTGCCGAGATTTTCCTCCAGCACATACATGTACCCAGGATAGAAATCGAGCCACTGGTTGAGCGTGATCTCCACGTTGATCGCAAGCACGTTGTACTGCTTCACCGGAGCCGTGGCCGGGCACTTTCCGCCGCCGGTCAAGGAGACCGGTTCTACACGAGGATCGGACACGAGGAGCAGATCCTGCCCACCCGCACCATACTGGTGCATCATAGTGGAGGTGTTGTACATGCCGGTGTTGATGCCCTGCACCTGAGGATCCTTAGCCATCTGGTCCATGACCCGCTTGTGCTGCTGTTCAACCATCGCAGAACGATCGGGCTTGCCGCTCATCGTATCCTCGACGATCGTCTGCCCCTTAAGCTTCTCCGCCCAGCCGGGCAGCTGATGATTCATCGCAACATGCTGCGATGCGCTCTCGGCGGATGCGAGCGAGACCCCGAGAAGGGCCAAAGCTGCCATCGCGCCAAGCATGCGGGTAGGCATACAAAGCCGTAGCGTATGAAAAAACATGGGCCGGCCTCCTTAGTAATAGTGACAGGAAGAGCTACAAACTAAACTCGATCACGAAATCTCTGAGCAAATCATACCATACGTTTCCATCCCACGCTTCGCACTAGGATGCCAGCTTCGATAATGAGGGGCGAAAGATACTGAACTTCCAGAGGGACTGTCAACCCCTCTGGACACCCTACTCCCGGCAAAATGACGCAGACCTCGTCCCATCCGGCGCTCTGCGGGACGCCAGGGCCTCATTTCATCGAGACGAATGAAATCGCCTTCTAATATCTACCCTCTGCTTCTTCGATGTACGCGCCTCTATTTCTGTGCAATAATTGCCCCTATGCTTCTGAAACGTTGGCTCGTCGGCAACCCACTCAAAACTGCACAAGCCGCCCACCAGCGGCTTTCGAAACGCCTGGCTCTGGCCGTGTTCTCCTCCGACGCCCTCTCGTCGGTCGCGTACGCCACAGAAGAAATTCTTCTGGTCCTCGTGCCGGCCAGTCTGGCCTTCGCGCATTTCTCGATCCCGATCAGCGTCATGATCATCCTCCTGCTCGCGATCTTGACGCTCTCCTATTCGCAGATCATTTTCGAATATCCGGGAGGCGGCGGCGCCTACACCGTCTCGAAATCGAACCTGGGTGAATGGCCGGGCCTGACCGCGGCGGCTTCGCTGATGATCGATTATGTCCTGACGGTCGCGGTCAGCGTGGCGGCCGGCATCGCCGCCATCACGTCCGCCGTCCCAGCGCTCTTCCCCTATCGCACGGTACTCGGCGTAGTGGCTATCGTGCTCGTACTGCTGGTCAACCTGCGCGGCGTCCGGGAATCGGGAAAGGTCTTCGCCGTCCCGACCTACCTCTTTATCGGGAGTATGTTCCTCATGCTGGCCGCAGGCACCTATCAGCTCCTCTTCGGCCAGCTCACGCCAATCACCCCGCAAAGCATGGCGACACAAACCACGGTCGAGTCGGTCTCGCTGTTTCTCCTGCTCCGCGCCTTCTCATCCGGCTGTACAGCGCTCACCGGAGTAGAAGTCATCTCGAACGGCGTGCCGGCTTTTCGCTCTCCGGAGCCGAAGAACGCCACCATTACGATGATCACCATGGCGCTCGTCCTGGGGACGCTCTTCCTCGGCATCAGCACGATGGCCTATCACTTGGGCGTCCTGCCGAAAGAAGATGAAACCGTCGTCTCGCAAGTGGCACGGGCCATCTTCGGCGAAGGACTCCTCTACTACTTGATCCAGATTTCCACGATGTCGATCTTGGTCCTCGCGGCGAACAGCGCCTTCGCCGGATTCCCGCGCCTGGCCTCATTGTTGGCCCGCGACGGCTATATGCCCCGCCAGATGGAACTCATGGGAGACCGTTTGGTCTTCTCCAACGGCATTCTCATCCTGGGAGCCTTCTCCTGTCTCCTCATCATCCTGTTCGACGGCGACACCCACGCGCTGATTCCACTCTATGCCGTCGGCGTCTTCCTCTCCTTCACGCTCTCACAAGCAGGCATGGTCCGTCGCTGGCTGGGCAAACGCGGGCCCCATTGGCGAAAAAAAATCGTCATTAACGGCATCGGCGCAGTCGCCACGGCGATTGCGACCGTGATCATCGCCAGCACCAAGTTCATGCATGGAGCCTGGCTCGTCATCGTGCTGATCCCCATCCTGATCATGATGTTCCGCGGCATCCACGGGCACTACCAAGCGGTCTCTGAACAGATCACCCTCGACCGGCGAGGAAGCCGCCCGCCAATGCCGCGGCGCAATATCGTCATCCTTCCGATCAGCGGGGTGAACCGCGCCGTCATTCGCGCAGTCGACTATGCCCGCAGCAGGCCGGGAGAAGTCCGAGCGGTGTTCGTCGACGTCGACTCGGAGGCCACGGCCCGGCTCGAAATGCAGTGGGCCCAATGGGGCTGCGGCGTCAACCTCGTCGTGCTGCCCTCACCCTATCGCTCCATCCTGAATTCCCTCCTCGACTACGTCGAGGCAATCCTGGAAAAGGAACCGGACACCTGGGTCACCGTCGTGATTCCTGAAATCCTTCCGGCTCGCTGGTGGCAGAACATCCTGCACAATCAGCGGGCCCTCTTGCTGAAAGCGTCGCTCCTGTTCAAAGATCGCGTCATCCTGACCGACGTGCCATTCCACCTGACGAGGTAAGCGTGAAGAGTGGAAAATTAAAATTTCATCCTTATATTTTGCCTTTTGCATTTTGCCTTGCACTAGCGCAGCCAGCCCTCGCATTGAAGATCACGGCGCCAGCGGAAGGAGCGAAGCTCACCTCGGGCAAGACCGTCACGGCCCGCGTGGACCTCGGTAAAGACTCCGGCATCGTGAAGGTCCGCTACTATTGGTATGGAGAGCAGGACGAGACCCTGGTAGGACAGGAAGATGCGACGGCCACGGGATCGATCATCGCGCCGGTAGCCCTCGTCGGACTGGCAGACCAAGACCCCCCATTCGGCGGGAAGCTCCTCGTCTCCAAGGATGGCATCGGCTTCATGCGCTTGCTGGCAGTCGCGGAAATTTCACGAGGCCGATTGGGCACGAGATCCATCTTCGATGAAATTCTCGTGAGCGTCGAGCCGGCCGCCTCCCTTGCCATCATCGACTTCGAAACGGACAAGCCCCTGCATCTTGGAAGGGCAGGACAATCCTCCGCCTTCGGCCACGTCGATTCACTAGGCAAGGTCTTTGAGTTGCCGGTGGTGGGGGAATTCACCGATGGGGTAACCCGCCGGATCAGCACATTGGGCAGTGGCACGAGCTATCAATCGTCAAATCAAAAAATCATCAAGGTGCTCGCTAACGGACTACTCCAGATTGTCGGCAACGGGAAGGCGACGATCACAGTCTCAAATCGCGGCAAGCAGGCCACTCTCGATGTCGCAGTCGACGTGAACGAGGAACCGAACGAGCCTCCGGTCGCCGACGCAGGCCCCAATCAATCGATTAAAGCCGGCACGAAGGTGACGCTAAGCGGCCTCAAGAGCCGGGATGCGGAAGGCGAAGCCCTGTACTATTCCTGGAGCCAGGTGCGAGGCAGCAAAATTGCGCTCCTGGACGTGAATAACGCCGACGCCTCCTTTCTCGCGCCAGTCGTGTCGGAGAAGCGGACTTACCGGTTTAAGCTGAGGGTGACGGATAAGAAGGGGGCGGATAGCGTGCCGGCGTTCGTCGATGTGGTTATTGAGCCGTGAGGATCGAGCGTGACGGGGATGCTCTCCGTGCTCGCGCAACGCGCGGCTTCGGAAGATCCGCATTGGACGCGCGCAGTTGAGCGCATCCCCAATCACGCCCTGCTCAACCGCCCCGGCCCGTAGAGTTCCCTCGCTTGCTGGAGTTCCTTCATATGCTTACGGAGGGCTGGGCCGAACTTGGAGGCGAGGACTGCCTTACGATGGAGCCCGATGCTCTGCTCGACCTCCTCGACGGTGGCGGTCAACTGTTTGACCAACTGCTTGCCTGAGCCAGTGAGCCACTTGAGGTGCCAGCTGGCATATTCCAGATCATGGATCGAGTAACGGACCGATTCCACTTCTTCGAGGCAACGGAACCTGGCTCGCTGCAAGTCTTTCTCGGTTAAGCCTGCCCTCTTCCATCTGGCTGCTCCTCCCACCCCCGAGGCCCAGGTTGAAAGCCGCTCGAAGAGCATCGCCCCCATCGTAAAGGTGAAAGCCCCCTGGAGAATGCCTCTGAACGGGCGCAGGCTTCGGCGCCAGGGGGAGTAGAAGACTTGCTGGTTGCGATCGCCCTGATACATGACGTACTTGCGCAACAAGAGATTCAGGTGGTGATGGCTATTCTCGTGGGTCAAATCGTCGACCAGGTCGAGGTTGCCCCGGTCGAAACAATTGATGAACGACAAGCCAGGGCTGTGCCGATAGCTGAAGCTCACGACGCCCTTGGCCTTGAGTGGGACGATCCGAGTGGTAAGGAGCGACAGGACCCCATGCCCTTCCGGCCAGGCCTCTTGAATGGTAGTCCAAGCCCGATTGATGCGCGTCACTTGCGTAGTTGACGTGGCAGCCACGGTCTTGGGCTGGCGATCCTCTTTATAGACAAGCGTCTGCCCGACTGTGATGGGCCCTGCCTCCGTCTCGATAGCCACAGCCGACGGCCGGCGCTGCCAACTCCAGTCCAACCGGTGACCTCTCATCGTGCAGAGGGGCGTCAGGGTTCGCCCGATCTTTACGGATAGCTTATTCGAACGCACGAGCAGTGTCGCCAAGCCGGCTGACTGTTTGAGCCCTCGCTTCACCGAGGAAGGCGCCTCGTAACTATCGCCGCCTAGCCCCATGGCCATCGTGCCCACGGTCTCTACCCGTTCGACATTGCCTCCGAGCTGGATCGCGACACTCCAGGAGGGAATCTTGTGAGCCTCGCACCAGAGCATCGGAAGGCCCGGCACGAGACAAAGCGACTCCTGCGTCAGCTCCTGCGTCAGCCTCTTGCACAGTTGGTTCAGCCTCCGTTCGAGTCCCGAGGCCTGGGCACTCCCTCGCGGGAATAGATCGTCCAGATAACTGTTCTCGAAAAACTTCTCCTGGCACTCGGCAAATAACTGAGCCGCAAACTCAGGAACATCCTGCTCTTCCCGAATCTGCTGTAATAAGTCAATGAAATAGACTAGGTCGTTCAACGCTTCGATCCAGCCGACCACTTTCCAATGGGCATAGGCATCCCGGCCGAGCGACCGCCCAAGATACCGAAAGTAGGGCACCGGCAAGGTCAGGGACGTCGCGACGTCTGCATATTGATTTTCCAAATCCAGACAAAGGTCGCCCAGGAGCCGTTTCATCGACAGACGAAATTCTCCTCGGAGGCGAACGAGCAGGGACTGATCGAATAACGGCATGGAGGCACAGACTCCAGGGTGAAGGAGTCAGACTGTACCGGAGGCGAGGGCCCGCTGCAAGAATAGATCAGAGCCAGGTATGCGTGATGGCTTGCGTGTTTTCTCGGTGAATCGTACAGTGCAGGCGCTCGCTCACTAAAGAAGCCATGGGAGACGTATCGTGGCATTGACGGCAGCAGAAATTGGAGAGGTGGTGGCTGAACTGGCCCCTGCCTTGGCCGAAGGCTGGATTCAAAAGATGCAGCAGCCGATGGAGCGCACGGTCCTATTGGAAATCCGCACTCCCGGACGGACGCACCGGCTCCTCTTCTCCTGCCACCCGGAGACCGCTCGCCTCCACTTCACCACGGAAGCCATTCAGAATCCACCGACGCCGCCTCCCTTCTGCCAATTTCTTCGCGCCCATCTGCAGGGAGCAAGAATCGACAAAATCGAACAGGTTCACGGCGACCGGATCGTCCACCTGGCCCTACGCACGAAGGAAGGTCTCTGCACGTTGGTCGCAGAGCTGACGGGCAAAACCTCGAATCTCCTCGTCCTCAATGAGGCCGGCCTGATCCAGCGAGACTTAAATGGGACCAAGGATCTGGCAGGACAGCACTATGCTGTGCCAGCCTTCCCTCGGCGGGACAGGCCTGTCACAGCCTTGCCTCGATTCAGTCGAGATAGCCAGGAATCGCCATTTCCCCTCTCCGCTGCCATCGAGGCCCATTACCGCAAGGCCGAAGCCACCTCAGCCGTCCAGACCGCACAGAACGTCAGAGCTGGGATACTGAGAAAATTCATCAAAAAGCTCCGTCGCCGCATCGAGGCCTGGCACGAAGACCTTGCGAAGGCAGAAAAATACAAACCCTACGCTCGCTATGGAGAGCTCATCAAGGCAAACCTCAGAACTATCCGCAGGGGCCAGACCGATATCATTCTGGTGGATTATTTCAATGAGGAGCTGCCCAGCCTGACGATCCCCCTCGACCAGACCAACACTCCTCAGGGCAATATGGACGACTACTTCAAGAAACACCGGAAACACCTGGCAGCCGAGCGGGAGCTGCGGCCGCGCATCGCAGAGGGAGAAAAAGAATTAGCCTCGCTACAGCAAGAGTTAGCCTCGATCGAGCAGGGCACCTGGCAAACATCCAATCGCGCGCAGCCGGCCCTGCGAGGTAAAATCCTCGCGCGGGCAGGAAGAGAAAAGGCCAAGCAGGAACGACGACAAGGTCCCTTCCGTTGTTTCACCTCGTCGGATGGACTAACGATTTATGTTGGGAAAAATGCGCGGGAGAACGACGAACTGACGTTCGGCTTAGCCAAGAGCGACGATCTCTGGCTCCATGCCAGTGGCACGCCAGGCTCCCATGTAGTGGTGCGGCTCGAAAAGGGAGCGGAGATACCCCCGGAGACCCTCCGCGATGCGGCGACATTGGCCCTGCTTTACAGCGATCTGAAAAAAAGCGGAAAGGGCGACGTCATCTATACCCGCCGCAAGTGGGTCAAGAAAACGAAGGGCCAGGCGCCTGGCGCCGTCACCGTCACTCAAGAGAAGTCTCTCTTCGTCTCGCTCGACAAGATACGGCTGGCAGGATTAAAGGAGCGATCGGACGCGAGGTAAGCCCCTCAGAGACGCTTCATCTTCCTGAAACATTCACGAATGTTCGGTCATGAACCAGCCGGCGACGGACAGCCGCCGATGCTCGCCTGCGACTTGATCCACCCGGCAGACCCGATGGAAACGAGGCACGATGAACATCACGAGAGAACCGGGCCTGGGCTCGATACAATGGGTCACCTCAAGATCAGGCTGATCGGAGGCATGCACCTTCCGCGTGCGATAGATAATCAGCTCTCCGCCCCAATCCGAGCGCCATTCGTCATGGAAGTAGCTCACCATCGCGAGACGGCGGCGCGGCGCCGTTGTCCCCTCCATCGCATAACCCTGATCCGTATCGTCATGGGTCAAGAGACAATCACCCGCCGCGTAGGAGTAATAACTAAACCCGACATGGCGACCGACGATATCAGGGAAGGACTCCATGTAGGACTGGATACAGGGCAACTGTAAGCGCGACAGCAGTCGCTGCCCTTGGGCCCGGTCGATTTCAGCCTTCGCCCAGTTTCCGGCATTCGGAAAGTCTTCCCGAACCCTCGGCAGATCGGCTAGCCTCTTCCAGGCCGCCTGCTGCATCCCCTCGCGAAAACACTGCCGCTCTTCCTTCGACCAGAAATTTTCGACGACCAGCACGGAATGCTCATGAAAAGAAAATGACGCAAGATCGGCCAACGAAACCGGACCGGGCATAGACTCCATTCGAGTGCTCACCAGACTCCTCCTGACAAATGGGGTCGGACAGGTTCAGCACTCGCCACCTCATCGCCCCCTCACTCAGTTGATCGGCCAAGCGGCCGCAAAAAGGGGGCTGCTATCGTGACGATAACGCCCCCCGACATTCGCATGTAACGCCTAGTAGCGATCGCGCTTGCCGCCGCCCGCGCCGCCACGGCCACCGCCGGTGCGAGGCTCCTGGGGACGCGCTTCATTGACGGTCAAGGTCCGGCCACCCATCTCTGCGCCGTTGAGCGCGGCAACGGCCGCCTGGGCTTCTGCATCCGAAGACATCTCGACGAAGCCGAAGCCGCGCGACTGTCCCGTGAACTTATCGGTAATGATCCGCGCTGACGCGACAGAACCATGCCGCGCAAACAGATCGCTCAACTCCTGCTCGGCCGCCGAATAGGGCAACCCACCAACATAGATCTTTGAACCCATCTGGGGTTCCTCCTTTGAGTATGATGATATTGTCTTAGGCTCGAGGGACGGGGGAAGGAGCGGGCCAAAGACGCAAAGGACATGGCGAATTAGGTCTGACTTCCGACGAGACTCTCGGCCAAGGCAACATCGATGCTGCAGGCCTGTTTATTTCGCGCCGCCTTACCGCCAGGCCCCTGCGAGAAGGCATGAATAGGCCAGCATAGGATTCTTGAACATGGCAATCCGCCGACTTTCAGGACGCTGAAAAGTCCGCTAGCTTCGTTCTCGCATCGTCCAGACCCTCAACGTACCCTAAAGCGTACGCCTCGGCTCTTCGCTCGCTGCAGCCTTGCTGGACGAACTTTTTGAGCATTCCTGCCAAACCAGCCACCTCACTCCCCGATGCGGACGAGCAAGCCCCGTTCCCGGCAGAACTCGAACATCCAATGGAACAGGGCGACGACCAGACTGAGACAAACCACATTCAAAGCAGTCGCCCAGGCAAGATGCGCAACCGGCGAGACTGTCGCATTGAGCACAGCGCGCATCCCTTCAAAAACATGGGTGGCTGGATTCATCCAGGCAATGGCCTGCAGCCAACCTGGGAGCACCTCGATCGGGTAAAACACGCAGGAAATAGGCTGAAATAGAAACACCATGCTCCAGGCCAGCACTTCCGCTTCCTGGCCAAACCGCATAATGAGGGCCGTGGTCAGAACCCCGATGATCCAGCCCGTCATCACGAGATTCAAGACGAACGGAATCAGCCAAAGCCCGATCACGAAAATATTGTACGAATAGAAGAGCCCCGCACAGACAACCATCACCACAGAAACCGCCGCCACCTTAAAGGCACTCATCACCATCGTCGCGGCCAGAAACTCGCTCGGCTTAAGCGGACTGGCGAACAAGTTCATCAGATTCCTCGCCCAGAGCTCCTCCAGAAACGAAATTGTCACCCCCTGCTGCGCGCGGAACAGCACATCCCATAAAATTAAAGCCCCCAGAAAAAACGTGACTGCTCCCGGGATCTGCCCCTGGAATTTCATGAGATAAACCGTAATGAACCCCCAGATGACTAGGTCAAGAAAGGGCCAATAGAAGATTTCCATCATCCGCGGCAAACTCCGCCGATATAGGTACAAATGCCGCGCGACCAGCGCATAAATCCGATGGAATTTCATAATAATCAGCCGGAACGTCATTAAGTCAAAAGTCGTCAAGTCGTTCAGCAGCCAGAGGGCTTGATGACGTGATGACCGTCGACGGTTTCCTACTCCTCCCGCGCCAACTTCACAAACACTTCTTCCAAATCCGCCTGCCCGAACCGCGCCACAATCTCCTGCGCCGTCCCCTCCGCCACGATTTTGCCACGCTGGAGGAAGATGATCCGGTCCGTCATCTCTTCCATCTCATGCATATTGTGCGATGAATAGAGCACGCTTAAGCCGGAGACGCGCCGCTCCTCCTTGAGGAAGCTCCGGATCTTTTGCGCAATATCGGGATCGAGGCTCGCGGTCGGCTCATCGAGGAACAGAATCTTCGGTTCGGTCAGAAAGGCCTTGGCCAGCCCGAGCCTGGCGCTCTGACCGGAAGACAGTTTGCGCGTCACTTTATGGCGAAACTCCTCCATTTCCAGCTGCTTCACAATGGCATCGATTCGTAATTGAATCTGAGGCAGCCCATAGAGCCTCGCCATCACCCAGAGGTTCTCCTCCACCGTCAGCGCTTGCGGCAGGGAGACATAGGTCGAAGAAAAGTTTACTTGCCGGAGAATAACCTCGCGATCCATCTCCAACTCCCGTCCGAACATCTGAATGGAGCCGGAGGTCGGCTTCACCACTCCGAGCAACATCTGAATGGTCGTAGTTTTTCCGGCCCCGTTTGGACCCAGCAACCCCAAAATCTCTCCCGGCCTGAGATCAAAAGAAATGTCGTTTACGGCGGTAAAATCGCCGAACTGTTTTATGAGATGTTGGACCTGCAGGACGGGTCTGGGTGTAGGCATGGGAGTCAGCAAATCAGTTAAAAAGCAGGGCGTTGCCGATTTTATCAGGGAGATGGCAGGTTTCACATTTCCGGCTCACGACCTTCCCCTCATGCTCCGTCTTCCCGTCGTGGCAGCGGAAACAATCCGTGAGGGCTCTGGTCCGTAAATACGAACCTTCCGGATGGTCGGGGTACCAGGGTTTCTCGTCGGCCGATACATGCCCCCGCGGCAGGACAGTCGGATAGCCCTTGATCGGCCGTTCATGCACGACCGACGAATGGCAAGTCGTGCAGCCCTCGCCCTGGCTTCGCTTCGCAAAGGCCTCGATATGTTTGCGATGGCTCATGATCAGACCCACCTCTTTGACCGGCGAAGGCAGATCCCGCGGGGCCACTTCGGAGACCCGCAGAATGTCTCGATGGCAGCCCAAACAGACAGAAGAATCGACTTTCGCTTGCAAGTTGTGCGGATCGGTGGGGCTGCCGAACAAGTAGATCGCCACATCCTTCGTCCCGGCCCAGGCCTTATCCTGGAGCCAGCCTTCGAGGCCGGGCCGCACATGGCAGGCCACACAGGTCACCTCCCGATGCGAGGATTTCGTCCAACTCTCATAGGAAGGCGCAATGGTATGGCAACTGGCACAGAAAGTCGGATGATTCGTGACAGGAATGGCGACCGCTCCCAGCACGATCGCGCCGAGGGTCAGGGCCAATAGGATGGTCGCTTTAGGCTTCCAGTTCATGCTCCGAATGGAAACGGGGTTTGGGGAATTGCTTCATGATCAAGGCTGCCACGCCTGCGACATCGTCCAGGCCGAATAGGGGCACGGACAAATCAATCGGCTTATCCGATACCACCGCCAGCAACCCTTCATGAGACACGGGAATTTCGCCGACTGCCTCGCGAATAATGACGATCTTCGGGTAGCCTTCGTGCTTCCACCCTTCGGCAATGATCAAGTCATAGCTGGAATCGAGGAACGAGTCCCGGACTGCCTCGACGCTCATCGGGTCAGACACATCGGCAAACATCGCTATGCTACCCTTGGAGAGCACCATCACGCTGCTCGCTCCGGCCCGCTTATGGCGCCAGCTGTCCTTGCCTTCGGTGTCAAGATCGAAGCCATGCCCGGCATGTTTCACCGTGGCCACCTTGTAACCGGCCCGAACCAATTCAGGAATCACCTGCTCGATCAACGTGGTTTTCCCGCTGTTCGAGCGGCCAACAAACGACAGGATAGGTACGGGCATACAACGGAATCCTTCCCTAGACATGGCACATCAATAACGTGGCCCGGCTTCAGCAACAGGAGAGATGAGGCTCGCCCGCCTGGACTGGACCTGCATGGTTCGCCCACACTTCGCTGGACAACAATTGAACCGAGACCAGGTCGCCGGGGTTGACTTGTTCGACTTCGACCGGAATATCGATCAGGCAATTGGCCTTCACCATGGAGGTCAAAATTCCGGACCCCTGCGGGCCGGTGGTTCGCACCTTAAAAACTCCCGCTTCCTGCGTGAGCACCCCGCGCAAGAAGTGGCGCCGATCCGTCCGCTTGGCAAACTTTTCCTCGAAGAGCGCCTGCACGACCGGACGGCCATAATGCCGATGTCCACTCATTTTCAACATCACCGGCCGCACCAGCTGCTCGAACGTCACCATGGAGGAAACGGGATTCCCCGGCAGGCCAAAGGCCAGCTTGCCCTGAATCTTGCCGAACGCGAGCGGCTGCCCTGGCCTGATCGCCAGCTTCCAGAAGTTCATTTCTGCCCCGAGCTCATGGAACACCGTCTTCGTGAAATCGTAATCGCCCATCGAGACGCCACCGGACAGGACCAGAATGTCCGCCGTCACTCCATGTGAAATCTTTTCCTTCAAGGCCGTAGGCGTATCCCGCGCGATCCCCAGCAAGAAGGGAATGCCGCCCGCTTCTTGAACTGCGGCTGCAATCCCATAACTATTAGAGTTGATGATTTTTTCTTCGCTGAACCGCTCGTCTAAATCCGCCAATTCGTCGCCGGTCGAGAGGATCGCCACCCTGGGCTGTTGATAAGCGAAGATGAAGGACTTGGCCAAAATCGCCAGCATCCCTGCTTCGCCAGGCCGGATCTGGGTGCCCTTGGCGATGATGCAGTCGCCCTTCTTGACGTCTTCGCCTTGCGGACGGATGTTGGCGCCTTGCTGTTCCGCCTTGAAGACGCGAACGGAATCTGGCGTATGCTCCGTATCCTCGACCTTCAAGACCGTGTCCGCCCCCTTTGGGATCGGAGCCCCGGTCATGATGCGAATCGCCTGGCCCTTGCCGACGGTTTTGGATGGCATCTTGCCGGCAGGCACGTCCTCGATCACGGTGAGCGTCACAGGCTTCTGAATCGTCTGTTCCTGTTTGATATCCTCCCAGCGCACCGCAAACCCGTCCATCGCGCTGTTGTTCCAGGGTGGATTATCCCGCTCCGCCACGATGTCCTCGCCCAAGACACGACCGAGCGCCTCGAGGATCGAAATCTTCTCCAGGCCGAGAGTCGGGGTGGACGCCAAGACGATCCGCTGCGCTTCCTGTAGCTGCGTGAGCCCCTCTATCGCGTCTGTGGCCTTCACGATCTCTCCTCCATCAGTGCGCCTGTCTGGGCGCAATTTTCATAAGCGACCCGCTCTTCTTGCAGAATGCTTCGACCTTATTGGCGATGTCGTGGTAGCAGGCGGCTGTCGCCGAGTCCGAATTAAACATCGCAAAGGGCTCCCCTGCGTCAGACTGAATGACCACATCAGGATCGAGCGGGATGCGGCCGAGAAACGGCACGCCCATATCCTGTGCTGCTGCTTCGCCGCCGCCCTTGCGGAACACATCGATATGGTGATGACAATGGGGGCATTCCAGCCCGCTCATATTCTCGACGATCCCGATGATCGGGACTTCGCTGTCCTTACAGAACGTAACCGACTTGCGGGAATCCAGCAAGGCCACTTCTTGCGGCGTCGTAATGATGACGGCGCCACTGACATTACCGAGCAGGTCGATAGTCGTGACCGATTCGTTGCCCGTGCCTGGCGGCAAGTCCACAAATAAAAAATTCAGATCCTGCCACTCAACTCCGCCTAACAACTGATTAATGAACTCATACTTGTACGCATCGCGCCAGATGATCGGATCGTCCGAGTTCTGCAACAGGAAAGACATGGAGGCGATTTTAAGGTTGTAGGCCTGGAAGGGAATGATCCCGCCTGAGCTGCTGATCTTGAGCTTTTGCCCTTCGGCCCCCACCATCTTGGGAATGTTCGGCCCATGGATGTCCATGTCGCAGATGCCGACATGCCAGCCCTTGAGGGCAAGGCTCACGGCGAGGTTGGTCGTGCAGGTGCTCTTCCCGACTCCACCCTTGTTGCTCATGACGAGCACTTTATATTCGATCCGCTCCATCCGCTTGGCCACCAGCCAGCGACTGTGCCCTTCCTTGTCTTTCTGGCAGGTTTCATTCTCGTCGCACATCGCGCAGGCCCACATGTAGATGCAGGCATCGCTGCCGTCGGTACTGGGAGGTTGAATCACATTCAGTTCACGAGCCATGTATCGTCCTTCTGTAAAACGTTGCGCCCGATCTTGTATTCCCGTTACGGCCGACGGCCTGTCGGCACACCGACATAATCGCCCGCTCCCACGTTGGAGAGTCCCGCCGCCTTGCCGTTTCCCCCCGTGGCAGCGACCACGTCCGGCACAACTGGCTCTTCCGTCGCAGGCTTCTTCTTGCTGAAAAATCCCGCGCTCACAATGCCGACTTCATAGAACACATACATGGGTAGGGCCATGAGACATTGATTGAAGGGGTCGGGCGTGGGGGTCAGGATGGCGGCAATAATGAACGAGCCCAACAGCGCCCACTTCCGATACCGTTTGAGAAATGGCGCATCAACCCACCCCAGCTTCGCCATGAGGGTGATCGCAAGCGGCACTTCGAAAATCACCCCGAAGACCATCAGGAACCAGAGGGAGAATCCTACATACTGGGCGATGGAAATCTGGGGAATAAATCCAGCGTTGACGCCATAGGAAACCAAAAAATTCAGCGCGAACGGCAGTACGAAGAAAAAAGAAAAGCCCACCCCCGCGTAAAAGGCCAGGGCGCTCAACAGCACGAAGGGCGCCACAAAGCGCCGTTCCTGGGTATGCAGGCCTGGCACGATGAATTGCCAGACTTCCAGCAAAATATACGGAGTCGCGGCAACGAGGGCGAAAAGCCCGGCCACCTTAACGTTTTGCCACAGGGCTTCAGCCGGCGCGAGAAAAACAAAAGGCACGGTCGGCAGATCCGTCGGCATCCACGCAAGGGACCCTGGCACAAACATGTTCTGGAGAGGGATACGAAGCCACTGCACCAGCGTATCGGCATAGAAAAACGTGCCGACGAACACCAGCGCAGTGATGATGACTGCGCGCGTCAGCCGGACCTGGAGCTCCACGAGGTGCTCCATCACCGGCATCTTCTTGTCTTCTAGCGGCTTAAAGATCGTGTCTTGGAGCCACTGATTGAGTGAATTCAAACCGTCGGACATACGAACCGTTCATCCAATGCTAAGCCCTACCTGCCCGTATCCGGGCAGGTAGGGCTCTCGTCATGCTGGTTACTTGGGATTGACCGCTACAAACAGGTTATTCCCCTGCCGGCTCAATAGCAGGACGGCCAACTCATCTTTTTTCAGTTTGCGGGACGCCTTCTGGTAGTCCTCGAGCGTCTTCACGACTTCGTGGTTCACTTCCTGAATCACATCGCCGCGCTGCAAGCCCGCCGCTTCTGCCGCGCCGCCGCTCTCGACCGACGTCACGACCACCCCCGTCATCTTTGCCGGGATGTTGAATTGGCTCATCGTCGCCGCATCCAACCCCTGCGCTCTGATAGATGCCAGGACATTATCCGGCAGCTTCACCGTTTCGGGCTGCTCTTTCGGAGCCGACGGCTCCTTCTTCGCCAACAGTTCATCCGTCGGCCGCTCCGCTACCTTCACGGCGAGAGTCTGTTCCTTGCCGTCACGCAAGATCTTCACCTGCGCATCCTTGCCGACCATCGTGCGGGCAACCAAGTTGCGCAACTGGCTCACGTTCTGGACTTCTTTCGCGTTGAACGCGATCACCACATCGCCGCGGCGAATACCTGCGGTGTGGGAGGGGCCATTCTCGTTTACATCGCTGATCAAGACCCCCTTACGCTGCTCCGGCAACTTAAAGGACTTGGCCAAGGCCGGCGTGATCTCTTGAATCGCGACGCCCATCCAGCCGCGCACGACCTTGCCGGTATTCTGCAAACTATCGACAATATCCACCGCAATGCTGCTGGGAATGGCAAATCCAATCCCTTCGGATCCGCCGGTCCGCGAAAAGATGGCCGTATTGATCCCCATGAGCTCACCGCTCATGGTGACCAAGGCCCCGCCGGAGTTGCCAGGATTGATGGCGGCGTCAGTCTGAATGAAATCTTCGTAATCCGCGATGCCGACGTTGCCACGGCCCAAGGCGCTGATGATGCCCAGGGTCACGGTGGAGCTCAGTCCGAAGGGACTGCCGACCGCCAACGCCAGATCACCCACCTGCAATTTCTCATAATCGGCCCATTTTAAGGCCGGGAGGCCCTTCGCATCGATTTTGATCACAGCCAAATCCGTCTTC